>Ga0302248_1002011_pt1 | contig 13268 bp, 9 predicted proteins | sample AAG_UR_Leu_MG_FD_193528 | JGI IMG/M metagenome (GOLD analysis project Ga0302248, IMG submission 193528) | Enriched activated sludge microbial communities from anaerobic digester in WTTP, New Holstein, Wisconsin, United States - AAG_UR_Leu | ecosystem: Engineered > Bioreactor > Anaerobic >... | reverse complement strand
TTTCGGGAGGAAAACTTTTGGGTAGCACCTATTTTCCCCTTATTTATCAATTAGTTATCCTATGCCGGAGCTCCGGCATACCCCCTGAAATGAGCAACCGCCATGCCGAAAATCTTTGACAACATCGGAGTAAAAGTCAATGTCATCTGATCTGACTTTCCTCACCAATGAAACAGGCAATAGACTTTGTGATCGGTTTGCCGATATCCTCAAGAAGGACGCCCGATTTTTCGATTGCCTCGTCGGCTACTTCTTCATCAGTGGCTTTTACAAACTTTATCCGGCGCTGGAGAATGTCGAGAAGATTCGCATCCTGATCGGCCTGCATACGGACCGTACAGCCTATGAGCTTTTACAGAAAGCCAATGAACAAGGCGAGTTGCCGCTTCAATCCCACGCGGCGGTAATTCGGGAAATCCCCGGCAACGTGCTTGCCGAATTCGAACATACCGCCGACAGCGCCGAGATGGAAACTGGCGTCCACAAGTTCGTCGCGTGGGTCCACTCCGGTAAATTGGAAATCAAGGCCTACCCCGGCGAGCAACTTCATGCCAAGGTCTATATCATGACCTTCAACGAGGGATTTATGGACAAGGGCCGGGTGATAACAGGCTCGAGCAACCTTACCCAGTCCGGCTTGCAGGACAATCTGGAATTCAACGTTGAACTGAAAAACCGAACCGACTATGATTTCGCCATCGCAAAGTTCAACGAGCTTTGGGCGGTGGCCGTAGATGTCGCCCCGCCCTATGAAGACACTATCGTCAACCGGTCGCCTTTCGCTCATTTCACGCCTTATGAGCTTTACCTCAAATTCCTGTACGAGTATTTCCGGGATGAACTGAACCGTCCGGACGAATTGGAAGACATCTATGTTCCGGATGGATTCAAACGGCTGAAGTACCAGGAAGAGGCCGTCATCAGCGCCCGCAAGGTGCTTCAGGAATATGGAGGCTTGTTTCTTTCCGATGTTGTCGGTCTGGGGAAGACCTATATGGCGGCCTTGCTGGCGCAACAACTGGATGGCCGCTCACTGGTGATCGCCCCGCCCCACTTGCTGGCCAAGGACAACCGCGGCTCGTGGCCGAACGTTTTCGGGGATTTCCGGGTACCGCATACCGATTTCGAGTCCATTGGAAAAATCGAGGAGCTCCTGGAACGGGATGTATCCAAATATACCAATGTTTTCATTGACGAATCCCATCGCTTCCGCACCGAGACAAATCAAACCTATGAAATGCTCGCCCAGATCTGTCGCGGCAAACGGGTGATATTGGTTTCGGCAACGCCCTTGAACAACACCCCGCGGGACATCCTCAGTCAGGTAAAACTATTTCAGAACGGTAAGAACAGCACCATTCCCAATGTACGCAACCTTGAAGCATTCTTCACCCGCCTTGAAAAGCGCCTCCAAGGTCTCGACCGTCAAAAAGACCGTGAAACCTATTTTGCGACCGTCCAGGCTAACGCGAAGGAAACCCGCGAGCAAATCCTCAAATATCTGATGATCCGGCGGACACGAAGCGAAATCATGAAGTACTACGGGGACGATCTGACACTGCAAGGATTGAAATTTCCAGAAGTTTCCGATCCCCAGCCGCTATTCTACAAGTTCAACCAAAAGGAAAACGACATCTTTATCGAAACGGTTCGTCTGATCGCGCGGGAGTTTACATACGCTCGCTACAAACCGTTGACCTATTACGAAGGCAAACGCGAGCACCGCGAGGTGCAAAGCCAGCAAAACCTCGCAAAATTCATGAAAATCCTGCTGGTCAAACGCCTGGAGAGCAGCTTTCATGCCTTCCGCCTGAGCTTGGAACGCGTCATCCGGTCTTATGACCGCTTCATCGAAGAATTTCAAAAGGGAAACGTTTACATCAGTAAGAAGCACATCAACAAAATCTTTGAACTCCTGGAAACCGACGACCAAGAGGCCATCGATCGCCTCCTCGATACGGACAGGGCGGAGCGGCTGGCTGCAACTGATTTCAATGCCGATTTTCTTCGCGATCTGGAATCCGACCGCCAGATTCTGAAAAAAATCGCCGTCCTTTGGAAACAGATCAAGCGCGATCCCAAGTGGGAGGCCTTTTCCGAGGTCCTCCGTAAAGACCGCATCCTCAAGAAAGGAAAAGTCATTATCTTCACCGAATCCAGGGAAACGGCAGAGTATCTATGCCAACGGATCAGCGAAGCAATCGAGCGGAAAGTTCTTATTTTTACGGGCAGTTCCGGCGATTCTGAACGCCGGGACGTTATCGCCAATTTCGACGCCCGCGCTTTTCAACCCCAGGACAAATACCGGATCCTGGTCGCCACGGAAGTGCTGTCCGAAGGCATCAACCTGCATCGTTCCAATATCGTGGTCAACTACGACATCCCTTGGAACCCGACCCGCCTTATCCAGCGCGTCGGTCGCGTCAACCGGATCGATACCGTCTTCGATACCATCCATACTTATAATTTTTTCCCGACGGAGGAGAGCAACGATCTGATCAAGCTCAAAGAGGCTGCCGAAGCCAAGATACACGCTTTCATCGAGATGCTCGGCGCCGATGCCCGCCTGCTGACAGAAGGGGAAGAGATTAAGTCGCATGATTTGTTCGCAAAATTGATCTCCAGAAAAACGATCACGGGCGAGGATGAGGAAGAAGAGAGCGAACTGGAATATCTCACGGAAATCCGTAACGTGCGCGACCGGGAACCGGATCTCTTCGCCCGCGTCAAACGCCTGCCCAAAAAGGCCCGCTCGACCAGACTTTTCCCGTCAGGCAACGACGCAAACGCAAATATTAAAGATTTTCCGGCCCTGCTGACCTATTTCCGCCAGGGGCGTCTCGACAAGTTTTTTCTGGTCTCTCCGGGCGCTGCGGAATCTTGCGAACTCGACTTTTTTACCACGGCGAAAACCCTCAAACCGTCCAATCCGCATGAAGAGCGCCGGGCCATACCTCATGACTTCTATACGCTGCTGGAAATGAATAAAAAGGCCTTTGAAGCGGCAACCAGTTCGGACCTGGACGACGCCATCCCCAAACAAAAAGGCACCGCGAATGACGCCTATATTTTGAAGCGCCTGAAAGCGAAGGAGATTCGCCGCTATCACGGCTTTACCGAGGACGATGAACTTTACCTTCAAAAGGTCATCCGCCTGTTGACAGACGGAGCGCTTCCAAAACCGACCGCGAAAAAGGTTGCCGATGCCCTGAAGAAGGAAATCCAGCCGCTCAAGGTCCTCGGTATTCTGCGCCGGGACATTTCCCCGCTGTTCTTTCAGGCCACCCGCGCCCAAATGACGGCCCATTTCCTCAGCCCGCGCGAGGTGATTCTTTCATCCTGCCTTGTGGGGGACAAATGAATCGCGATCAGGCTTACGCGCTCATTCGCCAAACCTTTACCCAAAGCTTTGACAAAGTCCGTTTCCAAAACTTTACCGTCAATCTGCTGAAGCAGATTGATGAAGCCAAAGCCTTTTCCTTCCACGGGCAGTATATCCCCGACGCCTACAAGGAGCATGTCCGCCGGTACGAACGGCTCGGCACCTATACCGACCCGGCGGGGGAAAAGCTCGACGTCCTGATCGTCAACCTAAAGCGTGAAACCGCCCTGGATCGCGCCCGCACCATGCAACGTAATTTCATTGCCTGGCATCTCAAGCACCGGGATGAGAAGGATGCCGCCCTCGTGGCCTACCATACCGAAGGTCTGGAGGACTGGCGCTTTTCCTACATCCGCATGGACTACCGGACGGCAAGGGACGAAAGAGGCAAGATCCGGGTTGCCACCGACCTGACGCCGGCGCGTCGTTTTTCTTTCCTTGTCGGCCGGGGCGAAAACTGCCACACCGCCCAGAGCCGCTTTCAGACCCTCCTGGAAGATGACCGGCGCAACCCCACGTTGGCCCGGCTTGAAGAGGCCTTCAGCATTGAAACCGTCACCAGGGAATTTTTCGAGAAGTACCGGATTCTCTTCAATGACTTGAAAGATGCCCTGAACGGCATCGTGGCCAGCAATGCCGCCGTCGGAAAAGACTTTGCCGACAAAGGCGTAGATACGGTCAATTTTGCCAAGAAAACCTTGGGACAGATCGTTTTTCTGTACTTTTTGCAAAAGAAGGGCTGGTTCGGCGTCGCCAGGGACGAAACTTGGGGAACGGGACCGAAAAACTTCCTCCGGCAGCTTTTTGAGAAGCAAAGATACGCCAATTTCTTCAACGACATCCTCGAACCGCTTTTCTACGAAGCCCTTGCCCGAGAGCGGGATCAGAATTACTACCGCCTCTTCGACTGCAAGATCCCCTTTCTGAACGGCGGGCTCTTCGATCCGATCAACGAATACGACTGGGTTCATTCCGACATCCTGCTGCCCGATGCGCTCTTCTCCAATCATGATCTGACGAAGGAGGGAGACACCGGTACGGGCATCCTCGACGTCTTTGACCGCTACAACTTCACCGTCAGGGAGGACGAACCGCTGGAGCGGGAAGTTGCAGTTGACCCGGAGATGCTGGGAAAGGTTTTTGAAAATCTCCTGGAGGTGAAGGACCGGAAATCCAAGGGGACCTATTACACGCCCCGCGAAATCGTCCATTACATGTGTCGCGAGAGCTTGATCAACTATCTGGATGCGGAGATGACCGGCGCCGACGGCGATCTGTTCTTCCGCCGTGAGGATCTGGAATTCCTGATCCGTTTCGGCGAGATGATCCACGAGCATGATGCGCGGGTGCGGCGGGAAGGCCAGGAGACCAAAGACTATTCCTACCTCATCCCCGCCACCATCCGGGCCAGGGCCAAACTCATCGACGAGAAATTGGCCAATATCCGCGTCTGCGATCCCGCCGTCGGGTCCGGCGCTTTCCTGGTCGGGATGATGACGGAAATCGCCAAGGCGAGGCAAACCCTCTCCACGTATATCCGCACAGTGGGCCCGCGTAGTCCCTATCTCTTCAAGCGTCAGGCCATTCAAAATTCCCTCTATGGTGTGGACATCGATCCCGGGGCGGTGGAGATCGCCAAGCTCCGCCTGTGGCTTTCCCTCATTGTGGATGAAGAGGATATCCGCGAGATCAAGCCCCTGCCGAACCTGGATTACAAGATCATGCAGGGCAACAGCCTCCTGGAGGAGTTCGCAGGCGTCAAGCTCTTCGATGAAAAACTCATCACCGATGCGCCGGTAGATGAAAACGCGGCCTTCATCCGGGACGCCAAGAGGAAACAGACGCTCCTGCAGCGGGAATATTTTCGCCTGAAAACGGATGGATCGCTCACTCCCGTAAAAAGGCAGGACCTGGAGATTCAGCTTCAAGAACAGGCAAGCCTCCTGAAAAAGCTGGTGAAACGCACGGGGAAGATCGGCGAGGAAATCCCTCTTTTCGATTCTGAGGCCAAAAAGAAGGCCGATGAACTCAAACAGCTCCATCGGGAACTTTTCGAAACCTTCCAGAAGTCCAGAAAAGACGCCATCAAGGCGCGGATCGAGACGATGGAATGGGAACTGATCGAGGCCACGCTGAAGGAGCAGCACAAGGCGGACGCCCTGAAAAAGATCGGTCTTTGGAAGAAGGCCAACATCCGCCCCTTCTTTCTCTGGAAGTTCCATTTTGCCGAGATATTCAGGGAAAAGAGCGGGTTTGACGTAGTCATCGCCAACCCGCCCTACGTGCGCCAGGAGGCGATCCGGCCCCTGAAACCAGACCTGGCCAAGGCCTTCGGCAAGTTCTACTGCGGCACGGCGGATCTCTACACCTACTTCTACAAATGCGGGCTGGACCTGCTCAAGGCCGGCGGCCATCTCTGCTTCATCGCCCCCAACAAGTTCATGCGGGCGGGTTACGGCAGAAACACCCGCGAACTCCTTACCGGCGAGGCAACGCCGAAGGTGGTCATCGATTTCGGCGACCTGCCCATCTTTGACGCCACCACCTACCCGTCTATCCTGCTCGTGGAAAAAGGCAGGCCCGAAGCCGCAGCGAAAACCCTCGCCGCCACCTTCACCGCCCCTTCCCAGTTGGAACGCCTGGATGAAACCCTCGCCGTCGTCGGCTTCTCCATGCCCGTTGCTGCCCTGAAATCCGAGGGCTGGACGCTGGAGCGCCCCGAGGTCTTGGCCTTGATGGAGAAGCTTAGAAAGGCAGGCAAGCCGCTGGGCGAGTATGTGGAAGGAAAGCTCTATTACGGCATCAAAACCGGCCTGAACGAGGCCTTCGTCATCGATGAGGCCACCCGCCAGCGTCTCATCGCCGAAGATCCCAGGAGCGCCGAACTGATCAAACCCTGGCTCCGCGGCCGCGATATCCGGAAATGGAAGGCGGAGTGGGCGGGGCTGTATCTCATCACCATCGCCAGTAGCTCCAATCGAGACTGGCCCTGGTCGAAAGAGCGTTCCGAGGCAAAGGCCCGTTCCTTATTTGGAAAGGCCTACCCCGCTATTCACCGGCATCTGTCACAATACGAAGACAAGCTTAGGAAGCGAGACGATCAGGGGCATTTCTGGTGGGAGCTGAGGTCATGCATTTACTGGGAGGAGTTCGAAGAACAAAAAGTCATATATCCCGACATAGCGCAAAGTTCTAAATTTACCTGGGATGAAAGCAAGGCATTTTTGGGGAATACCGCTTACATGATTCCTACAAATGGAGAGTGGTTAGTGGGCCTTCTGAATTCAAGGCTCGTCTGGTGGTTTTACCTGAATATCAGTTCAATGATTCAAGGCGGGTTTGTCCGCTTCATTGCCCAATATATGGAGCAACTCCCCATCCCACCCGCCAGCGAAGCTCAGAAAATCCCCATCATCGAGCGCGTCCGGAAAATCCTCGCCGATCCCGATAGCCCTTCCGTACCTCGCCTTGAATCCGAAATCGACGATCTGGTCTATAAACTATACGGATTGACGAAAGACGAAATAGCACTTGTGGAGGATAAATAGATAAAGCCATACATTGATGGAATGAGAAGTTCTATGAAAACGATGACTCATTTGGTGTACGAGGATCTCTTTAGCCAAATCGAAAAAAGTGGGCTAACCCTTCCGGTATCCTGTCTTAAAGATAAAAAGATCATAGATGAAGTATTGCATGAGCTTATAACTCCAATAGATCCCATCGAGGCTATCTGTTACAGCTCATTCTTGAACATGATTGTGCAGACCGTTGATCCGGATGAATCGATATGTTTAGGACAAAGAGAGATAGTAAAAGTCGGCTTCGTCAACAAAGCGGGAGACAATAAAGTCCTTTTCCATAGAGATTGCCTCCTCTACATGATTTCTCGGATCATCACGGATGGTAAAAACGGATCATTGCAAATACCAGGGGACACGGATAGACGGGGAACAAAAAAATACTATAAGGCATTGCTGCTCATAAACAGTAAAATCAACCACATCACTCGGAATACACGCCAAACGCTTCTTAAGGATTATTTCATCCGTGATTATCCTTTGTCTTATGCACCCCATGCAACAAGCACAATTTTTAAAAACCGGCTGCAACGTTATTGGCATATCTACGGACAGATATTACCCAGTATGGGCAATTCCGAAGGCGAGTGTATTTCCAAGGCGATATACGCCTTGGAAATAGATTCTGGTCTCACTCTCCGACAACATTATTCGGTCCTGGCCGGAGTGTTGAGTTGGTTCTTGTTATTACCGGTTGAAAAGCGAAAAAATAATAACAAAAAAATCTCAAAGCTGGGATTTGATCATCGTAATCCTGCCAGTTTCTATATAGCCCGTAATAAATTCCCCGATACTGACGGTTTGATCCGCCTGATACAATTTTTCGCGCAGGATATTCATTGCCTTCAGAAGTACTTCGCCAAAGAACGGCGAGACACGGTATCAGGTTATTACAGCCACTTCAGAGAGCCCTTTGACCGGCCCATATTCAAGATCGACGATAACCGGTTCTGCATACTCGACCTAAAATTTCTCATGGAGGGGCTTTGTTCCGGACTTTTGTGGCGGATCAAGGACAATGCGGCTGGCCAGAACAACTTTCAACAGCTTAAGGGGGGTTATGGCCGGCTGATCGAAAAATATTTTGTCTTTCTACTTGAGCAAATATTCGGCCAAGGCAAGGTTTGTAAAACACCAAATCAAGGTCCCGATGCCGTTGTCGAGACCGACGAATGTTTGCTTGTTTTTGAATTCACGACAGAATATTACCGTTTTGCATCGCTCTATAACACAGCGGTTGTATCCTTTATGAAGGATATTAAACGGTTGCTATTCAATCAAGGAAAGAATGATCCTGATGGTAGAGAGAAAAAAGACAAGGGGAAATTCTTGAAACTCAATGAATACTTGAATACTTCCGAGAAAAACGAAAAAGAAATAATACCTATTCTGGTCACTGAAAACTATCTTGGCGATTATGACCTGCTGAATCAGTTTGACAATGTCCTTGATCAAGAAATCCAGAAATGTGGATTGACAGGCATCCAGAAGCATAAGCCGCTAATCCTCTGTCTTGATGACCTGGAAATATTGTGGGCCTTGACTAACAAGGATGACGTTGTAGGCGACTTTGCCAGGTTTTTTCACGCCTGGGAATTAACCAACAAGGGGAGCTGTCTATACGAATTTTCTTATTTCATATCAAGTCAAAACAACGCCATAATAAGGAATGATGATTATCTGAATTTTTTCGACTATTCTAAATTTTGGGATGAGCTTTTAAACGAAGAGTCAAAGTCGGAGAAGAGGCATGGCAAATCTCATTAGCATTTACTGTGACGAAAGCTGCCACCTGGAGCATGATCATCAACCAGTCATGCTTTTCGGCGCCGTTTGGTGCCCTCAGGAAGAGACGAAGCGGCATATTGCGGCACTAAAGGCGCTGAAAGATAGGCATCATGCAAGAGGGGAATTGAAATGGACAAAGGTTTCCAAGTCGAGAGAATCTTTTTTCATAGATGCGGTCGATCTTTTCTTCTCCTCGGCCAATCTCAATTTCCGGTGTGTCATCGTGGAGAATAAAGCCAAACTGGACCATGACTATTACAACCAGGGGAGCCATGATTCCTTTTACTACAAAATGTATTTCTATCTGTTGCGCCACATCATTTCCGAGACGAATCAGTACGACATCTATCTGGATATCAAGGACACCCGCAGCCAGATCAAAATCGACCACCTAAAGGAGGTCCTGTCCAATAACCTTCGCGATTTCGACAGGAAGGTCATTCGCAGAATACAGCATGTCCGGTCCAAGGAAACGGAGCTCTTGCAGATGGCCGATTTCCTGATGGGGGCCATTGCATATAAGCAGCGCGCCCTTGCAGGCAATGAGACAAAACTGAAATTGATCGATCGAATCTGTCAATTATCCGGAAGGAGCCTGCTGAAGGGGACGCCACCCTGGGAAGAGAAGTTCAACCTCTTTGTCTTCTCACCAAGGGAGGCATGCTGATGGACGAAATGCCGGGCTTTCTCCCCCCCATTCTCGATCTACAGGGAACGTGGGAAGAAATCTTGGAGCGGCTTTATACGGTATTCTGTCGCGATTTCAAGAAAGGCACTGTTTACCACCGGGGGATGAGGATACTTTATGACAGCAGGATTCTGCCGGATGGATCCGACAAAGAAGAAGGTTTCTGGCATGTGGTGTCCAAAGTCGAGCCGGGAAGCGGAGAAAGATTGATCGACTATAGACGCGCCGAGCGCCTTCCCTGGGCACGGCCGACGATGGAAAGCGATGAAAGACCTGAGATCAGGATTTTCGTGCGTATTCCGCTGATTCCGCCACTCGATTCCGGAGGAAGCCGCCACCCTGTTCCGATGCAAAGCGCCATGGGATTCCGGATGATTCCGCCACCGCCTGGACGGGCGAAGAGCAGACCGCCTTTACCGAGGCCCTGGCCGCCCTTCAGGAAACCATCGGCGGGCTCCTGGCGGAGGAGGTAAATCTGAGTTTAGCCTGTTTTCTGTGCAGCAAATAAGCCCTGCGCCTCATTTTCCATCGGCAGCCTGCTGTTGTCGGCGAGATGCGAGGCCAAACGCGCAGCAGCTTGCGGCGGCAAACGGACCGTTCTTTCGGGCGGAATTCCGGAGTGAAAACTTTTCGACCCTCAGTCGTTTCATCAATGTTTATAGATACTTTACCTATGCCGGAGCTCCGGCATACCTCATGGGATCAATTGCTGATAGCGTTGATTTGTTGCACCCATTTTATGGCGCTGTTCTTCTCAATGGCTGTGAAGAGAAAATTTTCTTTGCTGATGGAATGGCTGGCAGACTTTACCAGGCGGGCGTCAATGGCTGCGCCTTGGTTGATGGTTAAATAGTGAAGGCAGTCACTTCCCTTCCAAATCTGGATGAACTGAAAGAAGCACTGCAAATCCCGGAGGTCAACACGGGACTAATCTTTAATTACAGGGGGATTGTCTCTGACGACTACGAAGGGTTGCATGCCATTGGGGATCATAATGGTTATATTCGTCTCCAATCCGGCGTCGAAATGCAAAGCTTCATGTATCGAGGCCAGCCCGAGGAATATATGCCCTGCCTGCCGTCCCTGGGTCGGTTGAAAAATGTGGAAAATCAATTGCTGGCCCTTTGTCAAAATGTTGCATTTGAAGACGCGATTAGCGAGCATCCATTTGTGCGGGTTACAGAAGCTGCCGATTTCTTGGGTAAGCCGCTATATGTCGATAAACAGGGCCTGGCCCAGCATTATGGTCTGGCCACCGATATGATTGATCTGACGAGTAATTTTGATGTTGCAAGCTTTTTTGCCGTCTGCCGGTTGAATGAGCAGGATGATTGCTACGTACCCGTAAAGGATATCAGCGAGCCCGGGGTCATCTATCGAATTTCTCCGTTTGTATTATCTTCAAGCACATGGTCAGAAGAAAGGGAAGACCCCTTTTCTTTTGTCGGCTGGCAGCCGTTGCATCGCCCGGAGCAGCAAAGGGCCTGCGGCGTGAAGCTGCGGAACGGTGAGGATTTTCTGAAAATGCCCTCTGTTCAGAAGGTGTATTTCAGACACCATGCCGCCGTGGCTGAACGTATATGGAACGATTTTGACCAGGGGGCGGCACTATTCCCGGATGATGCCGCAGCCGAGCTTGCGGCGCAAGCCCGAAATCTTGGAATTTTTTCCCGGGCACAGGTGGAGAGGGCATGGACAAAGCTGGAATCATGGTTGGGCCGCACCATTGCCGGGAACGAACGTACGCAAGCTGAAAAAGGGGTGGCGCTGGCAATTGTAGAAAAACCTGCGCTCAGCTGGGATGGGCTGGCAATCGAACATGACGAAACCTGCCTGAAAGATCAGCTCAATGAGGTACTTAACCGTGTACGTTTCAGGAGATCGACCTATCCGAAGGAGAGTTGACATGACATTGACTATGAAGAAAAATAGTCAGTTGTCCATACCACAATCTCACGAAGCATTCGGCAGAATCGTGGAACAGAATCTGATTGTCACCGGTAATGATAAAGTATGATGTTTGAGCCTTGTTTATGTCTCTTTTTCCCCGGAATGCCAATTCATCAAAAAGCTTTTTTAAGCGATCACAGGGGGCATTAGGGCTGTGAATTTTTCCGGACGATGAAGATTTTTCGTAAATGATTAGGAGGGGTTGATGCTGTTTAGGATATCCAATCATGCTCAAGAGGAAATGAAACGGCGCTCCATTCCCGGGAAAATACTGGATATGATCTTGAACGACCCTCAGCAAATTGTACCTGAACGAGGTAATTTGAAAGCATATCCATCTGTTGTCGATTTTGGCGATGACAAACAATTCTTGATGAGAGCAATTGTTGATGATACTCTGGAACCGGCGATTGTGGTCACCGTTTATCGAATTAGTAAGATCAGCAAATATTGGAGGCGGTCATGAAAGTGTTTTACGACCCGGAAGTAGATGTCCTGCGCATTCTGTTCAGCAATCGGGCCATTGAAGAAAGCGATGAAGACAAACCAGGCGTGATTATCGATTACGACAAGGACGGAAATATCGTGGGCCTCGAAGTCCTCGAGGCATCCAAACGGGTGGAAAATCTTCGCGTCCTTGAATACGCCGTGGCGAGTTGAAAGAAAAGTTTGCAGATAGACGGTTATTCGGACCTGATCAAACTGCTGTCACAAGACGGCTTGTTTATACTCCCCGCAATATCCAGCGGGGAAGGATTCTCTGCGTTATCCGAGCAACGAAAGGCGACAACATGTCGAAACCAGGAAGAAATGATCCATTTAACGGTAAAACAAAGGAGGGAAGGATGATGAGCGGTCAGAACTTTGGAGAAGCGGCAGGATTCATCAGTAACTATTTAAAACTCAAGACGTCCCCTGTGGCGGTCAAGTTCTTGAAAAGCAAGGAGGATTTTCCCGATAAGACGCGGCGGCCGTCGGTGGCGCTGGGTAAAAAGATCGCCGTCTGCCAGGCGGTGACTATGGCGCGCCTTTATGGCTGGACCGTCGGTCTTACCAAAGAGGACATCGTTTGTATCCCGGCGGCTTTCGCCTTCGGGTACAGCGATGCGGAGGATTCAGCGGCGGCCCTGGGGAAATTGTTCGGCATCGGCAGCTACACGCAAACCGAAGAGATCGGCCGGGCGGAAGCCCAAACAATCCATAGACTTGCCCGAGGAGAATACGAAGCGATCCTCCTCGCCCCGCTGGCGCGGGCGACCTTCGCACCCGATACGATCGTGTTTTACGGCAATCCGGCCCAGATCATGAAACTGGTTCAGGGGTGGACCTACGACAAGGGTAAGCGGGTGGAGGGCCATTTCGGCGGCAAGGTGGAATGTACGGAATACCTCCTGGCGCCTTTCCGGACCCAGACGCCCCGGATCGCCATTCCCGGCACCGGAGATCGGATCTTCTCTATGACCCAGGATGACGAGATCGTCTTCGCCATCCCCGGCGGCCAGCTCGCGGAGTTGGTCCAGGCCCTCCCGGAAGCGGGGAAAAAGGTGGGCGCCGTGTATCCGGTTCCGGTTTTCCTCAACTTTCAGCCGGAATTCCCAAAGCAATTCAGGGAGTTAGGTAAAGAGTTGGGGGTTTCGTAGCGAGGTCGTTCGCAGTGCATAACAATTCATGCTGTCGCCGCACTAAGCGTCTGCCGGAGTCATCTTTTTAGGGGGTCGCCAATGGTTGCCGCCGCCCGCCGGGCGGTGGCGACAAAGTCCCGTACCTTACTGATATCCTTCCGGAAACGGATGGGGCGGCCCTGAGCGTCCACGGCGTTGGTTCGGGTGCAACTGTCCACCCCGGCCGGCTGCACCCGGGCGATGGCGGCGGCGGCGTT
>Ga0302248_1001995_pt1 | contig 13342 bp, 14 predicted proteins | sample AAG_UR_Leu_MG_FD_193528 | JGI IMG/M metagenome (GOLD analysis project Ga0302248, IMG submission 193528) | Enriched activated sludge microbial communities from anaerobic digester in WTTP, New Holstein, Wisconsin, United States - AAG_UR_Leu | ecosystem: Engineered > Bioreactor > Anaerobic >... | reverse complement strand
ATACAAGGGCCTATGATGGGACGCTTTATGCATGCAACAGGGTTTGCAACTTTATGGATTTTCCAATTGCAACTTTATGGATTTTTGTTTTGCAACTTTCTCCATTTTTTGCTTGCAACAAATACCTGGGGGTGTCGATCGCCATTAACGTTTTTGTTATAATATTATCATCTATTTTAACGTTGTTAGTAGCTGACGGAATAATTCATCGTTCTTTTCAACGAGCGAGCCAATGACAATGGCATTCGGTGCATTTATTTTATGAAATATTACCACTTCTGAAGTCACTGTTTTGTCTCCCGATTTGTCTGTTTTAAAATCTCGCCGATATGCTACGAAATCATTACCTTCGTATTTATAAATAGCTGTTACTTGCCTGGGAGCTGCAAACCAAGAACCTTTTTGATGAACTATCCAGCTATTACCTTTAGCTGCGTATTCTTTTTTGCGTAGATCATCAGGCGTGAGCATGTAAAGCTTCTCGTAATATTCCTTTGTAGAATTAAATGCCGAGCAAAAGTCTTTATTAGCTTCTCTTGATTCAGGCAGGGCGCACCCCATTAATTGCTCGCTATCTTGATATAAAAAGAAACTTTTTTCATTGTCTATTAGAAAAGTAATTGTTTTGCCATCAGCGGAGATGTCTTGATTGCTAAACCATTCTTTTGAAATTACTGCGGAAAGGCCAAAGAAATTTATTTTGGTTTGACCGTCATGGGAAGGTGAATGTAGTTTATCAATATCAATAACTTTTGCTTTCATATAGTATTCCGGATATGGAAATTGAAATGGATTGAATCTGTAGTTTTCAAAATCCGTGCATAAATTGTTGTTTGTTGTGCAAGCCGCCGTTAATAACAAAACAAGGACAATTGTTATTTTTTTCATAATTACGCTCCTAAAGCTCCTTTGATAAGAGTTCTGTATTTTGAGTATCCAAACACCTTGCAAGCTTCAAAAGTACCACATCCACCCACTCGACTACGGTAAAACCGTGCTGCATGAAGAAGGGCTTTGCAGCCAGACTGGCTTCTGTGAAAAGCGAAACTCCTGGAAGCGCTTTCTCTACCTCGCGATATAGAGCAGATGCGACGCCTTGACGCTCGAAACCCGGGGCGGTGTAAAAAAACTCGATGTGACCGTTGGGCTCGTAACAAATGAACCCGACAATCGCACTCTTCTCGATTGCCAGAAGAATCCGCAGGCCAGACAGGCGAGCTGCCCACGCATTCCTCTGTGTAGCATCGTAATATGACGCTCCAAGTTCATGTACCAACATAGTAAAAACTGCCGCGACAGCGGCAATGTCAGAGTCGTTGCAGATACAACGTATGTTCATATCGATTTTCTCCACCCAATCGGGAGATGGAAAAGGCACGCGATGACGAGCCTGCCTTCTCCTCCTTCCGCCCTGCGAACACCTGGTATGTTGGCCTACTCTTCATTAGTTACGTACCATCCCTGCCACGCGAAAAGCTCACCGGGAGCACGCCACGGGCGCGCTATCCGGTTAAGCGATCTTATTGCACGAATTTATGATCTTAAGAGTTTTTCAGTTGCGCATCTAATTTAGATAACATGACGGCTAGCTTTGCGTTTTCTAATTCATGAAGATTGCGTGCTCCATACACGCCAATTTCAATCGTTTTTTTATTATCAGCGCTTAATGGCCAATTGTTTAAAATGAGTTTCTCTATGCGTGTTAATTCATCTGCAACCCATTTTAAATCTTCCGCTTCTGGTTCTTGTGCCAAATATAGAGATGTAGCTTTTTTTACATTTTGTAGTTCATTAAGAATTTCCCTTTGATTTTTCATAACATTCGTCCTTATTTAGGAATAGTTTTAGCAACCTTCTGCCATCCTGAAGGCAAAATTACTTGTTTTCCTCCACCAGCACCACCTACATTTGGCACCTTACCGACTGGAAATTTGGCTGCTGTACTTTCAATTACTTCTACTGGGGCAGTTGTTTTATAAGTCACAAGGGTTCTTTCGCCGTTTATTGCCAAAGAATCCATTGAAGCTCCGGGATAAGAAGCATACATGCCCGGCCCGCGCTTACCCTGATATTGTATAATTTCTGTACCCTCAGGAAGTATTTTTTTATAAATGGGTTTAGAAAGATCAGAACCTCGTAAATGAGAATCTAAATATTCAGGATTTTAAAAAACATCATTCTGCTTTTGATACCATGCTTGAAGGTCTGATTGCGCTATTTCTTCAGTAGAAGTAACTTTAAGTCCCTTTATTTTAGATGGCCTTGGCTGCTCCTGCCTAATCTCTCAAGCATAAATACTCCCCTATTTCAATGACCCAACGAAAAAATCAGCATGAGCGTACAAATCGGCTTTAGTGCCGGGGTACGGCTTTTATTTTAACTCATTTAGTAAATTCTCAAGCACCTCAACCTCATCAATTGCCGAAGGCCCACTTCTTTGCTTTCCAAGTGCAATTGCCTTTTCAACGGTACTTTTTAACGACTTAATAACTCTTTCACCAATAATAAATCTCGCGTCGTAGCGAGCCTTGCCATCATCAGAAAGAAGCCAGTCCGCAAGGACTTCATTAATTCCTGGTTTTTCTTCTTCCGGTGATTTGTCGTACATTTCTAGCAACGAGAAAGTTACATACATACTATCTTTCATTTTTTCGGACAGTTCATCAAGATATTGGCGTTTTTCATTCCATAATATTTTTATATCATTATTTTTCATTTTGGTAATATAACCTCCAAGTACTTTGGTGGAATTTGATACGGAAATTTCATTTCATAGCCACCACCCGGCATTTGGTAAACACGACCATCAGCGCCTTTAACAGTTCCTGAAACCCGCGTAATTTCAGGAATATCGTAACCAGCTTTACGTAAACCATCTAAATCAATTTTAATCTTTGTATTTGGTGCCGTTTTATTGGGTGGCAACGCAAGTTCTATTTGTGCCTGAAGCGGACTTAACTCACCAGATGGTGTTGCGTAGCTGCCTTCACGAAGGCCACGTTTCTTAATCGATTCCGCCCACTTTGCCTCTGTATAATGATATGATTTGTCTAGTTTATTTTCTATATCTGTTTTTGCGCCCGGTCTAGGCTGCTCCTGCATCGTGGCATGGTCGGTAAGTACTCTTGCCGGTTGGTCCTTGGCCGTGCCCGTTCCGACTCGTCTGGTCAGCTTCGGATTGCTGAGCATTTGCTCGTAATTCTGTTCCACCCATACTGCAAAAGTCTCTCCAAATTTGCTCCGCTTTAGATTGGCAACAAGTTCCGGAAGCCTGGAGACACCTTTGACTGTCAAATACAGAACGATACCTTCAAGAATACAACGGATGACAATAGCAGCGCCCAGCGCAATTTCTTCCGATGCCCCGAATACATCACCATCATATGGATAATAAGGGTACTTTTCCGTGGGGCCCCAGGCACGGCGCACCCCCGCCTCAATGTGCCGGGTCGCTTCCCATAAACTGCCCCTCATGTATTCTATCAAAAAAGCAAGGCCGACGATATTTAAAATCCAAAGGCCTGCCTTGAACCCGATACTGCCGCCTGCAACGCCCAACGGCACGGCGCCAACTCCCGCGCCAAGACTTCCGACAGCTGCGCCTGCACCCGCGCCGACAACAGTGGTTAACGTGACAAATGCAAGCGATACCAGCAAGGCGGGAATAATGGCCTTTACCGCGTCATAGACGGCCATGCCTGTTTCCTGCATCACATAACGCGGAACCTTACGTTGAGCAAACCACAAGGCGCTTTTTACATTACTGATACGCTCCGACGTCTTCATCATTCTCTTCATGAAAATGATCCTTCCGGGAAGCCACAATAGTATTTAAAACCCTGACGCTACAAAAAAATAAATAATAGGTGAATAATATTTTGAACGCCTCACTCTTAGGAGACTTTATTAATTTTGTCAAATGTTTTTTGGGAGGATCGGGGGGTACGGAGCTATGCAATTCGACCAGAAATGCACCAGAATTTTTCGCGAAATCCATTACACGATTTTATGCCGCTATTTTTATGCGCCCTTGAATCCTTCAAGGGCGTGCCATGCCTCAACATCCATATTCAGCAAAACAAAATGTCAAGAATAAAGATTCGACCCCAGAATCACCCCAGAATCAATCCATACACATGTCTATTTGCACTCTCGAAGGTATCGTCGCTTTAAACTTTAAAAGTGCTTCCATTGCTGATGAGGTGTTTCCATATGGAGTAATATAGAAGGATACCTCACCTGATGCAGCAGTAATCTTTTGCGTTTTTAATACAGCAATTTTACGCCAGTTATCCGGTATTTCTTCAAACCACGTGTCATAGATCATCACCAATTCTATCTTCTTTTTTGAAATCATATTTGACATTTCTGATTTACCGAACTTTCCAGCACTTTTTAGCTGACGTACTTCCTCGGAACCAAGCCCATATAAATCTAATACATATTCATCATTCATGTAACTCACCAAGCCGATGTCATTAACAGCAACCGGTCGTTGATAAAAATCGGCTACAAATCTGTGCATTTGAAATTGCTGTTCAAAAATTCCCCGGCATGCTTTTGGTGTGATAACTGTCGCGTAAACATATGGCGCTGAAACTGCTAATAAACACAATAATATCGATATGTGTGCTAATCTTTTTTCGGATACCCATCTCTTTTTTAACATTTCCCGGCATAGATACAATAGGGTAAAAATCGCCATGGTTAATATATACACCTCGTAGCGGAAAAACCAACCATATTGCCCCATAAAAATATGTCCAATAATTGCTCCAGTGACCGAAAAAACCAATATTTTGTATTGTTGACGGTTAGTCTTTCTTTCAGCATATAAGTAGCTGATCCAAATCAAACCAAGAGTAACTGTTATAATTAACCCGGCACGCTGAGAGAGTGAGTATTTAAAGTTACGAATAACCGATTCAATTAGGAATGTATCGCTATAGCCAAGAGCGCTGGTTACTATCTCCGATTTCATCAGAACGGAACTTGGTAAAATAGGTAGTCCAAGAGTTTTCATAAAAAACTCATGAATCAATATTAAAGTCAATAGGACAATTAAGCTGATGGCGGCCATCCTGTAAGGTTTAATAAAGAAAAAAATAATTATTAATGCGCAAGAGAATGCAAGTCCTTCAAAACGTATGAGTGGCATCAAGATAATTGAAGCATAAAACCACCATCGTGTTCCGTTCTGCAAGAGACCGGCTATTCCATGCAATGTTATAATCACAAACAAGACATGCCAAATGTGTTCCATGCCAGTCATGGGAAGAGCGATAGAGTTTGTTATAAATATTATCACCAATCCCCAACTGACTAGTAATACGGAATTTACAACTGAGATTTTAATATCTAAGGGAAGAATATACAGTTCAAAAAAGCGTGAGGTGAGGAATACAACACATAAAGCGGCTAAAAGGTTTAGAACAATTGGACCGAGTGCACCTAATCCAATTAACTCTGTAATAGATAGCATTAGCGGATAAAGTATCGATGATGAAGGAGACGAAAACTCGTGAAGATTAATTCCGTAGCCGCCTCTTATAATGTTTTCTGCTACTGCTAAGTGGATGTATGGATCGTCTAATGAATAAACCAGATGGCCGTCGCAAATTAAAATGGACGTAGTTATTACAATCAGCGTCAATGAAAACCACAGGGTGGTAGTAATGTAAGAGAAATAATATTCTTTTAACTTCATACCTTAGTATAAGTTCAAATATTTTACTCTATATTGAGTATTAACATGATGGCAAATAAGGATGAAATTGCCCGGCAGCGTCATACTCCATAAATCAATATAGCAAATGATAAGATCCACCCTATAATAGACATTTGGATGAAAATGTCCTTTAGGAGAATCTCTGTGGGCCTGCCGCTATTCTCTTCCAGCATGGTGATCTGCAGATAGCGCATAACGCCCATGAGAACGAAAATAGATGTGATATAGAGCTTGTCAGTTTTGAATTTGGCCGTGATCTCCGGTGAAACGGTGTACATTAGGTAAGCTACCACAACCACTGCTGCCATGACCATCATGGAGGCATCAATAAAGCGCAGATTATAACCATTAATGGATTTACGGAGCATGTTATTCGTTTCTATAAAGATAATAACATCATCTCGACGTTTTCCAAGCGCAATAAACAATGCCAGCAGGAAAGTCATGATCACTATCCACATGTAAATGGGAACCCCTCCCACCGCGCCACCCACGAAAATGCGGATGACAAAACAAATAGCGATGATCATGATATCCAGGATAGGAATATGTTTAAGCTTCACGCTATATGCTAAATTCAGGATAATATAGAGCAGACACAAGTAAAACATTTGCAGTGAAAGGATATAGGCTATGGATAGCCCAAGCGCGAGAAGGCATACCATCAGCCCAATTGCTGATCCCTTGGTTATCCTTCCCGCCGGGAGGGGTCGGTATTTCTTTTTGGGATGATGTCTGTCCTCCTCAATATCGCATAGATCGTTTAAGATATATACGGCGCTTGCCAATAAGCAGAACCCAAGAAAGGCAAGAAATACCTTGAATAATCGTTCTGGTTCTTGCATCTGCTGGGCAAAAAACAGGGGAAGGAAGATAAAGAGATTCTTCGAGTATTGGGGGATACGCAGAAGGGCAATGTAGTCTTTTATTGGCACAAGATAATCCTTTTCAAAAACATCGGTAATAAACAATTTCTACCAGCTTGATCATTTCACGGTCTCCCCTGCTGTTGCCTTTGGGGTCCTTAATGGATGTGCCACTCATATTTCTCAAAGGCTTTTCGCTTGATCTGTCGAGGAATTTTGGAAAGACCGAACCTATGACATGCGGCATCAAAGTCGCTTATTTCCATCCCTTTGAAAAAATATGAAAAGATGAACTGCCTGGCCTTGTGATTTGGAACCTTGTGGAAAACATACTTCATCATCATTCCCAAGTTTGACCATAAACTTTTCAGGCAGGCTGAGAAGCCATATTGAAAGATGAAGAACATTAAAAAGTATCAGATCTTGTCAGTGTGCCATCGAAATCAAAGGCGGCTATTGTCTTGCGCATGATTAAAAAAATATCTTGGCAAATTTTAGGATACCTTGTTTCCATGGTACGCGATGCGATATCCCAGATTGTCCCTTTATTTTATCAATGTTTTCAAGATACCACTTGAAATTGCGAATGAGTGCATCCTGATTGGAGAATTTAGACTTGTACCCAAGAATCTTTTCTGCTTTTTCTATAGAGACGAAGGAATCTTTAGATGCCGTCTCATAAACCCATTCATACAGGGGTGATAGTTTCAGGGTTTCCAGAAATCTGAGGGCGAGTATTACAGGTACCGCAGGAAAAGGGACTATTTTCTTTCCATATCCTGCAGCATCGAGGACGGCTTGATAGTCCTCTCCCATCGTTTTGAATTCCTTGGCACCGATATTGAAGGTATCATTTACCCTTTCTTTTGCCAATGTCATACAGAGGTAGATTGCCTCGCAAAGATCCTCAACATCAAGGAGCTGATAACGATTTTTCCCGCTGCCTATCATAGGAAAACCATGGCCGTCTTTTGCCCAATCGTAAAATAGGGCAAATACACCCAGTCTTTCCGGCCCAATAAATGATTTTGGGCGTAGAATGGGAACACACATCCCCTTGCTGCGATATTCAATACAGACATCCTCCGCCATGATCTTGGCCTTACCGTATGGCCCAACACCACAGAGTTTGTCATCCTCATAAAGTGGATGATGGTCGGGAATTCCATACACAGCCGTAGATGAGATGTGAATAAATCTCTCTACGTGACACTGGTGCGCAGCTTCTAAAAGGATGCTTGTTCCGTTAACATCCGTTGTAATAATTTCATCCTCTTTATAGAGCGGCAGGGCGGCAGCGGTATGGATAACCTGATTCACGCCATTCATTACATCAAAGACCTTTTTTTTATCCCGAATGTCACCTTTTACAAATGTGATTTGAGATTCGACGTCCGGATAGTCGAAATCCATGATATCAAGGACAACGATGTCACGATAATTCTTTTGCAAGAGATAGCGGACGAGATTAATACCGAGGAATCCGGAACCACCGGTGATGAGAATTTTCATGTTTTTTACCTACGATGTAAATAAAAAATCCACTGTGAAATCACTTACCATAATCTATGGAAGAAAAACATTTATTTCTGATTGAAATCAATCATTTTCTTAAAGGTTGAGATTTGTTGCTTACAGGAAGAAGTTAATACAAGCCTTGACATAAACTGACAGGTCAAATTCTGGGAAACAATTTCTATTATATCTGTTATTAACACGGATAACTTCTTCCGCCTCTTCAAGGGAACATTCCGGTGGCAATGGCTCAAGTATCGGATCAAAAGAACGATGCCGTCTTATCCTCTTCGTGAAAATGATCCTTCCGGGAAGCCCCAATAGCATTTAAAACCCTGACGCTGCAAAGAATAGGAGAATAATATTTTGAACGACCCACTCTAAGGACGCTTCATTCATTTTGTAAAATGTTTTTGGGGGGGGGCGGGGGTACGGAGCTATGGAATTCGACCCGAAATTCACCGGAATATTTCGCGAAATTCATTACACGATTTTATGCCGCTATTTTTATGCATATATTCACGAAAGCGAACATGACTCCGGTAGCCAATATTGGGGTACGAGCAGCGCGGGTACAAACAGGGGTACCTTGAATCCTTCAAGGGCGCGTCATGCCTCAACATCCATATTCAGCAAAACGAAATGTCAAGAATAAAGATTCGACCCCAGATCCCCCAGAATAAAGATTCGACCCCAGATCCCCCAGATCCCCCCCACCTACGATGAAATTATCGGGACTGTGGAGTTTGAAGAGAAACAATTCGCCCGGTGCAAGTGCACGAAACTGCTGCTTTCCAGATGGTTGCCAGAAATTCACCTCGTCGAGCTGCGGGAGACTGCTAAGCAGCTCAAACCAATCTCTGTCAGTAATTCCGACAAAAGCTTTCATCTCATCTTATCATCCAACGGCTGCATAACCGGCTGGCCATGGAGCAAAACGGAATTGCCAGTCCGAGGTGATGCGGTTGTCAGGCGACATCAAGCTCAATTCACGATCTCGAAGTTGAGAATCCTAAACTCGACCTTTGTTCGTGGACTCATTGACCCCCTCGGTGTCGTTAATTTCTGGACGCTGCCATCAACGTGGCCATGCACTCGCTTGGCCAGACCCGCAGGAATTATTTCATTATAGCGAACAACATCGAAATCTATCGGGATACCCTGCGCATCATAGAAAATCACATGACAATAGATGTTTTTAATGTTATCGCGGAGTTGATTACGAAGCGACATACTATAATAGCCGGTTTCACGGCCGATTTCATCGTCAATATTATACCACGTTAGCTGCCCCCCGACGACGCCTTTCGAGCTTTGCCCACCCAAGTCCGCAAAAATTGATCGTTGAGCTTTTACCGATTTCGCTTGTGCCAATGGTTTGAGAGTCCCGGACCGACCAAGCAAGTTATTCAGATAGATTGAAGGGATAGCGAAGTTTAAGTTCTGGCCTCCTCTGAAGGTAGCTACGGAAACACCGATTACTTCGCCCTTGCCATTGAGCACCGGGCCGCCGCTACTACCCGGCGAGATCGGAGCGGTGATCTGGAGGAGTTTGTCAGTGCCTACCTCACGGATGCTGCTAACAATGCCTTGAGAAAACGTTCCTTCCAACCCCTGAGGATTACCAACAGCGTAAACGGTTTCCCCGACCTGAACGGATTCACTATTGCCAAGGGCAAGTGCTCTCGCATGAGCACCAGAAATTTTGAGAACCACGAGATCCCGTTCAGAATCGACGGCAGTAATGCCTTCGATATCAAATTTTGTTTTTTGCCCGATTATTTTTGCATACCCTCTCGCAGCACCCTTGACAACATGGAGGTTGCTGGCAACCTCACCGTCACGAACGAAAAAGCCGCTACCAAGGGAGAGAGGCTGGCCGTTGGCGTCTTCCATTACGAGGAGGACTGTTGAGTCGAATGCCTTCTTCGCAATTTCCTGAGCGGTTTGGGCAAAGATTATGGAGGGAAGGATAACCAGAAAGATAACGCTCAAAACGAGTGTAAGGGCTTTACGTGTTGCGGGTATCAATATAGTAAATCCAGAATATTTTGCCATTGTTCAACCTCCTTGAGGGCGCGAAGCATAAGTTCGGCCCGTTTTAAATAATCGAATGCCAAAGGTTTCAGAATGGGCTTAGTGCCATGAACATCACTCATATTGTATCATAACGTTTGGATTACATAAACCCCCTGATTAAGAGCTGTAAGTAGCAAATGAATTGTCCGGTTTGTAGCACATAAACTGTCCGGTTTATAAATTGCCTTTTTGGAGGTGATAAATGAATCGGACGGAGATGCTACAGGAGATTCTAAAGATGCGATTTGAAGAGATGTATTGGGGGTGGCAGGAAGGTCGTTTTAGTCAGGAAGATGCGGCAAGAGTATTGGGAGTATGTTCACGTACATTTCGGCGTCAGATATGCCGATATGAGGAGAACGGTTTGGAAGGTTTAAGCGATAAGCGATTGACTCAGGCCTCTCATCGGAGAGCCCCGGTTGATGAGGTAATCCGACTTACCAATGAGTATCGAAGCCGTTATCCGGGATGGAACGTGAAGCATTTTTATTCCTGGTATTTAAGGGATGGAGGTAAACGTAGTTATACCTGGGTTAAGAACACCCTTCAGAGTCATGGTGCTGTCAAGAAGCAAAAGAAAAAAGGTGTTCATCGTCTAAAAAGAGATCGCAGCCCGTTACCTGGTATGATGATCCATCAAGACGGGAGCACGCATGAATGGGTTCCGGGGAAGAAGTGGGATTTAATAGTGACGATGGATGATGCAACCAATGAGCATTACAGTGCCTTTTTCGTTTATGAAGAAGGTACGACCAGCAGTTTTCAGGGAGTCCGTGACGTTATCCTCAAGAAGGGGTTGTTCAGCAGCATCTATACTGATCGCGGCAGTCATTACTGGTTTACTCCGGAAGAAGGGGGCAAAGTGAGCAAGACTCACCTGACACAGTTTGGCCGTGCCATGCAGCAATTGGGGATCACTATGATCCCTGCCTATTCTCCGGAAGCCAGAGGACGAAGTGAAAGAATGTTCCGTACTCATCAGGACAGGCTGGTCAAGGAACTGGCCCTGCACAATATCACCATGATGGAAGAGGCCAATCTTTACGTTGAAAAGACCTATTTGCCGGCTTTTAACAGGGAATTTAAGCAAAAACCCCTGGAGTCAGGATCCGCTTTTGTCCCTTGGGTTGGTACCCACATAGAGGATATCCTCTGTGAACATTATGAGCGTACTGTCACGCCGGATAACTGCGTCAGTTTTCAAGGGCTGACACTCCAGATACCGCCGGATCGGTATCGTTGTCATTATGTTCGGGCAAAGGTTAATGTTCATCTCTACACGGACAAATCTCTGGCGATCTTCCATGGCCCGCGTAAACTGGCAGAGTATGATCGAAATGGACAATTAAAGAAAAAGAAGAAGAACAAGGCAGCGTAGGTCCGCCGCGGCCAAAACTGAAAGAAAGGGGCTTCGGGCTACGCCCTTCGCCCCTTTCTTTAAACATCGTTAAAAGCGGACAAATCATGTGCTACAAAATAGGACTTTTCTATTTGCTACTAACACCCCCTGATTAAGAGCGATTTGCCTCAAATAAAATGTTACCGAAAGGTGTTACGAAAAGTATACTTTGACTCATAAATCAATGTTACCGAGGAACGATTCGGAAACGGGGGTATATTTATGAGTCCCCAAGCCAGGCAAGAGTGTTTTAAGGTTGTTTATAAGCGGTATAAGGTAGCCAGCCGTAAAAAAAAGACGGTTATCATCAATGAATATTGCGTTGTTTAAAAATTATCAGGCTTCAGGTAACATCTTTTGCGAGGCAACGTTCTAAATACTCACTCTTGCTTCGGTAACATTTATTAATGTGGCAACAGGGATTCGTAAAAATAAAATGGGTGCAACCACCTCTGATGCTATGGTAATAAATAAGCGATTCGAAGTGGCATAGTAATAGCGGACACCTTGAAAAGGATGATATAGAGACTAACAAATTTGAGGTGAGCTATGACAACACAAAGGAAGAGTTATTCGAGGCAGTTTAAAATTGATGCAGTAAGACTGGTTACTGATGAGGGCTACATGATTTCAGAAGCAGCCCGTAATCTAGGGATTCATCCGAATTTATTAGGAAAATGGAAAAGTCAGTTAGCGACACAGCAGGGCGATGCCTTTCCTGGCAAAGGCCATATGACCTCGGAGAAAGAAGAGCTCCATCGGCTTCGGAAAGAAAATCAACGTCTTCGTATGGAGCGTGAAATATTAAAAAAAGCCGCGGCCTTCTTTGCGAAAGAGTCCATGTAATCTATGACTTTATCCGGCAGCAACAGAAGGCCTATCCCATCGCCGTTTTATGCTCTGTGATGGACGTGAGCCGGAGTGCTTATTATCAATATATAAAAGCAGGTTCTGTGATGAAAATTGATAAGGATTTTGTATTGTTATCAGAGGTTCGGCATATTCATAAATACACCAGGGGGTCCTATGGTGCTCGTAGAATAGCAGAGCGACTTCAGGCTAAGGGCTACCCTGTGGGTCGGTATCGTGCGGGCAGTTTGATGAAGAAAGCCGGCTTGTCTGCCACGCAAAGCAAAAAGTTCAAAGTCACAACTAACAGCAAACACAAGCTGCCTGTGGCGCCTAACCTTCTGAATCGGAACTTTGAGGTGGTCTTGCCTCTTTGGACAGTTAACAGGGCTTTATAAGTGTAAAGGTGCTCCGGGTTAGTGTTCATGCCACAGCCTGTTTCTGTGCCAGTGACTCGAAGTAAACCATACCTGGTGTCTTTCTGTCAAAGTTTTGATGCCACCTTTTTTCATTGTAAAATTTGAAGTACTCACAAAGCCCTCTTCTGGCTTCCTCCATAGAAGAATAAGCCTTGAGATAAACATCTTCGTACTTCACACTCTTCCAAAGCCGCTCAATAAAAACGTTGTCCATCCAGCGGCCCTTGATAACGTATAATATTTTTCGCACATTTGAGAAGTAGCCCTCAATCTGGTAAAGGATTTGTTGTTCAAAGGCAAAAACAATACCATCAGGAGGGCTACATATGTACAATAGCAAATCGTTGAAGGAAAACAAAGAGGTATTTGTTGCAAGCAAAAAATGGAGAAAGTTGCAAAACAAAAATCCATAAAGTTGCAATTGGAAAATCCATAAAGTTGCAAACCCTGTTGCATGCATAAAGCGTCCCATCATAGGCCCTTGTAT
>Ga0302248_1001992_pt1 | contig 13360 bp, 11 predicted proteins | sample AAG_UR_Leu_MG_FD_193528 | JGI IMG/M metagenome (GOLD analysis project Ga0302248, IMG submission 193528) | Enriched activated sludge microbial communities from anaerobic digester in WTTP, New Holstein, Wisconsin, United States - AAG_UR_Leu | ecosystem: Engineered > Bioreactor > Anaerobic >... | reverse complement strand
ATGGAATTGATTGAACTTGTTGAATGGATACAGCTCAAAAATTACCGTGCCTATCGCTCCCATCGAAAACGAAAATTGGCCGCTATGGGCGAACATGAATATGTATCGTTGTAGGGCTAAGGAAGTAAAATACTCCACTTATATCGTGGCCGCTTTGCTTCTCATGGCGGCGCTCCTGGGCTACGTCGCCTCCCACATCCAGACGACCAAGCTGGAATATCTGATCGCCGAGGAAATTAGCCGCAAGGAACGCCTTCTGGAAGAGCAGAAAAAGCTGAAACTGGAGATCGCCACCCTGAAATCTCCGCAACGCATTGCCGCCATTGCCAGGGAAAAGTTGCAGATGACGTCTCCGGACAAGGACCAGGTTATTTTGCTGAAATAATTGTCGGTAACGAGATGCGGGAAGAAAAGAAATGGCTGAAGTTTCGGATAGCGACCTTGTTGGTTTTCTTCCTCGTGCTGTTTGTCGCTCTCATCACCCGGGCCTTCCAGTTGCAGGTCCTCTCCGGTCAGGCCCTGAAGACCCTGGCGGCCAAACAGCATCTCCAGAATCTGGAAATCCCACCGGAACGGGGCATCATCTTCGATCGCAACGGGGAGAAGCTCGCCGCCAGCGTTCTGGTAGATTCGGTATGTGCCGATCCCTCCAAGATCCGCAATCCCCGGGAGGTTGTGGAAAAGCTGGCGCCCCTCCTCAACATCGACCGGGAAGGACTGACGAAAAAGATCTCCAGCGGTAAAAATTTCTGCTGGCTCGCCCGGAGAGTGTCCCCGGATCAGGCCAAAAAGGTGGAAGGCTTCAATCTGGAAGGAATATTTCTTATCAAGGAGCCGAAACGTTTCTATCCCAACGGAGAACTGGCCGGTCATTTGCTCGGTTTTGTAGGCCTTGATTCCGCCGGGTTGGAGGGTCTGGAGCTGAAATACAACAATTATCTCCAAGGGACCCCGGAGAAGCTGGTCCTGATCCGTGACGCCAAGGGCAAAAAGCTGCTTCCGCAGCTGGAAAAACCGCCGGGGGAGAAAAAGACCAATTATCATCTTATCCTGACCATCGACAGCCGCATTCAGCACCTGGTGGAAGGACAGCTCAAAGCGGCGGTGCAGGACAAGGGCGCCAAAGGCGGCTATGCCATCGTCATGGACCCCCGAACCGGCGAGATTCTGGCCCTGGCCAACCAGCCGAGCTTCGATCCCAACTATTTCACCAGCGGCGGCGCCTCTCCAGGAAAGAATTGTGCGATTACCGATGTTTATGATCCCGGGTCCACCTTCAAGCCATTCCTGGTCGCCTCCGCCCTGGAGGAAAAGGTCGTGAAGGAAACAGACCGGATCTTTTGCGAAAACGGCAATTACGCCGTCGCCGGCAAGGTCATCCACGAGGCCCAGCGGAAGCGTCACGGCATTCTGACGGTTAGGGAAATAATCAAATATTCCAGTAATATCGGGTCCGCCAAGATCGCAGAACGCCTGGGGAAGGAGAAGTTTCACAGCTACATCACCCGCTTCGGATTCGGCAGCAAGACGGGAATCGATCTGAACGGCGAATCCGCCGGCCTGCTTCGCCCCCATCACGATTGGACCCACGTGGATCTTACCCGGATCGCCTTCGGTCAGGGGATTTCCATCACTCCTATTCAGTTGATCACCGCCCTGTCCGCCCTGGCCAACGGCGGCGTACTGATGAAGCCCTATGTGATCAAGGGCATCGTGGACCGCAAGGGTCAGATCGTCAAGGAATACCATCCCACGATGGTGCGACGGGTCATCTCCCCGGCTACCTCAAAGCGGATAACCTCCATCATGACGGACGTTGTGGGGGCGGAAGACGGCACAGGGAAAAGGGCCCGTATCGAAAACGTCAATGTGGCGGGCAAGACGGGCACCTCACAGAAATTCGACTTCGCCCGGCATGTATATTCCTCGGAGCGGGTCCGTACTTCCTTCATGGGCTTCTTCCCCGCCGAGGCGCCGCAACTCGCCATCCTCGTCGTCCTGGACGAGCCCCAACGGGACCGTTGGGGCGGCGTGGCCTCGGCACCGGTGTTCAAGAATATCGGCGAGCAGATCCTCAACAGCTACAAGACCCATATCCGGGAACAGTACCGCATTGAAGAAAGAGACATCGTCCCCCGCAAGGAAGCGGTGCAACTGGTCACCGCTCCTGCCCCCCCCGTCATGGCCATGAAAGGGGCGACGGTCTCGGACAACGGCGGAGAGGATGCGGTAATGCCCGATTTCCAGGGGCTGACGATCAGGGATGCCCTACGGAAGGCGAGGGGGAAAAACATCGAGATCAAGGTGGTGGGACACGGCTGGGCGGTCGCCCAGGATCCGTCGCCCGGTACGCCGCTGGCCGGCGTGGCCTCCTGCACCATAACCTTCAACACGGGACAATGAGGGATAATTTGCAGCTGGCGGCCGTTCTCAAAGATATCGACGTGATCAGGATTCAGGGCAGCACCCGGGGACAGGTGGCTTCCATCTGCTACGATTCCCGTAAATGCGGTTCGGGCAGCCTGTTTGTGGCCATTCCCGGGTTGAAGACCGACGGTCATCAATACATCCCCGAGGCCCTGGCCCGGGGAGCGCGCTACATCGTCCACGAACAGGAATTCCAACCACCGGCGGGCGTCACCGCCATCCAGGTGGGCGACAGCCGCCTCATCCTGGGAAGGCTGGGAAGGAACTTTTTTCATCACCCTTCCCAGGACCTCTGCCTCGTCGCCGTGACGGGGACCAACGGCAAGACCACGGTCACCTACCTCATCGAGGCGATTCTAAAGGTGGCGGGCTTGCGTCCGGGCGTTCTGGGAACGGTGAACTACCGCTACGGCGGCAAGGTGCTCCCGGCACCGAACACCACACCCGAGTCCTTCGACATGCATCAGATCCTCAGGCAGATGATCGAGGCCGGCGTGAGCCACGTCATCGCCGAAGTATCGTCCCATGCCGTGGACCTGCGGCGGATCGACGATTGCGATTTCGACCTGGGGATCTTTACCAATCTCTCCCAGGACCATCTGGACTATCACGGGGACATGGAAAGATACTTCGCCGCCAAGAAACGCTTCTTCAGCGATGTGCTGCCCCACTCCCAAAAGAAACGTTCGCGGCAAATGATCGTCAACGGTGACGATCCCTGGGGGGAGAGACTGCAACGGGAAGTCCCCCTGTCCGGTCTGACCTTCGGGATCGACCGACCCGCCGATCTCCGGGCCGTAAGTTTCACCCTGAGTCCCCGGGGCACGGAGGCCCTGCTGGCATGGCAGAGAGAAAAGATTCCCGTTTCCTCGCCCCTCATCGGCCGGCACAATCTCTATAACATCCTGGCGGCAGCCGCCGCTGCTCTGGCCATAGATATCCCGACAAAGGACATCCGGGCCGGGATCGCCACCATGACCTGTGTTCCGGGAAGGCTGGAAAAGGTGAACCGTCCGGGGGAGCCGGAGGTGCTGGTGGATTACGCCCATACGGAGGACGCCCTGGCCAAGGTGTTGAAGAATCTCGCCGCCTTCCGGACAAACCGCCTCATCACCGTTTTCGGCTGCGGCGGCGACCGGGACCGGGGCAAGCGACCCCTCATGGGCCGGGCGGCGGTGCGGGGAAGCGACATCGCCATCCTGACCTCGGACAACCCCCGTTCGGAAGACCCCTTGGCGATCCTCAGCGAGATCGAGGTAGGCGTTATCGGGGAAGGGGTAGGGAAATACGACCGCGAAGAACTCCTTGCCGAACCGCCGGTCCGGGGCTACGCGGTGGTTCCCGACCGCCTTACGGCCATCGAAACGGCCATCGCCATAGCCCGCCCCGGCGACATCGTCCTCATCGCCGGCAAGGGACATGAGGATTACCAGATTATGGGCAGTCGGCGCCTCTTCTTCGACGATCGCCTGGCGGCCAGGGCCGCCCTGGACAAATATCGCCCTTCGGAGGCACCCTCATGAGTGCCGGACCGGAAATATCCCTTGCCCAGGTCCTGGCGACCACCGGGGGAACCATCCCCGCGGGTTTTCCTCAGGAAGAGGTCATCTTCCGGGGAATCACTACAGACTCCCGGCGGTGCGCGGCGGGCAACCTCTTTATCGCCCTGACGGGGGCGAACTTCGACGGCCACGACTATCTGGAGGCGGCCCACCGGCAGGGGGCGGCGGGACTCCTCGTCCACCGCCTGCCCGCGGCGACGCCCCGGGGGGTACCCGTCATTGTTGTCGCCGACACCCTGACGGCCCTGGGGGAGCTGGCGGCGTGGTGGCGCCGGCGCTTCTCCCCCGCGGTGATCGCCGTCACCGGCAGCTCCGGGAAGACCACCACCAAGGAGATGATCGCCGCCATTATGGCCCGGCGCGGACCGGTCCTGAAAACGGAGGGGAACTTCAACAACCTCATCGGCCTGCCCCTGACGCTGTTCCGCCTCACGAGCGGCGACCCCTGCGCCGTCCTGGAGCTGGGGACTAACTCCCCCGGAGAGATCGCCCGGCTTACCCGGATTGCCGCACCGGACATCGCCCTGATCACCAACATCGGTCTCGCCCATCTGGAAGGGTTCACCGACCTGGCGGGGGTGGCGGCGGAGAAGCGAGACCTCTTCCGGGGGCTGCGCCCCGGGGGAACGATGATCATCAACCGGGACGATCCCTTCCTGAGGGACGCCGGACAGACCTGGACGGGTCGTGTCGTCACCTTCGGAATGGCGGCCGGGAGCGAGGTATCCGCCGAGGACATAGTCACGGTGCGTCTTCCCGGCATCGGCGACGCTTCCGATGTCTCCCCGGTATTGCCTCCCCGGCTGGAAACCCGTTTCACTCTCCGCCTCGGGGGAGAGCGACTGGAAACGACCTTGCCCGTTGTGGGCGAGCATCAGGTAAAAAATGCCCTTGCTGCTGCCGCATCCGCCTGGGCGGCCGGCGCGGCGCCGGAGGACATCCGTCGCGGGCTGGCCGACTTCTCCCCCGTGCCGGGACGGATGGAGATCATCGCCCTGGAGAACGGCGCCTTTGTCATCAATGACGCCTACAATGCCAACCCATCCTCGGTCCGAGAGGCCCTCAGTGCCCTGCAACAGCTCAAAGGACGGGGACGGGGCATCGCCGTTCTGGGGGACATGCTCGAACTGGGAGAGCAGGAAGCCGTCTGGCATGAGGAAATTGGGGGCCTTCTGGCAGACACCGGGGTGGCGCGGGTTTATCTCCGGGGAAGGCTCTCGGGAGCGACAGCAGCAGGGGCCTCGAAACACGGTATGCCGGCCGGTGACATCATCGTCCGGGCGGATCAGGAAGCGATTGTCCAGGATCTTAGGGCCTATCTACGGGAGGGGGACTGGGTTCTCGTCAAGGGTTCCCGCCGCCTGGAGATGGATAAGGTCGCGGCATTGCTGAGCTCCGGGAAGGAGGGAGGGGCACGATGATCTATCATCTCCTCTACCCTCTCCATACGGTCTTCTCCAGCTTCAACGTTTTTCGGTATATCACCTTCCGGACGATCTACGCCGCCATCACCGCCCTGGTCATCTGCTTCTTCCTGGGGCCCTGGCTGATCCGGAAGCTTCAGGAACACCAGATCGGCCAGTCGATCCGGGAGGACGGCCCCGGCAGTCATCTGGTAAAGCAGGGAACGCCGACCATGGGGGGGATCCTGATAATCTTCGCCGTGGTCATCTCCACGGTCCTGTGGGCCAACCTCAGCGTATGGTATATCTGGCTGGTGATTTTCGTCACGGTCAGTTACGGGCTTATCGGCTTCGTGGACGATTACCGGAAGATCGCCAGGAAGAACAGCCGGGGGGTGCCGGGTAAGGTACGGCTCGCCGGGGAGTTCGGCATCGCCCTCTTCGTCGGCCTGGTGCTGTACATGAAACCGGGCTTCACCGCCAACGTCACCATCCCCTTCTTCAAGACCGTTCTGCCCAATCTGGGCTGGGGATACATATTCCTGGCGGCCTTCATCATCGTCGGCGCCGCCAACGCCGTGAACCTCACCGACGGCCTGGACGGCCTGGCCATCGGCCCCATCACCATTTGCTTCATGACCTATCTGCTGTTCGCCTACTTCGCGGGGAACATCAAGATCGCCAATTATCTCCAGATCCCCTATGTATCCGGCACGGGGGAACTGACCATCTTCTGCGGCGCCATGGTCGGCGCCGGGCTGGGCTTTCTGTGGTACAACACCTATCCCGCCCAGGTCTTCATGGGCGATGTGGGCTCCCTCTCCCTGGGGGGCGCCCTGGGGACCCTGGCCGTCCTCACGAAGCAGGAGATCCTCCTGGCCATCGTGGGCGGCATCTTCGTCATGGAGACCTTTTCCGTGATCTTCCAGGTGGGCTGGTTCAAGATGTCCGGGGGCAAACGGATCTTCCGCATGGCCCCCCTCCATCATCATTTCGAGCTCAAGGGCTGGGCGGAACCCAAGGTGATCGTCCGTTTCTGGATCATCTCCATCCTTCTCGCCCTGTTGGCCCTGAGCACCCTGAAGTTGAGGTAGCGGCGGCGTTATGGAGCTATCAGGAAAAAACATCGTCGTCATCGGGCTGGCCAAAACGGGTCTGGCCACGGTGGAATTCCTCCTGGGACGGGGCGCCCGGGTGACGGCCACGGATATGAATCCCGACTCCCTGGCCGGCGCGGCGCTGCCGGGACTGAAGACCGCACCCTATGATCCGGGGATCCTTCAGGGGGCCGATCTCGTCGTCCCTTCTCCGGGGGTGCCGCCGGTGGATATCATCCTCACCGCGGCGGTGGCCAAGGGAATCCCCGTCATGAGCGAACTGGAACTGGCGGGCCGTTTTCTCCGCATCCCCATGGTCGCCGTCACGGGAACCAACGGTAAGACCACGACTACCTCCCTCATCGGTCACATCCTGGCCCGGTGCGGAAGGAAGGTCTTTGTCGGTGGAAACATCGGCGCCCCCCTCATCGGCTATGTCGGGGGTCCCCAGACCGACGACTGGGCCGTCGTCGAGGTGAGCAGTTTCCAACTTCAGTGGAGCGAGCGGTTTCATCCCCACGTGGCGGTCCTCCTCAACGTCACCGTGGATCATCTGGATTATCACCGGTCCTTCACCGCCTACCGGGTCGCCAAAGAGCGCATCTTCACCAACCAGTCGGCGGCGGACACGGCCGTCATCAACGGCGAGGATCCGGGATCGGCGGCGCTTTACACGCGCCTGAACGCCCGCACCTTGCGTTTCAGCAGCGCCCGCCCGGTGACGCCGGGGATGTACGTCGAGAGCGACGCGTTGATCTATACGCCGCCGGAGGGAGAAAAGGAGGTCTATCCCCGGTCCCTGGTGAAGCTGCCGGGCCGCCACAACCTGGAAAACGGCATGGCCGCCGTGATGGCCGCCCGCTGCTGCGGCTGTTCTCCGGAAGGAGTGGCCGCCGCCCTGGCCTCCTTCACCGGCATCCCCCACCGTCTCGAATATGTGGGGCAGTGGCGGGGGATCTCCTTTTACGACGATTCCAAGGGAACCAACGTGGATGCGGTTTTCCGGGCCCTGGACACCTTCAGCTCCCCGGTGGTGCTCCTCATGGGCGGGCGGGACAAGGCGGGGGATTTCCGCCCGCTGATTTCCGTCCTGAAGGAAAAAGCCAAGCGGCTCGTCCTCTTTGGGGAGGCCCGGGAGACCATCGGGGCGGTGCTCGGCGGTATCGTTCCCACCGAATTCTGTACCACGCTTCGGGAGGGGATTGCCGAAGCGGCGGCGGCGGCGGCGCCCGGCGATGTTGTTCTTCTTTCTCCGGGTTGCGCCAGTTTCGACGAATTCAGAGATTACAAGGCCCGGGGAAGTTTTTTTCAGGAACAGGTAAAGGCCCTTGCCCATGCTTAAGTTCGACACCACCGGCAAAAGCCCGGACATCATTCTGCTGATCGTCACCCTCATCCTCGTCACCGTGGGGACGGTGATGATTTACAGCTCCAGCTCCATCATTGCCGCGGAACGCTTCCAGGACGGGCAGTTTTTTCTGAAAAAGCAGTTGCTTTTCGTCTTCTTCGGGCTGGGGGCCATGATCCTCATGACGCGGATACCCTATGAGGAACTTAAGAAGTTCGCCTACCCCGGGGTGATTATCTCCCTGATCCTCCTTACCCTGGTTCTCATTCCCAAAATAGGTGTCCGGGTGGGCGGCGCCTCGCGATGGCTCAAGGTGGGGTTTTTTGCCTTCCAGGTAACGGAACTGGTGAAGATATTCGTCGTGCTGTTCCTCGCCCATTTCCTCACCCGGAAGGCCATGTACACCAAGGAGCTGTTGCGGGGAGTCATCATCCCCCTGGGGGTAACGATGCTTCTGGTGGGGCTTATCGTCATCGAGCCCGACTTCGGCACCGCCGTCATCATCACCATGATTCTCATGCTCATGCTCTATCTGGCGGGAAGTCGGATCCGCTACCTCGCAGGCCTGATGGCCATGCTCATCCCCGTCGGCGTGGGGCTCCTGTTCTTCAAGAGCTACCGGGTGGAGCGGTTGATGACCTTCCTCGACCCCTGGCGGGATCCCCAAAACTCGGGTTTCCAGATCATTCAGTCCCTCATCTCCTTCGGCTCCGGAGGTGCTTTCGGAGTGGGAGTGGGCGACGGCCGCCAAAAGCTCTTCTACCTACCCGAACCCCATACGGATTTCATCCTCTCCATCATCGCCGAGGAAAGCGGGTTCATCGGCGTCGCCATCATTATCTGTCTCTTTGCCGTCTTCGTCATCCGGGGCTTTTTCATCTCCTTCAAGGCCCCCGACAAGTTCAGCACGCTGCTCGCAGCCGGGCTGACGATGATCATCGCCTTGGAGGCGTTTATCAATATCGCCGGGGTAATGGGTCTGATTCCCCTGAAAGGGTTGGCGCTACCGTTCCTCAGTTACGGGGGGACATCGCTGATTATGAGCCTCACCATCGTGGGCATTCTGCTGAACATCTCGGCCCATGAAAAGTGAGGAGGGACAGCAACTATGGGCAAAGGAGCAAACGGTGAAAATGATCATCGCCGGGGGAGGCACGGGCGGCCATCTTTTCCCCGGCGTGGCCGTGGCCGAGGCCTTCCTGAAGAGTGATCCCGACAACGAGGTACTTTTTGTAGGTACGGAGCGGGGATTGGAAAAACGGGTTCTGCTGGAATTGGGATACCCGCTGTCCACCCTGGACGTGGAAGGGATCAAGGGCCGCTCGTGGAGAAAATCACTGGCGGCGGCGTTGAAGATACCGAAAAGTATGATGAAGGCCTTTGAACTGACAAAAAAATTCTCCCCCGATATCGTTTTGGGCGTCGGCGGTTACGCCTCGGGACCGGCGGTCCTGACGGCCCATTTCATGGGGATAAAAACGGCCATCGCGGAACAGAACGCCATCCCCGGGGTGACCAACCGCATCCTGGCCGGGTTCGTGGACCGGATATTCCTGTCATTTCCCGACCCGGAGCGACGGTTTCCGCCCCGGAAGTGCGTGGTGACAGGCAATCCGATCCGCGCCTCCTTTGCCGTCGCCGGAAGCAGGCCGCGGGAAAAGCAGGGGGACTTCAACCTCCTCGTTTTCGGGGGAAGCCAGGGGGCCCATGCAGTAAACGAGGCGGTGCTGGCCGCCGCCGCTCATCTGGAGGATCTCCGGGACAGACTCCGGATCGTCCATCAAACCGGCGCCCGGGATGTGGAAAGAGTCCGGGAAGGATATGAAAGATTAAGCATACGAGCGGAGGTACGGCCCTTTATTCTGGATATGGCCCGGGCGTACCGGGAGGCGGACCTGCTGATCTGCCGGGCCGGGGCGACTTCGGTGGCGGAAATCACCGCTATGGGGAAGGCGGCGATTCTTGTCCCCTTTCCCTTCGCCGTCCACGACCACCAGACCAAGAACGCCGAGGTCCTGGTTCGTGCGGAAGCGGCCATGATGATCCCGGAAAGGGAGTTGACCGGAGAAAGACTGGCCGCCGCCATTGCCGATCTGGAGGCCCATCCGGAGCGGCTCGCAGCCATGAGCGGCAGATCTCTGGCCCTGGGGAAGCCCCGGGCCGCCGCGGAAGTGGCGGCGGCCTGCACGGCACTGGCGAGGCGGCCGGGAAGGAACTGATCACGCCGGGGAGATTGCCGGTGGCAGACTTGTTGAAGGTGAAGATCATGACAGACACCAGAAGGATGGACGGGATGCGGCGGAAGGTCAAAACGGTTCATTTCGTCGGCATCGGCGGCATCGGCATGAGCGGCATCGCGGAGGTACTGCTGAATCTCGGTTACGGGATCACGGGATCCGACCTCGGCCAGACGGATATCACCCAGCGTCTCGCCTCCTTGGGGGCCGTGATCTTCAAGGGTCACGACGAAGCCCATCTTGGCGACGCCGACGTCGTGGTCACCTCCACCGCGGTGAAAAGCGACAATCCCGAAGTACTGGCGGCCCATCGACGCAATATTCCCGTCATCCCCCGGGCGGAGATGCTGGCGGAACTCCTGAAGATGAAGTTTTCCATCGCCGTCTCGGGCAGCCACGGCAAAACGACAACCACCTCCATGATTTCCACGGTGCTGGGTCAGGGCGGTCTGGACCCCACCATGGTCATCGGCGGCAAACTGGCCAGCATCGGCAGCAACGCCAAGATGGGGGACGGGGAGATCATCGTCGCCGAGGCCGACGAGAGCGACGGCTCCTTCCTCAAATTGGGACCCTGCCTCGCCGTGATCACTAATATAGACCGGGAGCATCTGGACTTTTATCGGGACATCGACGAGATCAAGGCGGCCTTCCTGCAATTCGCCAACATCGTTCCCTTTTACGGCTCCACCGTCCTATGCCTCGATGACCGTCATGTCCGGGAGATCCTGCCGGAAATCAAAAGGAAGACCATCACCTACGGGCTGAACCCGCCGGCGGATTACCGGGCCGCCGACATAAATATGCAGGGTCCCATTTCCACCTTCAGCGTCCTGTACCGCGAGAAACCCTTGGGCACGGCCACCCTCCATGTTCCCGGTCTTTTCAATATTTACAACGCCCTGGCGACCATAGCCGTGGCCAGGGAAATTGATATGGATTTTCAGACCATCGTCAACGGTTTGCAAACCTTTACCGGGGCACACCGACGGCTGGAAGTGAAAGGAACCGCCGGGGGCGTGACCGTGGTGGACGATTACGGCCATCACCCCACGGAGATCCGGGAGACCCTGTCGGCCGCCAGAAACGTCTGGAAGGGACGTCTCATCGTGGTCTTCCAGCCTCACCGCTACACCCGGACCCGGGCCCTCTTCGAGGAATTCACCGAAGCTTTCCATGCTGCCGACTTGCTGGTGGTCACAGACATCTATGCGGCCAGCGAGGCGCCGATCGCCGGGATACACTCGGAAAAGCTGGCGGCGGCCATCCGGGAAAGAGAGCGACGGGAGGTTTTATATATCCCCGATTTCGACGACATCACGGAAAAACTGCTCACGTTGGCCGGGCCGGGGGACGTGATCATCACCCAGGGGGCGGGAACGGTTTGGAAGGTAGGCGAGGAATACCTGAAGAGGGCGGCGGCAAAGGGATGATGGAGGAGATTCGCGAGGAACTGATACGTCTCGCCGAGGGGCAGGCCCTTTTCGACGAACCCTTGCGCAAACACACCTCCATGGGGGTAGGCGGCTGCGTCTGGGCTGTTGTCTTTCCCAATCGCCGCGAGCGGCTGGGAGAAATTCTCGCCCTGCTCAAAGAACGGGAGATACCCGCTCTCCCCGTAGGGAATTGGACCAATATCATCGCCCGGGACGGCGGCTATCGAGGGGTAATCATTTGCCTGAAGAACCTTTGCAGTGTGCGGATGATTTCCGGCCCTGCCGGTGCAACGCTTCTTGAGGCCGAGGCAGGGGCGTCTCTGACCGCACTGGTCAACCTGTCGGCCGCCGCCGGTCTGGCCGGTATGGAATTCTGCTCCGGCATTCCCGGAAGCGTCGGCGGGGCCGTCACGATGAACGCCGGGGCTTACGGGCGGGAGATCAAAGATGTACTGGAGGAGCTCGTCATTATGGAACCCCCGGGGAAGATCAGTTCCTGGCCCAGGGAGCGGCTGCAGTTTTTCTATCGCCGGTTCGTCTCCCCGGTCAAAGATGGGGTGATCGTGGCAGCGACCTTCCGCCTGGAAAAGGGAAACCGGGAAGAAATACACCGGCGGATCGAGGAGATCAGGAATACGAGGAGGGAGAAACACCCTCTGGAATACCGGAGCGCCGGTTCGGTGTTCAAGAACCCCCCGGGTCATCCGGCGGGCCGGCTCATCGACGAGGCGGGGCTCAAGGGTCTCCGGATCGGCGACGCCCAAGTGTCGGAAAAACACGGCAACTTCATCGTCAATCGGGGCGGGGCCACGGCCGGAGACGTTCTCTCCCTGATCGAGATGGTTCGGGAGCAGGTCTTCCGGAAAAAGGGCGTGCGGTTGGAAACGGAAATAATCGTCATCGGTGAAGATTCGTGAAAAACTGGTTCAAGGGCAGAACGAAGAAATATAACACTTACCGGCAGGAGATCCGAAGATACCGCCTGCGGCGTCGGGCCGGGGCCATCATCAAAGAATTCGCAACGATCTCGCTGATCCTGTCGGGGATCGGCGTCATCGCGGCGGTCCTGATCTTCGGCCATCTTTATCTGATCAGCCACCCCTACTTCGCCATCCGGGAGATAACCGTACGGGGTTGCAAGGAACTGACGGAGAAGGAGATACTTACCGCCGCTGCCGTCCGGACCCGGCAGAACATCTTCGCCGTGAGCGTGGGGGACGTAAAACAACGAATCCGGACCAATCCCTGGATCAAGGAGGCTTTCGTGGGTCGGGAGCTGCCGGACCGACTGGTGATCGATCTGAAGGAACGCACCGCCGTGTCCTTGATAAAGAAGGACAGCAGCTTCTATCTCATGGATCTCGATGGGGTAACCTTCAAGAAGTTGGAGATGACCGACGATATCATGGATCTGCCGATCCTCACCGGCTGCACAGGAAGCGACCGGGAAGCCCAGGAGCTCATGCCGCGAACCATCGAATTGCTGCGTTACCTGAAGACCGCCAGCATTTTCCCCAACATCAAGAACGTTGCGGAAATAAACGGCAATGAACGTTATGGTTTTTCCGTGTTCACCAACACCGGAATGTGCCTTTTCCTCGGGTTCGACAACTACGAGAGCAAATTCAAGCGGTTGTCGCCGGTGATGGCCGATCTGGAGCGACGCAATCTGAAGACGGGACACCTCTATATCGACCTGAGTGATCCCGTAAAGATTACCGTCCAGCGCCGTGACGTCCTGCCGCCCGCCACCGTGGCCGGCGGCAGAAAAGGATTCAAGACATAACGAAAAAAGGATAAGGAAGATTCACATGGCCAAAAAAGCAAACATCATCGTCGGTCTGGACATC
>Ga0302248_1001988_pt1 | contig 13380 bp, 15 predicted proteins | sample AAG_UR_Leu_MG_FD_193528 | JGI IMG/M metagenome (GOLD analysis project Ga0302248, IMG submission 193528) | Enriched activated sludge microbial communities from anaerobic digester in WTTP, New Holstein, Wisconsin, United States - AAG_UR_Leu | ecosystem: Engineered > Bioreactor > Anaerobic >... | reverse complement strand
CGGTGATGTCTGCTCAAAACACGATTCAAATTGCCTTCCCTACGTGCAAATTGCGCAGAAATAAAGCCACCGGCGACTGAAGGACCACCGCCGACCCACATACCGTATAGCCAACCCTGATTTTCCGATGGAAATGTCCCTTGACAGGCAAATACATCCCCCATATACTCCAAACCATCAAAAGCAATGTCTTATCAATCAATATAATATCGGGGCGATGAATCCGAAGGTGCAGGACCCGGAGAGAATCCCGTAAGCCAGTCCAAGGAGAAAGGCCCCGCTGCGCCCCTGCAGATTGAGGCGTTGGAGGATGCCGCCGCCGGATATGGAACAGGCCTGTACGCCGAACATTCCCAGGGCAACCCAGAGGAGCGCCAGACCCACCAGGATTTGCCAGTATGGACCTACATCTCCCAGCATCCGGCCCAGCAGGGCGCAGATTATCCCCACCGCCGCAATGGACAAGAACAGGCCGCCGCTGAACAGGATCGCGTACAGCCCGGCCCGGCGGGGCGCCAGGACTTCCCGCTGCCCTGCCACATACGCCACCATGAGGGGAATGGAAGCAAGATGGCAGGGGCTGAACAGGACGCTGATCATCCCCCAGAGGAAGCTTCCCGCGGCGGCCAGGTGGGGCGACCCCGTCAGCCATTGATTTACCGTAAGAAAAAAGGTCTCCACGCTGTACCCCTTATTTAACGCCCAGTTTCTGGAGGACGGCGACAATTGCTTCCTCGCTCATGAAACCTTCATGGCGATATACCTCCTCCCCTTTTTTGTCGAAGAAGATCTGGGTGGGGATGGCGCGGATGCCGAAGCGGCGGGCCGGTTGGGGATCTACCCAGACGTCGAGAAAGACGATGGCCGCCTTGCCGGCGTATCGTTTCTCCACTCTTCGCAGAATCGGCGCCATCATCTTGCAGGGTATGCAGCGCGTCGCCCCCAGATCCACCATGGCGACCATCACCTTTACCGGGACAGTTTTGGGAGGTTCGCCGTTTACCTCGGCGCAGGCTGGTTGGAAAAACAAAAAGGCCAATAGCAAATAAAACAGGGTGTTTCTCACTATATTTCTTGACTACTTAGTCATTGGTGCAGTGTGAAGGCGCATGTTCACAATGGCACATAACATCGGCACTTTATTATCACTTTCTTAAATTACTTTAAAGGGATATAGTATGGCAATGAAGAATAGATGGATGCTTCTCCGGATATGATTGCCGCGCGCCTTTCTCACCTCTAAATAAATCTTCGTGATTAACCGCAGCAGCTCGAAGTGGTCTTGATCGTGGGCATAGACGTCTGAGGCGGCGGGCCGCAGAGTTCCCGCAAGGCCCGGCGGGCCTTCTCCAGAGCTTCCGATTCTATTTCTCCCCCAACGGATTTTTCGATGCCCAGCTCCGTCAGGACAAGATACTTCTTCAGAGGCACTTCGGCCTGCTCGAACATCAGCCGTCCGCAACCTATGGAGCAGCCATCGATCAAAACGGTGTCATTTTCCGTTGCCGATCTGACAAAGCCCCGCCGATGGGCGCCGATCCCCGCCAAACAGAATGGGCTTCCGTATCTTTCCCTTACCAGTTCCACTGCCAGGATATTGGACATCTGTCCCACGTTGGCAGCGCCACAACAGGCCATAATCAGCGTTGTTGATTCTTTCATGGTTTAGATTTGATCTCCTCTCGTGAAACAGTGGGCGTCCTTTCCATCAGGTCACGGATTTCCGGGTCTTCACCCAGCCAATGCTTTAGATTTCCCAGGACCGTGGCGGCGTAAGGGCTTTTATTGCCGTCGGCCAACGAATAATTGACCCAGAGGCCATCCTTCTTGAAAGTCACCAGCCCTGCTTCTTCCAGGACCTTGAGATGTTTGGATACTGTAGGCTGAGCAATGCCCAGGAGAGCCTGAATCTCGCAGACGCACAGCAATTTTGATTGAAGTATTTTCAGCAATTTTACCCGGTTAGGATCAGACACGGCCTTCATGACCTTGATGTAATCTTTCATGGATAATGCCCCATATATTCTTTCTTTCTGTTTCGTGCAGCAGGAAAAACACCACCATAGCAGGCCGTTACTTCTTTAGCCAGGAAATGACTTCCGCCTTGGTCGGGATCTTTCCCGCACATTTGACCTGACTGTCGATAACCAGGGCCGGCGTGGAAAAGACGCCGTATTTGGCAAACTTTTTGATGTCCTTGACCTTCTCCATGGTAGCGTCCATCTTCAACTCTTCCAGTGCTTCCTTAACCAGTTTATCCACAGCGACACATCTGGCGCAACCGGGCCCCAATACTTTGATGTCCATATCCATTGCCTCCTTTAAAATTCTGAATTCCGCAAAACACATTCAAGATGCATCATTCCCTTTAGCTCCGGCGGCTTCCGCCGCCCGGAGCCACTCCTTGATCTGTTGCCGCGTCGGGGTGGTTCCCACGGATACAACCTTGCTGTTGACGATCAGGGCCGGCGTCCCCATGATTCCGTAGCGGGCGATGGCCCGGAGATCGTCCACATGGATCAGTTCCCCGGGAAGCTGCAGATCCGCCAGGGCCTCCCTAACATCTTTTTCCAACTGGGAGCAGCGGGCGCAACCCGGTCCCAAGACAATAATCTGTAGGCCCGGCGGCGGTTCCTCTTCAACCTCCTGACCCAGAAACCTCCGGAATTCATTGGTAAGGGCTTTGGCATAAGCCCCTTCGGCGCGGCGGGGGATATAATTGCGCTGCCCTGCCTGCCGCAGTATTTCCTTGCCTATTTCTTCATCGGAACTTCCGGCATAATCCGAGGCCATACCCTCCATGATTTTCTGAAGGCCCACAATGCCCACCAGGTTGCCGTTCACCCGGATTTGTTTGATGTCACCCATAAATGCTGTCTATCACATTCCCATCGCTTTTTCATCAGTTGTAATTACGAGCGTTTCTCATCAGGATAATTTAACCCATCCCCACCCCTACCCTCCCCTTGAAGGGGAGGGTGAATAAACCAAAAAAAAGTTGCGATCTTTCTACATGATAAAATTGCCGAAGAACCAGCCCACCAATGTCCCGAGAATGATTATGGATACGACATAGACCATCGCCTTTTTTACGCCGAAGACGCGGCCGATGGCGATCCAGTTTGGCAGGCTCAATCCCGGACCGGTCAGCAGCAGCGTCAGGGCAGGTCCCTTGCCCATTCCCAGCTTCATAAGCGTATCCACGAAAGGCGCCTCCGTCATGGTGGCAAAGTAACTGACGGCCCCGATCATCGTTGCCAGAAAAGAGGCAATCAAACCGTTGCCGCCCAACCAGCTTCTAATCCATTCCTCCGGCAGCAATTTGCCGATTATCCCCACCAGGAATACCCCTAAAAGGAGAAGAGGAAATATGATCTTGATGAACCACCATGTCTCCCGCAGCCAGCTTGATATTTCATCTCGCCTTAGGGCCTTGTAGGCGTAAACGGCCAGCACCGCCGTTGCCGTTCCCCAGATGGCGATCTTCTGCCAATAGGGTCCGGTCTGGCCGATGTAGTTAGGCAGGAGCAAGGATAGGAGAATGATGATCATCAAGATCAGGTGCGGCCGTTTGACGATTCCTTCCGTATCTGTGTCTGCCCCATAACCTTTGAATGTCTCCCGCTCCTCTTTGCCGAAAAAGAAGGTCATGATGCCGCCGACGATGAAGGCCATCAATAGAGCTGCGATGACACGATTGATAACCATTTCGTAGCCCAGAATATTTCCTGTATAGATCAGAGACAGGATATTGGCGGAAGGGGCCACCCAGAGGATAATGAAGGCAACGCCTACGGCAGCGCCGCTGTAATATAGACCGCTGGAGACGGGAATGACCGTGCAGGAACAGGCGGCGACAAAGAAACTCGCCAGACCGGCCAAAGAAAATGACTTGAATTTGTTGGCCTTTTCTCCCAGAACGGTAAGGATGGCCTGCTGATTGATGAATGCCACCATGGCGCCGGCCAGCAGAAACGCCGGCACCAAACAGGTCAAAACATGGGTGGCCACATAGTCTTTAATAGCCAGCAATCCCGCTATTATTAATGATTCAACCATCACGGGTTTCTCCTTTGGATTGAATTTATATGAAAATGTCCACAAATGTCCGGATATTTTCATGTTTCGTTGCGCCCGCGCCGGGCATGGGGGTTAGTTTCGATTCATACAATGCTCATGCCGTCACGAAACGCCTATTTATCAACACGGTGAAAGATTTCATCGTATATATTGTCTATCGGCAATATATAGATTTATCCAACCTTGTCAAGAAATAAATATTTTCTAGGATTTTATATGAAAACAAACCAGGACATCGCCGATTGTACATATATGCTTTAGACTATATATGATGCCGGCAACGAGAATTGTTGATATGAACGGCAACGAGAATTAGCGGCAAAATATGCTCGTTAGCGCAAATAGAAAAAAACAGCTCTTGAATCCGTCCCCCTCAGGCAAGACTATTCTGGAATGCGTGTCATCCGACAACAAATAGGCGCCGACATATTGTGCCTGGATTATAATCGGCAGTGTTTACTACTCCGACAATGGTCAATCAACCAACATAAGACAAAAGGTATTGCGAGGTTCTGTTTTATCTCTCAATGGCTCTATGTGGAAGCCATTGTTGCGCGCCGTCTGAAATACATCGATTCCACAGGCCTCCATGGATGGCCTTGCCCGATAACGATTCGTACATCCCTCTTCTTCAAGCTTGCTGCATGCCTTGCATACATCGCAGGGTCCGGCAAGCATCACGAATGCCTTATAGAATCCGTCTTTGAACATCTCCCCTTCCAGATCAATCAGCTTGTGGCGGTATTGCCGCAAATTTCTACGCCGGGAGGTATCAGGCAAGGTCTCCATAGAAAAAAGGATCGCTCTTTGATAGACATCAAGAACCGTTCTCGTCTCCTCGAAGGTAGGCGTATTTGGCGGGCAGCAATGGCTGGAATTGTAGCCTTCGCAACCGAATTGGCATTTCCATCTCACCCAGGGGGAGGTGACTACACTGGACGGCTGAATTATCTTTACACCGGTTGCTCCGATCTTTATCCCATATTCGCAGTATTTCTTCAGGTCCGCTTTCTTCATAAGCAATCTCCTAATTTGTTATTTCCCCGTAATATCGCCGTTCATCCCCACGCCTGTAATGATATGCTCATTTACTTGCTTATGATTTTAATATTGACGATTTTGCGAAAAAAAAAGGCCTTTTCGGGGGAGGCGAAAAAAGGCCTTCTGCAATTTTTTCCGCGCTTCGTCTTAACGCCCACCTCCGTCCTTTCTTACCGGTTCTCCTCCTGGCTCTGGATCGCCGTGATGACTACGGTGTTGAAGATGTCGTCAACAGTGCAGCCCCGGCTCAAATCGTTGACGGGCTTGTTCAGGCCCTGGAGCATGGGACCGATGGCCAGGGCGCCCGTTTCGCGCTGGACGGCCTTGTAGGTGTTGTTTCCCGTGTTCAAATCGGGGAAGATCAGGACGCTGGCCTGACCGGCCACTTCGGAACCGGGCATCTTCTGCCTTCCCACGACGGGATCCACGGCGGCGTCGTACTGGATGGGTCCTTCCACCTTCAAATCGGGGCGTTTTTCCTTGACGATCTCCGTGGCCTGACGAACCTTTTCCACATCCGCCCCCTGTCCGGAGGTCCCGGAGGAATAGGAGAGCATGGCCACCTTCGGTTCGATGCCGAAAGCGGCGGCGCTGTCCGCCGAGGAAATGGCGATCTCGGCCAGTTCCGGGGCCGTCGGATCGGGATTCACCGCGCAGTCCCCGAACACGGAAACCCGGTCGGGCAGGCACATGAAAAAGACGGAGGAAACAACGGATATTCCCGGTTTGGTCTTCACGAACTGGAGGGCCGGCCGGATGGTGTGCTGGGTCGTATGGACAGCCCCGGAAACCATCCCGTCGGCATGGCCCTTATAGACCATCATCGTGCCGAAATAGGAGACATCGAGCATGAGATCCCGGGCCATCGCCAGGGTGACGTTCTTCTCTTTCCGTAGTTCACAGAGGGTTTCGGCATAATCGTCGAAGAATTCGGACCTGACGGGGTCGATGATGTGGATAGAGTCCGATTCGAGGTTGATGCCCAACCGCTTCCCCGCCGTGAGGATCTGCTCGCCGTCGCCGATGATGGTGAGCGTCACGATGTCCTGCTCGATCAGCCGGGCCGCCGCCATGAGAATCCGGTCATCGTCCCCTTCGGGAAGAACTATATGGCGCTTCCGGCTCCGGGCCCGCTTTACGATCCCGTATTGAAACATGTAGGGCGTCATCCCCTTATGCCGGAAGGTCAGGATCTTCTCCCCGAGTTTTTCCATGTCCACATATTCTTCGAAGATGCTGATCGCCAGGTTGATTTTCTTTGTATGCCCGGCATAGATTCGCGAGTGTATGGAGCTGACGCGGGTGGCCGTTTCAATGGTCCCCTCCGGCGCCATGCTGATGGGTACGACGTTCTGAAGACCTTCGATAAGCTTGATGATTGACTCATCAGGCTTAAAACCGCCGGTAAGAAGAATGCCGGCCAAGCGGGGATAGTTGCGGGAGAAATTGGCCTGGAGGGCGCCGATGATAATGTCCGCCCGGTCCCCGGGGTGACAACCAGAGTATTGTCCTGGATATAGCTCAGGAAATGGGGCAATTGCATGGCCCCCACAATGACATGATCTACCGAGTTTCCCTGTCGCTGATGGCCGAAGAGACTGCGGGCGCCCAGGCCGGCATTGATCTCGCGGATAGTCGGGCTGGCCAGGATCTTGTTCTTCGGAATAACGGCAATTACGGCTTGATCGCCAAGATAGGGGTGAAGGAGAGGCGCGATTTCCGACATATCCTCCCTCCTGACCTTATTGGCCACCACCGCCAGAACCTCCACATCACCCTTGGCAAATCCCTCATAGGCAGCCAAGATATTATTCTTCAGCTCTTCCGCCGTCTTGCCTTCGCCGGATACCACGATGATCGCCGGTATCCCGAAATTCTTCGCCACGGCGACATTGGCGTCGAACTCGAAAACCGCCCCTTTCCCGAGAAAATCCGTTCCCTCGACGATGGTGTAATCGCATTTCTCCTCCATACGCTTGTATTTGTCGATGAGGGTTTCGATGATGCGGCTGTTCGCGTTCTGGAGCATCAGAGCCGTGATTTCCTTGCGGGTAAAGCCAAACAGTTCTTCATAGGCATAGGGAAGGCCGAAGTGTTTCATGATCACCTGGAGATGGGAATCCTTTTCCTCCCCTCCATCTCCGGTGATAACGGGCTTGAAGTAGCCCACACAGCCCTTATGGTTGAGAATCATGTTGATCAGCCCCAACGTGACGACGGACTTCCCGCTGTGGGGTTCGATGGTGGCAACATAGACGCCTTTGGACATTGTTTCCTCCCTTTATCTTTTTCAGGCGGCGGACAGCGCGCCTGAGATGGTCAGATATTACGGCTTCTACAGCAATGTCTCACGGGGAAAGAGACAGATGACGGGAAACGACGATGCCGTACCCTGCATTCTCGAATCACATGGGGATGAGAAGACCTTCCGGCGGAATTGGGCGCGTTTGATTCAGAAAATCTACGAAGTCGATCCCCTGGTCTGCCCAAAGTGTCAGGGCGCCATGCGCGTCATCGGCAGCATCGAGGACCCTTCCGTCATCCGGGCCATTCTCGAACACCTGGGGTTATGGCTCGCACGCGCCAGACCGCCGCCCAAAATCCATGACCCACCACTCTATGGCTCGGGCAGGTCGGCTGCCACATCCATCACGGATGACGTCTCGCAGATCCACATTCATGGCGATCACTTCTACGGGGATCCGCAATACCCCTGGGACGATTACATCCAGGCATGACGCTTCGTGAAAAGAGGCGTGCCGGTGATGTCTGCTCAAAACACGATTCAAATTGCCTCCCCTACGTGCAAATTGCGCAGAAATAAAGCCACCGGCGACTGAAGGACCGCCGCCGACCCACATACCGTATAGCCAACCCTGATTTTCCGATGGAAATGTCCCTTGACAGGCAAATACATCCCCCATATACTCCAAACCATCAAAAGCAATGTCTTATCAATCAATCAATCTGTGGTTCGTTCTGGTTCGGAAATGAATTTGGGAGGGCTTTAATGTTTCTCCGGCTTCATTTTTTTACCGCCGCGATCGTTGTTATACTGCTCGTCATGATCAGCCCTGCCCGCGGAGCAGATCCGGTTGCCAAGGGGTTCGACGTTCCCCAAGAGTTGCCGGCAGGTCTCCGGAAGCTCCATATCGCCGTAGTCGATTTTGTCCCCATGCCGGTGGTCGAGCTGGAGGGGGCTAAACCCCACCTTCTCGTATTCACCGATGAATTCTTTTCCAAGGCCCCGGAGCGCGAAAACATCGTGGGCGGCTTTCTCCCGGCGGACTATCGCGAGATGTACCGGGCGGCCCTTCGTCAGGCGGCGACACGGCACGGCCTTTCCGTAACCCTGGCGGACAATCTCCATGAGATCCCCGCCGATACGGATTTGATCGTCTTCGGATCGTCAACGGTGCTCATGTGCGCCGGTTCCGAGGCCGTAGCTTATTTTTTTGTATCCCTCATCGATGCCAAAACCATGAAAAGGATCGCCGCCCAAAAGATACGGCATGATCTTACGACCAGCGGTCTGCCATGGATAGTGAATCGTCCCGTCCATACCGTCGGCTATCACGCCAACGATTTTCACCCGCAACGGGCCTTATTGGGATTTGCCGCCTATGCCTGCGTCATGGACATGTTCAAGTGGATCGGCGGGGAGGTGAGGTAGAATGCCGGCGCTGGCCGTCCTTCTTGCCTTGATTCTTTGCTGCGGCTGTGCGGAGCGACTGCCCGAGGTCGGCGATCTGCCCAAGATCGTCCCGGCCAGAATCGGCGTCATCGACAGTCGAACTTATACGACCTACCTGGAGAAGGCGAAAGGCTACGAGCGCCTGGAAAACCTGCTGAAGCAGGAACATTCCAACATCCAGATGGGTGAAATCAGAACCAGATCGGGAATATCCCTCAAGGATTGGGAAAAGGAGGCGATTCGGGGCGTCTTTTCCCGCTACGGCTCCACCGATCCCTTGGGCGATTATTTCCGCTTGAACCAGATCGACACGGTAAATCGCTCCTGCGATCCCGAGGGACAGTGCTATCTCCTCGACGATCTGGCCAATCTCTATACCTATTTTCTCGTGGATTTCCGAAAGGCCCAGGATTACAACAAAAAGGCGGCGGACCTTTATGAACGTCTCCGGCGCGCCGGCATAGAAAACATTCCTCTTTCCGACTACTACAACGCCCGCAGATCCCTCTATTATACCTTTTTTTATCGTCTCGAAGGCGAGCAGCCGCCCGGCTTTGCCTATTTCCCGGGACGGATCGATCTGATCAGCCCCTTCGGCAAAAAAGAGCTGGATACGATCCGGCAACTTGACTTTGCGCGCCTGGGAGAGCGTATTCGGGAACGGGAAGGGTTTTTGAAACAAAAGCTTGCCGACGGTGCAGACCTGGGAAAGGCCAAAGACTTCCAGACCATTGGTTATCGGGACTCTCTCCTCGTCGAATTGGAACGCTCACTGCGGGATTCAGGCAGGTATAACAGCTTCGAGTTGCCGTTCTATTTGACGGAACACGCCTTTCTGGCCTATGCCGCCGGCGGTGACGCACGTTATCTCCCCCATGTCACGGCCTACGGCCGGCAAGCCCTTGCGGCGCCCCGTCCGGAGGGAATTACGGGCAGGGATGCCGTCAACAAACTCCACCTCTGGATTGGCCTCGCCGCGCTGAAATCGGACCGTCCCGGGGAGGGCATCAGGCAACTGGAGCAATTCCTCAAGGGCATCGACGCCTATGAAACCCTTTCCCGGCAGGCCTTCGAGAAACGACAGGCGGTCCTGAAGCGGGTGAATGCGGAGACTATGGAACGGGAACAGCGCGCCGCGCTCTGGGCAAAGGTTTTCATCGTCGCCGCCATTGCCGCCGGGACCGCCGGCGCCGCCCAGGCCCACGCTCAGGTCCAGGCCGGCGGCATGTCCCAGGCCAACTTCAACATGATCCACCAGAATTATATGAACGCCCTGGGCACGGGCATTCAGATGATGAACCAGATACAGGTCGGCATGGAAACCCTGGAGCAGCAAACGGCCGTGCGCGCCGAGATATCCAGATACGTCACGCCCCTGTCCCTCAAGGTCAACCGGTATCTGGACAAGTACCAGATGGTTGACTACTTTCTGGAACTCGGCAAGGCCTATGAGGCCGTAGGGAAAAGGGAAAAAGCGCTGGAGAACTACGACGAGGCCATCCGTATCATCGAGCGGCAGCGCCGCACCGTTTATACGGAAAAAGAACGGATATCCTTCTTCCGGGCCGGCCAGGAACTTTATGAACGGGTCGTCGCCCTCCTTGTCAAGATGGGGCGTCCGGAGCAGGCCCTGGAATATGCGGAGCGGGCCCGCTCCCGGGCCTTTGTCGATATCCTCGGCAGCCGCCGGCTGCAATTGAAGTCCCCGTCCCAAACGGATGTCTATCGGCAACGGACGCGGCAGTTGTCGGAGATCGATGCCCTCCTCAGCGACAAGCAGGTGGGCGTCAGTCAGTTGAACGAGGTCTTGAAGAAGGCCCAAAGATCCGTTCAGGTCAAGGGAAGGGGAGGCGGGCCCCAGGCAGACCCGGAGGTGGCTGCCCTTTCCGACGTCGGCACCCTTACGGCCGGCGATATCAAAAAACTGGCCGAAGGGGGGAGCGTCATCCTGGAATACTTCTTTGCCCGTTCGCAACTCATCCTCTTTGTCGTCGATGCCCGGAAGGTAAGGGCGCTTAGTTTAACCGTCGATCCCGGGAAGTTGGCGCGACACGCGGAAAACTGGCGGAAAAAGATCCAGGCCCGCCAAGACGCCCGTGAGGAGGAGCGATACTTTTATGAAGCCCTCATCGCTCCCGCGGCTGGGGAGATACGGGGAAAAGAGGCAGTCGTGATCCCCCACGGCATCCTCCATTATCTGCCCTTCCAGGCCATGCACGACGGGCGGCAATATCTCATCGAACAATGCGCCCTTTCCTACAGCCCCAGCGCCACGGTGCTGAAGTTCACCATGGAGAAAACGGCCCTGGGTACGGGGAAAATCCTTGTCTTCGCCAATCCCACCGGCGATCTGGCCTTTGCCGAGGAGGAAGCGCGGCAAATCGTCGCCTCCCTTCCCGGCACCACGCTGCGGTCGGGCCGTGCGGCTACGGAAACGCTCTTCAAGAAACGGGGCGGCGAGTTCGACATCATCCACCTGGCGGCCCACGGCAGGTACGAGGCGAGGGAGCCCCTGGACTCCGCCGTCGTCCTGGGCGGCGACGGCGTCAACGACGGCAATCTCCGGGCCGCGGAGCTTTTTTCCATCAGCCTCAACGCCTCCCTGGTCACCCTGTCGGCCTGTGAGACGGGCCTCAGCGCCCGCCGCACCGGCGATGAGCTGATCGGTCTGCAGCGGGGCCTGATCTTTGCCGGCGCCCGGAGCGTCGTCTCCTCCCTCTGGCCGGTGGATGACGCGGCGACGAGCGTGCTCATGCAGGCATTTTACAGGAATATGCAGAAGATGGATAAAAGCCGGGCCTTGCAGATGGCCCAGCAGGAAACCATGCACCGATATGCCCGGCCTTACTTTTGGGCCGCCTTCAACCTGACCGGCGCCTCACGCTAGGGCAGAGGACTGCGCATCTGGCCGGTTGGACAAGGAATTATCGCTGCTATCGTTTTTTTTCAAGGAGGGAGAAAAAATGACAAGGACCATTCGCATTGCGGCTATAGGGGCGTTCCTTTTTTCCTGTATGATTGTCACCACGGCCTGTGTGCCCATGATCTATGCCAATGTTCCCATCAAACCCAGCCTCAACACGCCCCTGCCGGAGAGCCGCTACCCCCTCCGAGTGGCCATGCTGGCCGACAAGGAACTCCTCGACTATGTCGCCACGGGAAGAGATTCCATAAACATTCCGCTCCAATACGAAATCAAGACCCTGCCCAATTACTACATGAAGGTCCTCTTGGATCATTTCGACGCCGCCGAGGCGGTCTATGATGCCGCGAGCATCTCCAAAGACCGCTTTGACGCCGTGGCGATGATGAAGGCAAAAAAATGGCACTTCAACGTGCCCATTCAGACCTATCTCTCCGCCTCGGTGGATATGGACATGGCCTTCGACATCAAGACGCTGAAAGGGGAGCCGCTGTTTTCGACGACCATCGTCAAGCAGTATAAAATGCCCTGGGCGGCCGTGCAAGATTGGGGACCAGACGGATTCGCCAGGATCAGTTCACCGGCCATAGAAGAGGTCTTCGCCCTGCTTGCCCGGGAAATCGAGGCATCGGCAAAACTGAAGGCATACAAACCGCAGGAATAACCGGATTAACCCCCATGCCCGGCGCGGGCACAAAGAAACATGAAAATATCCGGAAAGTTGTGGACATTTTCATATAAACCGGTGGGAACACTGTGAAATCTGAGACTGGGGTAGTGAATATAACTATCGCATTAAATCCAAAGCTAATCCACTGACGTAGTCAGTGGTGGGGCGTGGGGGCGGAGGCCCCACACCTTTAGCGAATCAACACAGTTGATGAGCAGAGGGGTTTTGTTGTAACCAGGAAGTGGGAGGTATTTGAAATGGATGGTTACAACAGGTCGTCCCATGCAAGATATCGTTGTGAGTATCATTTTGTTTGGGTTCCGAAATATCGTTATCATGTCTTGGTGAAGGAGATCAAGCCGCGGCTGAAAGAGATTCTGACGGAGTTATGCGAGTGGCTGGACATAAAGGTTATAGAAGGTGCGATATGTTCGGATCATGTTCATATGTATTTATCGGTACCGCCGAATCATTCCCCGTCTTTTGTGCTGAAGATACTGAAGGGGAAAAGTGCGGAGTATTTGCGTAAAGAGTTTCCGGAATTAGGTAAGAGGTACTGGGGAATGCATATTTGGGCACGGGGATATTTTGTAAGCACAGTGGGCATCAACAGCACCGTGATACAGAATTATGTAAAAGAGCAGGCCGAAGAACAGATTCGAGAAGAACAGCTTAGGTTATGGAATGACGACAGCGAATGACATTGTCAGGAGTTGTCGTCATTTACAAAGCCACCGACAAGGTCGGTGGTAGTTTACTAACCTTAGTGTTGTATTTAATTGAGTAAATAGCGATTACACGCAAATAGATATACATATTAAGCAATTACCACTCCTCCGCTCCTAACGGTTTCTGGCGGCCCTATATCGAGCAGGTGATCCATAGGTATCTTGACTGCGGCGATCCGCACAACGGCTTTGCCCGTGTCAAATGTCACGACTGCGGCCATGAGTATTTACTGGCCTTCTCTTG
>Ga0302248_1001976_pt1 | contig 13434 bp, 10 predicted proteins | sample AAG_UR_Leu_MG_FD_193528 | JGI IMG/M metagenome (GOLD analysis project Ga0302248, IMG submission 193528) | Enriched activated sludge microbial communities from anaerobic digester in WTTP, New Holstein, Wisconsin, United States - AAG_UR_Leu | ecosystem: Engineered > Bioreactor > Anaerobic >... | reverse complement strand
CGGCCCGAGAGGCGGGAATCCCCGCGGTGCTCCTCTTCGGCATTCCCGACCGGAAGGATGAGGTCGCCACCGGGGCCTTCGCCAAAGACGGGATCGTTCAGCGGGCGGTCCGGGAGATCAAGAACAAGGTCCCGGACATCCTGGTCGTCACCGACGTCTGCCTTTGCGAATACACGAGCCACGGTCACTGCGGAATGATCGAGAAGGGGGAGGTGGACAACGACTCCTCCCTCGAGGTTCTGGCGGAAACGGCGGTTTCCCACGCCCGGGCCGGGGCGGACATGGTGGCCCCCTCGGCGATGATGGACGGCCAGGTGGGGGCCATCCGCGAGGGGCTCGACGAGGCGGGCTTTGAAACGATCCCCATCATGGCCTATTCGGCCAAATACGCCTCGTGTTTCTACGGACCTTTCCGGGACGCCGCGGAGAGTGCCCCCCAGTTCGGGGATCGGAAGGCCTACCAAATGGACCCGGGCAACGCCGATGAGGCGATCCGGGAAATCACCCTGGACGTGGAGGAGGGGGCGGACATCATTATGGTGAAGCCGGCCCTGGCCTATCTCGACGTGATACGTCGGACCCGGGAGGAGTTCGACCTGCCCATCGCCGCCTATAACGTCAGCGGCGAGTTCGCCATGATCAAGGCGGCGGACCGGCTGGGCTGGCTCGACGGCCGGCGGGCCATGCTGGAGGTCCTGACGGCCATCAAGCGGGCGGGGACGGACATCATCATCACCTATTTCGCCCGCGAGGCGGCACAGGCGTTGGCAGAGGGGAAAAATGCCTGACGGTAAAGGCAGGGGCAAGGCGTTGCAGGCGGGGAACGGTCTTATGGGCAGGGGAACACCTATTCGTGAGCTCATGGTCACGACCTGTAACGGACAAGTTATGGACCACCACCGGGCAGAAGTTTCGAGCCTCTTGGAAAACGGACCGGATGGATAGGGAAAAGCCACGCCTCCTGGCGGCCACGCTGCGGATGGTGGCCTGGGAGCTCACCCGGAGCTGTAATCTGGATTGCACCCACTGCCGGGCCGCGGCTTCCGGAGGCCCCTACACGGGGGAGCTGGACACCGCCGCCTGCCTAAGTCTCCTAGACGAGATCGCCGCCTTCAGCAAGCCGGTGATCATCCTCACCGGGGGGGAACCGCTGCTGCGGCCGGACATCTGGGAGATCGCCGCCTACGGCGACCGGTTGGGAATGCGGATGGTCATGGCCACCAACGGAACCCTGGTAACGGAGGAAATCGCCGTAAAGATGCGGGCGGCGGGAATCCGCCGGGTGAGTGTGAGCCTCGACGGCCCGGATGCCTTAAGCCATGACGGCTTCCGGCGGGTGCCCGGGGCCTTCGCCGGGGCGCTGGCGGGGATCGGGGTTTTGAAAGAGGCCGGGGTGGAGTTCCAGATCAACACGACGATCACCCGGGACAACCTGGACCGGCTCCGGGAGATCCATGAGCTGGCGATGAACCTCGGCGCCGCCGCCCACCACATCTTCCTCCTCGTACCCACCGGAAGGGCCCGGGACTTGGCGGATCAGGAGATCTCGGCGGGTCAGTATGAAGAGACCCTGAGCTGGTTTTACGAGCAGAGCCGCATCTCCCCGATCCAGATCAAGGCGACCTGCGCCCCCCACTACTACCGGATCATCCATCAGCGCCGGGCGGGAGAGCGGCGGGAAGAACGCGATCGGCAACCGGCGGCGGCAGATCGGCGGCCGGGCTTTCCGGAAGGGGTGCCGGCGCAGGAAGCGGCGGTGGGACATCCCCTCCACACCATGACCCGGGGGTGCCTGGGCGGGGTTTCCTTCTGCTTCATCTCCCACCGGGGTCAGGTTCAGCCCTGCGGGTACCTCGAGTTGGACTGCGGCCGCATCGGGAAACAGGGCTTCCGGGAAATATGGGAAGTGTCCCCGGTTTTCAGGGATTTGCGGGACCCGAGCCGCTACCGGGGGAAGTGCGGCCGTTGCGAATTCATCCGCGTCTGCGGGGGCTGCCGGGCCCGGGCCTATGAGCGGACGGGGGATTACCTGGCCGCGGAGCCATACTGTCTCTACGAACCGCCGGGGAAACGACGATGACGGACGCCATAAGATTTCCGTAGCGAGGATATCCGGGATATGTTTTTTCACATAAATTGTCATCTTTATCCCACAGCCGCGAACCATGAAAACCCTTTCCAGGAGATCACGATGATGCATTTTCATACCAAAAGATTCTTTGCCGTTTTTTTCTTTCTTCTGTCGCTGTTGGCCCCAGCGCCGGCATTCCCCGGGGAGGCCGCCGTCCCCGGCGCCGCCGGCGCCGCCTCCAAGACCTTCCAACAGATGGATAAGAACAAAGATGGTAAGTTGAGCATGCAGGAGATGGACCGGGAGGCAGCACGGATCTTCAATGAACACGACAAGAACGGGGACGGCGTCCTGGAGCGTGGCGAATATGAACGGATCCCCGGGGAGAAGACGAAATTCGAGGAGTTGGATGCCGACCGAAACGGCAAGTTAAGCATAGAGGAGCTGCGCCGGGCGGCAAAGGAGCGGTTCGACCGGAAGGACCGGAACGCCGACGGGGCGTTGAGCGAGGAAGAGCTGCGTGCCAGTCCCCGTTACCATCCCCAGGCCTCGCCGCTGCTGGGCGTCTATTTTTGACGGCGGCGTTCCGGAGAAAAAGACGGTCCGCATCATTATCAGGCATGGATAGTATCGACAAACAGATCCTGCGGCTCCTCCAGGATGATTTCCCGCTGCTCCCCCGACCCTTCGAGGCGGTGGCGGAGCGACTGGGCCTCACCGAGGCGGAGGTTTTGGACCGGGTGGGAAAGCTGAAATCGGCAGGGGCGATCCGCCGCATCGGGGCGACCTTCAATCCCCGGGCGCTGGGCTTCGTGAGCACCCTCTGCGCCGCCCGGGTGCCGGCGGAGCAGTTGGCCTCCTTCACGGCCGCCGTCAACGCCTCACCGTTCGTGACCCACAATTACCGGCGGGACCATGAATACAACGTGTGGTTCACCGTGATCGCCCCATCCGCAGCGGCACGGGACGAATTTCTTGGAAAGCTCAAGGAGCGGACCGGCGTTATGGACATCCTCGATCTGCCGGCGGTGCGGACCTTCAAGATCGACGCCCGTTTCGCCGTCTGAAACCGGAAGATCGATATATATGCCGGCAAGTGACCGATTATTTGTATCTCTCGTGGTGCCGGCGCCGGGCGTGGGCGTCATGGATGATTGCTTCCTGACGGTAGCGGGCCCTAAGTGAATTATCCTGATAACGGAGATGAAAACCTCTTGACAACATTAAAGACAGAAGGGAACAAACCGACAACCGGGGCGGGAATGAAGGACGAACGAGGCAAACCGACGCTGTTTCTCATCGACGGGAACAACTACGTCTTTCGGGCCTTCTATGCCATCCCGGACTTGACCAATTCCCGGGGGTTCCCCACCAATGCCATCTATGGTTTCACCACCATGCTTATCCGGCTTCTCAAGGAGTGGCAGCCCGACTATCTGGCCGTGGCCTTCGACGTCCAGGGACCGACGTTCCGCCACGACGCCTATGAAGGATACAAAGCGACGCGTCGGGAAATCCCGGCCGACCTGATCCCCCAGTTACCCCGTATCCGGGAGGTGGTGCGCGGCTTCGGCATCCCCATCCTGGAAAAGCAAGGGGTAGAGGCCGACGACATCATCGGCACCCTGGCCACCAGATACGCCGGCCAGGATCTCCAGGTCTATATCGTCTCCGGGGACAAGGACATGATGCAGCTCGTGGGCGATTCCATCCTTCTCATGGATACGATGAAGGACAAGATCTACGATGTGACGGCCGTCCGGGAGAAATTCGGGGTCCCCCCCGCCCAGGTGGTGGAGATCATGGGGCTTACCGGCGACACCTCCGACAACATCCCCGGAGCGCCGGGGATCGGCCCCAAGGGAGCCCTGCGCCTGATCGAGGAATTCGGCACCATAGAAAACCTCCTTGCCAATATCGACCGGGTGAAAAACGCCCGGGCCAAGGAGGCGCTGCGCCGCCACGCCGATCAGGTTCGGCTGAGTCGGGAGCTGGCGACCATCCGGACGGATGAGGACATCCCCTTCGATCTCGCCGCCGCCCGCCGTCGTGATCCCGACGGAGAGGTTCTGAAAAGCCTCTTCCGGGAATGCGAATTCTCGTCCCTCCTCCAGGAGCTGAAGCTCCGGGAGGAGGAGTTGGCAGGGAACTACACTCTCATTACGGATGTAGACGCGCTCCAGGATTGGATAGAAGAAATCCGGGCCGCCGGTTCTTTTTCCCTCGAGCTTATCCTGGACTCTCCGGAGGCCATACGGGCGGAAATTGTCGGCCTCGCCATGGGGATTCGCCCGGGCAGGGCAGTCTATATCCCCCTGGGAGAAACAGCGGCAGGAATGACGGAACCCCGGGTTCTGCCGACGCCTTCTCACTCCGGGGCGCCGGACAGCGTCTCGGACGGGGAAACAGGACAGCGCCTTCTTTCCCGGCAACGGGCCTGGGAAATGCTGTCCCCCCTCTTGTCGGATCCGTCGCTACGGAAATACGGTCACGATCTCAAGCCTATGGCCGTCGCCCTTGCTTGCCGGGGGAAAGCGTTCACAGGAATGGCGGACGACACCCTGATCGGCGCCTATGTCCTCAACCCCACCCGCCGCAGCTTCGATCTGGCCGAACTTGCGGCGGAACTTCTGCACCGCCAGATCCCTGCCGCCAAAGAGATCTTGGGCAGCGGCGCCAGACAGCTTTCCCCGGATCTCGTCCCCCCGGAGAAACTGGCGGCCTTTGCCTGTGCCCGGGCCGACGCCGCCGGTCTCCTCCAGGATTTCCTGACAGAAGCACTGGACAGGGAAGAGCTTACCCCCCTCTACCGGGACCTCGAGCTTCCCCTGATCCCCATCCTGGCCCGGATGGAACAGACGGGGGTGCTGGTGGATACGGAGCTGCTCCGGGCCATGTCCCGGGAGATGCAGCAGTTGCTCGAAATATCGGCGGAAAAGATATATCGCCTCGCAGGGGAAAGATTCAATATCCAATCGCCCAAACAACTTCAGCATATCCTCTTCGACAAGCTACGACTCGCCCGGGGCAAGAAGACCAAAGATGGCTATTCAACGGATTTCGATGTTCTTTCCAGTCTCGCCCGGCAACACGAACTCCCGGCGGAGATCCTGGCCTACCGCAGCATCTCCAAGCTGAAATCGACTTACATCGACGCCCTCCCGGCCATGGTGCTCCCCCGTACCGGAAGGGTTCACACCACTTTCAATCAGGCCGTAACGGCCACCGGCAGGCTTTCCAGCAGCAATCCCAATCTGCAGAACATCCCCGTTCGCACCGTGGAGGGAAAGAGGATCCGCCAGGCCTTCATCGCCCCTCCGGGGAGCTGCCTGATTTCCGCCGACTACTCGCAGATCGAGCTGCGGGTGCTGGCCCATCTCTCGGCGGATCCTACCCTCCTGGACGCCTTCCGGTCCGGAGAAGACATCCACAGCCGCACGGCCTCCACCATTTTCGGGGTCTTTCCCGAACTGGTGAACGAGGACATGCGCCGGCAGGCCAAGGTGATCAATTTCGGGATCCTTTACGGCATGAGCGCCTTCGGCCTCGCCAAAGAGCTCAATCTCTCCCAGAAACTCGCCCAGACGTACATCGACGAATATTTCCGCAGGTACACCGGCGTGAAAAGCTATCTGGACGAGGTGTTGACCCAGGCCCGTCGCGACGGCTACGTATGTACCCTCCTGAACCGGCGACGTTATCTGCCTGACATCAACGCCGCCAATGCCACCGTCCGGCAGTTCGCCGAACGGATGGCCGTCAATGCCCCGATTCAAGGTACGGCGGCGGATCTGATCAAAATGGCCATGATCCGCATCGAGAAAAGGTTGACGGCCCAAGGTCTCACGGCGGTAATGATCATGCAGGTCCACGACGAGCTCGTTCTGGAAGTCCCGGAAAGGGAAGCAGAAACGGTAACCTCTCTGCTCCGGGAAGAGATGGAAAACGTCATGGAACTCCGCGTCCCCCTGCAGGTGGCGGTCCACTGCGGTCTGAATTGGGACGCCGCCCACCGGTAAAAAACATTCCGTTGACTTTTTCATTATATTGGGGCAGAGAATCGTGCCGTCATGGAAGGCCGGGAGGGTGTTATCCCGGCTTGTCACTTTATACCACTATGAGAGGAACATGGCTTTAGAAAACAAACGATTAATCGGAGTATGCCTGACCCTTGTCTGTTTTTTGATCGCCGCCGGTGCTGCTCCGGAATCCGGTTCCGCACAGGAACCCCGGAGAAACAGCGGCAACGTTAAATCCACCCGGCCCATAGGGGATGTTTCCCCTCTGCCGCCTGCTGCAACCCTCCCCCAACCGGGCCAGCCCTATACCGGTGTACAGGCTTACATCATGACCCGCTTGACCACCCCCGGCGAAACGGCGAAGAAAGACAGAAGCGCCGCCCTACGGGAGCGTTTTTACCGTGAGCGTCAGTATCTTCCCGCCTGGGCGCAGAACGGAAAGATCTCCGATCAGGCTCAGAAACTGTTGTCGGTTCTCAAAGAGGCATATCGGGAAGGACTCAATCCGAAAGACTACGGCATCGAACGATTGGAAGCGCTTCTTTCCGACGTGAGCCGGAACTCCTGGACCGCCGGCAACGTAGCCCCGGAAACATGGGCGGAGTTGGACCTCCTGCTGACCAATGCCTTCTTTCTTTACGGCACACACGTTTCCGAAGGCCGCCTCGATCCGGCCAAGTGGTTCTACCAATGGGTTCCCTATCGTCGCTCCCTCGATCTGGTTCCGCTTCTCAAAGAGGCGTTGGACAGAAGGGATGTGGAAGGCGCCCTGAGAAGCCTGCCGCCCCGTTATCCCGCCTACGCCCAGCTCCGGACGGAGCTGGCGAAATATCGGCAGATCGCCGCTCAGGGCGGTTGGGAACCCATACCGGAACACCCCAAGCTCCACCGGGGCAGCGTTGGCCAGGCCGTGACGTTGCTCAAGAAACGCCTCATCATCGCCGGTGATCTGGAGCCGTCAGCCCTGCAGGAAGGGAACCAATTCAACCGACAAGTGGAGGAAGCCCTCCAGCAGTTTCAGCAGCGCCATGGCCTCCGGGCCACGGGCGCCATCGAAGGGGAAACCAGAAAAGCCCTCAATTTATCGGTGGAAAAGCGCATCCGTCAGATCGAATGGAACCTCGAGCGTTGGCGCTGGCTGCCCGATGAACTCGGTCCGCGTTACATCCTGGTCAACATCCCGGATTTCCGCCTGTTCGTCGTGGAAAATCAGATTACTGTCATGTCCATGAAGACCGTGGTGGGAAGAGTACAGCAGCCCACGCCGGTGTTCATGGATAACATTAGTTACCTGGAGCTCAATCCGACCTGGAATCTTCCCAACTCCATCGTGAGCGACGAAATGATCCCCAAGGTGAAGGCGAATCCCGATTTCCTGACAAAGAAACGAATCCGCATCTACAGGAACTGGAGCCCCACCGCCAAAGAAATCGATCCCAAAACCATCGACTGGGCGAAGATGGACCCCAAGAAATTCCCCTACCGGATGATTCAGGATCCCGGCGTCAACCCCCTGGGACGCATCAAGTTCATGTTTCCCAATCAGTTCGATGTATATCTGCACGACACCACTCAAAAATATCTTTTCCAGAGATCCCGGCGCATGTATTCCCACGGCTGCATCCGGGTGGAGAAACCCTACGAACTGGGGGAATGGGTTCTGAAAGACGATCCTTCCTGGACGAAAGAGCGGCTGATCAAGGAAATCAAGAAAGGGAAAAGGCAACAGGTCAACCTGCCGAAGCCTATTCCCGTCTATGTCATCTATCTCACGGCGTGGTTCGACACCCGGGGACACATCCATTTCCGGGACGACATCTACGAATACGACAAGAGCCTGGAAAAGGCCCTGGAAAAGTCCTCCGGGACGGCAGGGAGAATCTGAGGCCGCTCACCCTCCCCAAACACGTCAAAGCACAAGGGCCTACCGGCTGCGTAGGCCCTTTATTTTTCATTTGGTGCCGGAGGTGGGAATCGAACCCACATGACCGTAAAGATCGGGGGATTTTAAGTTACCATAGAGGATTTTCCCTATCTGAGCTTTTATATGGAAATGACTACAGCATCTCGATAATTTCCATGGATCGTTCATTTGACCATCCGGTGTCTGCCAACAACAATACTCATCGTTACAAGAATGGCCGCTTTAAAAGCCGGGATACTTTTCCCATATTCGTCGATTGAGTTCCTTGTTGGTCGAATATTCACCGATATTCCAATCAGTAAAAGCATACAAGTCTTCAGCTATCTCCGCAATCACTAATCGGAGTTCCAGCGACTCCAGCCACTCTTGCGGGATGGCGTTGAGTCCATGGATTGTCCCGAGGATATTCCCGGTGATCGAACCGGTGGAATCCGAATCACCATCATGGTTTACGGCCAGCACCACGCCATGGCGGAAGCTCCGGGCCACCATAGAACAGTAGATGGCGATGGCGAGAGCCTCTTCAGCCACCCAGCCTTGGCCGAGCTGCCGGATCGCAGCATCCGGCGCTTGGGAAGACTGCGCAAGCCCTTCCGCGAGTTCAATCGCGGCCAGTGTCTCTCCATGGGCTCGCTCATGGCGCAGACACTCCTTGGCACAGGCAAGCGCCTCCTGAAGCGATGCGCCATCGGTCAACGCCATAACCATTACGGCAAGGACACCGGCAGGCAGGGTGCCCGTAGGATGGCCATGAGTGACGGCTGCAATCTTGTCAGCCAGACGGAAGATCTTTTGAGGCGACTGCTGTTGGCGAAAATGCCAGCCGAATAGGCCAACCGGTGCAACACGCATCACGCCGCCGCAACCCTTACTGTCGTTCTTGGCGGACTCGCCAAGCTGATTCACGGCCCGCAGTGCTGAAAGACAGGTATTACCGGGTGCCCTACGACTGTGCAATTCACGGTGCGCGAACAGCCAGCCCGACCCATCCTGGGTGACATGGTGGGCATTGACTTCGCCTTGGGTCTTCAGCCAACGAAGATAGGCATTGGCAACCACACCCGTATAAGACGTGATGCCTTTGAAGCACCCCCGGACCCAACCGCGGAGGAGTCCTTCGGCGGTAAAGAGGGCCATCTGGGTATCGTCAGTGATCTTTCCGAGCCCGCCATAGGCTGGGGCATAGTGGGTCAAGCCCTCATGGCCAAACCGGGCGATGACCTCCGAATGCTTCATGAATTCTATTGGTGCTCTCAAGGCGTCGCCGACCGCCCCCCCCAGCATGCAACCCAGAAAACGATGGGAAATGGTGCGGCGCTGCTGACGTTTCGACTTCCAAGGAGGATATTGGGGTTCGGCCGTTTCTCCAATTGACTCAATCTTTTTCTTAGGCATCTTTCCTTTTTTCCGCGCGCCGCTATTCTGTGAAGCATCATAGGCCAACAATTCCGTCGCCACCGCAGATGGCTCTCTCATCACAAGATTTTTATAAGGCCTTATAAGCGCGCTCTCCGTCCCGTCACGGAAAACGCCGATCCCATATTCCCAGAAAGAGATGTACGATTCGCCCCGCTCAGCCGCGTAGCGTTGGCCCATGCCTGCGGAGCCGTCGAGGGCGTACTCCCAATTGTTTTTCCTCATTGCTACCCCATGCACCGGATGAGGTTTCACGGAAAGGGCGATAAGGATGGAAGCTGCCTTATCATCAAGGGGTTCAAATACCGATACACGGAGGCGCCCATCGCTGCGGCTTGCGATCGCTGCGATCAGTCTGTCCTCTTTTTGAATGGTCACCAATGGACCATTCAGATCTACTGGAGCCAATTCCAGCCACCAGTTTTCACCTTCAACTACTTGAGATTCATAAGTAACCGTCATTATGATTCCTCGTGAGCACTAATAGCGTTCTTTCCCTTGGGACGCAGGGATATATCAATTTATGATGTATTGTCAACAATATACCATCATTTCATGATCCGCCATGAGCCGTTTTGACGGATACCTCAGGAATGAAATTACTTCAGGATTACTTCAAGGCCCCTCAGAGGGAAAAAAGAAGGGGCGGCCGAGAGGCTAACCCCTTGATTTCATTTGGTGCCGGAGGTGGGAATCGAACCCACATGACCGTAAAGATCGGGGGATTTTGAGTCCCCTGCGTCTACCAGTTTCACCACTCCGGCGTCGGGTGGGATTATATAAAGGGGACGGTAAATGTCAAGAAGAATTGAACCTCGATGTTTTTCCTTGAAAAAAATGGGATATGCATATAGGAAGTCTTACTTTGACGGGGATATGATAGGAAGAACGCTCTGCCTTGATTATGGCGAAAAAAGGATCGGCGTGGCGGTATCGGACGAAACCGGGACGATTGCCCAGCCATTGACCGTCATTATCAGGAAGAACAGACAGAAGGACCTGGCGGCGCTTGCGGAACTGGCCGCCCACTACCGCCCGGAGCGGATCATCATCGGCTATCCGGTGCGACTTGACGGCGCCCTGGGCATTCAGTGTGAAAAGGTAAACCGGTTCGCCGCCCTTTTGTCCGCTCACTTGCAGGTCTCTGTCGAGCTCTGGGATGAAACCCTTTCCACCCGGGAAGCGGAAGAGATCCTAAGGCAATCCAACATTAAAAGAGAAAAAAGAAAGGAATTGGTAGATAAACTCGCTGCCAGCATCATTCTGCAGAATTACCTGAACGCCCTCTCCTCCGGCCATACCGCTTAGAAACTTAGCTCCCATGAGATTGCGAAAAAAGACCAAAGCCAAGTTTTTCCTGTTTTGCGTCCTGATCATCCTGTTATCAGGGGTGGCGATAATAGTTTTCGGCAATCGGTCGGTGGACGATTCCGCACGGACGGTTCTGGTTGATATACCCCGGGGCTACAGCTTCCTGCAAATCATCAACGAATTGGATCGTGTGGGGCTGGTAACCAACAAGCCCGCTTTCTACGCCCTGGCGATTATCAAGGGTGCGGCCCGGCAGATCAGGGCCGGCGAGTATGAACTGTCGACCTCCATGAGCCCCATCGAGATCATCGATAAACTGGTTAAGGGAGAAATCAAGTCCTACAAGATCACCATCCCGGAAGATTTCACGATCCGGGAAATCGCCGCCCGGCTGGCGGCCAACAAACTCGTCAAGGAAAGCGCCTTCCTCAAACTCGCCCACGACCGCCGCGTAGCCGCCTCGCTGGGCATCGAGGGATCAAGTCTGGAAGGCTACCTTTATCCGGAAACCTACTTCCTGGACCGCTCCATGGGATGCCGAGAGATCATTCAGATCATGAACGGACAATTCTGGAAAAGATTCACCCCGGAGATGCGCCAGCGGGCGGCCAATCTCGGCATGACGATCCATGAAGTCGTTACCCTGGCCTCCATGATCGGCAAGGAAACCGGCATCAAAGAGGAAAAGCCGCTTGTCTCGGCGGTGTTCCACAACCGCCTGAAGAAGGGGATGAAGCTGCAATGCGACCCGACGGCGGTTTACGGCCTTGAAAATTTTGATGGCAAAGTCCTTCGTCGTCATCTTTTACGCGACGCGCCCCACAACACCTATGTTATCCAGGGTCTACCGCCGGGGCCCATTGCCAATCCCGACATCGATTCCCTGCGGGCGGCGCTGTATCCGGCAAAGGTGGACTATTTGTATTTTGTAGCAAACAACAACGGATCACATCATTTTTCTTCCAACCTGATCTCCCACCGGGAAGCGGTCTCAAGATACCAAATTCTCAGGAAAAAATAATAAAATTTTCTTGACAAACCCGCAGGAGGCCATTATAGTGCCACCAGTGGAGTGAAGTGGAGCGTTGTGGAGGAACCATCGATGTCTGTATTTCGTGGTCAGTATTACCACACCATCGACGGCAAGGGAAGGATTATCTTTCCCGCCAAGCTGCGGGAGACGTTTGCCGAGAAAAGCAACGGCCAACTCGTCATTACGAAGCTGAACGAATATCTCCTGGTTTTCCCGTATAACGAATGGGAGATTATCGAGCAGAAGGTTTGGCACCAGTCCCTGCTCCGCAAGCAGGTTCGCGATTTTCAGCGTTTTTTCATGTCCAGCGCTGTGGATGCCACCCTTGACAGTCAGGGGCGCGTTCTCATCCCCCCCCATTTGCGGGAATATGCACACCTGGAAAAGGATATCGTCCTGGTGGGCATGCTCCGCAATGTGGAAATCTGGGACAAGGAGCGTTTCGAGTCGGAAATGGAAAGGATGAGCAACCAGAACGAAGACGCTCAGGGATTCCTCGACTACATGGCGGACCTGGGGATCTGAAAGGAAGCTATGGAATGCATTTTTTTCATCAACCTGTGCTCCTCAGAGAAGTCGTCGCCTCCCTCGGTTGTCGGGAAGGCGGTGTCTATATCGACGGAACGGTGGGTGGCGCCGGACATGCATTTGAAATTCTTAAGGAAACATCTCCTGATGGTTTCTTGATCGGCATCGATGCCGATACAGAGGCGCTCCACGCAGCCGAAGAGCGATTGCAACCTTTCCGTTCCAGGGTGAAACTGGTGCGGGGCAATTTTGCGGACATTGGCGATATCTTAACAAACCTCAACATCGACCGTGTTGACGGCATCTTCCTGGACCTGGGGGTGTCATCCCATCAGTTGGATGTCGCAAGTCGGGGATTCAGTTTCGCCAAGGAGGCCCTCTTGGACATGCGCATGGACGTAAGTCGGAAGGACAACGCCCACAAGTTGGTCAACACCTGCCCGGAACCGGAGCTGGCACGGATCATCCGGGAGTACGGCGAAGAACCGCGGGCCGGAAAGATCGCCCGGTCCATTGTGGCGGCACGCCTGAAAAAGGAAATCGTCACGACCACGGAGCTGGCGTCCATCATCGCCGCCGCCCTCCCCCGGAGTTCTGCCGGCCGCCGTCTGCATCCGGCCACCAGGACCTTCCAGGCCCTGCGGATCGCCGTCAATGAAGAGCTGGTCAGCCTCGACCGGATCCTCCGCTCGGGAATCGAGCTGCTCAACGTCGGCGGTCGCTTTTCCGTGATCTCCTATCATTCCCTGGAAGACCGGATGGTAAAGACCGCCTTCCGCGGGTACGAAAGCGCCTGTTCCTGTCCTCACGACCTGCCGGTCTGCAATTGCCGGCGAGAGCCCCGGGGCCGGATCGTCAACCGTCGTCCCATCACGCCGTCGATGACGGAGATCGCCGCCAACCCCCGTTCCCGAAGCGCCAAACTACGCACTGCCGAAAGGATATAAGCCATGGCCGTAAGTGAGGCCCTGAAGGGCACCTTTCCCCAAGAGCAGAAGAAGACTAACCCTACAACGAGACTTAAATAAATTAATGATTGACAAGTGAGCCTGACTAAGATACATATTGTGCAAACACATAAGGAGGTGTCAGGCCATGGTACCGGAAAATCGAGTTTCGGATGGGGCCTTCC
>Ga0302248_1001973_pt1 | contig 13445 bp, 7 predicted proteins | sample AAG_UR_Leu_MG_FD_193528 | JGI IMG/M metagenome (GOLD analysis project Ga0302248, IMG submission 193528) | Enriched activated sludge microbial communities from anaerobic digester in WTTP, New Holstein, Wisconsin, United States - AAG_UR_Leu | ecosystem: Engineered > Bioreactor > Anaerobic >... | reverse complement strand
GTCTTGAGGGTGGGCAGTTTCTCCCCGAAGGTCTGGAGGGCCACCTCCAGCACATCCTGCTGCTTGAGTTTCTCCACCTCCTCGGCCGTGACCTCTTCGGTGTAGAACAGGGAGACGATCATCTCGGGCAGGCCCCGGATCTTGGTCCAGAAGCCCATCTTGCGCCAGGCCCGCAGGAGGGTGACCCGGATCTCCCGGTCGGCCAGGACCACTTCCGCCCCCTGTTCCTCCGCCCTGGCCACGGACCTGATCATCTCCTCGCCGGGGGTGATACCGAGTTTTTCGGCGATCTTCTTCTGAAAGGAGGCCAGGAGCAGTTGGAAGAGCAGCACCGAGGTCCGCTTTTCCCGGATGACCTTGACGATATCCATTTCCTGCCATTTTTCCCGCTGTTTGATGGCCTCATAGCGGGACCGGCATAGCTCCACGCATACCGTGTCGGGGGCTTCGGCGGCGATGACGGCCTCGGCGAGCTCGGCGCTTTCCCGGGAAACATGGGCCGTGCCCACGAGAACAAGCTCCTTGCCCTCGTACTGTAGACGGTGGATGTTGGGATGATCCAATGGTTTACACTCCATAAACAGGGGGGTTGCAAGCGCGTCATTAGCAGTAAAAGGGGGGATTGTAAAGGGAAAGAAAGTTAGGCCGCGGCAAGGTTTTCACGTCCTCGGTCCCGCAGCAACCGGAGGGAGAAAAACCAAATATTCCTCAAAATTGGTGGTTGCGCCGGCGACGGGTTTTGGGTATAGAGACACATGCCTAAAGCAATGGGTGGGAAACACCTTTTTTCCTGCTTTCTGCCTATCGTCAATAACCGTCTCTTTAACAAAAACAGTTTTTTCTCGGGAGGTTTTTATGGGAAAGGTCATGCTCTGGAGTTCCCGCCACGCCAAGTTGGTGATTGCGGTGATCATCGCCCTTTCGGCCATCGCCGCTTTTTTCGCCATCCAGGTCCGTATCGATTCGGGAACGGAAGGGATGATGATCGAGGGCGACCCGGCGAAGGACTTCCACCGGGATACGGTGGCAAAGTTCGGCAGCGACAACGTCACCGTCGTCTTCGTACGGGATAAAAACCTCTTCACCCCGGAGAAGCTCAAGGTTCTGGAGAGCCTCTACTACGACCTCAAGGATCTCCCCGGCGTAGAGCGCGCCGAAAGCCTCTTTTCCGTCACGAACTTCAAGGGTGTGGGCGGCGCCCTGGAAACGAACCCGCTTATGGACCGGGCCCCCGACACCCTCGAAGAGGCCCAACGGATAAAGAACGACGCCCTGCGGAGCCCCCTGTTCATGAACAGCCTCGTCTCCAGCGACGGGTAGATGACCGCCGTCAACCTTTATGTCGATGTGGACAAGAAGGATCCGGAATTCCACACCAAGTTCTCCAAGAAGGTCGATGAGGTGGCGGGCAAGTACGAGAAGCAGTTCGACCGCCTTTTCCAGTTCGGCAACTCCTTCAGTCGCCGGGCCATCGGGGAGAACATCATCAGTGACCAGTTCCGGATCTCGCCCATGGCGGTCTCGGTTCTCGTCATCACCCTCATCCTCGCCCTCAGGAATTTCAGCGCCGGGATGATGCCCATGCTCACCGCCGGGACCTCCGTCATTTGGACCTTCGCCTTCATGGTCCTGTTCGGCATCCCCCTGAACGTCCTCACCGTCATCGTACCGTCCATCATGATCGTCGTGGGCTCCACGGAGGACCTCCACATGCTCTCGGAGTTCATGGAGGGGATCGAGGAGACGAAGGGAGACGCGGACAAATCCATCGAGATCATGAGCAGCAAGCTGGGCCTCGCCGTTCTCATGACGGCCCTGACCACCTTCCTCGGTTTTCTCTCCATCATCTACAACGACATCACCATGCTCGTCCAGTTCGGTATGGTCTCCGCCTTCGCCCTGGGCATCAACCCCATAATCACCTTTACCCTCGGGCCGGCCTATCTCCACCTCTTCGGACCCAAAAAGGTAAAGAAGCACGACGAGAAGGTCCATGCCATCGACCGGGGCTTCCTCTTCGTGGCCCACAGCATCATCGAGCTGGTCAACCACCCGAAGCGGAAGATAGCCGCAATCGTTTTCTTTTCCCTCCTCTCCCTGGGGGCCCTTGGAGCGACGTACTTCGTCAAAGTAAACAACGACTTCATTGCTTATTTCAAGGAAGATTCGGACCTCCGCCAGCGGAGCGCCACCCTGCACAAGGAACTCTCGGGGGCCCAGACCTTCTTCATCCGTATCACCAGCGGTATGCCCGGAACCTTCAAACAGTCCGAATACCTTTCCCAGGTGGCGTCCTTGCAGCAGTTCATGAAGCAGAAGGGCTGGTTCGACAAGACGGAGTCCCTGGCGGACCGTGTGGCCCTCATCAACATGGAGATGCACGACGGGGATCGCAAGTTCTTCAGCATCCCCGCCGATTCCAACCTCGTTTCCCAGTATCTCCTCTTCTTCCAGCGTGACGACCTGTCCCGCTTCGTCACCCCCGACTACGACGAAACGGTGATCATGGTCCGCCACAACGTGAGCGCCAGTTACGAGATCAACGCCATCCTGGCGGAGCTGCGGGACTACATCCGCAAAACGGTGAACCCGAACTTCAAGGTGGAGTTCACCGGGGAGTACATCCTCATCAACAAGGCGGCGGAGACCCTGGCGGTGAACTCCGTGACCTCGCTGGGCTTGCTGCTCTTCATCGTCTTCGTATGTATGTACCTCCTGTTCTGGTCCGTGAAGGCGGGGCTCATCTCGCTCATTCCCAACGTCTTTCCCATCATCATGATCTTCGGCGTCATGGGGCTCTTCGACATCCCCCTGAACGTGGGAACGGCGATGGTGGCCTGTATCTCCATCGGCATCGCCGTGGATGACACGATGCACATGATGACCCGCTACAATGCCGAGATGCGGGAGCGCCAGAACGGGCCCGAGGCCCTGGCGGCGGTCCTCCACAGCGAGATCCGCCCCGTCGTCTCTACCTCCGTGGCCCTGACCCTCGGCTTCGCCGTCTGCATGGCCTCGAATTTCGTCCCTGTCATCCAGTTCGGCGTCCTCTCCGCCGTGGTCATGGTTGTGGCCCTCCTGGCCGATCTGATCATCACTCCCATTCTCCTTTCCACGACCCAGCTCATCACCCTCTGGGATTTGGTGGGTTTGAAGCTCCGGGAAGAGGTGATCAAGCAGGCCCCCTTCTTCGAGGGTCTGAAGGCCTGGCAGCGTAAGAAGGTATGCCTTCTGGGAAGGATGAGAGAAACGGCGGCGGGGGAATATGCGGTCCGGCAGGGGGATTTCGGCAACAGCATGTTCCTCCTCCTCGACGGTCATGCCGATGTCGTGGGCCACGACGAAAAGACGGGCAAGGATGTCATCTTCGCCACCCTCAAGCCGGGGGACATCTTCGGCGAGATCGCCCTGGTGAAGGCGGGACCCCGGTCCGCCAACGTCCTTGCGAAGGAACCCCTGAGCTATCTGGAGATCGACTGGGAAGGCCTCAAGCGGATTCAGCGGATCTATCCCTACATCGGCGGCAAACTGTTCCTCAACCTCTCCCGGATCCTCGGCGAGCGCCTGGTCCACACCAACGAGATGCTCTTCGGCAAGGCCGGTTGACCGGTGTCATACATTTTCTGATCCTTCCGCCGAGTTCGGAAGGATCAGGTCGTCTTTTTTGACCTTGGCGAAAGCCCCTTGTTGTTTCGGGATGGTGATGTCAACCTTTTAATGCCCGTTGCTTGAGTTCCGATGCTCCTGCCGACCAGAACGATCCGTGGCAAGATCGGCATGTTGTGTCTCTCCATGTTGTTGCTGTCCCTATGGCAGACTCTGGAGGGCGAATGCATTCCGTTTGGCGCGATTCGCCACGACAAGGAAGTCCGTTTCGAGGTCGTCAAGGTCGAGGCATTCGTGCCGTTCTCTTTCAAACGTCCCCTGCCGGCCATCACGGCCCGCCTCGGTATGGAGAGGGAAGAGCCGATCAGATATTGCTGTATTGTCCAGGTTTCTTTGCCTAATATTTTTCGTTGTCTGAATTCCCAAGCCAACCGTGACCCTCCCCGCATAGGCTGAGGTTCCATTCTCACCAGCGGCACTTTACTATCAGCAACGGCGCTTCCAAAAACCCGTCGGGGTTGCACCTTACTGAGAAGCAATCACCACACATGATCATATCTGCACTATGTGATTGACTTGAAGGGTAAAAAGAATCATACAGAGAAGCATCGCCGTTATCTCGGAAGCAATAAGTAAAGGGAGGGTGCGGAATGACTAAATTAATGCTCTGGAGCCTGCGCAACGCCAAGCTCGTCATCATCATAAATGTCGTCATCACGATCGTCTTCGGCTGGTACGCCCTGCAGATCAGGGTGGATTCCTCCACGGAAGGGATGATGATCAGCGGCGATCCGGCCAAGGATTACCACCAGGACACGGTGAGAAAGTTCGGCAGCGACAACATCACCGTCGTCTTTGTCCGGGACAAAAATCTCTTTACCCCGGAAAAACTCAAGGATGTGGAGAAACTATACTACGAGCTGAAGGACATCAAGTTCGAACCTAAGGATCCCGAGGAATACGTCCGGGCCAAGGATCCCGAGGAGTATCTGAAGATCAGATATCCCGCCGTGTATGAAAAACTCTCCGCCAATGCCGAGGAATACGCCAAGCTCACCAAGAGCCGCGAGGAGTACAACAAGCTGGTCTATGATCCCGAGTCCTATCTGAAACCCAAGTTTCCCGACACCTACAAAGAGCTCCTCAAGGGTAAAACCCAGCCTACAAAGCAAGAATTGAAACAGCAATTTGTCGAGGCCGTAGAAAGGATCGGGAAGCCCGGCGTAGGGCGCTGTGAAAGCCTGTTTTCCGTGACGAACTTCAAGGGGGTGGGCGGTGGCCTGGAAACCAACCCCTTGATGGACCGCGCCCCCGACACCCAGGAAGAGGCCGAGCGGATAAAAGCCGACGCCCTGAAGAGCCCGCTGTTCATGAACAGCCTGATCGACAGGGACGGCCAGATGACGGCCATCAACCTTTATGTCGATGTGGATCCCACGGAACCGGAATTTCACACCTTCTTTTCCCGGAAGGTGGATGAGGTGGCGGGAAAATATGAAAAACTCTTCGACCGGGTCTTCCAGTTCGGCAATTCCTACGGCCGCCGCAATATCGGCGAGAACATCATCAAGGACCAGGCCCGGATCGTTCCTTTGGCCTGCGCGGTATTGATCATGACGATCATCATTGCCTTGCGCAACATCGGGGCCGGCCTCATGCCCATGATCACCGCCGGGGCGGGGGTCATCTGGACCTTCGGCTTCATGGTCGTAGCCGGAATACCCCTGAATGTCCTCACCGTCATCGTCCCTTCCATTCTCCTCGTCATCGGGTCGGCGGAAGACCTGCATATGATGCACGAATACCTGGAGGGGATCGAGGAGACCAACGGCGACCGGGACGGCTCCATCAAACTCATGGCGGGCAAGTTGGGCCTGGCGGTCCTCATGACCTCGATCACGACGGTTGTCGGCTTTGCCTCCATCATGTACAACGACATCTCCATGCTCATCCAGTTCGGCCAGGTGGCCACCTTCGCCCTCACCGCCAACTCACTCAGCACCTTCACCTTCGGCCCCGCCCTCCTCCACTTATTCGGTCCCAGGAAAGTCCGGAAACACGAGGAGAAGAAGCACATCGTCGACGCCTTCTTCCACGGCATCGCCGTCGGCACCCTGAAGCTGGTCAATCACCCGAGGCGGAAGATTATCATCATCGTAATCCTTTCGGCGCTGACCCTGGCGATGTTCGGCGCCACCTTCCTCGTCAAGGTGAACAACGACTTCATGGCCTACTTCAAGGCGGGATCCGATATCCGCAAACGGAGCGACACCCTTCACCAAGAACTGGCCGGGGCGCAGACCTTCTTCATCCGCATCAACAGCGGCATGCCGGAGACCTTCAAACAGTCCGAATACCTCTCCCAAGTGGCGGCCCTCCAGCAGTACATGGCCCAGAAGGGTTGGTTCGACAAGACGGAATCCCTGGCGGACCGGGTGGCCCTGATCCACCGGGAGATGAACAAGGGGGACAAGAAATACTACGCCATCCCCGCCGATTCCAACCTGATCTCCCAGTATCTCCTCTTCTTTCAGCGCGACGAGATCTCCCGGTTCGTCACCCCGGACTTCAGTGAGGTGAGCATCATGGTCCGCCACAACGTCACGGCGAGCTATGAGATCCAGCAGATCCTCGAGGAATTGCGGCAGTACATGCGGAAAAACGTCAATCCTAATTTCAAGTATGAGTTCACCGGGGAGTACATCCTCATCAACAAGGCGGCGGAAAGCCTGGCCATCAATTCCGTCACCTCCCTGGCCTTGACCCTCTTTATCGTCTTCCTCTGTATGTACTTCCTCTTCTGGTCTTTTAAGGCCGGAACGATCTCCCTGGTTCCGAATATCTTCCCCATTATCTCCATTTACGGGATCATGGGGCTCCTGGACGTGCCCCTGAACGTCGGGACGGCCATGGTGGCCGATATCGCCATCGGCATCGCCGTGGATGACACGATCCACTTCATGAACCGTTACAACCAGGCCATGCGGGAGCTCCAGGACCGGGAGGCTGCGGTGGCCGTGGCGGTCCACGACGAGGTCCGGCCCGTGGTCTGCAGCTCCATCGCCCTGGCCGGCGGCTTTGCCATCTGCGCCGTTTCCCAGTTCGTTCCCGTCATCCAGTTCGGCCTCCTTTCCGCGGCGGTCATGCTCATCGCCATTGTGGGCGAACTCCTCATCACCCCCATCCTTCTCCAATCCACACAGCTCATCACCCTGTGGGATATGATCGGTTTGAAACTACAGGATGCGGTGGTCAAGACCTCTCCCTTCTTTGAGGGTCTCCGTCCCTGGTCGCGGCGGAAGGTCTGTCTTCTGGGCCGGATGGCGGAAAAGGGTGCCGGGGAAAAGGCCGTAGTCCAGGGAGAGTTCGGCAAGAGCATGTACCTCCTCCTGGAGGGCAGGGCCGAAGCGGTGGGCGTGGATCCCAAGACCGGCAGGGAGATCGTCTTTGCCACCATCAACCCCGGGGATATCTTCGGCGAGATCGCCCTGGTCAACCCCGGCCCCCGGTCCGCCGACGTCCGGGCCCTGGAACCCATCAAATATCTGGAGATCGACTGGGAGGGCCTCAAGAGGATCAAGAAGATCTACCCACGCATCGGCGGGCAGTTGTTCCTCAACCTCTCCCGGATCCTCGGCGAGAAGCTCGTTCACACCAACGAGATGCTCTTCGGGAAGGCTTGAACAGGGGCTTCCCCGGCGACGGCGGGATAAGCGGCGTTTGTAAGATGGGCGGTGCGGCGGCACTTGAGATATCTCCCTGCGCCGCCCACAGGAAAAGCAAAGATGATGCCCTTGGAGAAAGTCTGAATTCTCCGGCTTGAGTTTTGTAACTTGCAGTAATTATTAGGCACAGAGCACCAAGAAGGTCGTTTTCCGACTTTTTACGAGCAAACAACAGATGATCGCCATCAACAAGCCGTGTGTGCTGTCCGTCCTTTTGGCCGTCATGATCCTGATGGGATGCGCCGGATTAATCATCCAGACCCCGACGGTATCCCTCGCCGACATCAGGATTGTCGAGGTCGGTCTGCTGGAACAGCGGTTTGCCTTCAAGCTGCGTATTCAAAACCCCAACAACATGGAGCTCGCCATCACCGGCCTGAGCTTCGCGGTGGAAATCAACGGCCGGCCCTTTGCCCAAGGGGTGAGCAGCAAGACGGTGACCATCCCCCCTCTGGAGGAAAGACTCCTGGAGGTGACCGCGGTGAGCAACCTGGCCGGCATGCTGGGTCAGGTGCAGGAATTTCTTTACGGCCGGAACAAAGCCCTGACCTGGCGGGTCAAGGGGCGGTTATTGACCGATTCCTACGGAACTCTGAACTTCGACGCAAGCGGCAAGCTGGCGCCGCCCCGACCGGGACCCGAAAAAGAATCTCTGACCCTATGAGAGCCTTCCCATGATGGCCAGCTTTTTACTGCTCAGCGCCGGTATCATCCTCTTCCTCTTCGGGATGATGAAGCTCAGTGCCGGTATCCAGCAGCTCTTCACCGCCCGCATCCGGGACCATATCAAATATGCGGTTCAGCGCCCTTTTTTCGGCCTTCTCACAGGCGTGGCGGCCACGGTCCTTTTCCAGAGCAGCTCCGCCACCACAGTCATTGCGGTGGGAATGGTCAGCGCGGGGCTGATCAGCTTCTATTCCTCCCTGGCCATTGTCCTGGGCGCCGACCTGGGCACCACGGTGATCGTGCAGTTGGTGGTCTGGAAGATCACCGACGCCTCCCCCCTTTTTATTGTCATAGGTGGGATCGTCTGGTTTACAACGAAGGAAAAATGGAAAAAACTGGGCGAGTCTGTCTTTTATTTCGGCCTGCTCTTCTTCGGCTTGAGCCTGGTGGGAACAGCGACGGCGCCCCTACAGCATCACCAAGATATCATTGGCTTTTTCCGTGAATCCATGCCTCCGCTTTTGGGATTCACTCTCTCCGTTCTTTTTACCGCCCTGATTCAAGCCTCGGCCGTTCCCATCAGCATCCTCGCCATCCTGGCCCAGCAGGATCTGGTCACCTTGGACAACGCCCTGCCCATGATCATCGGGGCCAACGTGGGAACGACCATGACGGCCCTTATGGCCGGCATGGTTTCCGATGTGGGTGGGAGGAGGACCGCCTTTTCCCACTTTTTTTTCAAGGCGGCGGGTGCGGCGATCTGTTTGGGCGCCTTGCCGCTGTTTTTGGCCTTGCTGCGGAGCCTGTCGCCCAGTGTCGCCCAGCAAATCGCCTGGGGTCATCTGCTGTTCAATCTGCTGATCGTCGTCATTTTCTTTCCCCTGCTCCGTATTGTGGCCCGCCTCCTGGTCCGCATGCTCCCCGGAGAGGAAAAGACCCTCCCCCTGTGGCCGGAATTTTTGAAGGAAGAGGCACTGACGGATCCCCCCACGGCCTTGGCGACCGTAGCTCGGGAGCTGGAGAGGCAGATCGTTGTCACGGAGGAGATGTACCGCCAGGCAATGCCGCTGCGGACCGCCTATGGGGAAGGGCGTCGCCGGGACGTCTTGTATGTGGAAATGGTGATCAATCATCTAAGGGAAGAGATCGTCTCCTACCTGCGGAAGATTTCCTGCCACGATCTATCGGATGTCCTTTCGGGACGGCTCTTTGCCTACACGGCCATGGCGGACGACATCGAAAGAATGGCCAACCACATCGTCAGTCTCGTCTCCCTGGCCCGGGAGAAGCATCACCGGAAAATCGCATTCACGGATTTTGGTGAGCAGGAACTGGATATGATCGAGAGTCTGGTGGGGATGAATATCGCCGATGCGGTATATCTGATCCGGCATGGGGACGGCGATCGGAGCGCCGCTGTGGCTCGGCGGGAAAACGAGATCGACACCGCCGTTAAAGGGGCCCGGGAGCGGCATCTGGTCCGGTTCCACGAACGCCTCTGTCAGGCCGAGGCCGGTCCGGTCTTCATCGAGATGCTCATCCATCTGGAACGTATCTCCGACCATTGCCAGAATATCGCCGAACATGTGGCCGACCTGGTGCAGACGGAAGCACCTTGACCTGTTCCGGGAAAAAGGTGATAATTTCCATATGTAATTCATTGATGGCCCCGATGGGAATGTAAACCGCCCAAAGAAAGGAGATGCTTATGAAAGACCGTTTGAATGCCTTGGAGGTGGCCCTGAACAATGAGCTGCGGGAACACGAGTTCTACCGGAAGAACGCCGAGCGGACGAGCAATCCTGTCGGCAAGGCCATGTTCCTGCAGATCGCCGCGGAGGAGCTGGAGCATCATGAACGCCTCAAACAGCTCCACGAACAATGGGCCAAGGAGAACAAATGGCCGGAGACGATTCCCCTGCAGGTCAAAGAGACCAAGGTGCGGGATGTCTTGAAGGACGTCGTCAGGGAGGCGGGGAAGGCGCCGACCTGGGATGCAGACGACCGCAAGGCCCTGGAGACGGCCATCGATTTCGAGGGCGAGGGGGCGACATATTACGCCCGCCTAAGGGACAATGTCACGGACCCCCGGGAAAAGGCCTTCTTCGAGCTGCTGGCCAATATCGAGCATGAACACTATGTGTCTCTCAAGGATACGGAGGAATATCTCCGGGATCCGGCGGCCTGGTACCGGAGGAAGGAGCGCTCGGGTCTCGACGGGGCATGACGCTTGTTTCACCGGGGCAGGTGGGCGGTGAGATAATCGAGGGTCATGGGCAGATTCAGCCTGAGCTGCTGGATGAACTGGATGCCGATCTCGATTCTCGCCGTCCGGCAGGCGTGGAGATGACCCCCGTATTGCCGGTCCGCCGTGAGGAAATGGAGGTGAAACCCGGGGAAATTGAGGGAACGGATGAACTTGGGTGTATAAAAGCCGGCGAGGACGCCGGCGATGTTTTCGTAGGTCAGGGCGGGGCGGTGGTGATCTTCCTCGTTGAGAGGCCGATAGTTTTCCTGACGGGACACGGACCATACCTGCACCTCCTGGAAAAAACCTTCCACCCGGATAGCATACAACATGTTGTCCGAAGGAAGTAGCCGTCCCAGGAGGGCATTGAAGGCATCATAGTCCAGTTCACCGTCGAATTCCTCGGTAACGGTGGGTCGCCAGAAGGTCACGCAGGCGAAGGGGGTCTGCACCTCGTCTTCTACGAGGCAGGTGCTGCCGTCGGCGCGGAGCCGGTAGATTATACCGTCGAGCATCACCATCTCGCCGTCGAGGTTGTTGAAGGTGCCGAGGCCGAAATCACCATATTTCCTCAGTTCTCCGAGCAGGGTGTTCTCTTCGTAGAAACCCTTGAGCATGGCGTTCACCGGTGCGGACAGATAGACGGCGTTAATCGCCCCTTCTTCCCTGCGGTCCGTCCGGGGGGATTGCAGGTATTCCCCCAAGGCCTTTTCGACCACTTGCGAGGTAGTGAGGCCCCGCCGTCCGGCGGCTTCCCGCAGCGCCGCTGCAAGGGAGACGGGCAGGGTCAAGGTCAGCTCTGTAGAAGGGGGATTTTGAACCCGCATGGTTGCACCTCGTGTTCATTTCTATTTCTCGCCTGTATGATACCAAAACACCGACCGTTATGACAACGGCAAGTATCCATGCGGGGAAATTCGGAACGTTTTACCTCAGATGCTTTCCAGGGCCACGGACAGCTCGTGCCACCGGTCGTACAGCATCTCGATCTCCTCTTCCAGCCCCCGGAGTTCCCGGACCGTCTGTCTGATCCGGTCCGGTTCCCGATGGCTTTGCGGATCACAGAGAAAGGCCTCGGCGGCGGTCTTCCGCTCCTCCCGGGCGGTGATCTCCGCTTCGACGTTCTGGAGATCCTTTTGCAGTGCCCGGCGCTGCCGGGTCAAACGGTTTCGTTCCTCCGCCTCCCGGCGCTTCTCCTCCCGGGTCCGGGCCGCCTTGCCCACGGCCGCCTGGGCATTATTCACGTCCTCCGCCTCCGGGGGGGCGGTTCTGGATTTGGCGCTTTGTCCGGCTGCCGGGTTGGCGGTCGTTGACTCGCTTTCCGATTCTCCACCGGCGGTGGCGGTTATCTTTGCCGGCGGGGCGGCGGCTTCCTTCTTAAGGCCGCCGTTCGGCCGTCTTGCCGTATCTCCCGCCGCCGCTTCCACGGCTTGTCGCTTTTCGATGAAATCGGAGTAGTTGCCCGGATATTCGATACATCTGCCTTCCCGGAGTTCGAAGACGCGGTTCACCAGCCGGTCGAGGAAATACCGGTCATGGGAGACGAGGACCACCGTACCGTGGTAGGCGAGCAGGGCGTCCTGGAAGATGTCTTTCGTCTTCAGGTCCAGGTGGTTGGTCGGTTCGTCGAGGATGAGGAGATTGGTCTTTAACAGGAGGATCTTGAGGAGGGCCAGCCGGGATTTCTCGCCGCCGGAGAGGACGGCGACGGGTTTATGGATATCCTCGCCGGAGAAGAGAAAGGCCCCCAGGAGATTCCGCCGTTCCTGGTCATTGCCTTGAGAGGGCACATCCAGAACCTCTTCCCATATCGTCCGCTCGTAGCGGAGATTCTCCGCGCTCTCCTGGGAAAAAAAGGCCGGCTGGACGTTCAGGCCGTAACGGATTTCGCCGGCCGAGGGAGATTCCACCCCGCCCAGAAGGCGCGAGAGCGTCGATTTCCCGGCGCCGTTCATCCCGACGAGGGCTACCCGCTCTCCCCGGAGGATCGAGAAGCTGACGTCCCGGAAGACTTGTTGTTGTCCGTAACTTTTTTCCAGACGGCGAACGCTGAGGACCTCCCGGCCGCTTTTCGGTCCGGCGGGGAAACGGATGCGGACGCTCTTGTCCTGTCCGGCCGCCGCCAGGGGGTTGATTTTTTCCAGCAGGCGGATCCGGCTCTGCACCTGCCGGGCCTTGGTGGCCTTGTAGCGGAAGCGCTCGATGAACTCCTCGGTTCTCTTGATTTCTCCCTGCTGGTGGCGCCGCTCCTTTTCCAGGGCCGCCAGACGCCTTTCCTTTTCCGCGAGATACCATGAATAGTTTCCTTTGAAGATAGTCAGCCTTCCCTGGCTTATCTCCGCGATGGTGGTGGCCAGCTTGTCCAGGAAAAAGCGGTCGTGGGCGACGGTGATGAGGGTGCCCGGATAATCCTTAAGATAGCTCTCCAGCCATTCCATGCTCTCCGTGTCGAGGTGGTTCGTCGGCTCGTCGAGCAGCATGATGTCGGGCTGGGAAAGGAGAATGACGGCAAGAAGAATCCTCATCTTCCAGCCGCCGGAGAATTCCCGGCAGTTGCGTTGCAAGTCCCCTTCCCGGAAGCCGAAACCTTTGAGCACCTGCCGGGCCCGAATCTCGAAGGTATATCCGTCCCGGGCGTTGAAACGGGCCAGGGCCGTCTCGTAGTCCTTCAGGAGCTGCCGATAGGCGGCGGCCTCCTCCTCCAGTTCCGCCGCCGGACCGGCGGCCGCGGCGGGGAGACAACAAGCCCCGGCGGCGATTCTCTCTTCGCAAGCCCGGACGTTTTTCTCCAGCGCCGCGATACCCGCCCGCTCCCGCAGAAAATCCATGAGGGGAACAGGGTCGAGCTCCACCAGGTCCTGGGGAAGGTAGGCCAAGGTCCTGTTCTTTCGATCGGCGATTTCGATGGCGCCGCCATCCAGCTCCACATCGCCGCGAATAGCCCTCAACAGCGTCGTTTTCCCTGTGCCGTTGTCGCCCACCAGTCCGATCCGGCTCCGCTCCGGGATGCTCCAGGAGATGCCGGCAAAGATGGTCTTCGCTCCGAAGGCAAGGCTGATGTCTTTAAGATAAATCAAGTTTTTCTTTCCTCTTGGCGGGCCTACATACAACGATTGCCGGCTCCTGGCAAGGGACGATTCCGGGTTGATGCCCTGCTTCTCGAAGAGCAGTCCCCCTCCGGTTCCCCAATGTCTTCCCGT
>Ga0302248_1001969_pt1 | contig 13456 bp, 7 predicted proteins | sample AAG_UR_Leu_MG_FD_193528 | JGI IMG/M metagenome (GOLD analysis project Ga0302248, IMG submission 193528) | Enriched activated sludge microbial communities from anaerobic digester in WTTP, New Holstein, Wisconsin, United States - AAG_UR_Leu | ecosystem: Engineered > Bioreactor > Anaerobic >... | reverse complement strand
TGCCTGGTCTTGATTCTGTTTGTCATTATCATTTACTGGCAGGCCAAAGACTTCAAGTTCGTCTATTATGACGACGGTACATATGTTGCCGAAAGGGCACACGTAATGGCGGGTCTGACCTGGGACGGATTCAAGTGGGCCATGACGGCCATCGAGGCTGGTTTTTGGCATCCCCTTACGTGGCTTTCCCTGATGCTCGACAGGGAGTTGTTCGGTGATAATCCGGGGGGCTATCACTGGACAAACGTTATCCTCCACATCCTCAATACCCTCCTCCTTTTTTTGTTTCTTAAGCGGGCAGCCAAGGTACCGATCCGCAGTGCCATTGTCGCCCTCTTTTTCGCTATCCATCCTCTACATGTGGAATCCGTAGCCTGGCTGTCGCAACGAAAGGATCTTCTCTGCACCTTCTTTGGTTTTTCTTCACTGATGGCTTATGTATATTATTCTGAATCTCCCCATTGGCGACGGTACTCTGTAGTACTTGTTTTGTTTATCCTTGGCCTCATGTCCAAACCGATGATCGTTACCTTCCCCTTTGTCATGCTGCTCATGGATTATTGGCCGTTGCAGCGGATGATGATGAAAGGGGCTGCTGGAAACGGCATCGTCACGAATGCGCAAGAGCTTTGTACCGGCAGACGACCCTTTGGCGCCCTTTTGCTGGAGAAATTGCCCCTGGTCGTATTGTCCGTAATCGCATCCGTACTGGTCATCTTTACAGAACATAAAGTCCAAGCCTTAACGGATCTAAAAGTTTTATCAATCACAGACCGCTTTGCCAATGCACTTGTGTCCTACGTAAAATATATTGCCATGATGTTCTGGCCGGCGAATCTGACTTTTTATTATCCCCATCCCGTTACCACGCCTTTGGCTCAAGTCACTGGGGCGCTGCTTCTTTTAGCGGTGATCACCGCCATTATTATGCTGATCTGGCGTCGCAAACGTTATCTTTTCACCGGTTGGTTCTGGTATGTCGGGACCCTGGTGCCGGTAATCGGACTTATCCAGGTGGGTCCCCACGCTATGGCCGATCGTTATACCTACGTGCCGCTTATCGGTTTGTTCATCATCATTGTCTGGGGGGCATCGGATCTTGCCGCCCGTTGGCAATCGGGACGGCTGCTTTTGTGGGTGCTTCTTATCGTAACTACCGGCAGCTTGTCGGTTGTTTCTTGGTGGCAAGTCAGTTATTGGAGAAATAGTGTAACTCTATTCGAGCATGCCTTGAAAATAATACCTGAGAATTATATTGCCCTGAATAATTTGGGCCAATATTACATAACTAATGGCGCATATGATAAAGGACTTGCCTATATGAACAGCGCGATTCAGGTAAAACCGAAGTTCGGTCCCCTGTATTACAATGTCGGCCTCGCCATGTACGGCAGGAGAGATTATGGAAAGGCAATTCAATATTTTAAAAAAGCGGAACAGATGACTTTTGTTGACGATGAAAACCGGAGAATGCTTGGGGACTGCTACCGGTTGATGGGGGAATGGCGGCAGGCCGTTGATATCTATGAGAAGGCGCTGGAGATAAATATTGAAAATGTGTCAGCTCGTTACGGGATGGCCCTGGCATTGATGGAGATGGAGCGAAAAGACGAGGCCGACAAGGAATTAAGAAAAACGCTGCTTGCCGATCCCCACCATTTAAGTGCCCGTAAAATATTGATGCTTTTGGCGTTAAAAAGAGGAGATATGACAACGGTTGTTACGGAAGGTCAGAAGGCTGTAGCCAATGGTTCCGCCGATGCCGAAGTGCATAAAATGATGAAGTATGCCGTCGGAGAAACAACAGGTATGGATAAGGACGCTTTTCCTGTACACCCGTCAAAAGATAACGGCAGTGAAAACAAACAGAAGTGAGGTACATAGATCGACTTACCTCCGGGCGGTAAATGAGGGTGCTTCAATGAGCATTATAAATAGCCGACCTGTGCATTATATTGTCATTGCGATTGTTGTTATCATTGCCTATCTGCCTATATTTACTGGTGATTTCGTCTTTGATGATCAAACGCTGATCAGGGATAATCACTACATAACCAGGCTTCAATCCGTTTCCTCATACCTTTCTCAAGAAGATGGCATTGTTGATGAGAAAGACAAGGGAGTGCTCCATACGGGCTATTACCGGCCCCTGCTCAATGTCACCTACTTTATGGACTACAAAATATGGGGGATGAAGGCATACGGGTTCCGGATGACGAATCTGATCTTGCATCTTCTGACCTGTTTTTTGATGTACGAATTGTTCCTTAGTCTGACCGGACCCCGATTGGGCGTCTTCTGCGCAGTCCTTCTTTTTGCTGTGCATCCGGTTCATACGGAAACTGTTTCCATTATCGTTTCGAGGAACAACATTCTGGTCACTATTTTTATCCTCATATCATTTTATGCCTATCATATCTGGTGGAAGAAGGGTGCGCCCTACGCCCTGGCCGTTTCCCTCATTTCATTTGCCTTGGCCGTTTTTTCCAAGGAATTCGGCTTGATGGTTTTACCGATCTTCTTTCTATATCAGCGGCTGTTGGCTGGAAAAAAGAACCTCAGAAAGGAAATGGAGAGCTATTTCGCTTATATAATAATTATGATCATCTATCTGATCCTGAGAAAGACTGTGGTTTCGTCTTCATTCAGCGTTCCTGGCGACATGCTTGCCCGGCTCACCCATATCCCCTATCTCATCACCTATAACCTAAACCTCATTTTTCTTCCTCATAATCTACACAGCTTTTCAGTTGGGTATCCAGGGTCCCTACTGACACCCTCAGTATTAGCATCCTTCTTCATCGTCCTGTTAATGGCCGTGCTTTTATATGCCTGGCGAAAAGAATCGCTAGTGGTTTTCTCGGTCGGGGCATTTTTCTTGACATTGTTGCCGGTACTCAATGTTATTGACAAAGCATCCGTATCTCTGGTGGCCATGCGTTGGCTTTATCTGCCCATGTCGTTTCTCGCCCTGGGACTTGTTTGGATGTCGGCAAAGTTTAGTGATTTTTTTCGGAAAAAATTGATTATGATCATTTTTATAGCGGGAGCTTTCTATCTTGCTGTCGGATCGTACACCTTGAATGCGTATCTCTGGCATGACCAGGAAACATTTCTGAAACAGGAGGTTCGTCATTTTGCCAATGAGGCTTACATGGGCGATTATGCGGAAATGATGTTCAAAAAAGGGCAGTATCAGGAAGCCGAGTACTATTTTCAGTGTGTGTTGAAGAGAAAGCCCATACTATCGCGTGATTTAATCAACTACGCGGCGCTGTTTATTGAAACGGGAAGGCCGCAAGAAGCCCTGAACATTTTATTGAAGGCTCGGTCCCTCATTATGGACCATAAGGAACGTCTGCACTGGAATAATAACATGGGCGGGGCGTTAACGCTTATTGGGGATTACGATCGGGCGCATGAATATTTTGGTAATGCTTTAGCTTTGGATCCGAAAGATGTCTTGGTAAACCGCAACTTGGCTTATTTGCTTTTTCGTGAGGGACGAACTGAAGAGGCAAATAAACGGTTAAAGATCAGCGAAGAGATCAAGCGGGCTAATTATTGAATAGACTGTAAACTGCAGATGAAAAAATCAATAATATTGAGCATATCAATAATCCTAATTCTTTTAGTCCTAATCGTATATTGGCCGGTGCAGCATTATGAATTTCTGCGTATCGACGATCAGGTTTACGTAACCGATAATGATCATGTCCGGTCTGGATTGACATGGGAAAATGTCCAATGGGCTTTTACCAGTTTGGAAGCTGGTTTCTGGCAGCCCATGACGTGGTTGTCGCTGATGCTGGATACTTCGTTATATAGTATGAACGCAGGGGGGTTTCATTGGACCAATGTATTGCTACATATCGGCAGCACATTCTTGCTGTTTATAACATGGCGTCGCATGACAGGTGCCGCCTGGCAAAGCGGCGTCGTAGCGGCTCTATTTGCCGTGCATCCGTTGAATGTGGAACCGGTAGCTTGGATTGCCTCACGCAAAGATGTCCTGTGCGGTTTTTGGGGTATGATGGCGCTGTGGAGCTATGCCCATTATGTAGAGAAACCTGGGGTAGGAAAATATCTGTCGGTTTGGCTGAGTTTTATCCTGGGGCTCATGTCTAAGCCTATGCTGGCAACGCTGCCGTTGGTCATGCTCCTTTTGGATTACTGGCCCTTGGCGCGCTTTGAAACCGCGATCAATGGGAGAAGAAGATGGGTGTTGTTGCTCCTGGAAAAGCTACCCCTGGCGTTATGCTCGGTGGCCGTTATAGGCGTGACCTTCATAGCGGAGCGTCGCATTGGCGCTTTTTCCGATTTGGAAACCATTTCTTTCCCTGCCCGCGTTTCCAATGCCCTGGTTTCTTATCTGATTTATATCGAAAAAATGATTATTCCCACGGAGTTGGCGATATTTTATCCTCATCCAGGCTCATGGCCGCTATGGACAAGCATCGGCGCGGGTTTGTTAATTATTGTGCTGGCTTTAATTGCCGTTCAAAAAAGGAAAGAGTATCCCTATTTTTTCGTCGGCTGGTTCTGGTACCTCATAACACTGCTGCCTGTAATCGGCTTTATACAGTTGGGCACCTTGGCGCGGGCAGACCGTTATGCCTACATACCTCTTATAGGGCTTTTTATCGCGATAACTTGGGGCAGCGCTGTATATTTAGCACAAATGAAAAATCGGCAATCTCTAGTATTCTGCTCTGGACTATCGATTCTTTTAGCCCTTGTTGTCGTATCTCGATTACAGGTTGCACACTGGAAAAACGACTTGATTCTTTTTCAACATACCGTAAGCGTTACGGAGAACAACTACAAGGCATATCATGCATTGGGGATGGCGTTTCATCAGTTGGGAAATGATGGAAAAGCAATAGAAAATATCCGCCATTCCATATCGCTCAAGGCAGACCAACGTGCCCATTTAGACCTGGGCGCTGTTCTCATGAGCAGGGGGCAATTCAAAGATGCGGAGAAAGAATTTCTCGCCGCCTTGAAGCTCGATAGCGATAATCCGAAAGCCCATAACAATCTTGGTGCCGCCTTGGCCTCACAAGGTAAATATTTAGAATCTATAGGTCATTTTCAGAAGGCTTTAAATCTTGATCCCCAAAATCGGAGTGCCGCGGATAATTTAAGGATGGTTTTGGATGGAATGAGATCGACAAAGGAAGGTATTGAGTAAGTCATATTAATTTTCGGATAGAATATTATATGAGCAGCATTATAAATAAATATTTTTGTCCTCTGGCTCTATTTGCCTTGACTCTCACCATAGCCTCCATTTTTTCAACGCTGGGAGTTGACCCTCATCATCAAGGCATAATGTTCAAACCGGCCTTTGACGTCGCTCATGGTCAAATGCTCTTTCGCGATACTTTTACTCAATACGGCGCTTTGACTACATTGCTTCATGCCTGGGCCTTACGCATTTTTGGCGATTATTTGCTGGTTATACAGATAGAGACAGCCTTGTTTTATGGATTGATCTCTTTGTTGTTGTACTATCTTTGGCTGCAAATTCTTCCCAAGTGGCTGGCAACAACAAGTGTCCTGATATGGTTGTTTATTGCCCCCTTTTACCGCCCAATGATAACCTTTTTACCGTGGTCATCTGTTCCAGCTCTGCTGTTCCAGCTTTTCTCTTTGTTGTTGGTTTTACATGCTCTGCGTAAAGATAGTTGGTTAATGATGCTATTGGCAGGCGGCGTTGCCGTTCTCACTTTCTGGTGTAGGCAACCGGTTGGTGTTTTACACTGTGCCGCCCTGTTGTTTTTTATAGGCACAGCGCCTCTCTTCGATGGAAATAGAAAGGGTAAAGCAAAGACTGACTGTGTTTTTTTCATTACAGGTATTTTAGTCGCGTCGCTGCCTTTTATTATCTGGCTGTTACTCAACCAAGCTCTTAACGATATGTATCTCCAGTCACTTAAAGGAGCGTTTTTTTTCGGGACGACAACATATCAAGAGGAGTCGCAAACATTGGGTATGAATATACTGATGTCGCTTGCGGCATATGACCCGAAGGCTGATCATTTTAATCCACTTTGGAGTCTGATGCCTTTTATCTGTTTAATACTCTTAGCCATTATTGCTTTTAAAAGGTGGATTAGACCGGAGAGAATCGGCAGTCATTTGCCTGTATATGGGCTTCTTCTCGTTTCAATTGCTTCTTGGATGCAGTACTTCCCTGTCCCTTGTTTAAAGCATTGTTTCTGGGCGGCGACACCAATGATCGGTATTCTTTCATACAGCGCATGGCATTCCTCCCGGTTTTTCTCCGTTGGCAACAAAAGCATGCAAATTTTGATAACCTGTGTGGCTCTGACTTATATTTTCCAAGGTGAAATTAAAACGAATTTTTTTAACGGGCGTGTTAAGGCCAGTATCCTTAAGACAAAAATAGAAGAACCCCGGGTATTGCGAGGTATGCTTACATCCCCCAGGATGGCGGCGAAATATAAAACGATCAGCACAGCGCTAAACAGAGCCGTGGCCTCAGAATCTCCTTCATATTTGGTCAACTTCAGCGCTGACGCTTTGTATCTTACGTTTATAGGCCCACAGATGAACTTTCATCCGATGTATATCGATTGGGGGCGATATAACAATTTCATATATCCAGATTACAAGAAGAACAGAAATGATTTTATATATAAGAAGCGTCCGCTCATATTGAGAAAAGAAGAAGAAATAATCTCTGGCTGGAACTATGTGGAAATTTTTGATGTCACAGAGATTACTTTGAAAAGAGACTATTATGAAAAAGCACGCAGGCTCGCTTTGTATCGATATGTAGGGTATGATGAAGCACATTAGGGCTAGTGCTATCTCGATTTCGAGACTGCTAATGACGATGCTGTGCGCCGTCAGTCTTTTCTATATCAAATTCTACGGTACGGCAGACGCGGAATGATATGATGGATTTACGGATCAGGAAATGAAGAAATTGTGGCAATTATTCATCAATTTCATCTTGGCGATTATTGTCATGTTCATATGAGACTATACGATAAGGCGGCTGTTAGTTTATGGAGCTAAAAAGGGGTATGCCGGAGCTCCGGCATAGGTAAACTATGAGATATAATTAGGTAATAAACGACGGCCAAAAAGTTTTGCCTCTCGATTATCGACGCTGGATTACCAGCGCTTCGAGAGGTTTCTTTGGGGTTTGCAAAACGCACTCGAAAGCTGTTGATTTTAAGCGGCTGGGACCTGCAAAACGTAATGAAAGATGACGCGCCTATTTCGCCGCCCGGGAAAGCGCATTTCACCCAGACATGGCCCCACCGGGCACCGGGAAGAAGTATTTTTCATGGGTGGACAAAAGTGGGTTATCTCAGACGGTCAATTTTCGGTTGTCATTTCCACTCCCAGGAAGTCTCAATTTCTAAGGCCCGGCCTCCAAAATTTCCAAGCCGTGCTTCCCTAATTTTCAAAACTTTAACAATAACACAAGATGTCCCACTGATCCTCGAAAAGGGTAAAAATTTCGGAGGCAACTTTTTGACCCCCGGTGAATTCCGTATTGTTATCAGATACTTTACTTGTATCGGAGCTCTGACATACCCTCTGGGCCCTGAAGTTCCTCGTCATCATAATTGAACAGGAGGCAGGGGCCGGCGTCCTGGACGTCAAGGACCAGCGCCTGGAGCAGCGCCGACCAGCCGAGAAGCAGGGGGAGCAGGGCCAGCATGATGGTTCCCGTTGGCGCCGCTATCCCGGTCGCATAGGACTGCCACCAGGCAATCCCTCCCCAGACGATTCCCCAGAGCATGGCAAAGGCCCCGAACAGCGCCAGGACCGCGAATGGGGAGAGACTGCGGAACACATATTTGTGATAAATCCTGTATAGATAGCCCCGTAGCAGCTTCGCCGGAAAGGTGGCTATGATTTGGGAAAGCTTCATCGAAGACTCCTCTTCGCCGTACCGCGCTGGCAGGTAAATCTCGGCTATCCTGGCCTTCAAGATATTAAGATGGATCAGCATGCTGTTTTCAAAAAAATACCCCCGGTCCAGCCTTTTTAGATCCAGGCGTTTGAGCATTTTCCGCGTGATCATCACATAGCCGTTTTGCGGATCGAATACGTTCCAGCATCCGGAGGCGAACTTTGTCAGGAAGGTGAGGAGGAGATTGCCTGCCAATCGGAGGCCCGGCATGGCGGGCAGCGCTTCCATGTGGCCGAATCGGTTGGCCTTCACGTAATCGCAGGGAAAGCGGATGGCGGCCCTGGCGAAGTGGGCCAGATACTGCGGGTCCATCTGCCCGTCGGCATCGACCTTGGCAATGAGATCCGCTTTCATGTCGAGGGCCGCACGAAAGCCCGTGACCATGGCGCCGCCGACGCCGCGGTTTTCGGGATGACGAAGAAGGCGAATCCGGGGATCGGTTATTGCTTCCACAGCCGCGGCGGTTCCATCGGTAGAGGCGTCGTCGGTGACGATGATCCAGTCCACATAGGAAGGGACCCGGTGGATAACGTCTGGGATGAAACCTTTCGCCTGATAAGCCGGTATGACTACGGCAATGCTTTGTCCTTCAATGGGCATGGCCTCTCCTTATGGTTTTATTAGTCCGCCGAGGAAAAATGGTAGACTCTTCAGGACCGAAAGCGCTCGACGGCAGCCTGTCACTGAAAAAAAACTCAAAAAATAGCGCGCCATAATGCGCGGCCTGAGATAGAAACGGCGATAGAACTCTCGATGCTTTTTCAGAAGCAACTCCGCCGTGAGGCCGCGGGGAACGAAGACGGGATTCCACATATTGAACTGCGACCAGTCCCCCTTTGCCAGCTCCCCGTATTCGTGCGCCGACTGGTACTGTTCCGTGCCGGGCAAGGGTGTATTGATCGTTACCACGACGTCGTCCAGAGGGAGGGTGAGGGCAGTAGAAATCGTCTGCTCTATCGTGTCCAGGGTTTCACCGGGATGGCCGAGGATGAAAAAGCCTTTCGTGCGAATGCCTTCCCGGCGGCAACAACCTATCACCTGTTCCGCTTCCGGGATCGAGATGTTCTTCCTGATGAGGCGCAGAATGTCCGCGCTACCCGATTCGATCCCGAAGGAAATGTGCCAGCAGCCCTGTTGCTTCATGAATCGGATGATTTCGGGATTGACTGTATTTATCCGGCTCATGCAGGTCCAGGGAAAGCGGATGCCCCTGTCATTCAAAATATTGAAAAGATCGAGGATGCGCCGGGGTCCGATTGTGAAGGTGTCATCCACAAAAGCGATTTCCCGGACATGATGCCGATGGTAGAGGATCTCGATTTCGGCGGCGATATTCTCGGGGCTTCGCTGCCGCAAGGTGTGGCCAAAGGATGAATGTCCGCAGAATGTGCACCGGTTCGGGCAGCCACGGCTCGTGACGATATTGGCCACTGGGAGCTTCATGTAATTCGTGGGCGGCGGGTTGTAGCGCGTGAAATCGGGAATCAGATCATAAGCGGGAAAGGGGAGGATGTCCAGATTCGCGATGAACGGCCGGGGCGGATTGATCGCGAAAATGGAGTCTTTACGAAAAGCGACGCCTCGTACCCCGCCCATATCGCCGCCCTCTGCAAGGACATCCAGTAATTCAGTGAGCGTTTCCTCCCCTTCGCCGAAGACGGCGAAATCGAATTCGGGATACGACATGACATCCTCCAGCGCCATCGTGACATGGGGGCCGCCTATGGCGACAGGTACCGTGGGCAGGCAGGATTCGATCGCCCGTGCCGTCTCTAGCGCCCGGTGAAAGGCGACGGTCGTCGAACTGAGGCCCACAAGATCCGGCCCGTATTCGAGGGCCTTCCGGGCAATATCCTGAGCCGTTTTCTTCCCGGCTTCGCCGTCGATGACGCAGACATCGTGACCCGCCTTACGAACCGAGGCGGCAAGGTAATAGATGCCCAAGGGGATCTGCCGGCCTCCGGAGTGGCCGATATCCGAGGAATATCGTTCCTGGAGAGAAATTGGTGGATAAATGAGCAGAACCTTCATGAAAATGACTTGCCTGTGTTCAATTCTTAATGAGCCGTTTTGCGGCCTCTCCAGCCATTCTGGAATCCGGTTTCAGCCGCATTACCTCCCGGAAATGACCAGCGGATTCCGACTCTCTTCCCAGTTGATGCAGGGCCATTCCCATGCCGTAATGGGCTTCGATATTGTCCGGCCCGAGGCTCAACGCGTCTTGAAAATGCTCTATCGCATCGATAGGCCTGCCCTGCAATCGCAGTGTCGCACCAAAATTGACGCGTATATCGGGATTGTGCGGCTTGATGCGGATGGCCTTATGCAGATAGTCCATTGCCTCTGCATCCTTTCCTTGGAACTGGAGGGCGAGCCCCATATGAGCAAGGACTATCGCATTATTCTCGTCCACCTTCAATGCTTCCTCAAAATGTTTTGACGCCTCCACCGCGTTTCCCTTCTGTAACCAGGCCCAGCCCAGATTGTCCTGCGCTTTTGCGTAGGTCGGTCGCTGGCGTAGATATTCGTAATATTTTACCCCGCTTCCGTATCTGTGCGCATTTTCCGTTTCGATCTCCAACGCCTTATACAGATGTACCACGGCGCTGCGGAGATTTCCCTCCCACATGAGGGCATTGGCGAGGTTGGCGTGTGCCCGGCTATTTATGGTGTTCTTCCTGACGGCATCCGCCCAGATGGAGGCATCGCTTCCATAGTCTGCATTCCTGGCATATGTTGCGGCACCCAGAGAAACACCGGCAAGAATCACAAGGCAGCATGAACCTCTACGCAGAACGCTACCGCGCTTTGCAGGATTCCGGATCCATTGCTTCGCCGCTACGTTCAACAAGTCATATACTGCCATTGTCAGGATGATTACGACGACAATAGAGGGAAGGTACATCCTGTGATCGAATGCGGCATCGGGCAGCGGCATCAATGAGGTCGGTGTGAGAAGGACAAAAAAGGAAACAGCCGGGAAGCCGATGGGTAACTTTTTTATCAGGGCCAGAAGGGCTGTGGCTGCAAGCACGGCAACCATCGTGCTTGACAGCAGGGCGCTCCAGTCCCATCGTGTTGCGATGGGCCACGCATAGTCTATGCTCAGATTCTGCGGCAGGAAAATAAGGCGCAGATAATGAAGAATGACCTCCGGCTGCGTTCGCCAATAATCGAGCTCTGTAAATATGATCTTGGCGGCGCCGGAAGAAAGCGTTCCACCTCCTGTCAAGAGGATGCCGAGCATTAAGAGCCCGAAAGCAAGGCCGGCGTAAAGGAACGGCGAGCGGCGGATTATGTTCCTCATGGTATCCGGGAAGAAGAGTTGATTGTAGAAGAAAAGCAATACCGGAGCGACCGCGATGACTTCCTTTGTCCCTATGCCTACGAGAAAAGAGAAAATTGCCGCCAGATGCCACCGTTGGGGATCCGCGGATTGCCAACCCCGGATGGCAAGGTAAAACGTCAGGAGGAAGCAAAGGCCCATGAGAGATTCGCAACGTTGAATGATGTATGTAACCGACTGGGTCTGCAACGGATGGACGGCCCAAAGCAGTGAGCAGGCGAATGCAAGGGGGATTGCCGCCCCCCCGTACGCATCTTTGAGCCGTTCGGTCAGAAAAGTCCTACGCAGAATCCCGAACAGGCAAAGAGCGGCGGCCATGTGAATCAGAAGATTCAGCAGATGGTAGCTCCATGGGTCCAGCCCGCTGACGGCGTAGTTTAAGGCGAGGGTTAGATTTACGATCGGCCGCCCCGCAATACCAATCCCGAAAGGTGGGGCCAATACATTGGAGAGGGGGAAAAGACGGCGGATCGAGTCGTTTTCGACGATGTTGATCTGATCGTCGAAGATGAAGGGCGTCTGAAACGTATTGGCGTAGGCGAGACCAATCGCTATGGGCAGCAGAAGTAGGTACGGGCAGACGTTCTTATGCGGCATTGCAATTCGTGTACAAGACACCTCAATTTTTTTATCCACCCCTCTCACCGTCCGTCGCCATGTCAACCATGATATCAACCTGATGTGCCTGTTCCAGATGAATCCGCGCACATTCCCAGACACAATGACTTTCCACCTGAAAATGTGTTTCTACATGCTTTATATGAAAATGCCCGCAAACAGCCGGATATTTTCATCTTTCGTTGTGCCCAGAACGGGCATGGGGGGTTAATTTGATGATCTCGTAAAAAGTCAAAATTCATCGGTTATAGATTATGTAATTATTAGGTGCCATTTATCAAAAAAGCTCATTTTCGACTTTTTACAGGTACGTCAAATTTGATGAATTCGTAAAAAGTCATGATGGAGACGACGAAGTAAAAAGCTCCAGAGGCAAGGCGCGCGAATCCTGAGGAATGAGGCGTACTTGTGCGTACGTCGCAGTGACGAAGGATGAAGCGCAACGCCGCATATGGACTTTTTACGATGTCGTCAAATTTCATTCACCGAATAAATTCCTCCTCTATTCGAACATACAATCCCTTATTACGATACACCATATCGAAAAAAGCTGCAAGGCAGCATACTGCAAACGAATCCAATGGTGCGAGTACAAATATGGCAAGCAGATACACGGCATTAGCGCTTGCTGACTATTTCGATTGATCCGACGGATCGACATAAGCGCGGCCTGGCTTCCCGATTGCAAGGAAAATGACGACGGACCTCACTCTGTGGCCCCACCGGGAAGGGGATGATTTTCAAGGAGCGGTCATCGAAATATTCATGGCCTGGTCCCCCGGGAACCCATAAATTGTATCGATCGGACCCGTGAAAAAATTTACCTGTTGACCGCCGAAACGGGGAAACATACTGGATGCAAAACTTTTTGACCGTCGTCAATAAACAAATAACATCAAATATTATACCTATGCCGAAGCTCCGGCATACCCTGTTGATAACTTTTCATTGGCGGTATCCATGGCGGCGCTTTTTCGATCCTCCTGTCGCTCCCCTTTTCGGCACTTATTGGGCGTCTTGCCTAGGCCCTTTTCGGCGCTTTGTTGGCGCCCCCGACGGCGTTTCAATGGCGGCGCTTTAGATAGTCTGGTCGGCTTCGCAGGAGGCAAACATGGCTTGACTTGATGGGCATATCCATGTAGAGGGGCAAGGAGGCGAAGGGTCGGCTTGGGCAGCCATATAACCTATAAATAAAGGGCATATAAACGGGAGTCTCGGCATGGGCGGGGAGATTTTTCAGGGCATATTCAAAAAGCGCCGGGTTCTGGTGACGGGCCACACCGGCTTCAAAGGCTCTTGGCTGGCTATCTGGCTCAAGGAGCTGGGGGCGGAGGTTGTCGGTTATGCCCTGGAGCCGCCAAGTGATCCCAGTAATTATGCCGCTACGGGTCTGGCGGACAGGATTGATCATATGCATGGTGATGTCCGCGACCTAGATCATCTTCTGGATGTATTTGCCAGGTATGAGCCCGAGATGGTGTTCCATCTGGCGGCGCAGGCCCTGGTCCGGGCCTCTTACGACGATCCCAAAA
>Ga0302248_1001960_pt1 | contig 13504 bp, 8 predicted proteins | sample AAG_UR_Leu_MG_FD_193528 | JGI IMG/M metagenome (GOLD analysis project Ga0302248, IMG submission 193528) | Enriched activated sludge microbial communities from anaerobic digester in WTTP, New Holstein, Wisconsin, United States - AAG_UR_Leu | ecosystem: Engineered > Bioreactor > Anaerobic >... | reverse complement strand
GCATGGCGCGGCGAAGGGATCCGGCGTGGCTGTGCGTCCCGCTTCTCGCTGCAGCGGCGGTCCTGACGGCGCCCAACCAGTACAATCAGCTCAGATACCATGTCCCCTGGCTCTGCGCATCCATGCCGGCCGCCGCGTCCTGGCTCCGGGGAAGGGGCCTCTCCCTGCGCCGTGCGCCGGCCCGTTCGACGGCTCTGGCCGCAGCCGCCGTCCTCATGGTGCCGGGTGCCGCATTCTTCATCAGGCAGAGGGTCAGGGCCGCGTCGGACGTATGGTCCATCGACGTCCGGCCCTCCATCCTGGTCGATTCTCTGGCGGAAGAGGGCGATGTTGTGGCCGCATGCGACATTGGAGCGACGGCATGGATTACGGAACTCGAGGTCATCGACCTGGACGGACTGGTGACCCCGGAGAGGCTCCCGGGGCGGGGTCGGGCAGGATGGGGATGGATCGCGGAACGGTCCGACTGGCTGATCGCCTTCCCGGGTCAGTATTCCGGTTTGGTTCGTGAGGCGGATGGGGATCTGACGCCGGTCGCGGGATTCGCCAGCGCGCATCCCGTAGTCTGCGGAGAGGATACCGTCTCCGTCTGGAGGGTCAGTCGATCCAGTCCCCCGGGGGCGACAGGGTCAGCGTCCTTGTGAACCTCGGCTGGGCGAGTACGGCGTATTCCGGATAGAGCTGCCTGTAGACCGCGTAGTTGGCGTACACCTTCTCCACGTAGAGCCTTGTCTCGTTGAAAGTGATCCTGCCGAAGAAGAGATCGTCCGGTAGGGAGGATGCCCCCCAGCGTCCGATGGCGTTGTGCGGACCGCCGTTGTACGAGGCGAGCAGCTTGAGAGGACCGTTCATCTCCGATGCGATCCCCGACAGGTAGCATATGCCGTACCTGAGGGATACCGCAGGCTCGAAGAGGGCATCCGGAGAATAGCCGTCCCAGCCCTGCTCCAGGGCGACGGTTTCGGATGTGCTTGGGATCATCTGTATCAGACCACGCGCCCCTGCGGGTGAGGCTGCCCAGGGCTGGAACATGCTCTCCTGGCGCATGATCGACCACACCAGAACAGGATCGAAGCCGAACGAGCCGCTGGTTTCCAGCACCAGTTCCGGCCAGGCGGCAGGATACCTGAGCCTCCACAGCTCCATCGGCCAGGGTTCCGGAGCTACGGTGGACAGGCGCCATCCTGCATTCGGCATCCTCTCCCAGACATCGTGCTCGATGTAGGTCAGCGCCAGGCGGCCGCCCCCTCCGGCCAGCGTTTCCGCAGCCCGGAACTCCGCCATAGCCCATCGCCTCAAGCCGGCATCTAGCAGGACCAGGGCGCGGTTCGAAGCCGGACTGGGAGGCGCGGGTTCGATTCCGTTACGCCGCATCCAGGATTCGAGGGGTTCCGTGCTGATACCCGGGGAGGGCGGCGAAGCGCCGAGGCGGATCTGTGCCAGGACGGCGGGGATAGATTCCGATCCGAGCCTCGAGACGGCTCTGAGGGTGTCGTAGCCTGCGGGGTCGTTCATGCCGTCCAGCAGGAGACGCCCCAGCATGTATCCGGCATATTGCGCATACACGCTCCGGCCATAGCGCGAGACGAAGGCGGCAAGCCCGTCCCTGGCCTCGGCCGCGCGGCCGGTCTCGAGCAGGGCTATGCAGAGGTAGAAAGCGGCGTCATCGGTAGCGACGTTGGATGGAAATTCGGACTGCATCCGCCGGAAATGCGGTATCGCCTCCGCCCACCTATTCGATTCGGCCAGGATGCTGCCCCTGTACCACGGTATGTTGCCGCGCCTCGTAGAAGCGGGGAAAGCGGCCTCCCATCGGTCGAGGACGGCGAGACCCGAGTCCGGAAGACCGGAGCGGGCCAGATCGAGGCCCAGATACATGAGTGCATTCTCTGCATCCGGCCCGGAGGGCCATCGATTCAGATACCGGTCGAGGAGGACGCACGCCTCGCGATAATAGCCAAGCCTGTCTCTCGTTCTGGCGGCGAGATAGACGAGGTGTGCCGGAGGGCGTTCCGCCGAGACGGCGACGTCGTAGAGCTCGTTCCACAGTCCGCCGGAGTAGAACGCGTCGGCCAGGGAGGAGGCGAACGAACTGTCGGCCAGGATACTCGTCCGAAGAAGCCGCCAGGCCGGTCCATGGATGTATCCCGAAGGCCAGAGGCGTATCGATTCGGAGAATGCGCCCTCCCAGCCCTCGATTCCACCGGAGTGCCTGTACCAGCCCAGCGCGTTGAGCATGCGGGAGCGCAGTACGCTGTCGGATTGCGGAACGCCGGCCCGGATGGCCGTGGCCTCGCCAAGGGCTCCCGCACAGAGCAGGGCCTTGTACCTGGTCAGGAGGAGATCGTCCATGACGGTTTTCGGGAAACTGTCGGTCGCATACGAGAGAGCCTGGAGAGCTTCCCGGCCCATCCCGGCCGAAGCCAGGCTCTCGGCCAGCAGCAGGGCCGTATACCCTGGCATGATCCGGATGCCGCCCCCGCTCAGCATCGACATGATGCGGGGAGCGGCCGAAACGCCGCCGGCCCTCACCGCCAGGAGCGCATCCAGGGAATCCGGCGCTCCGAGGAGGATTTCCGCGCACAAGGGCGATGGTTCGGAAAGCAGAAGCGCGGCCGACCTCGCATCGGAGAGCCTCAGCGGATCGCTCTCGTCCCTCAGTAGAGCAGCCCGCATGAATGTGTCGCCGGCTTCGGCCGCGAGCCCCTCGTCCCTGAGACGGCATGCCTCCGCTTCCAGTACCGCCGGGTCCGCCGAAGGGACGTGAAGCTCCGCCCCGCCCTCCTTGACAGCTCTACAGGCGGGAGAGGTCAGGAATACGGCGGACAGCAGGAGCGACATCGCTCCCGGGAGACGACGATTCGACAGTGTCCCGGAAATCAGCTTTCCGCCTTGTACGAGGCCAGCTCCGACTGGAGATCCGGATTGCCGGGGTCTGCGTCGAGCGCTCTCTGGAGCAGTGCTATGGCTTCTGCATGCCTTTCCATGGCCGCCATGGCGCGGGAGCAGGCCAGAGCGATCCTGGATGACGGAGCCGGGTCCTCGATGAAACGCGCCAGAATGTCGAGGGTGTCCCTGGGCCTTCCGTTCCTGATGTAGAGCAGGCCCAGTCCGGACAACGCCGGTTCGAGGTTTGGATCCTTCGCGAGAGCCTTCTTGAAGCTTTCCTCGGATTCCTTCAGGGCGCCCGAGGCGGCCTGTACGTTGCCCAGATTGGCCATAAGCTCCGGCCGCTCCGGATCGATCTCGAGGGCGGCCTTCAACGAAGCCTCGGCCTCCTCCAGCCTGCCCCGGTTGAAGAAGTCGATCGCCTCGCCGTTGAGGTCGTCGACCCTGCTCCTGTTCACGGCGTCCCTGTGGGTCCTCAGCAGCCCGGCCATGTCGGAAAGGGATTTCTCCTGACCCTGTGCGGCTTCTCCGAGCGTTATCCTCATGTCGTCGAGCAGCGCTCTCTGGCTCTCGACCGTAGCTCCGAGTTCACCGATGGCCCCGGAGGTCCTGGTCTCCAACTCGGAGACCCTGTTGACGAGCGTTTCCTCCATGGACTTCACGGCGGGCTGGATCGAGAGCAGCCCCTCCCCCAGCCCGGCAATCGCGGCCTGAACGGGAGCGATGCCCGAGGATGAGGTCTCCGACATCTTCTGCTCCAGCACCTCGGGCATTCCGGAGACGGTCTTGTCCAGATTCTCGATCCTTCCGGTCAGGGCGGACGCCGTGGCGGACATGTCGAGGGCGGACTTGCCGATCTGGGTGACGGCCTCCAGGAGGCCGGTCAATCTCGCGTCCTGCTCGGAAAGAATTCTTCGTACAGCCTCGCCCTCCGTCCCGGCGATCCCGGTCACCTTAACGGTCGAATCCTCGATCGCCGCGCCGATCGAGTCGGCCTTCCCCTGAATGGATTCGAGCTTCTCGACGATAGGCGCCGTGATGCCCCCCATGCTCCCGACGCTTTCTGCGACAGCCTTTTCGATGGATTCAACGCGGGTCTCCAGGCTGGCCAGGCGGGCAACTCCGGCCTCGATGGGTCCGGTGAGGCTCTCTATGGGGAATGCGGCTGCAGGAGCGGCGGCGCCGGCGGCGGAATCCCCGGCCTCGGAGGAGGCGGGAGCCGCAGATTGCGCTGGGATTGCGGCCGGAATAGCGGTAATGGCGCTCTGAAGCGCCTCGATGCCCTGGACGATCCTGTCCAGCCTCTCGAACATGCCTGTGGAAACGAGCTGTTCGAGCGACTCGACCTTTCCGGCTATTGCCGTGGTCCGGGCCGAAATGTCGAAAACGAGCTTCCCTATGCCTGTCAGCAGACTGCTCGCAGAAAGCTCGGAAGGTGTCGAGCCGGCGTCTTCGTTCATCACGAGACCTTCCCCTCCCCCTGAATCATGAGGTTGAAATCATGTCGAGCCGGCTGCCGGTTCCGGCATCCCTGCCCAGCCTGGGAACCAGGGATCTGTGCCTGGATTCCACGAACGACTCCAGAGCCCGTCTGTCGCGGGAGTAGCCCGCCTCGCCCAGGGCCCAGTGCAGACGCAGGAGGAGAGTCTCGTCGCCCGTCCTCCTGAAGGCATCCATCCATGCCGAGATGGCGGCGCTCCTCCTGCCGAGCCTCCAGAGAGCCATCGCCTCCAGATCGGCGGATTCGGCGCCTTCGTCACGATCCTTCTCGAGGGCGGCAAGCGCCTCTGCAGGTCTGCCGGCATACAGAAGGCTCCTGGCGGCTTCCGGACCCGGATCGGAGACGGCCGCCCTCTTCTGCCTCAGGGTATCCCGGACCAGTCCGAGCATGCGGTCGTCCATCCTGGACCAGGCGGTCTCGGTGGCCTCCTGCATCATCCCGGCAGAAACCAGGAGCTTCAGGAGGTCCAGCGAGGGGGCGACAGGGGGCGATGCTGCCTTCCATTTCTCGTATCCGGCCTTCGCTATGTCGGAGAGCATTCCGCCGCCATCGCCCGAATCCATCAGCAGCTCGCCGAATCCCAGGAGCCTGTCTATCTCGAGGCCGGACGCGAGCACCGCTCCGGCGGCTGCGGACACTTCCGCGGGGGTGGCCCTGCCCTCCTTCAGATCCGATCCCAGGCGGCCCTCTATGGCCTTTTCTATCACAGAATGGTCACGCACGCAGTTCCAGAAGTCGAGTCTGCTCATCCTGCCGTCGAGAGTCTCGGTTAGCAGGCGTTCCGCGGCCTTCGTCCTCCAGTCTCCTATCCCGTCGGCTGCCAGTCGGCTGAGCACCGTCATCTGCGCGTCGTACATCCCGTTGGATTCCATGACCCCGGCGAGCTGCGACATGGCCTCGTCGTCACGCCCCGCCTGCCACTGCGTCATCACTCGTTCGACCAGCACCGTGGAGAGCGGCACGGAAAGCCCCTGACGTCTGCGGAGGATGTCCGAGAACGTGGATGCGTTGGCGCCCGCAATGGCGCATACCGCCTTCAGCGACGGACCGCCGCCCTTGCGCTGCACGGCCGTGGTCGCGATCGAGGGATCGGCCAGCACGGCCTTGATCAGAAGAGCGTCCGGATCGAGCTGGAGCTGGTATCTGTCGGAGAGTTCGGCGGCGTATGCGAGGCATCTCCCAGAACCCCTCTCGTTCCCTTTCGATTCGCAGAGAGAGGCTATTTCAGAGGCCTTCCCGGGGTTCATCTCGAGTACCATTGAAGAGAATCTCCTCAGATTCTCGAAGTCGTCGGAGAGGGCGGCGGCCTTCACGAGCATCATCGGGGCGTCCACCATCCCGGGGCTCGAAGCCGCAAGCTGCTCCAGGAGCCCGGTGACTCCCGGCTGGGTAAGCACCGGCTCGAGCCAGGCGCAGGCCTCCGTGATCCTCCCGTTGACCGCGGAGGCCCTGGCGAGGAACATCCTTATGGCGGTCCCGTTCCTGCCGGGTTCGTCGAGAAGCGTCTCGAGGACGCCCGATGCCAGACTGCTCGTTCTCCGGTCCTCGACAACCCCGTCCAGGTGGGTCAGGCTCCCGGCGATGTCGCCGGCCGATATCAGGCGGCAGAAGTCCGCAAGACCCGTCAGCGCCGGATCCTTGATGTCGCTGCCGCCGATCGCGCCGCCGGCCAGAGCCAGCTTGCCCTCGGCGAGGAAGGCTCTCAGCCGGAAAAGCACCTCTGCCGGGGGATCACCCCAGTTGAGCCTCGATACCAGGTCCATTCTCCAGACATCGGAGCCGCTGGTCCTGAGGATGATGTCCGCGGCTGTCTTCGCGGCGCCGGTATCCGCGAAGATGGGCAGGAGAATGTTCAGGCTCAGCTTGTCGAACGCGGAGTCCGGCAGGATGGAGATCTGGCCGGCTACGGTGGGAGCCAGAGCCGGGTCGGAGCAGGCCTTGATCAGCCACTGGTCGGCCTTGTCGAACTGTTCGCGCGACAGGGCGGCGACGGCCCCGAGGAGAGCCTCCTGCGGCGTGGCGGGATTGAAACCCGAGATCAGGAGTTCGTCGGCGCGCTGGATGTGGATGCTGGATTCCCTTATGTCCTCCAGACCCCTCTCGGGGACGCTCTCGCCTGCGAGCAGCAGTGAGAACCAGTCCGAAGCGGCCTCCCCCTCCCGGCCGGCGACTCCCCGGACGGAGGCACGCATCCTCCGGAGACCCGGGAACTGCTCCATGAGCCCGTCGAAATGGCTCAGGACATGGACGATGTCCTCCCTGGACTTCCTGTCCTTCCTTTCCTGGAGATGCTGCATGGTGGCGGCGGCCTCGGATTCCCGCCCGCGGACCTGCATGGTGACTGCGAGCAGAGTGAGGACCTCGGCGCTGTTCTTGTCCTTCTGGAGAAGCTTCTGAATCTGCCCCTGGACCCATTCGGGGTCGTCGGCGACAAGCCTGCACAGGGCGGCTACCGCCTCGGAGACGGTGCCCCGCTCGGTCATGAACTCCGCGAGCCTCCTGGCGATCGTGTCGTCCCTGTCGATGCCGTGTTCGATGAATATCGAGGCGGTTTCGCCGATCTGGCTCTCGTAGGCGTCCTCGCAGGTGAATGCCTCCTCCAGGGAGTCGAGGGCGCTGGTGTTCTCTCCGCGGTCCTTCCTGTAGCGGGCCATGAGCAGATGAGGTCTGGCATACGCCGAGGCCTTCGTCACCAGATCCGTGAGCGCGTCCTCGAAGTCCAGGCTGCGTTCGCCCTCGCTGAACAGCCTCTCGAGTTCCCTCGAAGAGTCATCGAAGCGCTCCGCTGAAGCGAGCAGCCGCACGAAGTAGATCCTGCTCCTGTTGGTCAGGTCGAGGTGGATGAGTTCCTTCTCGACGACCGCGAGTGCGCTTGTGACGATGTCCTTCGGGGCCTCGAACAGGTCCGGCAGGTTCCTGAGCGCGAGTTCCACGTTCTCGAAGGCCAGATAGACCCGGACGAGGTACAGGACGCCCAGCGGGTCCCTCTCGTCGCCCTTCCTCGTGGAGATCCACTCGACGACCGAGGGTATCCTGTCGTCGGGCCTGGCGGACTTCTGGGCCGCTTTCAGCAGGGTATCGAGAGCCTCCTGGACTCTTCCCTTCCGGAACTGCGCCAGACTCCATCCCACGAACCGGTCGACGTCCCCCTCCAGCAGTTTGTCCGCGGCGAACCTCTCGGCGCTGCGGGCCCCCGACTCCAGGGATTCGAAGAGCTTTGTTTCGGCGGACCTGTCGACCCTGTTCAGCATCTCGATGGCGCCGGTGTAGTCGCGCTGCCTGAGCTTGATCTGCCAGAGCGTCCGCAGCAGCTCGAAGGATCTCGGGAAATCCGACTGCCTGTCCTCCAGAAGCCGCACGACGGGAGTGGCCAGATCGCGATGGAGCCTGATGATCTCCTCGCCGGCCCTCGCGGCCAGGTCGGGGTATCCCAGATCCATGAGGAAGGCCACCAGCTCGCGGGCCAGCTCCGGGGTTTCGAGGAGGATCTTGAGATCCTGCTCCACCTTCGTGGCGGCCTGGTCGACGTTGCCGGAGTCCGCCATGGACTTGATGACCTTGAAGAGCCTTCTCTGCTTGCTTTCGAATAGTGCCATCCCGATCCTATTCCACGACCCGGATCACCAGAACCTGGCCGATTCTCAGATTGTTTCCGGACATCTGGTTGAGAGCCTGGATCCGCTCGACCGTAACGCCGTACCTCCTGGACAGGTCCCAGAGCGTGTCGCCGGACACGACGGTGTGGGTGACGGAAGAATCCGCTCCCTGCGTCCGGGGAGCAGGCGCGGATTCCGCCCCGGCCGGAGGCGTTCCCCTCAGGAGGATCCGCTGGCCGGGATGGATGATCGCGTCGCGGGAGATGTCGTTCCACTCGGCCACATCGGCCGAACTGGCGCCGACGGTCTGGGCGATTCCGCTCAGAGTATCCCCCGATCTGATCGTATAGTAGAAATAGCCTGTGTTTTCGCCGCTGGCGACGTTCACGGGTATGGTCTCCGGCTCGGGCAGGACGAGCCTCGTCCCCGGGACGAGCGATGCCGAAGGGTTGGCGGCCAGCAGGTCGGAGGTCTCCACCCCGAGAGCGTAGGCGATCGAATCCCACGTGTCGTTCTCCCGGACGGCGTAGCCGCCGGTGTCCAGCGTCCACGCGACCGAGTAGGCGTCAGCCGCCGAGGAGGCCGGGACGATTATCTCCCAGCCGTCGCCGTACGAGGGCGTGCGTTCGTTCAGAAACTCGCGGTTGAGGGACACGAGGCTGTCGGATCGTATTCCGGCGGCGGCGGCCAGAAGCCTGAGATCCAGCCCGGGAGGTGCCCAGATGATCGAGAGCGAATCGCCCGTCTTCTCGAGTGCCTGAAAGGCCCTCAGCGCGTTCGCGAATCTGGGCACGAAACTCCTGGTTTCACCCGGGAGGTCCAGATTCTCGACGGAGGTGCAGGCGCTGCGCCTCGAAGCCCGCAGTACCGCTCCCTCTCCGCAGTTGTAGGCGGCGAGGGCGAGTTCCCAGCTTCCGAACAGGCCGTGCAGATAATGGAGATATCTGGCAGCGGCCCTGGTCGCGGCCGTCCAGGAGTAGCGCTCGTCGATCTCGGAGTCGATACGGAGATCGAGGTGCCTCCCGGTCTCCCTCATTATCTGCCAGGGTCCGGCGGCTCCGGCGCTGGAATAGCACCCGACCTGATAGCTGCTCTCGATCCAGGGTAGAGCGGCGAGTTCACGGGGCACGCCCTCCTCCTGGAGAATCCTCTCCACCAGCCTGGCTATGCCGGTCGAACCCGGAAACCGGTCCGACCGGTAGCTGATGTCGCTGCGGTCGGCGAGCGTCATCGGAAAAACCGAGGATGTGGCTGATTCGACGGAGGACCGGGCTCCGCCTATCACGCCCGGAAGGGGGACGGCCGGAAGGGAGCCTCCGTTGCGGGCTACCTCCGATCTCTCATAATCGATTATTCTGGTGCCTGAACATGAACAGGCCAGCAGCAGGGCGGCCGCAGCCATGAACAGGCCGCTCCCGGTCGTCCTCTTCGCTGTCAGGGGGTGCCCTTCATGAGAGTCGGCGTCGTGGGAGCCACCGGTCTCGTCGGAATGGAGATGGTCCGGCTCGTCCGCGAGCGGATCGGGCTTCCGGCCTCCTCCTTCCTCGCATTCGCCTCCGATGCGTCCAGAGGCAGGACTCTGGATTACGGGCCGGAGCAGGTCTCCCTGTCCGTCTTCGATGCCGGCGACGTCGGCGGGGGAGACTACCTCCTCGGCGCCACGGGGGCCGAAGTGGCCGGTGTCTGGGTGCCGGCGGCGGTCGAGCGTGGAGCCGTGGTGATAGACAACTCGTCCAGGTTCAGGATGGACGAGGGCGTTCCTCTCGTGGTGCCGGAGGTGAACCTCGCGACCATCCCGGCAGGATGCAGGCTCATAGCCAACCCGAACTGCTCCACGATCCAGCTTGTAGTGGTACTTGCCCCGCTCGCGAAGGCGTTCGGCATCGAATGGGCCGCGGTCTCCACGTACCAGTCCGTATCCGGAGCCGGAAGCCGGGCGCTCGTGGAACTCGAGAGGCAGGAGGCCGGGCTCTCCGACGCACCGGAGGAGGGCTGGTTCCACCGTAACGTTCTCACTTCGATCGGCGGCCTCGATGGAGACCTCTACTGCGAGGAGGAGGTCAAGCTCGCAAGGGAGACCGGAAGGATAATCGGCGCCGGATTCCCCGTGTTCCCCGCCTGCGCCAGGGTTCCCGTGGCGGTCGGGCATCTGGAGTCCGTGACGGTGAGGTTCGACGAACCGGTGGGCAGGGAGGGTGTTCTCGGGGTTCTGCGGAATGCGGATGGAGTGTCGCTCAGCGAAGACGGGGCGGCTCCCCGCAGTATACAGGGAACGTCCGAGGTCTTCGTCGGCAGGGTTCGTCAGAGCCCGGTCGACTCCAGGACGGTCCAGATGTGGATCACTGCGGACAATGTGAGGAAGGGCGCCGCTCTCAACGCCGTCCAGATACTGGAATCGCTTCTCGGGAGAAGTGACTGACACCTGCCGGCCTCCGTAACTGACACGCATGCATGCTCCGGACGATCCACCGGCGTGCGCGGAGGCAGCACGCCGGTGGTAGCTTGAAATAAACCTGCTAGAGATCCAGGTCGTCGTCCACCAGGTCGAAATCGTCGTCCAAGGGCTCTTCTTCGTCCAGGGAGCTTCCGCAGTTCTCGCAGAACAGCTTCTGCGGGGGATTCAAGTGCCCGCAGGAGGGGCACTTCGTCTCGGAGCCGCCGGCGGACTCCTTTTTGCCGATCTCGTCATCCAGCTCCAGGTCGATGGGTTCATCGAGGGAATCATCCACGGAAGCCCTGGAGGAGGCGGTGGAGGCCGACTTGCGGGCTGAAGTGGCTTCGTCCACGTCCTTGAGAACCTTGTTTAGATCGCCCAGTTCCGAGCGGAGCTTTTCGAGTTCGGACCCGGTTGCGGCTCTCGAATGCCTCGCGTCCTCCAGCTCCGACCTGAACGAGCCGTCGTTCGCATCGTATTCCTTCAGCTTGGCGCGAAGATTGAGCTCGTCTACCTTGTCGCTCTCCTCGGTATAGCGCTTCTCCTTCTGCTCTATCTCCCGCTTGAGTTCGCTGACCTTGCCCTCGAGCGTGCCCCTCTCGGCCGAGATCGAACTCAAAATACTGTCCAGCTGGTCCTGATAGTCCTGTCTGATCCTCTTGTAGACCCTTTCGTTGGTTTCGGCCTTCAGCTTCTCCAGGTTGCCGAGCCTGTCGGCCAGCTCGGTCCGGCTGGACAACAGCTCCTGGATCTTCTCCTCAAGAACCTCCGCCATATCATCTCCTCTCGAGGGACTGATGGACCTGCAGAAGCAGGCAGGCGCTCACTTCATCCAACCCGGCGTTCAATCCTCCGTACCGGCCATGCGGGCCGTAGAATCTCCTGCGCGTCGATGTAGTCAATATACTTTTCATCCCTGTGTCAAGGAGTGTATGAGCCCTGCGAACACCACGAACGGGTCGCCTCCGGTCTTCAATGACAGATCGGAGGAGGCGAGGGCCTCCGCAGCCACCCACACGGGAGGAGCGGACGAGTTTCTGGCCGACGAGAGCAGCGATGAGGCCGCCGTCGGGGAGAGCCCCAGCTCCCGCACCATATCCTTCTGGTCGCCGCCTCCCGCGATCAGCGCTCTCGCGGCCTCCAGCCTCTCCCATTGTCTCTGGACGAGGGCAAGGAGGGCGACGGGTTCCTCCCCGGCGCAGATGAGCCTCCATGCTGTCGCGAGAGCGTTCCCCCGCCTGCCCGCCCAGATCTCGTCGGCAAGATCGAAGACTCCCGGGTCGGCGACACCGGTAAGGAGGCCGGCCAGTTCCGCCGTCGTCAGCGTCCGGCCTTCAGAGAATACCGATACCCTCTCGATCGCCTCGTCCAGCCTCGAAAGGCTTCCTCCCGCCCATGAGAGCAGGATGCCGCGCGAACCGGGGGGCAGGGAGAGGCCGTGCTCCTTCGCAAGGATGTCGAACCAGCGCCCCATGTCGCGTTCGAACGGCTCCCAGCAGACGAACGACGCAGCTCCCGGAATCCTGTCCACGGATGCATTGAAGGAATGCCTCAGGGAGTTCTCGCTCGATTCTACCAGCAGAACGTCGGTGCGGCCCTCGTCGGCCGCCGCCCTGACCAGCTCGGCTCTGATCGCCGCCGGAAGCCTGTCCGCGCCGGGGATTCTAACGAGCCTCCCGGAAGAGAAGAGGGACGGCTCGGCGAGGAACCTGGTGAGCTTCCCCGGCTCGGCATCCTCGGCGTAGAAGGACGAGCACTCGAATCCGAGTGTTTCGCAGAACCTCGATCTGGCGGCGTCCCTTATCCTTCCGAGCTGCACAAGCTCCGTGCCGCAGGCCAGGAACAGCGCTCCGGGGCCGGACGACGCTATCTTCTCGACGAAACCCTGGAAGGACGAAACCTTCATTGCTCCTCCGGCAGTCGCAGGCTTGCCCGGCGATCCGTCCGTCCTTATTGTTGCGGATCAATCCGGACGGCTCGCAAACGATCAGGAGATAGAGATGCTCACCTGGTTTCGAGACAATGCGAAGATATTCCTCATTGTAATCATTGTCACTTTCGTCCTGCTGATCTTCGTCGACTGGGGCACAGGCCGCCACCGCAGACATCTGCCGGGCCTGTCGGCCATAGCCAGGATCGACGGGAAGGACATCCCGCCCGAGGAGTTCGACGCGAGCATCTCTTCAGTCTACTCCAGAATCGAGAATCAGATGCGCGCCGTGGGCCATCCCAGTCCGGAGAGGGAACTCTCCGTGATGTACGGGATGATCCGCGAAGCCGCCTTCAACGAGATGATCGACAGCCGTCTGAGGGAGGGCTACCTTCGCTCCATCGGCTGGGATACGCCCGACGGGGCCACCGGCGAGGCCTACATCAAGGTCATTTTCGAAATGATGGGCTCGACCGACGTGGAGACCTCCTGGAGGCAGTTCGCCGGGATGCCCGGCTTCAGGGAGCAGTTCAACCAGAACATGTCCATGATGAGATCGGCGATGTTCCCTGCCGCCGGCAGGATGCAGAACATCGCCTCCAGAGCCGAGCTGGCCTACAGGATCGCGGCGTCCTACATGCCCGTCACGGCCAGATTCATCGCATTCCAGTCCAGTCCTCCGATCCCGGACGACCAGCAGTTGAGATCCTTCTACGACAGCCATCCCGAGCTGTTCACATACCCGCCCAACGCCAGGGTGCGCTATGCAGTGGTAGCCATCCAGCCCGATTCGTCCGACATGGCGGTGGCGGCGGCTGCTGTCGATTCGATGACCATGTCCCAGGTACCCCCCGATACGATCGTCCTGACCCGCGGGAACATGCTGGCCTTCGCATCCGTCGAGTCCCTTCCCCCCGTCGGAACGCTCTCGGACAACTTCATCGGCCAGTCGATGCACGGTTCGGGCATCCCGGCCTCGCACAGAGTGATCGTCATGTCGGTCTCCCCCATCGCAGGCGGACCCCGGTCGGGCTCTCCCGAGGACACGGTCCGCGTTCTGCACTGGGAGTATCCCGTCCTGCCCGGGCGCAGCGCGCTCTACCGCACTCTCCAGGGCGTCGAGGACGGCATGGAGTCCCTCCTGGCGGGCGGCA
>Ga0302248_1001956_pt1 | contig 13521 bp, 16 predicted proteins | sample AAG_UR_Leu_MG_FD_193528 | JGI IMG/M metagenome (GOLD analysis project Ga0302248, IMG submission 193528) | Enriched activated sludge microbial communities from anaerobic digester in WTTP, New Holstein, Wisconsin, United States - AAG_UR_Leu | ecosystem: Engineered > Bioreactor > Anaerobic >... | reverse complement strand
CTCCGAGAGGCTGAAGGTCACCCACATGGGGTGCATCTTCGCCACATAGGTCAGCAGGCTGTCCGTGGCGGAAATATAGGCCCCCTCCTGTTTCTTCGCCTGGCTCGACAGCCCGGTGACCGGCGAGGTGATGACCGTATAGCTGAGATTGATCTCCGCCTCCCGCACCTTGCCCTTGGCCGCCAGGACCGACGCGGCGGTGGCCTGCTCCTGCCCGGTGGCGTCGTCGAGGTCCTTCTTGCTTACGGCGTTTTGCTCCGCCAGGGGTTTGATTCGAGCCAGATTGGCCTTGGCGGTGGCCCAGCGGGCTTCCTGCTGCGCCAGCTCCCCTTTGGCCTGCTGAAGGGCCGCCTCGAAATTGCGGGGATCGATCCGGAAGAGGACCTGCCCGGCCTTCACCAAGGATCCTTCCTCGTACACCCGCTTATCCAAAAACCCTTCCACCCGGGAACGTATTTCCACCAGATGGGAACTTTCCGTCTGGCCGACCACCTCCCAGACCACGGGGGTGTCCTTGGGGGTGATGGTTACCACCGTAACCTCCCCCGGGGGTCGCTGGGCGCCTCCTTTCTGATCCTTTCCGCAACCCGGCATCAGGAACAGCGCGCAGGCCAGGCACAGGAAGACGACCGTTTTCTCAGAACAGAAAGACGACGACAATGAGCGATACTGTCCGGACATGACCGTTATTCCCCTAAAGATTTATGATGGTGTTTTTGTATATCATTTTGTCCGAAGTGTCAAAGCGAGAAGTGGGGTGATTCCAGGGATCGGCGGGGCCGCAAGAGATCGATCCTTTTTCAGAGGGGTAAAATTTCAGGGTTGAAGGGAGGATCGTTGCCGCCGTGAGTAATTCGTCCATAGTCACCTTACCATGTTCGTCGTCACTGATCGTAACCGAATTCCTTCACCAGCCGCCGATTGTGGGTCCAGTCTTTCTGGACGCGTACGAAGAGGGAAAGAAAGACCCGGGCGGCGAAGAAGCGTTCCATGTCCATCCGGGCTGCGGCGCCGATTCTCTTGAGCATGGCCCCTTTCCTGCCGATGAGGATCTTTTTTTGGGAATCTTTCTCCACATTAATTGTCGCCTCGATGCGGATCAGGCCGCTGCCTTCCTCTTCCCGGAAGGCGTCCACGACCACCGCCGTGGCGTAGGGGACCTCCCGGTGGACGAAGGTCAGGATCTTTTCCCGGATCATCTCGGCGGCGAGGAATCTTTCCGGACGGTCGGTGACCATGTCTTCGGGAAAGTAAGGGGGACCCTCGGGAATCAGGTTCAGAATTTCCTCCAGAAGGGCCGGAACGCCTTCGCCGGTCCGGGCGCAGAGGGGAAGATAGGACCGGAAGGCAAAGGCCCGGCGGGCTTGATCGATGAGGGGCAGCAGCGACTCCCGGCGAACGAGGTCCACCTTATTGATGCCCAGAATCGCCCGCTCCTCGTGACCCCTCAGGGCGGCGAAGAGTTCCATGTCCGCCGCGGCGATACCGGTATCCGCCTCGACGATGGTCAGGATGACGTCCACGTCGGCGAAGACGTTTTGCGCCGTTCTCACCATCGCCTCGTTGAGGGCCTTGCGGGGGACATGAATCCCCGGGGTATCGAGAAAAATCAACTGTCCCTGGGGGAGATGCCGGATTCCCATGATCCGGTTTCTGGTCGTCTGGGGCTTGGGGCTGGTGATGGCGATGTCTTCTCCCAGGATGCAGTTGAGGAGCGTCGATTTGCCGACATTCGGCCGCCCTACGATGCCGATGAAGCCCGATTTGAACATATCGTCCCCCCTATTCTTTTCCCCCGGGGAAACAGTTTCGTCCCCGAGAGCCGCGTTCCGGTCCGCCGATCCGGTATCCGAAGGTGTTTCCCTGGGCGATGATCCGCAGCGAGGCTAAGCCGAAGTAATCCTGCAGGGCCTTGAGGTTGCCGTTCCGGTTCCCCCGGAAGGCGCTTTCCGCGCCGTCCGGGATATGGAAAACCACCTCCCGGTTCCGGAGGTCGGTCCCGGCCAGAAGGGCGAAGGCCCGTTCCCGCCACCCGGCGGCGGCAACCAGGGCGCCGAAGGCGGGGTGGTAGGGTCCCCCCAGAACGGACCCCGGTTTTCTCAGGGCTTCCGTGTCCTGAAGGCCCAGACGGATAACGACGATTCCCGCCTCCTCCAGACGGACGCAGGCCCGCCGGCAGATATCCACGGCCTCCGGAAGCGTCAGGGGCGCATACTGTCCCTGAAGATATGCTTGGGCCAGGGGCGTGCCGGCGAGGACCAGGGTGGGATGAAGCCGCACCCCCCGGGGAAGGAGCGCGATGGTCCGGGAGAGGGTGATCGCGAACCTTTCTTCGTTGTCGCCGGGGAGACCGGCCATGAGATGGAGGAAGACCTCCATGTTTTCCTCTTTGGCCGCGGCCACGGCGGCGGTTACCGCGGCGGCGTCATGCCCCCGCCGGGAAGCGGTCAGCACCTCGTCGACAAGGGACTGGGCGCCGATTTCCACGGTCCGGACACCGGCGGCGGCCAGACGCTTAGCGGTTTGCCGGTCCAGGGCGTCGGGGCGGGTCGAGATCCTGACCTGCGATACCGCACCGGTCTCCAGGTAGCGGCGGGCCATTCCGAGCAGCCGTTCCTGTTCCGCCGGGTCCAGCCCGGTGAAGTTGCCGCCGTAGAAGGCGATCTGCGCTTCCCGGCGGGATTTTCTTCCCGTCGCCTTTCCGGCGAGGTAGGATTGCACCTTGCGGTGGAAATAGACCGGCGTAAGCTCCCGGGGATCGTCTCCGCCGGAGAGTTCCTGATTGCAGAAACTGCAGCGGTGGGGACAGCCGCGGCTGGCGAGAAAAAAGGGGATGATCATTGTTCGTTGCCGGGGTGGAATAACTGCCAGGCCTGTTTAGCCGCCTGCTGTTCCGCCTCCTTTCTGCTTTTTCCCGTACCGGCGGACATCACCGTTTCGGAGACCCGTAATTCCACGGTGAAGGTCTTGTCGTGGTCCGGGCCGGATTCCGCCAGAAGATAATAGCGTGGTGGTTCATGGAAACGGTTTTGGCAGTATTCCTGCAACGCCGATTTGTAATCCTGGAAGTGCGGGCCGTTTCCTTTCCCGGCGGTAATGAGGGGGGTGAAAAGCTCGCCGATGAGCCGGGAGGCCCGTTCGTAACCCCCGTCCAGATATACCGCGGCGATGATGGCCTCCAGGGAGTCGGCGAGGAGGGAAGGCTTGTCCCGGCCTCCCGAGGCTTCTTCCCCCTTGCCCAGCAGGAGGTGTCTCCCCAGGGCGAATTTCCTGGCCAGGCCGGCCAGGGATTGTTCGTTGACGACCGCCGCCCGGATTTTGGAGAGTTGCCCCTCCGTAAAATCTGGAAAGCGGGCCATCAACAGATCGCTGACCCCAAGCTGCAGTACCGCATCTCCCAAGAACTCGAGCCGTTCGTTGTCCGGGAGGGAAGAGGAGGGGTTCTCGTTGGTGTAGGAACGGTGGGTGCAGGCGTTCACGAGGAGCCGCGGATCGCGGAAGGAATAACCCAGTTCCCCTTCCAGTTCCTCGATATTGATTGCGGTTTCGTTATCCATGTACGGGGCTCCCCACCAGGACATCGTTTTCCCGTCCTTCGATCCTCACGGGGACGACGGTGTTGACCGTTGACCCCCCATCGTTCTTGAGCACCACCGGCAGGTAGTTATGGGAGAAGCCCTTGAGGTGGTCCCTCTTTCCCTCGATGAGGACCGGCAGGGTGGCGCCGATGAACCGCTCAAGAAAACCGTGCCTTTTCTCCTCGCCCAGTTGCCGCAAGGCCCGGGCACGCCTCTTTTTGTCCTCCTCCCGCACCTGCCTGTCCATGGTGGCCGCCGCCGTTCCCGGTCTTCGGGAGTAGGGAAAGACATGCAGGTAGGCCACCGGCAGGGAGGAGATCAGTTCCATGGTGTTTGCGAAGGCCTTTTCGTCTTCTCCGGGAAAACCGGCCATGACGTCCAGACCGACCGTCATGTCCGGACGGAGGGACAGGACCCGGGCCACCAGCTCCCGGAAAGCGGTGCGATCGTATTTACGGCCCATGCGGGTCAGAATGCCGTCGTCCCCGCTTTGGAGCGGAATGTGAAGGTGGGGGCAGACAACCCGGGCGGCGCCCATCACCGCCAGAAGTTCCTCGTCGATGTCCCCCGGTTCGAGGGAACTGAGGCGCAGGCGGTCCACGGTCCGGTGGGCCTCCACATGTCGCAGGATTCCCGCCAGGGTGGTGCCGTCCCGTCGGTCTTTTCCGTAGTCCCCGAGATGGATCCCCGTGAGCACCACCTCCCGGTATCCCCGCCGGGCAAGGCGGGCGAGGCGGGCGAGCACCTCGTCGGGTTCCAGACTGCGGCTTCTCCCCCGGGCGTAGGGGACGATACAGTAGCTGCAGAAGGCGTTGCAGCCGTCCTGGATCTTCAAAAAGGCTCTGGTGTGACCGGGAAATCGGGAAACGAAGGAGAATTCCCCCGACGGGGAGCCTGCCAATGCCGTGCCCTTCCCGGGGCAAGCCCCCGCGGTGCCTTGCCCTCCATCCCTGCCCTCCTGAAGGGAGACGATCAGCTCCGCGATCCGGGCTTTGGCCTCGTTGCCGGCCACGGACGCGAGCCCGGGCATCCCGGCCAGGGTCTGGGGGGACGTTTGGGCATAGCAGCCGGTGACGATCACCGCGGCCCGGGGATTGGCCTTCTGGGCCCGACGGATCAACTGGCGCGACTGATAATCGGTGCGTCCCGTCACCGTGCAGGTGTTGATGATGATGTAATCCGCCTCCGCAAAGGTGGCCGCCGGGGATAAACCCCTGTTCTCCAGACTTTCGGCCATGGCGGCGGATTCATATTGGTTCACCTTGCAGCCCAGGGTGGCGATGGCCACCCTGGCGTTCCCGCCGGAGGGTTCGGCCCCGCCTTTCCCGGGAAATGATGATGATGTTTTCTCCATGTTATTGGTTTGAGGTTCTCAAAAAATAAATTTGCCGTTCCCGGCCGGCGAAACGACGGCACGCAGTTTAGCCGTAGGCCGATTCTTTTGTCAAGACGAAAGGATACTGGATTTTTTGTCCGCTTTCCGCTAAGATGGACCATCTGATTTGAAAAAATTGCGAGGCGGTTTTTATGGACACAATCTGGTCGATGCTCCATACCCATCAGGCGGCGGTAATTGCCGTGGTGGCCATTGCCCTGATCATCCTCTATTTTCTTTTCAAGAACCTCATCAAGCTGGCCCTGCTGTTTCTCCTTATCCTGATTCTGGCCGGGGCGTATTTCTATCTCACGGCGCCGAAAAAAACCCCTGATGACATAAGCAGGGCCATCAAGAAAACCCAGGAACAGACCGGGCAGCTCATCGAGAAGGGCAAGACCGCCTATGAGAAAAGCAAGGAAATCATCGACAAGGGGAAGGAAATTACGGACAGCGTCGGCAAGGTGATCGGCAGCGACAAAAACAGTCCCCGGAAGGAATGAGGGCCTTCCCGGTTAGAAGATGTTGACCTCCATGGCTCGCACCGGGCAGGCGGAGACGCAGAGCTCGCAACCGTTGCACTTTTCGGGGTCGAAGACCACCTTCTGGGTGTTCATTTCGAAGGAAAGGGCATCGGTGGGACAAAAGGCCGTGCAGGCGCCGCAATGGACGCACTTGTCGGAATTCTGGTTGACGCTTTTGGACAGGGGTTCGACCTTGAGGCCCTTCTCCTTGAGAAACCGGATGCCGTTGTTGAAATTTTCTCTGTTGCCGCTCAGTTCGAGGACGATGATGCCTTCCCGTTTGGGGAATATCCTGGCCTTGAGGATGTTGAAAACGAGATCGTGGGTTTTGACCAGCTGGCAGATGATCGGCTGATCGACATTATCGGCCGTATAGTGAATGACTATTTTCCTCGAAACCCTTTGTTCTTCCTCCATGGCCTTTCCCCCATCTGTCTTTGTAGAGGTGATGTTAGGAGAACGATCTTTTCTTGTCAAGGCTTTCATGGATAACTCCTATGGCTTTTCCTTGCCGGCGGTTGGAGAAGGAAACATATCGAAGAAGGGCTTGAGGGCGTCGAGGGGAGTGACGGTGGGGTAATCGATACCCATCTCCAGCCACTTCCGGAACTGGCTATCCGTCAGGGAACGGTAGGACAGGTAATTCTTCAACACCTGCTCCAGATATTTCTGGAAAAAATCGTGGAGAACGTTTTCCCCAAACTGGATGATGAGATGGAGCAACGGGACGGGCAGCAGGAAGTTCTTTTTTCGCGATTCCTCCAGAATGATCTGCGTCAGGATGAACGCCGTGACATCCTCTTTGGTTTTGGCGTCCAGGACCTGCACCTGATGGCCCGCCCGGATGGCCCGGGTGAGATCTTCGAGATTTACATAACTGCTCTTGGCCGTGTCATACAGCCGCCGGTTTCCGTATTTTTTATAGACAAGCTTTGCGGGCATAAAGGTAGTCCCCTGAAGCGAAGATATACCTCCTTAGCAGGGATGTTGACATGACGCAACAAAAATCTTTAAGAGAATAAAATTTTTTGGGCGGAGAACATGTATTGAGTTCATAAAAATTTGATTTTATAACTATAAATTGGGTTTTATCTCCTGTGCGGCGCAGACAATGATATTTGTGCGCTGCAACAATTTTTCCTTGACAAACGAAAAGAGGGGATTATAATAGGGCAAAAAACAACCAGGAGGTATAAACCACATGGAACAGGGAAAGATCGCCAAACAGATGATCGATTTTCACAAGGCCACCTTCGACAACACCTTTAACGCGATGTCGATTCTGCAGGAGCAGACGGAGCGTATGGTGAATATGTTTCTGGAACAGTCGCCTTGGGTGCCGGAGGAGGGCAAGACCGCTATTCAGGATTGGGTGAAGGCCTACAAGAAGGGCCGGGCGGACTTCAAGAGCTCGGCGGACGACAGCTTCAAGAAGGTGGAAGAGTTCTTTGCCGGTTTCACCAAACAGGCCAAAGAAACAAAGGTCAAAGCAGGTAAGTAACCGGAAAACAAAAAAAAGGAGGTATGATTATGGACCCGAAACAGATTTCCAAGCAGATGTTCGATTTCAACAAGATGGCCTTTGAACGTTCTTTTGCCGCCATGGTCGTCATGCAGGACCAGGCGGAGAAGATGTTCAACATGTGGCTGGACCAGAACAAATGGTTTCCCGAAGAAGGGAAAAAGGCCATGGCGGAGTGGGTGAAAACTTACAAAAAGGGCCGCGACGACTTCAAGAGCAAGGTGGAAGAGGGTTATGAAAAGATCGAACAGTATCTGACGCCGCAGGACAAATAGGGCGGTGACCGGCGGCGGACTCTACAGAGAGGTTTCGAAAAGAGGGGTTGATTATGATGGCCAGGTATCAGCAGCAGATTTTGAAAAACGCGCTGTCTTATTACGCCGGAAGGTGGACCGACGCCCCGGCCAAGATGGTGGGTGCCGCCGCTGACTTGCTGAAGGCATACCAACTCTACAACCTGGGAGTCCTCACTTATGTTAACGATTTTATGGTTCCCTTCTGGACGGCCTGGGAGGCTTTCAACCGTCTGGAAAGGGATAAGCTGAGGAAGACTTTTTTTCTTCAGAGCCTTGCCGATTATTATGAACTGTTGCAGTTCAATCTCCAGATCGCCGAGCGGGGCATGACGGGCACTGCCAGCGGTTTCAGGCATTTTTACAAGCAAGAGACCGCCCATGTTCTCATGTCCCTGCTCAACAGCATCTATGGGGAGGAAGAGGGCGATGTCGGCACGTACGCCGCCCGGCTGGCACGCCTCACCGACGGGGTCGTCAATCGGTATCCGGAGGCCATCAAGAATATCGGCAGCGAATTTGGGTTTCACTTCGACGACGGCGGGTACATAAAAACCGCCGAAACGGAGCGGTTCATTCTCTATCAGGTGCTCTCCCGGGACAAGAGCATCCGGCCGCGGGAAAAAGGAAAACCGATCATCATCATGCATCCCTATGTCCTGGGTCCGAATATCCTGGCCTTCCTCCCCGGGGAGAGAAAAAGTTACGTCCACGCCTTTGCCGACCAGGGTATTCCGACCTATATCCGGATCCTCAAGGACATCCAGACCACGGAGGCGGTGCAGCTCATGACCGGGGAGGACGATGCCCTGGATACCCGGTACTTCTGTGAAGTGCTGAAGGCGGTTCACAGCCGTCCCGTCACCCTCAACGGTTTTTGCCAGGGCGGGTTCATGGCCGTCCTCGATATCCTTTCCGGCCGGCTCGATGGCCTGGTGGATGCCCTCATAACCTGCGTCGCCCCCATGGACGGCACCCGGAGCAAGTCCCTGGTGGAATACATGGAGCATCTTCCCGAAAGGTTCCGGGATCTGAATTACGCCGTGAAGAAGCTGCCGAACGGCAACGGTATCGTGGACGGCAAGGTCATGAGCTGGGTGTACAAACTGAAAAGCATGGAAAAAGAGGCCCCTTTCGTCACCCTCTACCGTGATCTGAGCAGCATCGAGGGCGAGGAAATCAGCAAGACCGCCGCGGCACTGAATCACTGGCTCATCTATGACCGTACCGATCTGCCGGAGGGCATCACCAAGCTGAGTTTCGATTCCTACACCATTCCGGTGACCGACGACGGCGAGTTGCCGGTGCGGCTTTTCGGCAAGACGCTCAATTTCAAAGGCATCAAGGAGCGGGGCATTCCCTGGCTGTTGTGCTACGCCGAAAGGGATGACCTGGTGGACAGGGACGCGGCCATGGCCCCCGCCGATTTCATCGAGGTGGAGGTGACGCCCTTCCCCAAAGGGCATGGGGCGATTGCCACCTCGTGGTCCGATCCGCGTTCTGCCTGCGCCCTCCATACCCGTTTCGGCAAGGGTTACCGGGGGCCGGTGCGATTCCAGCTCGATCTGGAAGAAGGGAAATAGAAAAATGGACCGCAATTTCTATGAGTTCTGGGGGCAGCTTTTTCTGAACCTGGCCAAAGGTCAGAAACAGATAGAGGATTTTCGCAAATGGTTCAGTCAGGGGATGGCCGGTTATGAATCCCTGACGGCCATGTTCCGCAGGGCCTACGGTCTCGACCGGATGGAGGAAACCTCGCCGGATTATTCGGAATTTTGGAAGAAATCCGTGGATACCTTTCAGAAATCTTTCCGGGAAGGCCTGTCCTTGATGGAGGTGGTCCCCAAGGGGGAATATGAAGCCCTGGCGGAAAAATGCGCCGCCCTGGAAAAGACGGTGGCGGAACAGGAAGAGATGATCCGCAGTCTGAAGCGCCTCCTTACGGAGGAGGCCACCGGTACTCCGGCGGCGGCTCTGGAGGAACTCCAGGGACTCCTGAAGAATCAGCAGGCCCAGTTTCAGGAGTTGATGAAGAGCATGTCGCTCCTGTTCGACAAGGATCCCTCCCAACTGACCCGTCCGGGCAGAAAGAAGGGTCACTGAGCGACACCGACTGCCGGTCAGCCGAAGCGGGTATCGACGAAAAGCGTCTGTCGGCGACCCAAGTCACCGAGGCGGTGCTTTGACAAGGAGCAAATTCGGAGCACCGCTCGGTCGGAAGGGGTGTCACGACGTGGCGGCGCGCTCCCGGTCAGAACGGGCGGAACCCCTCGTTTCAGGACTTGGGGGCTTTCGGCGGGCTGACCAGGGCCTCACCGTCCAGCACCACCGTTCCCTCCTGATTTTTGCAGGTCGTATGCAGGCGCAGCCGGTTTTTCTCCGGAATGACCTCCACGACCTCCACCCGTCCGGTGATCGTGTCCCCCATGCGGACCGGGGCCATGAATTTCAAGGTCTGGCTCAGATAGATCGTCCCCGGCCCCGGGAGCTGCATGCCCAGGATCGCCGAGATGAAGCCCGCCATCAGCATGCCGTGGGCGATCCGCCCCTTGAAAAAGGTTCCCGCGGCATAGGTCTCGTTGATATGGGCGGGATTCAGATCCCCGGTGATGCCGGCGTAAAGATAAACATCCGTCTCCGTTACGGTCTTGGTAAACTCCGCCGCATCCCCGGTCTTTATGGTGTCGATGGTTCTCCCCGTCATCTTCCTTCCCTCCTGTCTCGATAGTTTCCCTCACAGCAGGCTTACGGCGCCGTCGTCCCTCATGGATGTCGAGAACTTCCCGCCCGGCGGTCAAAACCAGCACTTATAGGTTCAGGTCGCCTCCTTCATGTCCCGCAGATCGTTCTGGAGCATGAGATAGAGACTGGCGTTCTGGATGGCCAGACCACCCTGATAGGCCAGGGCGGTCACCAATTCCACCTCGTCTTCCGTGAATTCCCGCTTTTTATCCGAGTAGAGGCGCAGCACCCCGATGACCTCCTCCTTGGCCTTGATGGGAACGCAGAGAATGGAGACGATGCCCTCTTCCTTCTTTTCCTTCTTGTACTGCACCCCCTTGTCCGTGGAGGCGTCGGCGATGGCCACCGGTTTGCCGTTGAGGGCCTCGGCGATGCTCTTTTCCGCGGAGATGGGGCCCTTCTGCAGATACTTTTCGCTCAGACCGTAGCTGGCCACGAGTTGGAGCACCGTCCTTTCGTCGTTCAGGAGACGGATGGAGGCGGCTTTCACCCTCAGGGCCTGGGCCACCTCCTTCGTCAGCGTCTGGAGGATCGCCTTGATGTCCAGACTGGCGGCGATGTCCGCGGCCAGGTTCAGGAATATCTTGGTATTGGACCGTAGTTGGTCCACCAGTTTCTTGACCTGGATGGCCCAACCGCCCTGTCCGGCGATCAGTTGGAGAAATTCGATCTCGTCCGGATGGAATTCCCTCTTTTTGGCCGTATAAACGGTGAGGACGGCGATCAGTTCGCCCTTCACCATGGCCGGCACCACCAGAATGGAGCCGATGCCTTCCGCCTTTTTGCGATCCCGGTTTTCGAGGCGCTTGTCCGTCGCGGCATCCTGATAGTAGATGAAGCCGTCCTTCTTCAGGATGGGGATAATCTTTTCCGCATGGCCATACCCGGCGTGGAGATAATCGGGCGATAGACCCCGCTCGGCGACGGCCTTGAAGGTCTCCAATTCCTCGTCCGCCAGGAACAAGCAGGCCGCCTTGGCCTTCAGGGTTTCTATGGCGCTGTCCACGATCATCTGCAACAGGACATCCATATCGGTGCTGGTGCCAAAGGCGTCGCTCACTTTGATGAATGTCTTGAAATAACTTTGTTTTCCCGCCATTTTTTCTTTCCCCCCTAAATCGTATCCTGAATGATTTGCGTTAACGACGGCTTGACGGCTTGTCGCTTATAGACCCTCTTTTTCCTCCCCGCCGGGGGGGAGGCCTTTTTTTCCTTCGGCGCCGGTCGGGAATCCTTTCCGGTCGCCTGATCCTCGCCGGCTGTGACGGTGGCTGCCGGCGCCGCTGCCGGACGCCTTTCCTCCCCGTCGCGCTCCCGCAGCCATCTGACGATCTTGGGAGCGAATTCCCGCTGGCATTTCGAGCTCACATAGATGCCGATATGCCCGGTGTCCAGACTGATGTCCTCGGTGTCGGTGCTGCCCACGGCCTTGGTGAGGAGATTGCAGGCCTCGGGAGGGACGAGGTGATCGTACATCCCGTAGAAATTCAAGAGCGGCATGGTGATGTTCTTGAGATCGACCCGCCGTCCCCCGATTTCGAGCTTGCTCTGGATGAGGAGGTTCTTCTTGTAAAAGTCTTCGGCGAACTGGCGGAAGGTCTCTCCGGGGACGTCGGGGCTGTCGAAGATCCACTTTTCCATGCGGACGAAATTTTCCACGAAGGGTTTGCTCCCCATATTCTCGAAGAAACCCACATACTTGTCGATCATCAGCCGCGCCGGGTTCAGGAGGAGGAAGCCGATGTTCATGATATCCCCCGGGAGATTGCCGAAGGTGTCGATCATCTTGTCCGTGTCGATGGCCCGCATCCAGATATGCAGCAGGCCCTTGTCGGTGTCGAAATTTGAAGGTGTGACGGTGGTGATGAGATTCTTGATCTTTTCCGGATGAAGGGCGGAATAGATGACGCAGAAGGTGCCGCCCATGCAGATACCCATGAGATTGATTTTCGGCGCCCCGGTCCTTTCCCGAATGAAATCGACGATATTGTCCATGTAGCCGTTGACGTGGTCGTCGATGGTGAGAAAACGATCCTTCCGGGTGGGGTATCCCCAGTCGATCATATAGAGATCGACCCCGTTGTTGAGGAAGGTCTGAACCACGCTCCGGTCCGGTTGCAGATCCAGCATCGTCTCCCGGTTGATAAGGGCGTAGGTCACCAGGAGGGGGGTCTTCAGGGTTACGTCGCCATGGGTATGGTAATGCTTGAGTTTCACCCGGTCCTCTTCGTAAACCACGTCGTAGGGGGTGGTGGCCATGGCGGTTTCGAGGGGGCCCAGGAGCACCTCGGAGGCCCTGGCCGCCGTGTCCTGGGCTTTCTCGGCTTCTGCGGCGATGTTGGCTAAAATCAGATCCAGGGATATCTTGGGTTGGTCCATAATCCTCACCTCCTTACTATGGGCTGCGTTGCTTTTCCTGTCTCGCCAGTTCCTTTTCCAGGGCCTTCACGCGTTTTTTCAGCAGATATAGATCCTTGTAGATACCGTCCATATCCCGGTTCGTGGGTACGGGCAGGGATTGCAGGATGTCCTGGAGAACCTCGTTCTTGGCGTGGGCGTAGTTTTCCACCTGGTTGAGCATTTCCCGGAAGGCGGCCAGATATTCCGGCGACTTGAAGAGATTCATGTAATGCCCCTCCAGGATTTTCACCCAGAGATTGTAGTATTCCTTGGCTTTTTCCGGGCCCTTTCCCTCTTTGGCCAGCTCTTCCACCTTGTCCTGGAGCACCTTCACGGACTTTTCCATGGGCAGGTAGAGGAGGTAGAAGAACTCCGAAAGGGCGGCGTTGAGGATGTTCGCCTCGTCTGCCAGGCGGTTCAGTCGTTCCTGGTAATAACGGGTCAGACCCAACTGGGGGATCTGAAAATACTGGCGAAATTCCTCTTCGTAGATTTCCCGCCAGAGCTTGAAGATGTCCTGATCGAGATTTTCGAATTTGTAGGCCTCGGTCTTCTGGCCTATCTTGCCGGCCTTTTCCAGGGCCTGTTTCTGGATACGCACCGAGGTTTCCCACCCCGCCTTGGCGATTTTCAAGAAGAATTCCGGCAGGGTGTTCATCCCCTGGAGGAGGGCGTCCGCCACCTGGGGGTCGCTCAGGGCCGTGGAGACACTCTGCAGCCGCTTCAGGAGCACCTCCAGAGATTCGGCATAACGGTTCGTAAAACCCCCGGCATCGGGAGCTCCGGCAGCGGGGGCGGCGGGCATGGCCTTGAGCATGGACATCCAGAAATCATTGGCGGTCTGAAGCCATTCCTGTATGAGGGCATCCATGTCTGTGGTCTTCGTTTTGCTAGCTTCCATCTGAAACTCCTCGCAAAAGGGAACGCTGATGAGGCTGCTGCCTGTCAGAGATCGGGGTGATAAGTGAAAAAACGGTATGCTATGTTATGACGAAAAAAACTCTTTGTCAATAGGATGTCGCTGATAGGTCCCTTCCCCGTTTTCCTGCCGCGTTTTTAATCCCGGAGCAGTTCCGGCCAGGGCAGC
>Ga0302248_1001942_pt1 | contig 13649 bp, 1 predicted proteins | sample AAG_UR_Leu_MG_FD_193528 | JGI IMG/M metagenome (GOLD analysis project Ga0302248, IMG submission 193528) | Enriched activated sludge microbial communities from anaerobic digester in WTTP, New Holstein, Wisconsin, United States - AAG_UR_Leu | ecosystem: Engineered > Bioreactor > Anaerobic >... | reverse complement strand
CCTTCTTTTCATCCAGGGTCTTGGTGTAACCTGTGGAGGTTGAATAATTAGAAGCTCCGAACAGGTTGACCGACCTTATCCTTATATTGTACCAGGTGGAAGACATAAGCCCGTCCAAATAGTATCTCAGCCTGTTATTACCGATATCCGCCGGAACTATGCTTCCAAGATATTGGAATCCTTCGGAAACTGATCTTCCGTCCTCACTTACCGCTGCGTACAGCTCATAATAGCTGACATCCTCAACCTTATCCCATTCCAGCTTCAAGGTGTCTCCGTCCACCGCCTCCACTTTTATGCCTCTAGGGGTATCCGGCACAGGCTTCTGGTAAACTCCTTCCACTTTATTGCTCATTCCTCCGTCGCTGTTTATCACTATTATGCTTGTCTGTCCTATATCAAGCTTCGGAGTGGTGCAGAGTATGCTTCCGTCCGGCTGCAGCTTTGCGTCCGCAGCTATTGTTCCTCCGATTACAACCATCTCGGCGTTGTTTATGTTGAGCCCTTCTAGTCCCGATTCTCCTTCCGCTAATTCCGACTTTGCCTTAAGTGTACCTCCGAATATGACCTTAGCGCCTTCCAGGAACTGTATTCCTTCCAGGCGTATTTTTTCGCCCCCTTCAACAGAAAGCACCAATGGGTTTATCTCTTCACCCCTGTCGTCATATACCGCTGTTATTTCCGGTGTGCTTATAATTGTCAGTCCGTTTCTTACCTCAGCAAAACCAAAATCAGGATTCTGTACTTGTACTGTCTTGTCTCCCGGTGTGAGGCCGGTGGGAACCAAAACGGACAATATTTCTGAAGGCTTATCGGCATCCCTTGTAGTCACAGCTTCTGTCCCCTCAATGAATACCTTTACTCCCGCCCTGAAGTTGTTCCCATATATTGCAATATAGTTGCTTCCTCTGCCGGAGGACTTATTCGGAATTATAGCCTCAATTACCGGATTGCTCTCCTGGGTCTGATACCTGATAAAGTGAGGCTTTGAGAGCATTGAAGAATCATAGGTGCCTCCATCCTCATTCACAACAACTATCCTCAAATCCTTCTCCAGGTCAGCCTCTGTGCCGGTTGGCACTTTGACAACAAGCTGATCGTCATTTATACTCTTACCTACGATTTCCAGAGGCTTGTCATCCAGATAAACCTTCACATTCCTTCTGAAGTCGGAGCCTGATATGGTCAGGAAGGCTCCCCCGCTCAGGGGTACAAAGGTAAATACTTCAGAGTATTCATCCTGATTCTCCGGCACATAATCCACAATATTATTGCCGTCTATTTTCCGTCCTTTATTCTTGGGGTCAATGCTTGTAATGACCGGATTGCTGTCAGGGCTCATAATGGTAATTTCTTTTGATACCTTACCGCCATCGTCATTTATCACATATAGGTTTCTCTGCCCCAGCCTTTCCGTAGGAGGCGCTTTGACGGTCAGTTGGGTGCCGTCATACTGTACATCCGCATAAGGCGCTATCCTTCTTGTTATTGTTACCGATGAAGGAGACGTTTCAACAAGTATTCCTTCATCAAAAATATCCGGTTCGTTCAAATCCATATTATGGTTTATTATAAACAGATGTGAGGAGCCAATGGTTATATCAGCCTCCGCCATTGAATCAAAGGTCTTCACATCCCCATCCATCCTATACCGCCTTATTGTACTGTGTGTGCTGTCAGAAGCCAGGGATATCCTGACATTTACCTGTTCCGTTGCCCCTCCCGTAACTACACAGTCAAACCTTAAGTCGCCGATTTCTGCGTACATGGGCCCGAGTACCGTGTCAATCATCCTTTTATCCCCGGTATCAAAATCCCCAAAGGCTGTTATTGTTTCTATGACATCCTCCGCATTAATTCCGGATCCGTCATTTCTCTGCACCTTTTCAACCGTACCGGTAAAGAGGTCCTCTAAATTGCCCACTCTGAAACCGCTTCCGTTTATTTGGACATTTACATTCCCTTTTCGGTCTATCCTCCCCGGCATTACACTGGTTATGGAAGGCCTGGACATTATGTAAGTAAAGCCCCTGTATATGCAGGTACCGGAATCATGATTGACCAGTATTACCTCCGCAGTTCCCGAAGTAAGGCTGGGCGGTGTAATAACCGTAAGGGATTCGGTTATTGTTGTGTCATTTATCGCAGGCCATTCCACCTCAGCTTCCCGGCCGTTAAAATATACCTTGGGAAGCCCTTCATCACTAAAGTCAGGGGTTCTCCTGAAATCCAGCCCTCTGATTACTACCCTGTCATTTCCCGCTGATGAACCATTATTTGGTGTAATTGAACTAATAACCGGGTTGCTGCCGGGTACCCTGTACCGGAATCCATCGTCCAAAACAGCGGCACCCCCGTCATAGTTCAATACCATAACAGGAACATCAAGAAAGTCTTGCCCTGCAGGAAGAGCATAAGGATAATCAGGCACCTCAGCCCTTATGAGAGTGCTGTTTATAAATTCCACCGACTCCGACTTCTCGGAACCGAAATAAACCTCAATATAATCTTCTTTGAATCCGCTTCCGGTTATGGTCACCACCGTTCCCCCTGCTACAGAACCGCTGTTGGGGCTGACGCTATCAATTAGCGGTACGGTAGACGGACGCATGTAATCAAATCTGACATCCTCTTTGGATTTAGCCCCGTCAGGATTCAGAACCTCCACTTTCAGGGACCCTACGGGAATCATATCTGATTTCAAATAGGGCGCTTCGGGATCATCTCCGCCGATGAAGCTGTAGAACCTTTCCGGCAAATCCACATAAATCGTAGTAATATCCTGAACCTTTATCATATGTCCGTCCAGGAAATATGAAGGCTGGCCCCCCGGTCCGTCCGGGTCATACATCCCTTCATAATATATATCGCTGGTCAAATGTCCGGTAATCGGATCAATATTTGTTATTACACCGTCTTCATTATATTTGTACGCATTAAGCTCAATACCGCCTAAGAGCACGACAGAACCCTTTTTCTTGGGATCATTGTTGCCTACGTCTGCGGCATAATCGGGCAGCACAAAGTCCTCACCTTTAATTATGAGTTTTGTGCCCTTGCCGCCCTTTGACGGTATTATGCTTGTAATTTTCGGATTGGAGGTAATGCGTTTATATTCAAAGTCTGCACTTGCCATGGAGCCGTCTTCATTGATGAGCTGAAGCTTTGTCATTCCGGCTGCAGTTCCCGGAGGGGGAATAATTGTGACAGTTTTTCCGTCGGAAGACACCTTGCCTATTATTGTTGCCTTTTCCCCTTCTATTGTTATAACAACCCTGGGATTTTCATCCGGAGAGGTGTCAAAATTCTCACCGGTAATCCTTATTGTTTCGCCGCTTACGATGCCGCCTCTCATATCTGCATAATTATTTACTACGCTTGTTATCCTCACTTCTCTTGGAAGCTCAGGATTCCTGTATTGAAAACCATTTGTCAGAGTATCCTGTCCGCTGCTGGGGTTGACAACAACCACATCAACCGCCCCGTCTACCGGTATCGCACTTGGAGGCAGTATGCATTTTATTTTTGTGCCAAGGGTAATGATCCTTCCGTCTGCGACTCTGTTATTGGAATCATATACTCTGACACTGTTACATGTTGTATTGCCAATCCGTATTTCGGGCAGCAAAAATTCTCCCGGTACGTCAGGATTCTCAATTACCTGGAAGTTTTCCCCCTTAATGGTCATATATATGCTTTCATTGCTGGGCCCGTATTCAGGCGTAATCGAATCAATTACCGGCGCTATTTCGTCAGGCAAATATGTAAAACCGTTTTTCAGAACATATTCTTCTGCCCTGTTATACAGCAGTGTCTCAATTCTGCCGTCATCAGTCTCAGTAAAAATCGTAGTTATTGTATAAGCTGCAACATCCACACTGATAGACTCGTTCATGTCAAGGTTAACAGGCTTCGGGCTTACATACAGCGTGTCCCCTCTGAGTTTGAAATCAGGAGCATAATCTATGCCTCCGTACACAGAATCTACAACTGTTGCGTCTTCATTTATGGTTATTCTGAACTGCCTGATTATTGTAATGTCGACATCCTCTTCAGGAGATTCATACTTGCCGGTATACTTCAGCTTGTAATATGTGCTGTTGTTAAACAGGTCATCAGATCCATATCTTTCATATTTGTAATTAAACTTATCTTCGGCAGGTACTACATTCTTTACTTTGTCATAGCCCACACCGTTAAAGAACCCTATGTTCCGGCCTTTTATCTCTATGATTTTCTCTTCAGTTTCCTTCTTGAAGTTCGGATTGACTCCGTCTGAATCTATGGTTAATGTATTGCCTATGTCCAGGTACATAAATCCGGCAGGTATGACAAGATCACTGCCCAAATCATTTGTGGTCAGGACAAGGTCAACCGCACCGGCAGTATCTCTTGTTGGAAGCTCAAACTTTATACCTATTACATCTCCCGCACTGTTTTCAATAGTACCCATTGGGGTGCCCTCAACAGAATCTGCAAATATTCGCATGTCACTTCTGAAATCACATTTGCCTGTGGTGCCGTAAATGCTTATTACATTTCTCTTGTTTCTGGGACCTGCATTTGGGTCAATACGCTCAATTTGTACTCCGGTAATCTTTTGTGCTACGGTAATACTGTCTTGAAGAATTGAGGTAATCTCATATCCCCCTACTATCCTGGTAATGGCCACATCAGCCACGCCATTTACATTTGGAGGCATAAGCTTGGAAATATAAATTCTGTCTCCTATAATATCCGCTGTAGCATCATCTCCGTCATCACCGTCAGAAAGCTCGTATCCATAACTGGATATATAGAGCTTGTCCGTTCCCGGTACAAGTCCTCCAAACTGATTGCCGTCAATGACAAGGGATTCACCAACATATGCTTTGCTCTTAGATATGCTGTTAATCGAAGGAATGCTACTGAGGTCAAAGGCAAGTCCCCCTGCGGTAACGTCTGTGCCCTCATTGTACACTTTAATGATATTAGGTTTACCTATCATGATACTTTTAAGGTCATCCTGATTATCTATTACAAGCATATACTCCTTAGACAATTCCGTATTAATCCTTACAGGTCTTGTTCCATTAGTCCCCGCCATGACTGCCGGGCTTGTAAAACCGCTTCCGTAAATATACAGGGTATCAAATGCGTCGATTGTCCCCACTTGCTTGATTCTCTCAAACCTCATATCGTCTACCTCTGCATCAGCATTAACCACTAATACATCCGGGAATAAAGAAAATATTATTGCAAATGTTAATAAGAACGATATAAGCTTTTTCATGGATATTCCTCCTCGGCTCAATACTACATATATTTTATCGACATTTTCCTCTTATGGCTGAAGTAAAAATGCGTCTCATAACGCATTTTTTCGCTAGGGAACCCTATGGTTCCCTTCGACGGATGCTCCGCATCCTGAGCACCCTCCTTTATCGGCAGGGGGACTCCCCCCTTGCATCCCCCATTATACAGGAAAGAATACTTTCCTGTATAATAATTTAGTTCAGTTAAATTATACCATACGCGCTTGCATTCGTCATAATTATAAAAATTACATTTGTCACAAACAAGAAATGCCGCTCAATGAAACAACAATGAATATTTATGCATATGAAATGCTCAAGCTGCTCCTATTATTCCTATAAGTGTGCATTAATCAATAATTTAGAAGGTTCTCGGAACATGCATAATATTAAGATATTACTGCCGTTAAATTACATGTCTGTCTAATCTGTTACCACCAGTTCACAAATTCTTCACATTTCTTTCACAAACCTATTGCATATTCATTCTTTTTATATTATAATTACTTTGTATTTAACCCCTGAATAACTCATAGCTTATGAATACACACACAATCGTTAACCCCACTCATATTGCACCTTGAACAAGGTGCACTTTTTTTTGCTCAAAATGATAAGGAGCTGTCAGCCTGCAACAAAAATATATTAAATTTTGGTAATTTTAAAGAGGAAAATATTGTTTTATGTAGAATATTGTAGGTTGAGGTGGTTGTATGGACAATCGTGTTATTGCTGAAAAGTATGAAATAATCGATACCTTGTTCTCAAATGAACTGCAGTCGATATATCTCTCAAAATTATCCGGCTCCGAAGATTCGCAGCAGTTCATAATCAATGAATTCAAGGATGCCGACACCATCTATGGCATGAAAGACAGCTTTTCAAAAGAAAAATGCCATTATATCAGAAATATCGTTGAAACCCTCTACGAAAATTTCTGTTTTTATGTAGTCTGCAATATCTGTTCAGGGCCCGCCATGGAAGCCTTTCTGTCAGACAACAGCCTCAGGCTTACGGATAAGATGTTCTTAACCGACAGCTTACTTTCCCAACTTATTGAAATTGAGAAACTCAGCCCTTTTATTGCTTATTCCCTTTGCGATACTGATAATATCGCAGTTACAAATAAAAGAAATATCTGCTTCAATTGCAATTTCAAGCTCACTCCGGAAATAATGGCAGTGTCCCGCAGTGATGTGTCAAAAAGAGTAGGCGAACTCATTTGCTCAATTTATTCAAACACAGTGGCTGCTGATTTGAACTATGCAAAGGACAATATGCCTCCCGCCCTTTTCCCGATAGTGCAGAGCTGTTTGGAAGGAAAGTATGAATCCATGACAAAGCTGTATAATGATTTTAAGTCTTTGCTTCTTTATTCTGTTTTTATGGGCACCGGATCAGTGGAGAATCAGATAAGGACAAACTACCAGAAAGCCAAAGTTAAGAGAAAGCTGACACCTGTCAGGAGGCTTGCGGCACTAATATTGGTATTTCTGCTTGCGGGAGGGGCATGGATGCTTGTGAAGGATTGGGATATACTTACTTTTCACAGGACTGCTATCAATTCAAAACCTGTCGCAGAGTTTACCGCCAGCGACATACAGATATACGAAGGGGAGAAGGTCATATTCACCAATGAGTCTACCGATCCCGATGAAGGTGACAGCATCAAGTCCAATTTATGGACCATATCAAAATCCGGGAACTCTGTATTTAAATCTAAACGTCAGGGTATAGCCTATACCTTTGTTGATCCCGGCGAATTTGAAGTCACTCTTGTGGTCGCTGATACCCATGGCGCAGTAAGCGAACCGAGCAGAGTGCTGATAGAGGTACTGCCAAAGCTTGAGCTTCCGGAGCCGGATGCAGATTCAGAGGATAATGAAAAATAGGGACAGGGGGACGTTTCTCCTGTCCCTACCTGTCTCACGGCCTGTTTATTATAATGTCTATATCGTCCAGACTGCTTTTAGTGTAGTCGTATCTAATCACATCCCCTATTTCATAGGGGTTTTTTATTTCGGTTCTCTCCTCAGGCCACTGCATTTCGTTGTAGTCGTACTTTTCTTCTCCGTCTTTGTAACCCTTTATCACAAAATTTACAATTATGTCTGCATTTATCTTGCTGGACTTTGCATTGGCTTCAACTGTGCCAAAAGGTACAAGCCATGATGTCGCCGGTATCAGATATTCGCCTCTCCAGATTGCGTCATTTTCTCCTGTTATTGTTCTATTACTTTCATTCAGCACTATCCTTGCCCAGTTGCTATGCCCGCCTTCTCCGGCTTTATGTACTTCTTTGTTTGAATCCTCCCAGTAAAGGTCAGACTGCGGGCCTCTGATTCCCGGTACTCCCGGAGTATATGAGTAAAAGCTCGGCTCTATTTCTACAGTGTCATTTTCATCATTAAAATTCTTTGTGTCTATCTCAAATTCAAAAAGATATCCTTTAGTAAGACTGTTGAATCCGGGTACTACACTGAATCCTCCCACTATGAAATTTGAAGAGTCTATCGACATTGAATTTACATTCATTGCCTTGTCCGGATATTTCCCATTGACATTATAATATGGCTCAAGATGTAAGTCTCTTATCATTACAACTCTGAAGCCGGACATTTTAAAGCTCTCCTGCACTTCTAAATCTTCATAATACATACTATTCAGGTTGTATGAGCTGTCCGAACCTCCATCGGACCACATACCGTTTCTGTTCATTACTCTGAGATATATCCTGTATATACCGGGACCTTTATCCCCATACACGGTTTTTACATTTACATCATAACCTGCCATATCCCCGGTGCCTGTGTTGCTGTCTAAGAACATTGCATCTTGTATATTGCCGGAGGGTACACCGCCATCCGGGTTAAGCTTCTTTACTACCCAATGCCATTTGGCCAGGTGAGATGTCCCTGTTGCAACAGACAGATCCTTGAGTTTGAGCACTTCTTCCACATATATTGGGCTTTTTTCTATGGAGAAGCTTGCCGTCGGAAGGCTGTCCACTTCAAAGTCCCGACTATAGAAGCTACTCAGGTTATAGCCACCGTCCGTCCCTCCGTCGCTCCATAATCCGTCGCTGTTTTTTACTCTCAGGTATATTCTGTACTTGCCTATACTATTGTAGCTGTATTTTACATGCTTGTCATAGCCCGCAAGGCTTCCTGTACCCGTATTGCTTTCTGTGGCGTTTTTGGTATAAATATTTGTTTCGGTTCCATTTGCATTAACCTTGCTTACTATCCAATGCCAGTTCGTGATCGTACTGAAGCTCTGCGGGTAGGACTGATCCTTCACCTTCAGAAGGTCAGTAGTACTTATCATTGCCTTGTCCAGATTGAACAGGGCAACTGGAGGGTTGTCCTTGTCTATGGTGATTGTGTAGTAGTCACTCCATACTCCCTCTATGTCCTTTACCCTGAGCTGTATAATGTAGCTCTTGTCTGCTGTGCAGTCAGCCTTGTTCATTTGCCCCGCTGTCCATGCCGCAGAAGTTAACTCTTTCCATCTCCATTCACGGGCTGCTATGCCTTTATCCGCCCTTGAATTGCTATGGTCCGGATCATAGCTGCCCGCATCCAAGGCTTTCACGGTATAGGTTCCGTTGCCGTTATTGGCTATTGTAACTCTGGCAAGGGCTATTGGTCTTTCATGGACATACAGCAGAGCATTCTGATTCCCTGTACTCCATTTGTAGTAGTTATATGCTTCACTGGTGTCATTTTTGAACTTTAAATCATTCTTCGGATTGTCCCTTGCTCTGAGATTTATTGTATAACGGCCTTTCTTATCATACTTGGTAACTGGTGCGGTAAGGGTCTGTCCATGGAAAGTAGCAAACCCCATACTGTTATCGAACCAGTATGGTTCATGAAGGAACTTCCACGCCTCAGCATACTTGATATCATTCTCATAGTCGCTATAGGCTGTGGTAAAACTCACTTCATCGTTCACCAGTATATAATTGCTGGTGTATGTAGTATCTCCTGTATATATAGCCAACAAGTCATTCAATGCCTGAGTGTATTGCCCTGTTGAATAGTATCTGCTATCAGGAAAAAGGTTTAGCACATCACGCAGCATCAAATAATTAAGGGTAGGCTGTGTCAGACTGACATTAGGCTTATTCGGTATCGTTGGTGTATTTATCTGCCCTGATATTATACCGGCTTGCCCATATTTGCTGCCTCCCAAAGCATACAGCAAGTTATCCTTCGTAAGAATATAAGTTATATATTTCTTTAAGTAGTTGTAGTTGCTTAGATCTGTATATTCTCTTGTCACTATTTTATCAACATTATTAATATTCAATAGAGTAAATGTACAGCCAGTACTGCCATAGTTGCTTAAATAGTATGCTTTGCCGTCATTTGTCAATGCAACTCTGCCGTCAAAGCTTTTTATATTTGTCAACTTAACATAAGAGTTGATTAATGCATCAAAAGTCATAGTGCTGCTCTCATACAGCCCTCGATATCTAAGCTTGCCATCACTGGTATGCAAAATCTCCCCGCCATTGCCCCACCCATCTAAATAAGTATAATGGGCTAAACTATCATTTTCAGGGCCAGTAACATCAATAGGGCTTGATAAGGCATAGGAAAAATGGCTGAAATCACCATATTTGTTATATTGCGGTCGCTTTTCATAATACATGAACTTTTTTGTGCCATTAGTCATAGTCATCATATAAATGCCACCAAGCTGATTCAGGCTAGACACTCCCGTAGCGATTTTGAATATATAGTTGAAGTATCCACTCCAAAGGTTTTCACGAATGAAAAACTGTTCGTTTTTTACCCCATACCTTACCATTTCCACGAGATCACCATTTGTCTTAAGTATGTAATTTCCCACCTTGCATTTGGCACCTGTCGTTTTTCTATAGTATGGGCCTCCTGTATGATTACCTGATGCATCATAGTTATAGTATTGTTCATAAACATAATGAGGCCAAGTATTTGTAGGGTTAGTAGCATATATCGAACCATCGTTAAGTATAAATATGTCATAATAGATATCAGTGTCATCGTCAAGAGTAATACGTTCTCTTGATGTTATAGGGTTTTGACCGAGCAATGATACATTGGTTGCTACAAGGACTCCACTCTCACTAAAGCAATCACCGTTTGCCCTTAAAAAGTATTCTCCTGCCATTTTGACTATACCTGTCAGGTTGGGTAGAGTGGTAAAAGTGTCGTTATCTTTTCCTGTTTGCTTTTTCACAGTACCATTTGCCATTATTAAGTAGTTACATAATTCATTATTGTAGCTTCTTGTATAATTATAAGCTTCTTTGATCTTACCAAAATTAGTGCCTCTGTCATAAGGGTAAACTACATCATTAGAATCCTTGGGGTAGAATGTTCCTAAGCTCTTTGTTTTGCCATCAAAGCTTGTATAGAAACCATAATACCCCGTAGATACGATATCTGTTACCTTTTCACCCAAAAGGTTTGCATCCAGTATGGTATTGGGAGCTATCACAGAGATCCTGAAATTATTGCCTTTAAGGTAGTTTTGCACGGTATCTGTCAAATCTCCAAAGGCAAAGGCTGTGCCAAAGCTTCCCGAATAATCGTTCCCCACTGCATCAGAGAGGAAGAAAGCATACCTATCACTATTCGGACGTAGTGCTAGGCTTTGTATCTTTGTAAGGTCTATACTCGTCACATTAAAGGTATCGGTGCTTATATATGTGTCTCTCGTCCAGGTAGTATCAACCCCTGCGCCAATAATGCTCCAGGTATTATAATCACGATAGAAGCCGTAGTTGTTGTAGTAGGTTGTTACGTCCATATCCAGATAACCGCCAATGGTATCATAAAATCTATATTCAACATAATCCCGCTCATAAGCGTAACCCCTGTAAGATCCAGTTCCCCTATATACATAGTGTGAATATGGCCTTGCAATTGGAATTTCATTTAACGGCTTATCATAATCAATTCGCTCTTCCCATAAACCACTATGGTTTACATAATATGGATTTGATGGATCTATGGAAAGATTAGTTCCGCTCCCTTCTGTTACCTTTATATTGAAAAACCAGTTCCTGTAGAATCTGTACTTCTTTAAGGATTGTGTCCCTATGGTTTTGCTGTTGTTTACCACTATGAAATTGGCATCTACATTCAATGGAATAAGTTGCGATTTCTTAACATCGATCGCCGCTTTGAGACTGTCCAGCTTTGCACCAGTGTAGTCGGTGAATATGAATACATCTGCTTCTTTCTTCTTCTTCGCTTCAAAGGTGATCTGTGGAGCAGTATTTATAACTTCCACTATTTTGGCGCTCAGAGGTTTTTCTGTTGTTGTAATACCTGTCTTATAATCCGAGGCTGTTAGCAGTGAAGGTATTGTGTCTGCTGCAGCTATATCTTCTATGGTCTTGGCCTCAAACTTGTATTTGCCTACGTGCTTGGTTTTCAGCACAAAGTTTGTTGGGTTGCTTGCCCCTGCAAGGTTATAAAGGTCAAGATTGTTCAAGTTGGCATATGTCAGCCCAGAAGCTGTCCATGTAGTGCCATCCTTGCTCATATACCATACCTCTTCATCAAAGTTTCCGTCGTTGTCACTGTCATAAGAATAAAACAAAACAGTCTTTTTTATTGTATCTCCATCTGTCGACTTTGAGTTGTTTATTACTGTTATAGTCGAATAATTGCTGTCATTTGGGTTTCTAAGTATCTGAGCAGCTACTGAAAAGTCAGCTGTCGGAGCTACATCAGGTGCTATTGTTATCGATTTTGATTCTGTATCCGATAATCCGTATGTGTTGTCCACTCTCAGGTTAAAGCTATATACCTGTGCTTTTTTCAGCAACATATCCTTGCTCGCATCGCTGCCGAAGGTTCCTATGTATCTGGCAGCAGCTCCGTTGGTCATTGTCCAGGTATATTTGTTTATTGGGTAATATGTGGGACTAAAGCTGTTTGCACCGCTTACAGTGATTCTTCTGTTCTCCTTCAGCTTGCCGGTTATGTCAATGGCAGCAACAGGTATAGGAGGAGTTATTTTTATACTTGTCATACTGTCTCCGGTCAAGCCGTCGTTATCAACTACAGTAAGGTCAAGGTCATACTCTCCTACCTCCGGATACCATACTCTGGTTGCCCTTTTGCTTGGCTCTGTATATATATGATTGGAGCCTGGGATATTCCATATGTAGTTTACTATTGTTCCGTCGGGATCTGTTGAGCTTGCGCCTGAGAAGGTGATGCTTTCACCTGCCATCCTTTCTGTTGGGCCTGTTATGACTGCAATTGGGGGTTTGCCAGTAGATGGAGGAGGTGGTGGTGTACCTTTTTTAATTGTAATATAATGCGTAGAACTATTTTGCTCTGTAGCATTACGAACTGTCAGCTTGAATGTATATGTGCTTTCTATATTAAGTTCTTTTGTAGTGTTCTTAGTATTTGAGAATGCTTGGAAAGATGGCATGTCCGGCGTTTTATACTCCCATGTCCAACTTGTTATATTATCGCCTACGGACAAGTCCTCAAGATTGGCAGTTACAGGAGTGTTCAACACAGTGAGTTCCTTATCTGTATAGTCATTATTGCTATACTTGATAGCAAAATTAGCGAATAGTCCAGGTAAAGGTTCATAGTAGTAATTATGAAAAGCGGTCATATGCTCATTACTAAAAGTAGATGTTCTCGATGTTTGCGTTCCATCAGGACAACTCTCCAGTTCTTCCCAAGTATAACCTTCTCTTGAAGCTATAAATCTGTATCCGGGGAATGTCTTTGACTGGGTTTGTTTAGTATTCGTCGTGATGTTCCTATGCACAACCTGATTTAAGGTTGTACCACTTACTCTATCAATATGGTTTTCTACAAGTGTCGGGTATCTTACTATAACCTGCACCTTAGCGTAGTACCAATAACCATACAGATCATCTGTCGGATTATTGGTAGGGCCGGGATTCCTGCCTATTGATTCATGTACACCATTAATAGCCCAATTACCCCAATTCTCTGTTATATCATGTGGCATGCTATCACGAACATTCAAATAGAAATTATATGTTCCAGGTTGGTCAAATGTAAAAGATTTATTAGCAAATACATTGCTAGTGCTTTCTTTTAACACATAGTTGCTTGTGCCGTCAGCTCTGAATGTAACCTGCCAATCATATCTATTCAAAACGTACGTGGAGTAAGGTTTACTATTTTCCAATCCGTGAGTTGTTCCTTGAGTTGAAATTGTAGCTATATCTCCAACTTTTGCATACATAGGGTTGGTTGCTGTAACTCCGTCACTCTCCAACGATGTGCTGCTAGAGTTCATATATTCAGAACCTATATCTATTGTAAAAGCTGCTGTAGGACAGCCTACTGTTTTAAT
>Ga0302248_1001935_pt1 | contig 13665 bp, 13 predicted proteins | sample AAG_UR_Leu_MG_FD_193528 | JGI IMG/M metagenome (GOLD analysis project Ga0302248, IMG submission 193528) | Enriched activated sludge microbial communities from anaerobic digester in WTTP, New Holstein, Wisconsin, United States - AAG_UR_Leu | ecosystem: Engineered > Bioreactor > Anaerobic >... | reverse complement strand
GGTGGTCTTTGTTGGCGATGGTGACGCTCGTGTCGTTGAAGAGGCGGCTTTCCGTGCCGTCCGGGGAGATCAGATAGGCCCGGAGGTCCCCACGGCGCTCATGGGAAAACTGGAGTCCCACCTCGATGCTTTCCAGGGGCAGGGCGGGGTTGAGGGTAAAGGTTACGGAGCGGCCGGCGGGATCGTTGTCGGGGATGGCCTGATTGACCTTTGTCGCGGCGATGTCCACGGTCTGTTCCTTGGTGATGTATGCCACCTCGGCGATCTTGCTCACGAATTTGTCGGCCTGAATGAGGCCGAAGCCGTAGTTGGGGTTGAAGTTCCGTTGGGCATCCACCCCTTTGTTGAGGATCCATTCGGCGTTAGACCCATCGACCTTGTCCGTCACCGTGGGGAGGGAGAGGGCATGTTTGGCCATGCGGATCGACATCAGGGGGTTGGCCTCCTTGCCCAGGGCCATGATCCCCGAAACCAGGGGGGCGGAGGAGGAGGTGCCGCCGAAGGTGCTGGTGTAGTTATTATTGGGGAAGGTGTCCCGGGAATCGCCGTCGGGATTCTTGGCGGCGTCGTATTTGTTGTACCCTCGTGCCGCCCCCGTCCGGTCCGTCGTCGTGATCCCGAGATAGTTGGAATAGGAGCTCGACGGGGCCGTGATGAAGACGTTGGCCCCGTAACTGCTGTAATAGGCATAGGTCCCGTCGCTCCCCAGGGCGGCCACGGTCATGGCGTAGGGAGAGGTAATGGTGAAGTCCTTGTTGGCGTCTTCGCAACTTACCTTTTTGGTCTCCGCAGCCCGGTTGCGGGCATTGCCGGCGGAGAAGACATGGACGACGCCGTTTTCCGAAGTGGCCTTGAGGATCTCCTTTGTCCGGTCGGGTCCCTCTACAAAGGGGACATCGGGTCCATAGCTGTGGTTTTTGATGTGAATTACCGGTTTGGATTCAATCGCCAGCGTGGAGCTGTTGAGGCCGCTCTTCCAGAGATAGGCGGCGAAGTAATCCTCGTATGTGGCGGAGGGGTCTCCCGCCAGGGAGTCCCCCAACCGGATGCGGAGGCCGGCGATGGCGGCGAAGGGCGCGGCACCCGTCCCGCCGTATGAGTTGTCTCCCCGGGCGGCGGCCACGCCGGCCACGGCGGTACCGTGATTGTCCCCCGGCTGTACGGGACCCTGGGCCTGGGCGGCCAGGTCGGCATCCTGACTGAAATTCTTGCTCAAATCGGCGCGGTAATTGTCCTTGAGGTCCTCGTGGGTTCCCTCCACTCCGTCATCCACGATGCCGATGACGACGCCCCGGCCGGTGTAACCGAGTCCGCCGCCGATATTCCAGGCCTTTTCCAGTCCGGCGCTTTGTCCCGCATTAACATCGCTGAGGGGGGCCTGGTTCCAGAGGTGCCACTGACCGGGAAAGTCTTTGCCGCCGCTGCTGATGGGAAAGAAATAGGGGTCCTTCCCCGAGGCCTTGTCGGGAATAAAGGCCGTCCCTTGGGCAAAAAGGAAAGGGGTGGCGGGCCAGAACAAAAACAGCAGAAAAAGGACGGTGCCGATGCAAACACCCGGGCAGAATTGCGGAACTTTAGCCCGTAAGCCCCGGACGACGGGTATCACGCGAGGGGAAGGCCCGTTCCTAAGGATTTTTTCTGGGGCTTCTCTATTCATGTATTGTCTCCTTTTTCATAAAGAGGCGGGTTTCCGCCTGATAAGCTGATTGCACAACACCGTCTGTACCGTTTCCCCCGCCTGGTTCAACGTAATACAACGGAAACGTACGGTGCCGCGATCCCGACGGGAGGCGGAGGGGCGGACCTCCAGAACCTCCGCTTCGGCCCGGAGGGTGTCTCCGGGACGGACGGGACGGAGCCAACGCAACTCGTCGAAACCGGGAGACCCGAGATTGTTCGCCAGGGCCCCCGTCATGAGCAGAAGCCGCCAGGTGACGGCGAGGGTGTGGATCCCGCTGGCGATGAGACTCCCGTAGAGGGAGTCCCTGCCTGCCTCCCGGTCCATATGGAAGGGCTGGGAATCGAAGCGCAGGGCAAAATCGATGATGGCGCTTTCCGTTACGGTGCAGGCCGGGGAGAAAATCCGGTCTCCCGGCCGAAAATCTTCCAGATAAAAGGTCGTTTCCATGTGCCGTTCTCCTCTCGCGAATAGTTATGGCCACGTTACCATTGCGGCACCATGGTCTGCAGGCGGTAGTCTTTTTCCCGGAAGAGAAGCAGGCACGCATCCACAACCCGGGCATCATAATGGAACACCCGCCGTTGTTCCAGCTCTGGCAGGACGGCTTCCGGCCCCAGGGAAGGACGATAGGGGCGGTGGGTGCCCATGACCTCCACGGAGACGGCAACAGTCAGAATGAGGGCCTCGAGACAGATTTCGTGACCTTTCAGAGCACGGGGATAGCCGGAGCCGTCAAACCGTTCGTGATGAAGAGACGGTTACAGGCCTCCCCGTTTCGTTTTTGCACCTCATCGTTGATTTTCGATATCGATGTGGCGCCGCTCCAGCCCGAAACAGACGATGATCGCCAGGGCCGGAAACATGGCGATAAAGGCGAGAAACAGTAACTGGAAGCGGAAGAATTTAAAAAAAGAGGATAGGGTTTTCTTTTTAACATCTTCCGCTCTTTGGCCTGCTGCTGCCGCTGGCCGGGGTGCCAAGTGAATTTTGGGGCATAGTAATGGAACGGAGAGAAAAAAACAACGGAATTTTTCAACATCATCTAAATATCGGTGCCTGAGGAATGCCGCCTGACAGTGTCCGGGGGGAGGGAAAACTCTTGGAAGAGGGCCGTGGGGCAAAAAAAGCAGCGCGGGTGGTCGGTCGCCCCCCGGTCGGCCACCGCCATGCCGGGAACGTTGATTAGCGGGCGGTTGCCGGGAAGAGGATCTCAAAAGCAAACCGTCGTGTAAGACAAGCAACGTTCACTTATGTGACATTTATTGGTTGCTCCGGAAGATTTCTTCAAAGATAAAGGAGGTTTCCCGAAAGGCCCACAACAGCCGGGGATCGAAGTGTTGGGGTAAGGTTCTGCCGTCACCCTGATTCAGTATCCGACAGGCGGTATCGTGATCCAAGGCGGGTTTGTGAGCCCGGGGGATTCTCAAGGTATCATACTGATCGGCAAGATTGGCGATCCGGGCCTCAATGGGGATCGCTTCCCCCTTGAGTCCCCGGGGATAACCGCTGCCGTCCCACAGCTCATGATGGTTCAGGGCGATAGACTGCGCCAGGCGCAAACGGGGATGGGCGCCGATAATCTTGGCACCGAAGACGGGGTGCTTTTTTATCTCGATCCATTCCTCTTTGGTCAGCTTATCTTTCTTCCTAAGGATGGACATGGGCGTGTATATCTTTCCGACGTCATGAAGGGTGGCCTGGAGCTTTATGGCCGCAGTGAATTCCTTTCCCATGCCGAGACGTTCGGAAAGTACGGCGCAGTATTCCCCTATCCGCACGACATGATTTCCCGAGTCTTCGTCAATGGCTTCGGCGGCCCGAGCCAGGGCCCGGACCATGTAACCGAAGGCATCCTCGACCTCCATTATCTGTGCGGCCAGAGAGTGAAGAAACTGGCTCTGCACCACCATGTTTTCCAGAACTTTGGCATCGTAAATATTGACGTCCCGACCGTAATTGACGGCGAAGATGCACAGTTCTCCGCTCAGGTAACAGACGGCGTTGCCGATGTGAATATTGACGGTCTTGAACTTCTGCAACTCGGAAAATAACGCCGGTTTGGGACGATCCTGTTTGTTGAAGAAGATCATTTTCGGTGTCTTTCGGCCGTCGGCGGTAACAGTTCTCGAATCGATCTCGAAGGGGACGGACATCCTGATCATCTCGCTGAAGACGTACTCATAGTGATGCCAGCGCCAGTTATCCTCACCAAGACGGACGCCGACGATCATCAGCAGCGGTTTGTCGAAATCGTCGGCGGTCTTTCTGATCATCTGCCGGACAATACCGTCGATATTCTCCATGAAATCGAACCGGACGGGATCGAACTGCCGGATAACATCGCCGGCATAAGAAGTCAGATTGCCGATCTGGTTGAAGGAATTGGCAAGCCTTTCGTTGAGGAACTTCACTTTGAGCAGCATCCGGACTCGGGCGGAAACCTCTTCCTGGTTCTGCATCTTCAGCAGAAAATCCTCCGCTCCCGCCTCGATGCTTTTTATACGGGCCTCCTTGGACTGCAGGCCGGTAAGCATGACCACGGGAATATGCATCAGGCGCTCGTCCCTCTTGATCCGCCGGCAGACTTCATAACCGTCCATATCGGGCATGTAGATGTCCAGCAGCACCAGGTCGATTTTCCCGTAGTTCAGGATCTCCAGGGCCTCCTGGCCGCTGTGGGCGTCGATCAGTTCATATCCCTGAGGCGCCAGGACCGCTTCCATGTAGACGTGTCCCGACGGTTCGTCATCCACGCACAGAATCCGTGGCTTACGATACATTATGGACGACATCTCGACCATTCGTTCTTCCTCTAACCCTTTCATGGCAGATACAGAGTGAAAATCCCCCCGCCGAGGGCACCGTCGTTGGCGATCCTGATATAACCCCTGCGGTTTTCCCGCCGGTGGGCCGCGGCCACCAAGAGGGAAAAATAGAGGCCGAGGCCGGTATTACCCGTGAGAAAAGATACGGACTTCGTCATGTCTTCCGGGAAGCTGCCATCCATGATAAAGCCGGGCGGGTATCCCGGACCGTTGTCTTCGACCCCCAGTATCAAATAGCCGCCTTCCTTTTTAGCGGTGATTTTCAGTCGGTTTTTAGTGTAACGGTAGGCGTTGTTCAAGACATTGTCGAGGATGCCGACAACCAATCCCTTGTCGAAGGACCAGAAAAGATCGTCCGGGCAATCCAGCTCGAGGTCGATTCCCCGGGAAATCAAAACCGGTTCGTTCTGGTCGATAACCTCTTCCAGACAATCCCGCAGGGAATGGAGATTGATGTTGACGCTTAACGGGACTTTCTGGGCCTTGTATAGGGCCAGTAGGCGAATCAGGCCGTTGTTCAGGCGTTTGATTTCATACTGGAGCAGGAAGAGGTCTTGATGATGCGCGCACCCCTGTCGCCCACAGCGGGCGGTCATTTCTTCGAGGGTGTTGAAGATCATGCCGATGGTGTTTTTGGTGTCGTGAATGGTGGAGGCGATGATGTCCGCAAAATCTAATCGATGGTTTTCATCCATGGCAGTTGCACCTGTGTCAGTTGCCGGTAAATGGATACCAGCTTGGGAAGGTCGGGATAATCGGCATCGAGACGATGCACCCGGGAGAGGTAATTCCGGACCTTGGTGAGTTTGTCCGGCTCGGGCCCTTTGGCTTTAAGGTACAGCATGAGGGCATAGGCGGCGTTGGCATTGATAAGCTTGTTTTCCGGGAGGGTCTCCGTGGCCTTTTCGAAGTAACGGATGGCGGTTTTCAGGTCCCCCGACTGGACCAGTCGTACCCCCTCGTTGTTCATTCGGACCACTTCCTCCACGGCCTCTTCGAGCCATTTCTCTCCTTCACCTTCAAGTTTTAGTTCTTTGCACATCTCCTTAACGTTGGACAGGATTGTTTCGTCCTCGTGGTTGCTTTGGACGATCCGCCGCAAAAATTCCCGTCCGAGCTTTCCGTCCCCCTGACTCAAAAGGGTGCGCGCCAGATCCATGCCGACGGCGGGATTGAAGGTCGCCGGATCCTTGTTGATGATTTTCATGGCGGCGTCAATCTCTTTCCGGGCCTGTTCGGGTTTGTTCATCTTCATGAAAGCGACGCTTTTGGCTACGGAAATCCGGACCAGGGACGGCACGTCCTGGGAAAACTCCGCCGCCGCTTCCTGGAGTACTTTCAGTCCTTTTTCCGGGGCGGCGTTCTCCGCAAGAACCTTGGCCAGACCGGTATAATCGTCAGGACTCTTGTAACAGGAAAACTTTCCCTCCTTCACGGCCCGGGAGTACGCCTTTTGCGCCGTATCCAGGTCCTGATTCCTGAGGGCGATCTCACCCAGTTCACGCTGCCGCCGGACCGCCTTCGGAGACACCTCCACGGCCTGCATCAAAATCTCCTGTGCCTGGGGGAAACGACCCAACTTCGTCAGGGTTTTTGCCAACTCGTCATAGGCGGCCATAATCTTGTCGTTGGCCCGGATCAATTCCCTATATATCTTTTCGGCCTCTTCATATCGTCCCTGAAGGTAATTGATCCTTCCCTGACCCAACAGCGCCCAGGGAAATTTCCCCAACGAACTGATCTCATGGAAGAATCTCTGTGCTTCTTCATAGGCGCCTTTTTTGATCAGCAGGTCACCCTTGATTTTGAGCAAGTCGGCAAGGTGCTGGGGATGTTGGCCGATCAGCTCTTCACAGATTTCGAGCGCCTCCTGGTATTCCATGGCTTCCATTTTCTTTTCGATCCTGCGGATGCTTTCCTTTTTCTCCATCAGCCTGCGGATCTTTTTTTCCAGGACCTGTTTCGTGAAGGGCTTGATGAGATATTCATCGGGCTGATATTCCGCGGCGCCCATGACCATCTCCAGGGAATTTTCCGCCGTCACCATCATGAAGATCGTCAGGGGAGAGAGGAGCTGCCGCTGTTTCACTTCTTCCAGGACCTGTTGACCATCCTTTCCCGGACCCAGATTGTAGTCGCACAAGACGATATCGTAGCGACGGGACATGATCCGGTCCACCGCCTCTTCGCCGTTGTGCGCGGTGTCGATGATGACGAAGCCCAGCGAGGCGAGCATGTTTCTCATGGTAACGATGAAGTTGCGGAAATCGTCCACGAGCAGCACCTTTTTCCTGCTCCATGCCTTTGTCGGTTCATCATGGGAATGATTCATAAGGTGGTTCAACCATCAATGAAAGTGTGTGAACAGCAATAAATGATTGCCGAATATCCAAAGTTACGGTCCACAGCCTCCGACGGAAAAAGAATATACCGGCTGCGCGTCGTCCGGAGGTGAAGGCGGTCATCGTTGCTACCGGTAATGAAATTAGCAATAATTATGCCTCATTGCTTATTCTGTCTGTCGAGGATGAGGATCACCGGAGAAGTATTGAAGACGTCGCGAAGGTGATGTGTATAGGCGCTACGGACGGATTTCGATGGATGTTCCCTCCCGGGCGAAAGACACCTCGATTTCCTTTCCCGCTTTGTGGCGATCGACTTCCCGGGCCAATTTATCAAGCTCCTCGTCCGTGCGGAGGGGGTCATGATGGAAAAGCGCCAATTGCTTGACGCCGGCACGGAGCGCCGTATCGATGGCGTCTTCATATGCCGTATGCCCCCATCCTATCTTGCCGGCTTGGTATTCGGCGCGGGTATACTGGGCATCGAAAACCAAGAGATCGGCGTTCCGGTAGAAATCTTCAAGACGGGCGTTCGCTTCCCGGGCCGCCTCATCCCCTTCCCGGTGCAAGTACTCTTCGTAGTCAGGGTGGGTCGGGTCGGTAGTGAAGAGGTTTCGGAAAGGCTCCGTATCGTAAGCGGTGCAAAAAACCTTTCCCCGATATTCGAAACGGTATCCCATACACAGCACGGGATGATTGAGGTACCGGGCATGCAGTTGCAGCCCGCCGCCCAGGTCGAAGGAACCTTCCTTGATGTCGATATAGCTGATTTGAGAGGAGAGTTCATCCTGGCGTACCGGGAAGTATCGATAACTGAGGGTCAGGCCGAGGGTCTCCTTGATGGATTGTTCTTCGCTGGTTACGGGACCGTAAATGTTGATGCGGGCCCCGGGAAGATAGATGGGGGTAAAAAACGGCAGACCCTGGATATGATCCCAATGGGTATGGGTAAGGAAGATATCGACGCCGGTGGTCCCCCAGGGGATATCTCTTCGCAGCAGGCTGTTCCCCAATTCCCTGATTCCCGATCCGGCATCGATGACGAGCACACGCTGCATCTCTCTCAGTTGCACCTCGAGACAGGGGGTGTTGCCGCCGTATTTGACCGTTTGTGGCCCGGGACAGGGGATAGAACCCCGGACACCCCAAAAGGTTATGTTCATAAGATCACCGGATTCTAATTCAACTCGAGAAAAATCTTTGCCTTTTCCAGTTCCTGGGCCACGAGCTCGGAAAGTGCCGGTATCGTAGCGGGGTCGATGCCTGTCAAACGGATATGGTCGTCAAGGATGTTTTTCGGGGTCATGGATGCCCGTTTGGGGTCCAAGCCATGGGCAATGATGTCGGCCTGCGCCACCAGTAAGGTATAGGTGTCCGTATTGTCGGGTCCGGTTGCGGCAAGGTGGTGATCGCGGATAGCATTGGTGATCTGGGGAGCGAGATGCCATTTTCCGGCGATGAGGGTGCCGATGTGACAATGTCCCACCCCGAAGGTATCTTCCTCCCGGTGATGGATGGCGACCTGATCTTCCGTGTCTAATTTCTGCATCAGCTCCCGATATCGATCCGGATACAGAGACATCAACGGGATCTTGCCCAGGTCATGAAGAAATCCGGCGACAAAGTATTCTTCCCGCTCCTGTGACGGTACCCCTTTGTGGACGGCCATGATTCTGGTTATCACCCCCGTGGAGAGGCTGTGCAGCCAGAAATCGTCCATAAGTTCGGAAGACGACTTTCCCGTGCCGCGCATGGCGCCGACGATTGCCGAGCTGAGGGCGAGATTCTTTATGGTGTTGAGGCCCAAGATGATAATCGCCCTGGTCAGAGACGTGATCGGTTCGCCATGGGCGTAATAAGCGGAATTTATCAGTTTCAGAACCTTGCCGGTAAGAACGGGATCGAGGGCGATGACCCGGTTCAGATCGTTGGCCGAGGCCAGGGGATTGTTGCATACGGCCATGACCTTGCTCATCGTGGTGGAGAGGCTGGGCATGGTGCGGATATAGGCTTCGATTTTCTCTTTCGTTTCCTGGGGTAGGCGCTCTTTCATGTCTTTAGCGTAGGTTTATCTTCTCCCGTCGATAATGATATTTTGCAGCATCTTCCACGCCTTGTCCACATTTTCCTTTTCCGAATCCCCCGGGGTCTTTGCCGCCGGACCGGTGGAATAAACCGTTACCACCTGTCCGTCCTTATCCCTGATTTCCTTTACCCCCAGGCTCTCATCCTCCCGGGCGGCCATCTCCTGCTGGATCATCATCTGAATGGTCTGATCGGAGACCCCGGCCTTTTTCAGGGCCATCACCTGCTCGGGATCGAGGGCGGAGACCGACGCCGGCCACGGGAGCCACAGTCCCGCCAAGATGAGTAGAATCAAGGCATGGTTTCCTTTTGGCCGGTGATTATTTCTTTTTCTCATAGTGTTGATAGTGGGTGACCACTTTGGGGTTTTCGAGTTCTTCCGGGGTCATCTTGGTGATCATCTCCAAGGCGGAGATGTCCATCTTGAGACGCTTTATCCGGGCATCGAAAAGGGGGATGTTTTTCTTGTAAAGCTGCCTCTTGGCCACCTCCAGAAACGGTTTGTCCGTAAGCTGCTGACGCATGGCATCGCGGGCGGCGATCAATTCCGTCAACTTGGTTTTCATGATCGCCAACTTATCTTCCGGTGCCTGGGGAGCGGGCGGAGCGGCAGGCGGCGGGTCAGGTTTTGCTGCGGCTTCCAAGACCCGCGGTTGGGTCTGCTGCGGGGGGGGGCGTAGCTCCGTTGGCTCGGACGGCGGGCGTTTCCCGTTCTGTTCGGTCCCGAGGGTCTTGACGTTCTTGACGCCATAAGCCGCGGCGGTCTGTTCATCCGACCTGGTTTTTCGAATGCAGACATCGATGACAAAAGAACCGTGGGAGGTGGAAAAGGGGATGACGATACTGGGATTCTTGAGGATATGGTCAATGGTGTGATCGCTGCCATAGACAACCGAGGGGATGGCCGCATAGACGGACATCCCCTCCTTTTCCATCTTGGTCCTGGCTACCCCCGAAATCATGTTGGTTATCTCCCCGACGGCATCCAATACGTCGCGGGTAAGCTCGTTGAATTTTTCCCCCAGCATGTTGCTGGCGATGTGACAGATGCAGACATCGCCGAAACTGATGGCGAGAGATCCGATCGCATCTCCGGTGATGCCGATGATGCCCGATACCACCCCGTGGGCTTTGCTGGTGTTCTTGACGTATGGTTTGCCCGCAATGGGGTTCACGAAGGCCATGGTTTTCAAGACCTCCACCGCACCGGAGATAAAGGGATTTATATATTTGACGTCCATAGTAACCTTAAATCAGTACAAATTTCCTGGTCCAGCGCTGCTGTTTCTTAAAGGCTTCTTCCACGGCCTGCATGAGGATATCCACCTTTATCGGTTTCGAAAAGAAATCGTCAAATCCCGCTTCCCGGCATTCTTCGATTTCGAAAAGATCGGCCCAACCGGTCATGGCGTAAAGGATCGTCAGCGGCTTGAGTTTACGAATGGCCCGGCACAGATCGATGCCGTTCATTCCGAACAGCTTCAAGTCGAGGAAGATGACCGCAAAATCGTTTTTTTGTACCTGCGCGAGGGCGTTGGCGGCTCCCTCGGCAAGGAAAACCTCGCAATCCATGTCCCCGAGGATATTGCTCATCATTTCCCGCATGGATTGTTCGTCGTCAACCACCAGCACTTTCCTGCTCGCCTCTATCATCACCTTTGTATCCTGTCAATTTTCCCGATATTTATGACGGAACATCGAGATAATCAAGCTATATTTCGTTCTTCACGGTGTCCATACCTGTCAACGGGAGGCAAGTGCCGCGTTTTCCCTTTGTGCCGCGGTCAAGACGGTCTCTATGGTCAGATAGTTGGACAGCCCCACCGAAGCAACGAGTTCCTTGATGACCAGGCCCGTGCTGTGGTTAAGAACGTCCTGATCATCAGGCATGGGCGACCGAATAACGAACCTGTCGCCGGAAGCGGAGAAAATGGATTCCACCAGGAAGTGGGCCATCATGACCATACCGCTGACGGAGATGAGCTCCACTTCCAGGGTGAAATATTCGGAGGCTATGGTTTCTTTTACGTATCCCGGTAAATGGAAGTTGTCGCAGAATTTCGTCCCCAACCATCGGTGATGGCGTTCGATGAAATTGTCGTCAATTCCGTAGTCCATAGACAGGTGCGGAAAAGATTGCCGGAAGCTGCAAAAAAGGAGCTTGCCGATTTCATAGAAAAGCGCCCCGAGTTCCAGTTCCTTTTTCTCTTGCGGTTTCAGGTTGAATTCCTTGGCGAAAAGAATCCTTGCGATTATATAGCGAAAATAACTCTTGGCGAAGAGCAGATTCCCTTCCCGATTCTGTGAAATATGGGGTAGGGAATGGAAAACGATAAAGAATTTGACATGATCGAATCCCAGTCGCAATACGACATCGTAAAAATTTTTAATGGTCCCGGAGCGTAATTTTCCTGTGTAAGCGGCGTTGGCCATAGAGAAAAGACGACCGGTAATCTCGGGGGAGATCTTGGTTTTCAGGCTTTCAATCACATATTGATCAACATCGGGATTGTCGAGGAGGTCGAGGACCTCCGCATCGATGACGCCGTGAAGTTGGGAGAAGAGCTTGTCGGTTATGTCCTGGAGGATCAAATCGGTCTGTCGATCGTCCATAGGCGAGTTTACCTTTTTATAAAAAAACGGGTTTTCATGCTTCCCGGCACCGTGAAGTATGTCGGTTTGTTTCCTCCGGAGTAACTAAAGGTATTATACATGAAATATGCGTGCCAAAAAAGGTAGATTCGGTATTTTTTTCTACCGGATTTTTTCTCTGGCCAAGGGGTTTTGTCAAGAAAATGACGTCCGATCCGTTGCTTCTTGACAGATCCGGTTGTTTTGTCATACGGTGCGATACATTTCCGTCGCATGGACAGGGTATGAAAAAGGAACGCAACACTACCGTGACCAAACAAACACCACCGACATGTCCAGGGCTGGTGAGCGGCGTCCAGGTGCAGCCGGCGCTGGAGGGGATGTCTTCTTGCCGGGGTCTTTTTATCGGCATGGAACATGGTCAATATTTGCTGGTCAAATTGCCGCTGCTGCTCGATATCTGGAAGAAGCTCTACAAGAAAAACCACGTCATAATCCGTTACGTTCACGGCGGAAACGTTTATGTTTCCGGACGACCCTCATCGGCTTGATTTCAGCAGCCATGGATAGGCTTTCTGAACATGAGGACGAATTTCTCGAATAGTTCGGCCTGAAAATGGTGGAGCATTTCCGCCCGCATCAATTTCAGGGCCTCGAAGGCGGCGAGTTTCTTCTTGTAGGGCCGCTCGGAGGTAAGGGCGTCATAGACATCCGCCAAGGTGCATAGCCGGGCATAGAGGTGAATCTCTTCTTTTCTAAGCCCCCGGGGATATCCCGTCCCGTCTGACCGCTCATGATGCTGCAGGACGATAACCCGCGCTTCTTCGGTCAACTGGCGTGTTTCGACGAGAATTTTGTAACCATCGGCAGGGTGACGGCGCATGAGTCTCATTTCTTCTTCGGTAAGCGCCGCCGGTTTGTTGATGATTTCCGAGGGCACTTTGACTTTTCCCAGATCGTGGAGAAAAAAACCGGCACCAAGGGCCTGAAGATCATGATCGGAGGAGTTGCGAAAAAGGGCCTTGGCCAGCGCCACCCCCAGGACCCCCACATTGACCGAGTGGGTATAGGTATAGAAATCGTGGGTGGTGATATTGAGCAGATAGTACGTGGTGTTGTCGTCGGTGAGGATAAGATTGACGATCTCGGCGATGCCCTTTTTTGCCTCGGCGATCCGCTGCGCCGTGGGTTTCTCCAGCATTTTCTGCATCATGGTGATGGAGTGGGTGACGACAAGCCGCGCCTTTTTTTCCGCGGGGAGACCACGGTCGTGAATGGAGGATAGCAGCTCCGGCGGGAGGACCGTCACGTTTTCTTCCTCGGCGTCCTTTTTCGGTTCTCCCTCCGGCGGTGAGGAGACGGTTCTTTTGATCCGGCTGCGGGAAGGATCGACCACGACCTTATCGATACCCAAATCTTGGAATTTCTTGATCTCTTCTTCCGAGGTGATGAGGAAGCTGTTCTTCAAAAAGGGGTGTTCATGCCAGGAAAGGGGCACTTCCACGAACATGCCGACTTGCAGCTCTTCGACGGGAACGATCATGTCTTGCCTATGCCATCGCCTTCATAAGCGGCTCGCCGCCGCACGGCGGAAGCGAGCCGCTGTATTTGGGAACGGGAACTTGTGGGCGTCAGCTACGAACTCGGTAATTAAAAAGACTTCATGTCATCGTCTTCCAGAGGGATAATCTGATCCGGCCGCACGACCGTGGTCTTCCCCTGTCCCTTTGTCCCCCCCCCACCGGATTCTTTCCCGTCCCGATGGGCAAGGGCCTTGTGGATGCCGCCGACACTCTGGGATCTGTGGGTCACTTTCGCCTGGCCGGAGGACAGATCCGTGGTCAGGAACCCCTGCCCGCCGCCGTTGTTTCTCCCCGAGCCGCCCGTGATGACGGCCAGCTCAGTTACAAAGGACTCCATCTGGGCGGCCTGGGCGGACAGTTCTTCGGCGGCGCTGGCCGTCTCTTCGGCGTTGGCCGCGGACTGCTGGGTGATCTTGTCCATCTCGGCGATGGCCCGGTTGATCTGTTCGATGCCCTCGGCCTGTTCTTTCATGGCGCCGTCTATTTCTTTGATCAGGGTGTTGGTCTTTTTCCCTTCTTCTCCCATCTTGTAGAATTCTTCCAGGGTCTTGGAGACG
>Ga0302248_1001932_pt1 | contig 13680 bp, 15 predicted proteins | sample AAG_UR_Leu_MG_FD_193528 | JGI IMG/M metagenome (GOLD analysis project Ga0302248, IMG submission 193528) | Enriched activated sludge microbial communities from anaerobic digester in WTTP, New Holstein, Wisconsin, United States - AAG_UR_Leu | ecosystem: Engineered > Bioreactor > Anaerobic >... | reverse complement strand
CAGGCCATGCAAGCTCTGCGAGGAGTACGTGAAGAAGGCCCCCGACAGGAAGGGAGTGCTTGTGCCGCTTGGCCCTGGAAGTCAGCTGATAGGCCCGGACGATTTCCTCCACATTCAGACCGCGCGCATCAAGAGCGTGATCGACGCCGGCAAATAGGGGTGCACGGGAACTGCCGTAGGCCAGCTTGTGGCCACAACCGCCATGCGCCGGACGCGGAGGCGGGGAGAATGGGGCGGTCCGACAGGAGAAGACCATGAACTACCCTATGTTCCTGCTGCGCGTCCTGGTGGTGCTGCCCGTTCTGGCCGTGCCGTCCTGCATTCCGGAGGACGAGCCGGCCCCGGTCAGGCGGGTCGAGGCGATTCCGCCGAGACTGCCACCACCGCCGAAACCCGCCTTTATCAAGGTGGACGCGAAGTTCACTTTCGATGTCCCTGAGAAGACCGCCGCGCAATACGCTCTGCCGGCTCGCTTCGTGGGGAAGTTGACCATCGATCTTCGCGCCGAGGCGCTCGACTCGGATCCCAAGCGTTCCCGGCTCATCGGCAAGGTTGACCTCAGTGTCACTGACCCGGAGGGCAAGCGCTCCTACCTGACCAACTCCATCAACGTGGAGGGCGAAACCGACGGCAAGCCCAGCGAAGCGATGGGCCAGGGGATGCAACGCGCCGCGGAGGCCATCGGGATGCTGTTCCAATCCCTGCCGGCCCGCTCCGGTGATCGGCCCGCGGGAGGAGCCGCTGCTCCCTCCGGCAAGGAGCACACCGCCAACGCCCAGGGGGAATTGAAGATGGAGATGGACTTGGGGTTGTAGAAGCTGCTGCGCCGCGGCGCGGAGAATGGCGGGGCAAACGAGAACGGAGGTGCACAATGAAAGTGTCATCTGCGGAATGTCAGGCCGGACGCACCTTTCTGCTCAGAATAGCCAGTGTCGTCGTGGCGCTGGGAATCCTGACGGGCTGCCAGCCTGGTTTGCGTCAAGACGTTGTCGAGGGGACGGTGATTGACAGCACCACCAAAGCGCCCATAGGTTGGGCAGCGATTGAGATCAACAACCCATCCATCCCGGGAGTTCACTGGCGAACCATGACCAATGATCGTGGGTGCTTCCGAATATGCTTTGATTCTGGAGAAGGCTGGAAAGGGATGGGCTGGCGCGGAGTATTCGTAGATGGTTTCAATGCAGACACAAGCAAGACGAGCACAATTACCTGCAAAGCTGACGGCTATCAGGGTAGCGTGATATCATTCTCCTCCTTTACAAATAAACTGGAACCCATTGAACTGGCTAAGATCCGGCTGTCGTCACGAGGGGAAATTCGACTTGTGCCGGCCGTGCCTGTTCACCAGCCTGTTGTAGGGTCAGAAACCCCGGCCAAGGCCGAGGGGAAGTAGGCGCCGCGGGGGCGGGGAAAATGGCGGCAAGGAGGATGAACCCTATGCGGTTCGCGGCGATTCTGCTCCTGGCCGTGCTGGCAACCGTAACCTCCGGCTGCAGCCCCAAAGGCTACTTCACCGACCGCTGGGCCGACGCCAAGGATATATTCACCGCCACCGTCGGCACCGGCGGGGGAGTCAAGGCCTGAGTGGGGTTTGTCCAAGTCGGGGAGTTCTACAACTCGGACATCGCCGGCCTTAGGGGCGGGGCTTCGTTCAGTCTCAGCGGCGATTTCCGAGCCCGGCCAGTTTTCGATTTTGCCAGCACCATCCCTTGGCCTCTCCCCGAGAGGTGCGGCGACTTCCCGCTGCCCGTCACCTCGGCCGAGGACTTCGAGTCGGGATACATGCCGGATGAGAAGATCGACCCGGCTGCGACCAAGCGTGGCAAGAAATTTGCAGCCATCATGCCGGTGCTCCCGGCACTGACCTTCTCTGACTGCCCCTACTACTACACCCAGGTCGAAGTCGCCATCGGCGCCGGCGGTACTCTGCGGCTGGGCTTCAACCCGGGCGAACTGCTCGACTTCCTGCTGGGTTGGACGACGCTCGACATCTTCCAGGACGACCTCAAAGCTCAGCGGGAGCGCGAGGCGGCGATAAGAACCATGAGGCGGGAGAAGCCACCGGAGGCGCCATCGGCTCCCCCGGCTCCGCCGCCTCCTCAGCGCTGAGTAAGATCAAAGGCCAGGAGCCCAAGCCGTGACCTCGCCAGCCGAACAACCCGCCCCGCCACCCCGCACCTGGCGGCCGATGGCGGCGTGGACGGCGGGGATTGTGGGAGCCTTGGCGATCATCTGGCTGGTAGCCGTAGCATGTCTCTGGTTCCGCGAGACGAGATCGGCAGTTCTTGACTCGAAAGACGCGATATCCAAACGCATCGACGCCAGACATTTGATCGACCGCCTTGGTGGGCCAGGCCCGGCACTGAGGAAGCTGCGTCTCTATACGCACCTTCCTCACAGGATCGCACCCTACCAAGGGGAAGCCGTCTGCCTCGCCTTCCACTGTGGCGATCAGGCCGTGCCGTTTCTTAAGAGCATCCTTGCTGACAAGGGCTGGAATGCGCATGTCAATGCTGACGACTGGAACGTCCACCTCAGTGCCGCCGGGATGCTGGCTCAGCTTCCTTCAGAGGATGCCGAGGTGGGCCTCCAGGCACTGGTCCAGGCTCTGAGTGATCGAGAACCGGTGATCCGCTGTATTGCCGCTTGGTGGCTTGGCGTGGTGAACTCCCGTGTGGATAGACCCCAGGCCATCCCCTTCTTGGTGAGAGCACTGGCTGATCCCGAAACAGTTGTGAGAGACCAGGCGGCTCAAGCACTGGCCACGCGGAAGCAAAGCGAGGTTCTCCCGGCAATGAAGGCGGCACTTCAAGACAACGACCAGACCGTCCGCGCAGCCGCTGCCGCTGCGCTGAAGAAGATGTGGGATGAGGGGACCAAGTTGTGACTGAGCGAATCGATCAGGCCCCGCCCCTCCGCACCTGGCGGCCGATGGCGGCGTGGGGGTGGTGAAGTAGGCCAGCCCTGCTGTTGCGCCGGGCAAGGGCACGGGGAGAATAGCGGAGGGAAGGAGGAAGTCTCTATGCGGCAGATCGTGATTCTCGCTGCCGCCTTCGCACTCCTGGCTGCCGGATGTCGATCTGGCAGCGCCCCGGATATCTTCTCCGACGCACGCTGGCGGACATTTGCTTCCGGCTCCCCGGGAGTCACCACCGGCACTCCCATCGAGCTGACCGTCACCGAGGGGGCCGGCAACCAAGTCGGCGTGCAGACTGTAGAGTTCCGGATCAACCTGGGCCGTTCCGGCAACAGGCATTGGCTGCCACTCAGGCAGGAAGTGATCGTCGATTGTGCGGGCGGGAACAGGGAAACCGAGGCTGAGGCGGTTGCCGGCCTGCTGGCGTGTATCCTCTGGAGGGCATGGGGGGCCGAAGGCGACGAGACCGTCAGATTATGCGGCCAGACCGTGATCGATTGCTCTCAGGCTCTGAAGAATGCCAGGATTGCTGACGGGGTCATGCGGGGTTCGTTTGAAGTGAAGCGCGCTGCCTTTCGGGAAGAGATGAACCAGGGCTTCGCCAAGAAGCAAGCCGCTCATTCTGGTCTCCCCTGGAAAGTGGAAGCGGTGATCCTGGTGACGTTCGACAACACCTCCATAAGACGGACGATGGTTGATCGCAAGCGCTACAATTTCATCCACGCTGCCGGCGTCATCGGAAACTGGATGTGCTGGACTTACCCCGAGCAACCTGTGTCTGAGACGGCCCCGCGATGAAAAGGGGCTCGGGCAAAGGAGCGGCAAAGTGACCGAGCATCCCGCCCCGCCCCTCCGCACCTGGCGGCCGATGGCGGCGTGGACGGGAGCCATTCTCCTGGCCCTCGGCCTGGCCTGGTTCGGCGGGGCGGTGGTGGTCACCCAGGTTCAAGTGCGGGCGGCACTGAAGGTGTTCTGTGGGCGCAATTACAGCGAGGCCATAGGCCGCTTGGGCGGGCCGGCGCAGGCGGCTACAAAGCTGTCCCAGTACCTGGGTTTTCCCGGAGCCTTGGCGCCGGATAAGAATGATGCTCTGCTGCTCCTGGCCCTTTGCGACGAGCCTGGTAGCGTTGCGATGGTCGAAGTGCTGCGGAACCGGGACCCCATTCTGAGGAGGGAGGCTTGCATCTATCTGGTTGCGATCCTGGATGTGAATGCGCGGCTTCCGAAAATAGCGTCCGACCCGCGCATTGCCGTCCCAGCGCTGACCTGTGCATTGACCGACAGTGATGCACAGGTTAGGTCATCGGCGGCCTTCGCGCTGGGCACTCACGGTGCCAAGGCCCGGGCCGCTATCCCTGCCCTTGAGCAAGCACTTCGTGACGAGAACGAGGAAGCGAGAAAGGCCGCCGCCAAGGCTCTGAAGCAGATCCGTGACAAGGAGCCTCCGAAGTGACTTTGTCAGCCGACCAGCCCACCAAGCCCCTCCGCACCTGGCGGCCGATGGCGGCGTGGACGGCGGGGAGGGTCGCGCCGGTAGCGCGTGGAGCGCAATGGCCGCGGTTGGAACGTCCACAATGAAGATTACTGATCTGTCGCCGGTTCGGAGTGAGCCGAAGAAGCTCTACTACTTCGGACGGTCCGCCCTCTGGGTGTTCTTGGGGCTCCTCGCCACTGGAATCTATCTGCGGCTCGCGCCGGCGGACCAGCTTGGTCTGGAAGGGGCTCCTGCGTTCATTCTCATGTACGTGGTGGTTCTCAAGACAGTCCTGCCGTTTCTCTCGCCCTTCGGGCTCATCGCATCGCTCGGCATAATGCGCCAGAAGAACTGGGCTCGACACCTCATGGTCGCTGTGCTGGTGCTCGGATTGATTGGCCTGGTGGCATATGGCATAGGGTTCATCATCGCTGCTTGGACGGCTCCATCCTCCAAGTTCCGGGGTGGAGACAAGGTCGGCGTCATATTCGGCAGCTTGACCGTCCTCGGCATCTACTTGGCAGGGATGCTCTGGTGTATCGCGCACATCCGCAGCGCACCCTTTGTTCGCGGCTCCGCTTCACCGGCCGGTGCCCCAGCCGCTCATAGGGAAGCCTTGCTTCTGCTGGTGGCTGCCGCACCCGAAGAATGCCATCGGGTATTGAGGGCAAAGCTCAATGGCCACGGCATCTACGATTGGGTTGAGGATAAGCACGGTGGCCGATCTCTGCTCATGCCCCGAAAACCGGTGGAGATCGTCCAGAAACTGCGGATCACGCCGGTCCTGCAAGTCTCCATAACACCCGCCGCGGATGGGACGGAAATCCGCGGGATCTTCCGGCTGAGGCGACGCGACTGGCTTCTCTATGGCTGCCTGGAAGCGCTGGTCGCGGTGCCGTTCGTGCTGTGGGCCATGATCGGGCACCCGATGGATGACGGGTGGGCAGGCCTGGCCAAGTTCGCGCTGGCGGCGGCCTTCTTCCTGCTAATCCTTCCCATTCTCCTGCTGTGCACCTGGCACATAGACATTGTCGTGGGCATCCGGGAGGAGATGGTCGGCATGATAAAGAAGGCGCTGGCGGATGCCTGACCGCCGCCGCCGAGGCGCTGAAGAAGATCAAGGGCGAGGAGCCGCCGAAGTGACCTCGCCCGCTGACCATCCCGCCCCGCCCGTCCGCCCCTGGCGCCCGATGGCGGCGTGGACGGCGAGGAGCTGCGTCGTGGGCCAGCTTGCGCGCCACCGCCGGGCGGGGTAAGCTGAGGGCGGAGGAGAGATGACGGAGCCCACAGAGCAGGCCAGCCCGCCCCTACGCACCTGGCGGCCGATGGCGGCGTGGACGGCGGGGATGCTGCTGGCGCTGGGATTTATCGGGTTAGCCATATCGTGCATCTGGTATCTGAAATCTAACGATCCCATCGCACCGATGTGTGGATTCAAGAGCATTCCGGCTGCGGAGCCCGGAACAGTCCTATACTCCGATGGAAGGAACACATACTCAGATGATATGACCAGTGCGGCCATTGCGTCGCTCTATTGGTCATCGATCCAACGCATTTCCGCTGCAGTGGGCCAAAGGCCAAGGGTGTACTGCTACGAGGACAAGATAATGTTTCCACGTCTGAAGGCAGTCTGGCAACTCGATGGTCACTACCTGGAGGTTCGTGTAGCGATGAACAATGACAACGATAGTATTTGGTGGAAAGCAATTGCAGGCAAGTATGATCCTGCGATTGAGACGACATCGGTTTCTGTCGAGGAAAGAAGCATTTACCCGCTCCCCATACGCAAAGATTGATGGAGGACTCGGAGAATAGGCTGAACCTTGCGCCGCGCCGAGGGGCGGGGAGAATGGCGACGGAGGAACTGATGCCGGAATCAACTGAGCAGGCCGCTCCGCCCCTCCGCACCTGGCGGCCGATGGCGGCGTGGAAGTAGGCCAGCCCTGCTGTTGCGCCGGCCGCGGGGGCGGGGAAAATGGATTGTGGATGAGGCCGGAGGTGGGCAATGAGGGGCCAACTGGGAAATGACGGTCGTGAATGAGCCGACACCAGCCAAGCCATCGCGCCGGCGCAGACTGGCGATCATCGTGGGTCTCGTAGTATTGTTCAACCCATTCACCTGGATGGGATGTTGGCTGGGCGGCGTGTGCTGGCTTAACGCGCACCCCAAAGTTGGAGAGAATGTGCAGTCTGTCAACTGGCTTCCGGCGGGAGCCAGCAGAGTCTCATACTACAAAGCTTACTCATTCACGGCGTTCGAATTCGATATAGAGGAGAACGGGTTCAGGCAATGGGCGTCGAGGTGGGAGCTCAAGGACATCCGTGAGCCGCAGAGCATCATGAGGTACAACTATTTCGTGGAGGACGCGCCGAGCTATGGCAGAGCCCACATAACGGACGGCCTGTACGACGAGAAGAGAGGGGAGAACGGCGGCGGCTACCACGTAGTCTATGACCGCACGGCACGCCGCGCCTACTTCCAGAGCAATCCGAGATAGACGGCGCCGGGCTTTGGCGCGTGGATAACCGCTTCGGAGAAGCTGATGTCCGAGACCATTGCGCAGGCCGCCCCGCCCCTCCGCACCTGGCGCCCGATGGCGGCGTGGACGGCAGGGAGCTGGGTCTCGTTGTAGGCCACCCCTGGTCTTGCGCCGACCGCGGGGGCGGGGAAGAAGGGGCCATGGGAGGGTGGATCATGAACGCAGCCGGGATATTGTCTCGTCTCCGCCATCACGCCGACACGCGCTTACTCTCGGTGGTCGCGGTCGTGTCGCTTCTGTCTGGGCTGTTCCTCGCCGCCGGTTGCGGTCCGGCGAGACCGGCACCGACCGCCAGGAACTACGGAGGCCATCGCAGCGAGGCCCGGAAGCTCGCCGATCAATATCCGGTCCTCACCGGCGTGCTGGCCAGCATGATGGCCTCTGGCGAGGTCGGCGACATCGTGGCCGCCGGCAAGGCCGAGGTGCGCACCTACTCCCGCACTAAGGCGGGTGGTGAGCAGGAGGTGACCGAGCACCGTCTGATGGACTCGGTTGTCCGGGTCTCGGTGCGGAGCTTGGTGTGCTTTGATCCCGTGGTCGGGCTCGACCCGGCGAAAGTGTCGGAAATCGCCTACGGCGACGGGGAAAAAGACGGACTGGTGCTGACCGATGCCCAGGACGTCAAAGATCTGCTCGACGCGCTCCGCGAGCACAGCCGTGAAGTTCAGTTCGAGATTGCCTGGCAGGGCTACAGATCCGAGGGCGAGACGGGGCCGGTCCGGCTAGGTCGGCACGTCGAGCTTCCGTCCATGCCCGTGACCGCGACCATCTACCGCGGCGACAGCATCGACGAGAAGTGGGAACCGTCCGGCACGCGGGGGCTCTACATCCAGGTCAAGCCCGGCTGGACCCTCTGCTTCCGCGGCGAAGCCTTTGGCGGACGCTTCACGACGGGTGGCACGGAGCCAGTGTCCTTCGTCAACCCCCAGGTGGTCGAGGTGCTCAAGCGCTTGGCTGAGAGAGGTGGCAAGGCCCTGGCGCCCATGTATCCTTCGGGCCGGGCCGTCAACTCGGAGGCCGAGGCCATCGCCCACGCTCGGAAGTCCTCTCGGTGCCGCGAGGTGCCGGCCGACTGCCCCGCCGAGGTTGTCCGTTCGGAGGGCCGCTACTTCGTCAAGTTCGTCAAGCGGATAACCGACCCGTTCCCGGCGCGGGTGGTCCAGGCCACGGTGATGGTCGACGAGCAGACCGGCGTCTACTTCGTGGACAATCGGAGCGGAAAGGCCCCGCTGCCGTTCGGCGACTTGTTGCGGGAGTAGCCGTAACCTCCGAGGCTCGGGGGCGGGGAGAATGGGGGTGGAGGAATTGATGCCGGAGCCTGCTGACCAGCCAGCCAAGCACGCCACCACTGCACGGCGAACATGGTGGCTTCTGTGGCTTCTGTTCCTCTTGCCCGTTCTGGTCTTTGGCGGACGGTGTGGCCTCCGGCAGTACCAGTATTCGCGCGAGGCACCCGGTATCGAGGCCCGCTTGACCGTGCTCCGCGAGGCTCTGGCCCGTGGGGATCGCGCTGTGGTGCTCAGCTTCGTCCGCCAACCGCCGGGCAGGGTGTCGAGCGAGACATCCTTTGCGGGCCAAGAGCCTGGAGCCTGGCATCGGCCTCGGCCACCAATCGGCGCGTGTTGCGCTCCAAAGCCGCCAAGCTGCGCTTGAACTGGGCTGCCGTCCGCTTGAGCCTGGCGTTGTCCTTGCGGAGGCTGGCCATCAGCGAGCGGGCTTCCCGCTTGGCCAAGCGGCGGATTTCTTCCTTCAGCAGGGCTCCGATGTTGGGCATGCTGTTCTCCTCATCAAAGACCACTGGGGCCGCATGGTCGCCAAGCTACTACGCGGCGTCAAGCACAGACGCTGTGATTGCGCCTCATCCGCGCAGAAGGCGGTACTGCCCCGGATGCGGCTTCTTCACGAACTCAATCTTGTCCTGGTTGACAAGCTCCGTCAGGTCGCGCTTGGCGGTCCGCTCCGAGATGTCGAACTCCTTCTCCATGTCCTCCCGGCAAAGCGTCTTGCCGTCGCGCAGCCGTTGCAACGCCCACTCCTGCCGCTCGACCGAGTGGTTGTCCGCTGAACGGGGACCGCCGGCGGGTTCTGCCGGCGGAGGCTGCGCAGCGGCGCCGCCGGCGCCATCCCTCACTACGATCCAGTCCTTCAGGAAATAGCCCTGCTGGCTGTGGTCAATGACATCGCAGTTGCCGCACTCGATATTCAGCTCCTCGCGCAGGCGCCTGGTGATGTTCTCGCGCATGGTCCGGACGCAGCCTCGGATATTGGCGTCCTGGCCCACGACCTCTTCCAGCCGGGCCGACGACCGGCGCACGAACCTGCCGGCATCCTGCTGCCGGAGCGAGCCAAGCACCTTGATGGACCGCTCGGACCCCTTGTCGCTGATGATGCTCACGCCCAGGAGTTCGACGCGGTCCGGGTAGAAGACCATCTCCCCACCCTGAAATGGCTGGGGTTTCCCAACGGGCCGACCCTGTGGCTTCGCAACCGGCGCCGATTTGTTCAGGACCGCCTTGATGACATCAGCCAGTGTTCGCCCGGTGTCCGGGAAGGGCTTGGTAATGAACTCTCTAGCCCCGGCCGCCTTGAGCGGCTCCACCATGTTCAGGCACTTCACGCCGTGCCCGGTCATCACGATGATCGGCAGCTTGCCGGGCCCCTTGGTCGCATGAATGTGCTCGGCGAGGTTGAGGCCGTACTGGACGCTCGCCCCGCCGCGCCCGGACTTGGCCGGGATCTCCAGATCCATCAGCACGTAGTCGAACTGGCTGGCCTGCAGCATCTTCTGGGCTTCTTCTTGGCTCTGCGCCCAGCGGTGCTCATGCCCCAGCGAGTAGAGGGTGTCCTCTACGCTCGGCATTGCCCGGTCGTCGTCCTCAACCACCAGCGCTCTGGTTATCATGGCTATCCCCGCGCCCTCCCCAGAAGAGGCAGCGTAACCGTCACCGTTGTGCCCTTGTCTTCCCCTGTCTCGATCTGAAGCTTGCCGCCATGCGCTTCGACGTTCCGCCGGGCGATGGCTAGGCCATACCCGGTGCTCCGCCGCTTGGTCTTGTTCACCCGGCCGGGCAGGAGCACCTGGTAGGCGGTCCACTCCTCGGCCGAGAACCCCTTCCCGCTGTCCCGGATGCGCAGGTGCGTGGCCTCGCCGTCCTGGTGCGCCTCGATGCTCAGCCGTCCTTTGGCCAGAGTGCCATCTGGCCGGGCATAGGCTTCGAAGGCGTTCTTGATGATGTTGGTCAGCGCCATGACCAAGAGCGGCCTGGTAACCTCAAAGGCAAGCGCATCCGGAACGCTTACGGTAACCGCCACGCGGTCCGGATCGAAGCCGCCTTCGCTGATGCTGCTCCGGGCCAATTCCAGCGCCGCGTTCACAACGTCCAGTACCTGCTCAGTGCGGTTCTTGGGCTCCGGGGGTGTGGAGTACTCGTCCATGTCCATGAGAGTGCGTTCAAGCATCACCAGATCGTCGGCCAGCCTGGCGGCCACGGTCTTTGCCCGTGCGTCGCCTTTAGCCGCGGCACCCTTGATCAGGGCATTGCCGTTGGCCTTCAGGTGGATGAGGATGGCACGCAAGTCATGAAGCATCGTCCTGGCGAGCATGTCCTTGTACATGTCGCAGATGTGCTGGGCCCGCTTCCTGGCCGCCGGGCCGTGCTGGCGCTCAAAGGCCTCGAACTGGCCGGCGATTTGCCCCAGGCCGCGCTTGGCGTGGCGGTCCTGCATCTCGGCCTTTGCCCGGCGCGCTATGGCGCGTTCGGCCGAGTTCCGCACATAGGCGTTGGAGTCCTTGGCCAGCACCGGCGCGAGTATCGAGAAGTCCTTGGGTGGCAGCATCGGCAGGAAGTCGGCCACGTCCTTCCGGACCTCCCACTTGGGGTCCGCCGCCAGGAGATGCGCCAGGGCCAAAAGGTGGTCAGCCAGGCTGAAGGCGGAAAGCGCCTCGGCCAAGCTCTGGGCCACCTCCCGTCGTCGGTCCCAGGACAGAGCCTCCCTGTCCGCTTGCAGGCGGGCCAGGGCATCGGCTAGGTCTGGTCTACCGGTGCCGTCAGCCATCTATATCCCGTACTTCTTCTTACGCTCCAGGAAGGCTTCCTTGCCGCCCTCCAGGAGCTTCACGATGTCGTCCCGGCACTCGTCGACGGAGCCAACATTCTTCAGGCTGGCCGACTTGCCGTTCGACCTCAGCACGAAGACCCTTCCGGCTTCGCCGAGGACCGGGATGTTGGGGTTGTGGGTGACGAAGATCAGCTGACGACTGGTCTGCACCTTCCGGACGTTGGAGACCACCTTCTCGAAGACGAAGCTGTTATCCAGGTTGTCCTCGGGCTGGTCAACCAGCAGCGGATTGGCGCTGTCGAGCAGCAGGATGGGCAGGATGGTCGTGCACTTCTGGCCGGTCGAAAGGGTCAGCGAGTTCTTGTAGGTCGTGCCGTCCTTGAACTCGATGTCCGGCCGGTCTACCAGCTCGACGATTTCGAGCTTATGGAGCACCTCGGGCGTCCCCAAGGCGGCCAGAACCTTGCCGGCCTGCTCCTCGTTGATCTCCGCACGGCTGACCAGTGCGCTGTCGTCCTGCCGCCTGACGAGTTCGGCCAGCTCGGCTGGCGATATCGCCTTCACTATCTTCTCGGCAACAACGTTGCGCTTCATGCGCAGGTCCCGGAGTTCCTCCTCGAGGAGACTCTGGTAGCGCTCCGGATTGCCGCACTGCTCCACCGTCACCTTGACGGAGGCGTCCAGCGCGCTCGTGATCTTCTCAGCCACGGCCTTGCGGATGGAGAATCGCTTGTCCCGAAGCTCCGATAGCTCCCGCAACAGCGCCGCGCGTTCCTCCCGGAGCTTGGCCAGTCGGTTCGTCAGATCGTCGCGCTGGCGTTTCTTGGCCAGGAGTTCGTTCTTGCGCCGCTCCAGCTGCGCACGTTCGGCCGCCCGTTCCTGGGCAACCTGGTGCTTGTCCAGGAGCGCCTGGAACGCTTGCTCCTGCTGGGTGTGCGTGGCGGCCAGTTTCTTGCCAGTCTCGGTGAGATCAGCCTCCTCCTGGCGGACCCGCTTTACCGCCTGAGCGACCGCCTTGTCCACGTCGGCCCCACAGGCCCTCAGGCTCTGCCGAAGCTGCTTCATGGCCGCTGCGTTGGGCCCGGCCAGGATCTCCTCGTCGATCAGGACATCAGCCTGCTGACCGATCCAGCCGGCGTAGCCCTCAAGGTGCTTGACGTATTCGCGCAGCAACTCCGCGCTGCTCTCGACAGCCCGCTTTTCGCGGTCGCGGAGCGCCTTGGCGGCGTGGGCCTTGTTGATGGCCTCCGAAGAACCGCCAGCCTCCGTCGCAAAGCCCTTCAGTTTCTCCTCCACGCCAGGTAGCATGCCCAGTTCCTCGGCCAGCGTCGCGATCTGGCCTTCCAGCGGGAAGATGGTGTGCGAATTGGCCGAAAGCTTGGCCTCCAGCTGCCTGAGCCTGGCCTCCAGATCGGCAATGGCCTCGGCTTCGAAGTTGTCCAGGAGCGCCAACTGGGACAGCGCCCGGTCGGCGACGGACTCCACCTCGTTCTGGCTGAAGATGTTGGCTGTGAAGAAGCCGCCGGCACGCAGCGTGATGTCCGTGGGCTTCCCGGCCGCCGTGGTGACCACCGGCTCCTCGCCGGCCGAGCGCTTGATGATGTAGCCCAGCCCATCCTTGGTCTCGACCTGCAGCTCCACCCGGCCGCCCTTGAGGTTCCGCTCGACCAGCGACTCGATCCGGTCCCTGGCCTGGCGGTCGTCGTCCATGCTCGGCAGCCGGTCCAGGGCGTAACGGATGAACTCCAGCACCGTCGTCTTGCCCGTGCCGCGGGCGCCGATGATGCAGTTGAGGCCAGGCACGAACTCGATCTTGGCCCCGTCCAGGAACCCGCCGACTATCGTCAGGCTCCGGAGGCGGTGGAACGTGGGGCGTTCGGCAGGCTTCGGACCGGGCATTGGGATTCCTCCGGCGGCGCCGGGGCCGGTCCAGTGGCTGGATACGGTGCGTCCCCGGCGTCAGGGCATTACGGTAGCCAGGGGTGGAGATGTGTCAAGCACACGGCTTGCAGCTAAAGGGCCGTGGGCGATAATGCCTCGGCATGCGCCGCAACACATCCTCCAAGTCCTCTACGACAGGCTCTACGCCAAGGCGTGTTGCGTCCATTCGCAATGACACCATCAAGCACTATCTTGAGGACATGGCCAAGTGCAGCCAGTACTTGTTGTTCGAGTTCGTCCACAAGCACGGGATGCCTTTCGGGAAATGCATGCCTTTGCCCAAAGGATACAGCCCAGGCAAAGAGCAGAGATGCTTCTTCAACGCCTTTTGCATGACAGTGAAATATCCGAAGCTCACCTATGTCGAGGGCTTCGCCCGCCTGGTGCTGTGCAAGGACATGGATTGTATTCACCACCATGCCTGGGTGGTTGATGAACGGGGCCGAGTATTCGATCCGACCTGGACGGGGAAACTGAAGGGGGCCGAGTACTTTGGCATTCCATTGCAGTCCTCGTATGTGGAACAGACCTTGTTCCTGATCGATCCAACGTGCCAATCGATCCTTGAGAAGCAGGCTGGCGACAAACTGCTCATTCAGCAATGCAATCCGCGCAAGTGGAAACGGACCATGAAGATGTCGGCTTGAATCATCCTCGGTTTCCCGTGGAGGTAATTGAGAGGGCAGACTGGAGGGTGCAGAGGAGTTGGTGAACAGAGAAGGCGACCAAGCCAGAGGTGAGCATGA
>Ga0302248_1001931_pt1 | contig 13702 bp, 11 predicted proteins | sample AAG_UR_Leu_MG_FD_193528 | JGI IMG/M metagenome (GOLD analysis project Ga0302248, IMG submission 193528) | Enriched activated sludge microbial communities from anaerobic digester in WTTP, New Holstein, Wisconsin, United States - AAG_UR_Leu | ecosystem: Engineered > Bioreactor > Anaerobic >... | reverse complement strand
ACTGCGCCTGGTCCATACCCACCTCCACGGGGAAAGGATCACCGACGACGATTTCACGGACTTGGCCCTCCTGCGTCTCGACATGATCTGTGCCGTGGAGGCCCTGCCCGACGGTCTGCCCGGCCTTGTCCACAGCGCCCACCTCATTCCGGAGAATACCGCCGGCCAATACTGGTCGCTCCTGGAACCGTGCCGTCCCGCGGAGATGGACCTTCACTTCACCTCCTTCATCAGCGATCTCGAAGGGGCCTTCGCCCGGCGGCAGAGGACGCGCCGGGTGGAAGCCGCGGACCGGGGCATCCTCATCCGGGTGGAGACCAACCCCGGCGGCGACGCCCCCGTCTCTCTGGCGGAGCTCAAAGAGCTGGCCCGTTCCAGCGGCGTCGAGGTTTTCGATACGGTCATCCAGTACCGTGACGCCCTGGATCCCCGCTATGTTTTAGGGCGGGGCAAACTGGCCGACGTGGTCATCAAGGCCCTCCAGATTGGAGCGAATCTCCTCATCTTCGATCACGAGCTCACCCCCGGCCAGGTCCGGTCCCTGGCCGACTTCACGGAGATGAAGATCATCGATCGCACCCAGGTGATTCTCGACATCTTCGCCCAGCGGGCCCACAGCCGGGAGGGGAAGATCCAGGTGGAGTTGGCCCAGCTCAAATATCTTTTGCCGCGCCTCGCCACGAAGCACACCGCCATGTCCCGTCTCACCGGCGGCATCGGCGCCCGGGGTCCCGGCGAGACGAAACTCGAAATAAACCGCCGCCGGGTCCGGGACCGGATCCATCTCCTGGAGAAGGAGTTGCGAGGAATCGAAAAGGCCCGGGGGCAACGACGGATAAAACGGGGCAAGACGGGACTCCCCGTCATCTCCATTGTGGGCTACACCAACGCCGGGAAATCCACCCTCCTCAACAGCCTGACCCACAGTTCCGTCTTCACGGAAGACCGCCTCTTCGCCACCCTGGACCCGAAAAGCTCCCGGCTGCGCTTTCCCCGGGATACGGAGGCGGTCATCACCGACACCGTGGGCTTCATCCGCGATCTCCCCCCGGATCTCTTCGCCGCCTTTCGCTCCACCCTGGACGAACTCCACGAGGCCCATGTCCTGCTCCATGTGGTGGACATCAGCAATCCGGACTTCGAAAATCACATCGCCGCCGTGGAGAAGATTCTGACGGAACTGGACATCGCGGACAAACCCACGCTGATGGTCTTCAACAAGGAGGACCGCCTGGCCGACAAAGACGTCTTGTCCAACCTGTGCCACCGCTACCGGGCGGTCGCCGTCTCGGCCCTGGACAGGAAGACCCTGCCGCCCCTGATCGAAAAACTGGCCACTATGGTCAAGGGTGTGGGACCATGATCGTCGAGATTGGTTGTATCCGCAGGAATTATACGACGGCGGAAAAAACTTGACTTGCCCAGCCAATATGACCATTATGGTCACAAGAATCGAAACGGGAAGGAAATAGGCAATGAAAACAGCAGCGGTGTCTGTCTTGAAGGCTTCTCTGAGCGAATATCTGGCCAGAGTGAAATCAGGCGAAGAGGTGATCGTGACGGACCGTGGCAGACCGATAGCCAAGATCGTCCCTGTCTCCAGAACTTCCGTGGGGCTTGACGGGCGTTTGCTTGCTCTGGAGAAAGCCGGTCTCGCCAAAGCGCCTCATGAGACATTCCCCGAAGATTTCTGGGAAGGGATACCAAAGGTAGAAGACAAGGAGGCCCGGGCTTTGGGGCATATCCTGGAGAAAAGAAGGGAAGGACGATGAAATTCTGGGATTCGTCCGCCCTAATCCCGCTTTTTGTTGAGGAGGATTCTTCGGCTATCGTCCGCAAAATCGTAAAAACCGATCTACACATGGTTGTCTGGTGGGGAGCTGTCCTGGAATGCAAGTCCGCACTGGCGCGTTTGCGAAGGGAGGGCGTCATCTCCGTGGAAGAGGAATATAGCGTGCGAGGGAGATTGAAAACCGCTGCCGCGTACTGGACGGAAATAACCGCCAGTGAGCAGGTGCGGCAGGAAGCGTCACGATTGTTGCTTGTTCATCCCCTGCGGACGGCGGATTCACTCCCATTGGCAGCGGCTATTATCTGGGCGGGAGCGCCGGTTCAGGAACAGGATTTCGTTTGCCTCGATGCCAGACTCAGAGAAGCGGCAAGAAAAGAGGGCTTTCTCCTCCTGCCATGAGCGCGCTGCAGAATCTTCCCCTAGGACACCGAAAACTCCTGGGAATCGGCATAATGCTTGCGATGCTGACCCTGACGGTTTACGGCCAGGTCAAGGATCACGCCTTCATCGACTTCGACGACTACGAATACATCACGGAAAACCCCCACGTCCGCACCGGCCTGAAGGGCGAAAATATCGTCTGGGCCTTCACTTCCTACCATTCCAACAACTGGCACCCCCTGACCTGGATCTCCCATATGCTGGACGTCCAGATCTTCGGATTGAACCCGGGGGGGCACCATCTGGTCAATGTGCTGTTTCACATCGCCAACGCCCTTCTGTTGCTGATCGTTTTCCAGCGCCTCACCGGCGCTCTGGGGCCGAGCGCCTTTGCCGCGGCGCTTTTCGCCCTCCACCCCCTCCATGTGGAATCCGTGGCCTGGGCCGCCGAGCGGAAGGATGTCCTGAGCTGTTTCTTCTGGCTGCTGACGATGCTGATGTATGTCCGCTATACGGAGAAGCCCGGTGCGGGGCGTTATCTCCCCTTGGCGGCGGTCTTCGCCCTGGGCTTGATGGCCAAACAGATGCTGGTCACGCTGCCCTTCGTCCTGCTGCTCCTGGATTACTGGCCCCTGGGGAGGACGGCATGGCCGTCACGGGGCAAACAGTTGCAAATGGATAACGGGCTTCAGAAAACACCCCCCCTCCCGGAGGCGGGCAAAGACAGCGCCTCACGGTACAACAGGAGCGGCGCAACTGACGAGCCTTGGCGAACGGCCAAGAAAACCGGGAGAAGACAGCGGTTGAGTTCCCGGCAGCCGGCCGCAGCGCCGCCGGCAACAACGGGAGGAGAAGGCGCCGGGCTGTCCGTCGGCCGCCTTTTTCTGGAGAAGGTCCCCCTCATGATCCTGGCCGCCGTTGCCGCCGTTGTCGTCTTCATCGTGCAGTTGAAGTCCGGGGTCCTCTACAATCTGCCCCAGTTTCCCCTGACGGTCCGCATCGAGAACGCCTTGGTTTCCTACGTCGCCTATCTCGCCAAGACGTGCTGGCCCGTCGATCTGGCCGTCTTTTACCCCCATCCCCTTAACACCCTTCCCGGCTGGAAGGTTTTCAGCGCCGCCGGAGTGCTGCTTATCATATCTTTCACAGTAGTGAGGTGGGCACGGAGAAGACCTTATCTTGCGGTGGGCTGGTTTTGGTATCTGGGAACGCTCATCCCGGTGATCGGTCTGGTGCAGGTGGGGGTACAGGCCATGGCGGATCGCTATACCTACATCCCCCTTATCGGCGTTTTCATCATGATCGCCTGGGGTGGCTGGGATGTCCTCAACTGTTTCTCACGGAGGAGAGGGGCGGACGCCACAACGGCCGTCCGCGTGAAAATCCCGACAGGACAGCAAAATTCAACGGCAGCAGGTGCAGCAGATGGAGATACGGGATCGGGAAAAGAGGCGGGTGCATCGCCCCCCGCGACAAGTGCCCTATCCTTAAGCGTTTCCTCGCTGGGCCTTCCCGGATTGATCGCCTGGGTCATCGCCATAACTTCGCTGCTCGTTCTGAGTTACATGACCTGGAAGCAGACGGGCTTTTGGCGTGACAACATCACCCTTTATGAAAGGGCCATCCGGGTTGTGCCCGACAATTACTGGGCCTACAACAACCTGGGGGCGGCCCTCGCCGACCGGGGTGAATTGGCCGCTGCGGAAAAACTCTTCGCCCAATCCCTGGGGATCATGCCCGCCTACCCCGGGGCCAACCGGAACATGGCTGTCCTGTTATACAAGCAGGGAAAATATGACGCCGCCCTGCCCTTCCTGGAGAAGGCACTTAGAATACAACCCCGGAATCCGGACCTGCACTTTACCAAGGGGGCGGTGCTCCTGAAATTGAACCGCAACGAAGAGGCCGCCGACGCCTTCCGGGAGGCCTTGTCCCTTCGCCCCGGCGACCCGGACGCCGCCGCGGGCCTGCGGGAGGCATCGACAACTACCCGCAAGTAGCGGACCTCGAGCAAAGAGGCAAGGGAAAACGCACCCCCACCCATCCTTGTTACTGCCCCCCTTCCCTCCCATCCTTCCCTTGCCGGCGAGGGGCTCCTCTCAACATATTGAAGAGGTTCGCCAAGAAGTGGGAAAGGATCTTTCCGGACCCGCTTGTTACATGATTCCCTTGTACCAGCCGCCGTCGATCTGTATCGCCGCACCGGTGATGTAGCCCGCCTGCTCGGAGGCGAGGAAGGTGACCAGGGCGGCGAATTCCTCCGGAGTCCCCAGACGGCCCATGGGAATCGTCGCCTCCCAGCGCTTGATGACCGCCTCGGGGGCCACCTTTTCCTTTTCCGCCACGGTTTTTGCCAGATTGCGCACCCGGTCCGTCAAGGTATAACCGGGGCAGACGCTGTTCACCGTCACGTTGAACGGGGCCAGTTCGTTGGACAGGGTTTTAGCCAGGCCGATGACCCCGGAACGGATGGTATTGGAAAGGATCAGGCCGTCAATGGGCTGTTTCACCGAGATGGACGTCATGTTGATGATCCTTCCCCAACGCTTCTCCTTCATCACCGGTACGACTTCCCTGGTCATGACGATCGTACTCAACAGGTTCAGGCGGAAACCGTTTGTCCACATTGCGTCGTCGATCTCCAGAAAACCGACCGAAGGGGGGCCGCCGGCGTTGTTCACCAGGATGTCCACCGTCCCGAAATGGGCCAGGGCCTTGCGCACAAACTGGGTGGCCTGTAGGGGGTCCGACACATCCGCCGCTACGGCCAGGACTTCCGCCCCCGTTTCCGAGCGCAGGAACTTCTCCGTCGCCGGGAGGGAAGGATCGTCAAGGGCGCATATGGCCACTTTCGCCCCTTCCCGGGCCATTTCCAAAGCCACGGCTCTTCCCAGCCCCATGCTTCCCCCGGCCACCAAGGCCACCTTGTTTTTGATTCCCAGATCCATGACAACCTCCTTATCACTCAACTTTTCGCCATCCTTAACAAAAATCCGGCCGAAAGGTCAACAGGGGATAAAGAAGCATCCTGCCCTTCAGGGGGAAGATCGGGGTACAGATGGGCTTTCTTCTCTTATTGTAAATCTTTACCGATGCCCCTCCCAACCTCCCCCTTGAGGTGGGATAAAGAAAATCGCTTTTTGTGATCTCGGGCGCTTTTGAAATGATGTCACAGGCTTTTAAGAACGACATCCGTACCGACGTTACACAACGTCATCAGCGCTTGACAGGCCGCCGGGGCGCCGCTATACTCCGCCGCCAGGAAAGAAACTGGCGCTAAATGAGCAAACCCAAAAGAAAAAAAGCCGCACCGCCTGCAAGGAAAGCCCCTACCCGGGCGCTGGTGGCAATATTTGTCGCAGCCCTGTTGTTTCCGCTGGTCCTCTTTTTCGCCGGCGAGGGATTGATCGCCCTGCTGTTGAGCAACCCCCGGCTGATCCCCGACGGCTATCCCCTGAATTTGTTGCGCTATTATCATGCTAATCACGAACGGGACGTCATCCAATTTTCCGAGGACTGTGCCCGTTACGACTCCGCTCTCTTCTACACCCTCAAACCCGGCGTCTGTCGGTTCACCAACCGTGAGTTTTCCGTCGCCTACCGGATCAACAGTTTGGGGGTCCGGGACAGTGAAGCGGCCCTCTTCGATCCCGAGATTGTCGTCCTGGGCGACTCCCAGGCGATGGGCTGGGCGGTGGCGCAGGAAGAGACCTATGCCGCCGTCCTGGGTCAGATGACGGGCAAAAAGGTATTGAACGCCGGTGTTTCCTCCTACGGCACCGTACGGGAAATGATCATGCTCGGCCGGATTTCCCCGGCGCGGCTCAGGTATATCATCATCCAGTACAGCGAAAACGACTACGACGAAAACCGCATCTTTGTGGATAACAGGCGGCAATTCAGGATATCTCCGGAAGAAAAGTACGAAGCGGTCCGCCGCTTCCATCGACAAAATACCAAATACTATCCCGGTAAACATATCGTCACCCTGATAAAGATAATGGCCAGTCCCGACATAACCATCACAGATGCCGACCCGGTCGCTTACCATCCCAATGAGGCGGAGGTGTTTCTGCAGGTGCTGCAGACCTCACCTGTGGATCTGCGGGGAAGGCAGATCATCGTCTTCGAGGCGAATCCCTATGGGGCAAACGCGAGGTCTTTTCTGGAAAAACTGGCACAGGAGGCCGGCAAATCGACGTATCCGGCTTATATCCGCAACCTGGTCGTCCTGGATCTCTCCCGGGAGCTAAACCCCGGCAATTACCTCCGTCTCGACGACCACATCACCGCCGCGGGCCATCGCCTGATCGCCACCCGGCTCGCCGAAACGATCAAAAAGGCGGAAAAGGATTCCCGCCGCCATCGATGAAGTCATAAAAAAGACACACCCCACCTCCCCTACTCACATCCCTACCGCAGGGGGTGAAATCCTTTTTTCGATCCCTTCACCGTTTACATGAAAATGTCCACAATTCCTCGATTATTTACATGTTTCGTTGAGCCCGTCAAACGGGCATGGCAGTTAGTCCGTCTCACGAGAAAATTGCCATGATCGCTTTTTTTGTTGTTGACAAACCCCGATTTTTATTTTACGGTGCGGGAAATTTCTCAAGGACACTACGTAAGGATCATGATTTCCGGGAACAGAAGAGCTTTGAACATGCTGAACAACCGCTTCGGATTATTGCTCCTCGCTCTTCTTCTGGTGGGCCCGTACCCACCACCCGGCGTTTTTAGGACCTAAGCGACACTCATAAACAAAATCCTAAGAGGCCACGGGTGGAAAATCCGTGGCCTCTTTGTTTTGTCGAGGTCGTCTTTTTTATTTCATCGTAGAGGGGGCAGGGCATATATGTACGAAATCATCTGGCACGGAAGAGGAGGACAGGGGGTGGTCATCGCCGCCCAGATGCTGGCCGAGGCCGCCTATCTTCAGGAGTTCAAGGGCGTGACCTCGGCACCGACCTTCGGTCCGGAAAGGCGGGGGGCGCCGTTGACCGCCTCCACCCGCATCGCCCAGGAGGCGATCCGGATCTTCTCGCAGATCGAAGCGGCGGATATTGCCGTGGTCCTCGACGAAAGCCTCTTCAAGGTCGTGGATATCTTCAGCCGGCTCCGCAAGGACGGCCTGCTGATCATCAACACCCAGACACCACTGGAAAAATGGCAGGAAAAGGTAAAATGCCGTCTGGCTGTCGTGGATGCCGGTAGCGTGGCCCTGAAACACCATTTGAGCAAGGAAGGGGCACCGGTGGTGAATACGCCCATGCTGGGGGCCTTCGCCCGGGCCACCGGACTGGTCTCCCTGGACAATCTGGAAAAGGCCTTGAACCACAAGCTCCCGCCGGGACAGGGGGCGCGGAACTTCGCCACCGTGAAGGCGGCGTACGAGGAAACCCGTATGGCAGACAAACAGGAATGATTTTTGACCAACTCGTAACGGGGAAATTCCCCTTACCCCTTCCAGGGAATGGGGATGTGACCTTTACGGGCTCGTCATTTTTAGGGGAGCGAGTTTATGAGCGTAAAGAGAGACGACAACATCTCGGCCATGTGCACCGTGGCCATCGGCGAGGGGGGAAAGACGGGGGACTGGCGGAGCGTGCGTCCGGTAATCGATCACGGCCGCTGCATCCCGTCGGTCAAGAAAAAGGCGGCCTGCTTTCTCTGCTGGCTGTACTGTCCCGAAGGGGTGGTCAAGGCCACGATTCCCGTGGAGATAGACTTCGATTACTGCAAGGGCTGCGGCATCTGCGCCGAGGAATGTCCGGCCAAGGCCATTGCCATGGTACGGGAGGTGAAGGAGCATGAGTAACGTACAGATCATGACCGGCAACTCGGCCGCGGCCATCGGGGCGAAACTGAGCGCCGTCCAGGTCGTGGCCGCCTATCCCATCACCCCCCAGTCCCAATTGGCGGAAATCCTCTCCCAGTACATCGAGGGGGGCGAGCTCAAGGCGGAATATGTCCGCGTGGAGGGAGAACATTCCGCCCTCACGGTGTGCATCTCCGCCTCCACCGTCGGCGCCCGGGTCTTCACCGCCACCAGCGCCAACGGGCTGCTCTACATGCACGAACAGCTCCACTGGGCCGCCGGTTCCCGCCTCCCCATCGTCATGTGCTGCGTCAACCGCGGCGTCGGCGCCCCCTGGACCATCTTCAACGATCAGCAGGACTCCCTCGCCCAGCGTGATACCGGCTGGATCCAGATGTACTGCCGGAACAACCAGGAGATCCTCGATACGGTCATCCAGGCCTACCGGATAGCCGAAGCGGTTTACGCCCCGGTCATGGTCAATTATGACGGGTTCGTCCTGTCTCACACCATGATGCCCGTCGCCGTCCCCGACAGTGAGACGGTGCGGGATTTCCTTCCCCCCTATCAGCCCCACACCATCCTCTCCCCCGAGGATCCCCGGAATTTGAATCCCGTCCTTTTCCCCTGGCGACGGGAAGACAGCGCCGGGGTCCTGTGCGACGGCTACATGGAGATGCGCTACAAACTTCAGGCCGCCCTGGAAAAGGCGCCGGCGGTGATCCAGGAGGTCAATCGCCGCTTTGCCGAGGTCTTCGGGCGGGACCATGGCGGCCTGCACTGGGAATACCGGACGGAGGATGCGGAGCTGCTGCTCGTCGGGATGGGCTCCCTGGCCAGCGAGGCGACAGGGGCGGCGGATCTCCTCCGGGAGGAGGGCATCCGGGCGGGGGTGATCGGGGTGCGGGTCTTTCGGCCCTTCCCCGCCGGGGAATTGCGGACCGCCTTTGCCCGGGCCAAGGGAATCGTGATCTTCGAGAAGGGGATCAGTTATGGCTACGAAGGGCCGTTATGCTCGGAGCTCAAGGCCGCCCTTTACCGGTCGGAAAACCAGGCGCCGATTCACAACTATATCGCCGGTCTCGGCGGCCGGGATGTGAAGGCCCGGGAACTCGCCGACGCCGCCCGGGCGTCCTGGCAGGCAATGGAAAAGGGAATTTACGAACAGCCGACATCATGGCTCAACTGCTATACGGGGTGAAATCATGCCGGAAAATCTCTTCAAAATAAACGCCAAAGAATACATCCTGCCGGGAACCCGGGCCTGTCAGGGCTGCGGTCTGTCCCTGGCTTACCGTTACGCCCTCAAGGCCCTGCGGGAAAACACCATCGTCACCCTACCCGCGAGCTGCCTTTGCGTCCTCCACGGCATCTATCCCAGCACGCCGGTGATGATCCCCTGTCTCAACAATTCCTTCGCCAGCACCGCCGCCTCCGCCTCGGGACTGGTGGCAGGCCTCCAGGCCCTGAACAAGACGGACATCACCGTCATGGCCATCGCCGGCGACGGCGGTACCTTCGACATGGGCATCCAGGCTTTGAGCGGGGCCGCCGAGCGGGGAACGGACTTCATCTATTGCTGTTACGACAACGAGGGCTACATGAACACCGGCACCCAGCGTTCCAGCGCCACGCCCCTGGGGGCACTGACCACCACGACGCCCATCGCCACCAAGCAGCAGCACAAGAAGGATTTCATCAAGATCATGGAGGCCCACGACATCGCCTACCTGGCCACGGCCTCGCCGGCCTATCCCATCGATCTTTACGACAAGTTCGTCAAGGCCAAGAAGATCCGCGGGACGCGCTACATACACCTTTACATTCCCTGCCCCCCCGGCTGGGCGTTCCCCCCCAAGGACACGGTGAAGATGGGCCGCCTGGCCGTAGAGACCGGCGTCACCCCCCTCTTCGAGATCGAAAACGGGCGCTTCCGCTTCACCGGCCGCAGCAAGTCCATGGCGGAGAAGGGCAACCGCCTGCCGGTCATCAACTACCTGGAAAAACAGGGGCGCTTCCGGAAGATGAACATCGAACAGCTCCAGCAGATGCAGCGGTGGGTGGACGGCAAGTGGCAGGAGTATCAGCGGCGGGCCCAGGAACTATAACTGAATCACCATCGGCTTGAAGCCGATGAAAAATATGGGGACACTTCCCCTATTTATCTACCGATCGGCGGGGGGATGACGACTTGCCGCCCAGAACCCGGATTATGAGGTCCGCATAGCGTTTTGACGCCCCCTGGTTGGCGATCACGGCGGTCCGAGCCGCCTCACCCCGGACCGCCAGCATTTCGGGCCGGGACATGAGCCCGTGGAGCGTTGTCAGGAGTTCCCGACCGTCGGCGACGGGAATCCCCGCCCCCACCTTCTCCAGGAGTTCCTTCTCGCCGCGGAAGTCTTCCATGGACGGCCCGTAGCAGACCACCTTTCCCCAGGCCGCCGGTTCAAGGATGTTCTGCCCCCCCCGGGGGACAAGGCTGCCGCCGCAAAATACTACCGTCGCCAGACTGTAGATCTTGAAGAGTTCCCCGATGACGTCCACCACGACGACCCGTTCCGTGGTCCGCAGCTTCCCTGCCGCGATCTCGCTCAGGGCGATGGTGTCCTCATAACCCTCCCGGCGGCACAACTCCCGGACCGTCGTCCCCCTTTCCACATGGCGGGGGATCAGGATCAGCATGAGGGCCGGAAAATCCCGGAGCAGCTCCCCGTAAACCGCCAGGACCACCGCCTCCTCCCCTTCGTGGGTGCTTCCGGCGACAAAAACCTGTGTTCCGGACGCCGGATCGATATTGAGTCGCCGGGCGATTTCCTCCTGCAACTGAGGGGATACCTTGGCCGCCAGTCCGTCATATTTGGCGTTGCCCAGGATCTCCAGCCGCGGACGGGGCAAACCCAAGGCCAGAAGGCGTTCGCCGTCGGTCGCCGAAATGACGCCGACGCGGTCCACCAGGTCCAGCACCTCCTTCCAGAAGAAACGGGTCCGACTATAACGGCGGAAGGACCGGGGGGAAATCCGGCCGTTGACCATAACCGCCCGTACTCCTCTTGTCCGGCATGCCCGGAGGAAATTGGGCCAGATTTCCGTTTCCGTCATGACGAAGACATCGGGGCGGACCCGATCCAGAACCTTGGCCACCACCTGGGGAATGTCGAGGGGATAGTAGATGATGGCCGTGGCCTCCGTCACCAGGCGGCAGGCCATGTCCTGACCTGTTTCCGTGCTGGTGGAAAGGACGAGGCAGGCCGTCGGCAATTCCCGCCGCAAGGCGGCCAGGATGGGCGCCGCCGCCGTCACTTCCCCTACGGAAACGGCATGCATCCAGATGCGCGGCGACCCCGTCATTGTCCCGTAGATTTCTTCCGGCGCCCTTCCCAGCTTGGCCCCGAGACTGCGCCGGTATTTTCCCGTGAGCGCCATCCGCAGTCCGTAATAGGGCAAAGCCATCACGGCAGCGACGGCCAGGACGACATTGTAGAAAAAAAACATCATCGTTTTCTTTTCCGGGGCTTCCGGAAATTGGCTTCGCTGCAGCTCAGAAATCTCCATCGCTCCAGCATGGATAGCGAGGTATTCATATTCATTGACCGTTTTCGGGTTTCCTCACGAAAATAGGCGGGACATCTTCCGCCTTCATGAAGCCATACCGGGCCAGCGGTCGGCGGGAGGCCATTGACTCCCCGGCCGCCATATTGTATAGAGGGTCCATGAGGATCATTGCCCCTTCCATTCTGTCCGCCGATTTCAGCCGGCTGGGCGAAGAGATCGGCGCCGTGGAGCAGGCGGGCGCCGACTGGATTCACATCGACGTCATGGACGGCCATTTCGTCCCGAACATCACCATCGGTCCGGGGGTCGTCTCTTCCCTGAGAAAAACAACCCGTCTGCCCTTCGACGTCCATCTGATGATCGCCGATCCCGACCGCTATCTCGACGCTTTTCTGGCCGCGGGCAGCGACCGGCTCACCGTCCATGTGGAAGCGGCCACCCATCTCCACCGGACCATCGCCTATATCAAAGACAAAGGGTGCAAGGCCGGGGCATCGCTCAACCCGGCCACACCGTTGGCGATGATCGAACCGGTGCTCCCCGATCTGGATCTGCTCCTCGTCATGACCGTCAATCCCGGTTTCGGCGGCCAGAAGTTCATCCCCTCCATGATCGCCAAGATTCAGGCCGCCCGAAAGATGATCGACGACCGGGCGCCCCATGTGCTGCTCGAAGTGGACGGCGGCATCAACACCGCCAACATCAACGCCGTCGCATCCGCCGGGGCGGCGGCCTTCGTGGCCGGATATGCCGTCTTCGGCAGCGATGACTATCGGAAGACCATTGCGGCCCTCAAAAATCCCGCCTGACTCCTTAAAATGGGGACGGTTCTCTTTTTTTAATGCGAAAGCTTGGCATAAACCAAGGGAAAATGGGTCACCCTAGACAAGTCAATTTTTCGTCACCACTTCATAATCTAACTAAAAATAACCGGGGACGGTTCTCTCTTTCTAAAGCGGGCGCTCTGCTCAACTGAGGGCAAAGGGTTTGCCGGCAGCACGTCAAAAGTTCTTCGCCGCTTCTCGATCGAGATTAACCCCCGGTAATGTACAATAATTATCCGCCTACCACCGGGAAGCGAAAAATATATGTGAGCTGCGGCAAAGCCATTTTTCAAAGGACTCGATACCTTTTACGAGTTTCTCAGACCTGACGCCCTAAGCAAGCCGCGCCGCCAGTCGCTCCTGCACCTGCCGGGCCTCGGCGACGATCCTCTCGATCACCTCCGCCACCGTCGGCTCGTCGTGAATCAGGCCTGTGGCCTGTCCGACGGGCAGGATGCCCTTTTCCATATCCCCCTCTTCCGTGGCCAGTTGAAAGGCCTTGAAGCCGTTGGCCATATAGGCCATCTTGATGGCGTTGCTGTATCCGGAGGCGAGAATACCGAAAAAGAGTTTCCAATAGGGCATCTTCATCTGCCGGGCCACATCCCGGGAGTTCACGAAGGCCGCCGGGAGATCGACGCCTTTTCTGATGGCCCGCTCCGCGGCCTTGGTCTTCAGGACCCGGCACCAGATCCCGTCCACCCGTTTGGAATAGAGGGTGTCCGTCACGTCCATTTGTATGGAAAGATCCTTGAAGTTCTTGTGCAGAGGGCTTTCCTTCGTGGTCATGAAACGGGTGCCCATGGCCACCCCTTCGGCCCCCAGGGCCAGGGCCGCCGCCATCCCCCGGCCGTCGGCGATACCGCCCGCGGCCACCACGGGGATCTCCAGAACATTCGCCAGACTGGGAATGAGGACCATGGTCGTCACCGCCTCGCCGTGGGCCGCCGCCTCGTTGCCGGTGGCGATGACGCCGTCGGCTCCGTAATCCTGCGCCCGCTTGGCATGACGGGCGTTGACCACCGTGGCGAAGACCTTGCCCCCGTATTTGTGGGCCTCCCGAACCAGCCAGTCACCCTTGCCCAAGGCGAAGTTGATCACCGGCACCTGTTCCTGCAGGAGGATCTTCGCGTTATCCACCGCCCCGGGCATGAGCAGGGTGGCATTGCAACCGAAAGGTTTGTCCGTGAGGGAACGGATTTCCCGGATGGCCTTGCGCGTTTCTTCCGGATCCATAGGACCTGTGGCGAGAATACCCAGGCCGCCGGCATTGGATACGGCGGCCACCATCTTCGGAACGCTGATCCAGCTCATCCCGGAAAGAAAAATCGGATA
>Ga0302248_1001926_pt1 | contig 13720 bp, 12 predicted proteins | sample AAG_UR_Leu_MG_FD_193528 | JGI IMG/M metagenome (GOLD analysis project Ga0302248, IMG submission 193528) | Enriched activated sludge microbial communities from anaerobic digester in WTTP, New Holstein, Wisconsin, United States - AAG_UR_Leu | ecosystem: Engineered > Bioreactor > Anaerobic >... | reverse complement strand
GCAAGAAGGATATTCGCCCTCAGGATGGTTCGTGCTGGAAATCTTCCAGACTTTACAATCTTGGTCAGTTGCTTGCGATCCATTGCAGACAAACTCACATCGTACTTCTGTATAGGCATAATCGTATCGTATTGTGTATGATAACACAACAAAAATAAAACTATTTTTGACTTTATACAACATTTAGATGTTGCGGAATGCTAGTGAAAAATTATGTAATTTCTTTCGAATTATCCGTTTATTCCCCTTTGACTTACTGCATATTAAGTAATTCATAATGATGGCCATTTTTAAAAATAGTCTATTATTCTGAGATAATCTCTGTGAAGATTTTTTTATAATATTGACTATATGTAAAGTTCTGCATGGATACATGTGCATTAATTGCTATGTCTTTTATCAAGGCATATGGCAAACTGCAAAGATTTAGAATTGCTGAAATTAAACTTTTAGTATTCAAATCTGATAGGATAAAACCTGTTCTATTGTTTTCAATATACTGAGGAATACAAGATGTATTTGAAACTATCGGTATACAACCATAATTTGCACCTTCAGCAATAGCTTTTGGAAATCCTTCTGATTCGGAAGGCAGCAAAATAACATGTGATAAAGCAAGTACTTTATTTACCTCCCCTTTAGGCAAAAAACCATGAAACCGGCAATTCAATTTTGCCTCACTAGCAAGCCTTTCATATCTTTTGCGTTCAGGTCCATCACCTACAAAATGGATAAGTCCAATTCTTGATCTATTTTTTATCTGCAGAAAAGCCTCGATAATTCTTCCTACTCCTTTGCTTTCTGTTAATTGACCGACAAACACAAAGTCAAGTTTACCTCCAAAATTCTTTGATTTCGTAATTAGTGCACCATCTATTCTTTCTTCATCTGTAAGGCAAGGATTCTCAAATGAAAGAACATATGAAGGCTGGTTTGGCCAATGCCCATTGATAGTAATTTTACATTTCAGAAAATTCTCCTTCAATATCCACCTTTGGAAGGCATATCCTAGTGGTGGATTCTTCTGTGTCCAGTTCCCAGCATACTTTACCCAAAATCTCGCCTGAGGCTTTTTAAACATCAGCCATGGCAGGAGATAATTTCCCATTCCCGTAGGAAGTCTTAGTTGAAAAGAATCAACCTTGCTTATTACACCATTAACCGTGCTGAGAACAATAGGCAGAGTTTGCAAAACTGACAGTTTTGCCCGAACAGTGTTGCCACCCGAAGGTGGTATAGGAACAAACTTAATATTGTCGCCAATGTAACCCAAAGAACTTTGTGGCGGAGGTCCTATATGAAGACAGGCAACATGATAAATCATTTCAAAATAATCCGAGAGGTGGTTTATCTCCCTGACTGTTGGCCCCCATCCAACCACAAAGCCGTTAGCGTCAATATAATGTTCAGTATGTGAGATAACAGCTAGTCTCATTCTGCTTTGAGGAAATCATCTATTAAAAAACTCCAATCATGGCGTCTGACCCATTCCTGTATTCCAGGACTATACTTTTGGGTTTGTTCAAGGACCTTTATTACAGTGTTAGTAATGTTTTTAACATTACCACCATCAACAAGCTCTCCATTTATTCCGGGACTGATTGCATCTTCAATACCACATCCAATAGCACCGATTGCAGGCAAACCATAGATATTAGCCTCAAGAATTGCTATCCCAAAACCCTCAACATCACCATCAGACTGATTCTCACTCAACATCATGAAAATATCTGAAGTCTTATATGCCCTTGCCAATTCCATTCTCCCAGGCAAACGGCCGTGGATTGTGATATTATTCTCAAGTTTCAAAGTGCTGATAAGATCTCGCAGGTATACAGCATTCGAATCCATTCCGACAATATGATAATGTATATCCGGAAATTTCTCGATCAACATCGGCAAAACATTAATCACCCTGTGCTGTCCTTTTCTTGGTGAAATACTGCCGACTGTCAGCAGTTTCGGATAGCCTTTCCAGTCCGCAAAAGGTTCAACCGAATCTGGAACCGGCCATGCCGTTGTTTGAATTCCATTGGGCAAGATTCGAATTTCCTTTGAAAGCCTAATCTTAACAGGAAGAATCGACCTGGTGAATTCCGATACAGCCCAGATTATATCAGCCTTACCAAGCGCCCAATGTGTAAGAATCCTGTTAAGTCTGCTTCCCGGGTTTATTTCACTACCGTGAACAAAACATTCAGCTTTTCTGTTTTTGCCATGCAGGATCTTAATGATGCCGCCAATCCATAAAGGGAACTTCCCGGTTAAAATGATTCTGCTATAATTATTTAGTCTAACAGCATTAATGACGAGAAGTATACGGAGAGGATATGTCAGAATGCCTAGTCGTTTGAACCGATGCAGAATGATGTTTGGAGGTAATTCATTCCTATATAATGATATGCTACCATCAGTAACATAGTCAATGCTAGAATAGACATCTACAACATAACTCCTGGAAACCAGAGCCAGACTTAAATCAGCTGCATGACGACCTATACCTCCTGGTCCGGGAGGAAATTCAGATGAAATTAACAAGATTCGCACGTAAGGAACTGTTAAGTGGAGTTGGATTGATTGAATTTTTCAATAAGTGGACCCATATTTAGCTTTTTGGTAGCCATTGACCAGGATAAAGAGACCTGCAATAACAGAAACGGCCATAAAAAAATCATTGAAGCACCCGCTAAAATTTTCAACCAACTTTTGGATTTGTGTTTATATGGCACTATTGATCCGGGAATAGTAAAAAGCAACATGAGTCTGGCGAAATGATTCCCAAAGTACTTTCGAGAAAGGTAAAGTAAACTTGGAACAGGCCGTGGGGCTAAAATCTTTTTTGGTCTTAAGGAATCCCAACCACTGAACTCCCTTAATCCACCCGTTGGGGCCTTCACATCTTTACATGATGCAAATGGGTTTGAAATACTTATATACCCAGCCAAAAAACATCTTAAACCAAACTCTCCATCTTCTCCCCTTTGCTTTTCAAACTGTCGGTCAAACAAACCTGTTTTCCTAAGCACTTCTTTCTTTATCAAAGCATTTCCTGTAGCAAATTGATCACCCCATTTAAATGCTTTTTTTGCTTCAGGTATTCCCAAATCTTTAGGATAGAACACGCCAGCAGAAATGTCAGCTTTAAAATAATCAACACACTTCAAATGTTCTTTCATCCAAGCCGAATCAATACGAACATCATCATCTAAAAAAGCAAGATATTCACCATTAGCGGTTAACATAGCATTGTTCCTCGCTAAACATAATGCCTTCTCTTTCTGTTTAATAAGCTTCAAATCAAGGCGCCAATTCTTATAGAAATTTTCGTCGTAAGGATCCGACTGATCGCATATAATAACCTCAAAGCTTTTATAATCTTGTTTTTCAAGATCACTTAAAACATCTTTTAGATATATGTACCTGTTGAGCGTTGGGATAATTACAGAGACTTTTGCTTCTCGGCTAATGATTTCAGAGTCAAATTGATTATAATCATTTTTAACTAGGCCCCACGCATTCTTTTTATACAGATCTATTCTCTTAATCTTCAAGGACTTTATAAAGCTGCATAATTCTGTTACCGGATTACGGAATGAAAGTAACCTTACTGCAAGAATATACCATAAGATTGCGGGATTGAAAAATCTTCTAATAAATCGGTAATTGTCTTGAATACAATTTACAAATACGTTGTCCTTTAAGATTACATTGTTATCCTCAAAAAATTCAATTATCCTTTGTCTCCCAGGCTTCTGACATTGACACGACACATAGAGAGAATATTCAGGTTCTTTTTTTATTATACCTTTATGCCATGCTTGATAAGCCGCATCAGCAAGTTTCCCCTGTAGGGTTTTATATTGGTCATCAATGGTCAATAAAGCCTGCTCCTCCTTGCTGAGTTTGCGGTAATCTACAAAATAGGGAATTGACTGACTCGCAGGGACCAAATTGAAATACCAATTAGGACTGATGTATTTTATGAATTCAAACAGCATTGGTTGCTATTAGTATTAAGACGATGCGTCTTAACATGATTGATTATCTATTATTTCTCAGAATCTTAAAGAGTCCGTCATTCTTCATAAAGCACTTTATGATCACAAATAAAGGATATTGAAGCTATTAATATTATTAAACGATTACGATTTATTCTCAATATGTCTTAGTATGGTTATATAATACTAGGGTAGATTAAATGAGTTAAACTTTGAACCAATGAGGATGGAGAGCCTTAATTATTTCTATTGTTTCAATAAGATTATCAGAATAAAAAAACCTGTCTGAATTTAATAGATGACTATATCTGTTATGGCCAGTAGGGTCAATCGCAATGCTTACTAAACCGTTATCATAAGCATCCTCCAATGTTGAACTCCAGGGTGAAATTACTATCAGATTGGCTATCTTATTGCCCTCCAGCCAGTTTTGAGAATTATCAAATGTGTAGTGCACATTCAGGTTTGCTAATTCTTCTTCAAATTGTGATTGCTTGTTCTTTTCTCTCGGATGAAGCCTGATAATCAAATTAAGATCTCTTTCAGGATTGTGCCTCAAAAATTCTGTGAATACTGGATGCAATCCATTGAATTCAAGAGTTGACGCATATAATAAATTAAGCCCAGGAAGAAGAGCACGTTTAATTAATGGATATGGAATTAATCTATAATTGGTTTGAAACAATAAACACAGATGGGTTTTAAGGAAATCTATCGTTTCCTGATTCTTAACATAAAACAGTTCAGCAACCTTAATGGGAGCAGGTTTCACATATGGCGGATAATTAATGATACTGCCATGTTGAACTTCAATCAGCATTACGTTACTTCTGTACCTCGAAAAAATAAGAGCAAGACTGGCTAAATCATAGAAGAATAACATGTATAGCTCTGTACCATCTAAATGACGGATTATCGAATCGTTGACAAGACTATATGCTTTGAATAGCCTCATGAGCCTACTCTTCTCAGGCCCTTGAGTGTATTGAAGAAATATTACTATTCCACCAAGATTATACACCCTTTGATTATTGATCTTATTGAGACGATACTCCTTCGATTGATTAATAAAAACGATATTATCGGTAAATAGTGGCTTTACAATTTTATCATGAAGAGACCCATTATCATTCGTACAGAAATTCCTTGCAGTGAAAACAAATCGCTTCCTCCTTATATCATTTACATTAAATCTCACCAATATCAACAATCTTATATAATCAGTGAACGAAGAGATAATTAAGCCAAGCTTCCTTAAAGAACCTAAAGAGATCCAATTTTTTGCTTTGGCCTCAGGAACGCTATGACCAGTGCTGTGATTCAGGAATTTTTTCAGATCCTCCTGCAGACCAACTATGTATTTTTCTATTTCAATTAATTCCATAATATCTATTGCCTATGAAATTCAAGTGATATTTAGCCGATCTTTAACAAGTCTAGTTTTTCAATAATTATGTACAGTTGCATATTCTACTGACCAACTGCCGGTCAATAAATCAAGGACAAAATAAATGGTATCCTAAATCTGCTTTAATCTTTTCATTACATTAAAGGCTGTTCTGTTGCCATAATCGTATTAATCCTGTCACCTTCACCCCTCTTGAGATAGTTCCTAAGCATATCCTTCTAACAGCTTTGGGAATTTTGGTATGAAAACTATTTCCTTGGAAAGTACCATGTTATCTATCCGCTGTGATTCTTTTTAAGCAAGGTTTTAAATGCACTTGCAATTTTTCTTGGATTAGTTCTTAATCTGTAGTCACCATGAAGTCTCAAATTTGTTACCACCAGAAATAGACCTTTAATAAAGCTTCCATGCCTGATCTTACTGATGCCATAATTGAATTCAGACCATTGCATTTTTGTTCTGATTGCCTGTCTTATTTCACTATCAGTAAAATAATCCAACAGGTATTTATAAAAAATAATGTTAGCAGAATGTGTAAACTCGAACCCTTTACTGCTCCATACGCCTCCCTCATGAATCCGGTAAACGGACATGGCTTCTGGCAGATATTTACCGGGGCCTTCTTCAGCTAACAGCACACAGAGACCATAATCTCCTTTTGAAATCTTGCCAATCCAATCAGGTAATTGTGCATAATCCAAAAAGTTTCTGAAAACGATTGATGCAGTTGGTATGTTGTTCTGGATGATTAGCGATTTAAGATCAACAGTGTTTTCTATCTGTCTATCACCAATCCTCATACGTTTTTCACCTGTCCTCTGGTTAAGAATTATAGAATCGTGAAATGAAAAAACATATTCAGGGTGTGTCTCAAGAAAATCAACCTGTTTCTGTAACTTATAAGGATCTATCCAATAGTCGTCACCTTCACACATAGCAATATATTTTCCTTTAGCACGGGGGAATTGATATACCCTTGAAACACCAATCCCTTTAGAATACTGATTTTCCTTTTGATAAATAGGTTTAATAATATCGGAATGCTTTAACTCATAATTCTTTATTATGTTTTGTGTATTGTCAACAGAGGCATCATCATGAATTAAAATTTCAAAAGGGAAATTTGTTTTTTGCATCAAAAATCCATCAAGACATTGCTTAATATAAGTCTCATGGTTATAAGTCAGACAACAAATACTAACTAAAGGCTCCATCAGATTATATATTATTTCTGCTTATTAAAACATGTTTCTGAATTATCCTGTTAGCCATTTTAACCATAGGTGGACCAATAAATTTATTCTCTTTCACAACAACCCCCTTCCCCATTTTTACAGCTTCTTCAGACAGCTTAAGCATCTCGGTAGCCCATTCAACCTCTTCAATTGATGGAGAATAATATTGATGTACAAGAGGCAATTCTTTGGGATGCAATACAAGCATCCCTTCAAATCCAAGTTGTTTAGCCAAAATCAGATTTTTTTCGAGATCATCAAGATCGTGGACATCAATATGTACAGTATCGATCGGTATAACACCGTTAGCTCTTGCTCCCATAGCTATCATTGCACGGGCTGTGAATATGCTACTACCCTCCCTGTCATGTATCCCTCTCAGATCTGTAACAAAATCCTCGCATCCGAAAGCAACTGCAATAACACGTTCAGGACATGAATTACATATACTTTGGATATTCATTACAGCAGCTGCTGTTTCAATAAGAGGAATTATTTTAAAAGTCCCTGCTGGAATTTTTTTCTCGTATTCTATTGTTTCCAGAAGTTTCCCGAAAAAATAAATATCGTCTCCATTCTTGGATTTTGGATACATGAATCCAGTAACACCTTCGATAGTAAGCTGATAAATATCCTTAAGCAGATGACCGCTTTCCCTGTCATTCACCCTGGGGAAAATCTTTCTGCCCGAAAAATATCCTTCCGATATATATTTTATAATATTATTTCTGGCAATTTGTTTATTCTCTGCCGGCATTACTGAATCTTCAATATCTAGTAACAGAACATCTGCATCAGTCCTTGAAGCACTCTTCATGAGTTTGTCGTTGTGCGCAGGAACAAACATCAGACTCCTCATCAGGTAATTATTATCCATTATGCTATGTTTTGTTTTTTAATTAAAACTTTACGACGAAAAGAAATAACATCTTCTCCATCCTGGTTATAACCTATGGTTTCGACATACACTATTCCCCTGTCAGGTTTGGATTTTGAATCTCGTTTATCCAGAATTTTTGTTCTGGCATAAATAGTATCATTTAAAAACACAGGGGCAAGATGTTTAATATCTTCATATCCAAGATTAGCTATCGCTTTTCCGCTGATATCGGGTACTGTTATTCCAACAACCAGAGAAAAAACAAGGGTGCCAACAACCAATATTTGCCCATGCTGATTCTTTACCGCATAATCTCTATTTGTATGCAAGGGATGATGATTCATCGTTAGGAGACTAAATAAATTATTGTCGCTCTCAAATATAGTTTTTGACAGAGCATGTTTAATTTCTGCTCCAACAATGAAATCTTCAAAATACAACCCCAGGATCGATTGTTTCATATAAACCATTGTAAAATAATTATTTATTTAAAACTTTTGCTGGATTTCCAACCCATATTTCATTTTCTCCTATACTATTTAGAAGAACAGCTCCCATTCCTACAGTTGAATAATTACCTATTTTTATAAATTCTCTTAATGTTGCATTTAGACTAATAAACACTCCGTCTCCTATTGAAATATATGCTCCTGTACAGGAGGCTGCAGCAAAAAAGCAATATTGACCTATTATATTATTGTGCCCAATTACCGCACCAATCATCACTCTACAACATTTGCCCAAACAAGTTCCGGGCGATATACTGACATTTGGCATAATAACACATCCACACCCTAGTTTTACATTTGGAGCAACATAAGCAGAAGGATGTATAAATGTGACAAATCTATCATCTGGTATTTTTAGAGATTCAATCAGAGCAATTCTTTCTTGCTGCACCCCTATTTTCCCTATTGCATTTATGAAATAATAATCTCTTTTTATTAGCTCTGGAATATCCTTGAGACCTCCTAAGACAGGATACCCTTCTATTTCATTTACCTTATCTCTATCATTAATATAACCGCTGAATTCCAACTCACTATATCCATTGTTAAAAGCATCTACCATAGCATAGCCTATCACACTTGCATTGCCACCTCCTCCAAGTATTAATACTTTCTTCGTTTTCATACTAATTGGTATTTGTTTAATAATGACTTTATTTCAGCAACAGAATTAAACATCAATATATCAATTATTGACAACTGAGGTATGAATAATGATTTAAATTGTTGGTAAGTAATCTGATTTGTTTGAAGAAACTTTAAATTAATACCTGCTTCATTAAAATCTTCTTTAGAATAAAGTGTCTGCCCTCCAATTGAATTTATATAAGTGGCTGCGCCTAAATTTTTACAGATGTCAATAATTTTATCCTGCCCTTTCAATGTGTTATCCTTCTTCAGTTCAGAAGATAATAAACACACTGTTTTAATTCCAAGATAATTAACAATGTATTGCTGAGTCTGAATAATGTATTTGGATAAATTCTCCTCTGACGAAGTGAATATCATATGTAATATAGGTTCCAGATTTTTGAAATTTGGTGCATTCTTATATGAGTGATAGATCGTTTTTAACAATTTCCTTCGGTTATTACCAACTTCAATATCCATTATTCTCTTAAAAGAACTGGCTCCTTTCAATTCTAGGGTAAAGAGATACTCAGAACCGTTTAGCTGAATCTTATTACGGTTAATCCAACTTTGCTTTATAAAATTGACGTCATCATAATATACAAATATATCTACTGCATTAATAAGCTGATAATAACCTATATATGGCAAAAAATAAGGTTGCATTATAGCTACCTTCATGACAGCCAATTTTTAATTATACTAATTATTCTTTGACAATTTGACTTCCCAAGATCAGGATAAATTGGCAGACAAATAACCTGTTCAGCTACACTGGTAGCAAACGGAAGATTATCAGGTCTGGCAGAAGACAGACCCCTATAAGAAGGAAACTGACTTATCAAAGGATAAAAATAACGTCTTCCGTAAATATTGTTCTTTTTGAGTCTTTCATATAAAGTATCCCTGCTTTCACTATAAAATTTTTCATCAACAAGAATAGGGAAATATGTATATGAATGATCTACTCCTTCAATATCATACAGAACCCTTATTCCTTTAACACCTGATAATTCTTTCCTGTACAATTCAGCTATCTTTTTTCGTCTGAAAATATATTCATCTATGTGCTTTAGCTGAATCAAACCGAAAGCTGCCTGCAGTTCATTCATCTTGGCATTGATCCCTGGTGCGATAACAGTTATTTCTCCTGCAAATCCAAAATTTTTCAAAAAATCAATACGCTTCTTGATTTTCTCATCATGGCAGACTATAGCACCTCCCTCGATGGTATTGAATGTCTTTGTGGCATGAAAACTGAGCACAGACAGGTCACCATAATTAAGAATTGAGTTCCCGTTTATCTTTACCCCGAAAGCATGTGCAGCGTCATAAATAACCTTAAGCCCATAAGTGTCTGCAATGCGCTGTATCTCGTCAACCCTGCACGGATTTCCATATACATGCACTGGCAATATGGCGGTAGTTTGAGGGGTTATAGCAGCTTCAATTTTCTCCGGATCAAGATTGAAATAGTCGGGTTCTATATCCACAAATACCGGTTTGATATTGTTCCACCACAAAGAATGAGTTGTTGCGACAAAACTGAATGGAGTAGTTACGACTTCCCCTGTAATTCGCAAAGCCTGCAAGGCAGTGACAAGCGCAAGAGTACCATTGGCAAAGAGGGAAATATGTTTTACACCAAGGTAATCTGCCAACTCCTTTTCAAACTGCTGATGAAAAGGCCCGTTATTTGTAAGAATCCGGGTATCCCAGATTTTTTTTAGGTATTCGCTAAATTCATCAAGCGGAGGAAGAGCAGGCCTAGTTACATATACAGATTCATGCGGGATTTTAGTCATGGTTTGTAATTCTTAAACGTACCGGGTTTTGTCTTTAACTGGTTAAAAAAGCTAAGTGCTTGTCTGAAAAACAGCGTTATGCCCTCAGTTTTAAATAAATAATTAGATCCAAGATAAAGAACAAAAAAGGATATTGTCACAATTATAAGATTTAAAAAGTTCAAACTGAATTTTAGCGGGAGAATCTCAACAATAAAAGCGGCGGTAACAGCAATAAACAAATATGGCAACAAGGGTAAAAGCTGATGTCTTACAGTTATACCCAGCGATTTACCTGTATACAACATATTTAACAATACCCCGATTATCCCCGTTATAACAAGGCTGATAAGATAGCCTTTGAGTCCAAAAGCAAAACCGATACTCAGTCCTGTCAGCCCTACTATCTTTTTCCATATTTCAACCTTGAGAAAAGATCGTGAGTCACCGGAAGCCTTTAGCATGCTCAGGGTAGCCGCACTTATAGGATATGCAAACCCGCTCAGGCACAATAACCGAAATATGTGAACAGATTGTTCCCACTTAGGGCCGTAAAGAGTCAGTATCAACGGACCAGCGGCAACAAAAAGCCAGCCAAGGAGGGCAAATACCGCAAATGCAACAAGCTTCTCAGCGCTGATCCCAAATCCGATCATTCTTTGTCGGTCATCCTTTATTTCAGACATCACAGGAAACGTCACAGAACCAATACTTTCAGATGAATATTTAATAACAAATCTGTTCATTGTCTTTGCTCTTGAATACAATCCAAGCTCCCTGGCTGAGAAGATTTTTGCAATTATCAGGGAATCAAGTTGCGAATAAATGGTGTCTATAATACCGGAGATAAACAGGTTGAAGCTGTATGACCATAACTCTTTCAGCGCCTTAAGCCTGAAAAGCAGTTTTGGTTTCCAGTCGGAAACTATCCAGTAATAGCCTGTTGTTATCATTCTGCCAAGAAGTGTCTGTGAAACAAGGCTCCACACTCCGAATCCTGTAAAAGCCATCACTACTCCAACAATTCCACTTGTTACGGTACTTATGATCCGGGCTTTTGTCAACAGGTCAAACCTCATCTTTTTGCGTAACCGCGCCTCCTGCACCACAGTGAACCCGCTCACCAGAAGGCTTAAAGAAAGCACACGTATAATATCGGTCAGAGCTTCATTCTTGAAAAACCGGGCAATAAGAGGTGCAATGAATATAAATAACAATGTGAGAAAAAGCGAAGATCCAATATTGAGATAAAAAGAAGATGAGTAATGTTCTTCGTTTGGGTCTGTCCTTTGAATAAGTGCTGAACTCAGTCCGAGATTGGTAAAAATTCCTGTAATACTTATGAATACCATCGCCATGCCTATCAGGCCAAACTCGGAAGGAGTCAGTATTCTTGCAAGGATAATACCTATAATGGCACTGGCAACCTGACTGCCTATCTTACCAACAAAATCCCAGGCAAAAGAGTTTACAAGTTTACCGGCCAACTCTCAGGAATTAAATGGAATTCGACAGGTCTTCCAGAGTATCAGCACTGATTGTCTCTTCAGGCTCAACCTCGCATGGTCCGGCTATCAGTATTAGTCTCTCCATTTCTCAGTTTATATCCTATATAGCCACCATGATGTCTTTTGGCGTACTCCTCTTTTGTAAAACCTGTCTTTTTCATCATAAGCACCACCAGGGCGTCACCTATGGCTGCCATAACAGTTGTACTGGTGGTAGGCGCAAGGCCAAGCGGACATACTTCTTCAGGACGGCCAGTGAAGATACAGATCGCAGATCTCTTCCAGAGCCTGCTATTCTCATTTCCGCATACCAATATTACCGGCAGACCGTGAAACATCCTCTCAGTGAGATCAAGAAGTTCAATCACCTCCCGTGTTTCACCGGAGTTTGATACCACCAGCATTACATCATTTTCCTGTACCACCCCGAGATCTCCGTGCTGAGCTTCGCTGGGATGAAGAAAGACCGACGGAGTACCTGTAGAGCTGAACAGCATGGCGATACTGTTGGCTGTCTCTCCGGCTTTCCCTAGTCCGCTTGTTATCAGCTTGCCTTTGCGATTATGCACATGCTCATAAATGAGATCAACAGCTTCGGCATACTGACCGGTGACAGGAATATTCATTATTGCCTTTGATTCAGTTTCAAATATCTGGCGGATTTCCTCTTCAAATCTGATTTTCATATATTTTAAATGCTCAGAGTTTCTTGCTCCCGATTTGAGGTCTTAAGGTCTGATGAAAATAGATTTGACTTGTAATTCTGTTTGATTTAACTTTAAGGTTGTGAAAGTTAACTCTAAACATTATGCCATGAAGTCAAAATTCTTTACTCTTGACTGGAAAGACCTGCTAAGAGGTCTGCTGATTGCTTTCCTTACTGCCATACTTACCGGTGTCATTAATATCCTTGATACCGGGGCTGTTTTTACCTGGATAACTATCAAACCGGTACTGATTGCAGGTATCTCCGCAGCGTTGTCTTACCTGCTGAAGTGCCTGGCCACGAACTCACAGGACCAGATGTTCAAACGTGAGCCCCGACCGGCTTAAAGCCCGAAGTGCCCCGTATCAATCCACTTCATGTCTATCAGTGACCAAAAGTCGATGGCGAGACCGTTAAGAACATAGTCATAAGGCAACCACCCATAACCTTCGTCGCCCCAGCCCTTGCCCCAGGAGTTGCGGATAAGCAATGCGCCTTTGGTTGACTGGTTGCACTTCAGATTGGTGATCTTGTGTTCATCATCATAACCAACAGCCATGACGGCATGACCCCACTGGGCCTTCTCACCATTGCAGGGATAAGGTATATCGCCCGGCGACGCCGATTCTTCAAATGACCCGAATCCCCAGAAACCAAACATGGCTGGTATGCCAGCTGTCAGGTAGCTCTTGACCGATGCCAGTACATCAGCAGCCGGAACTTCCGAACCCTGAGGGTCATGACAGAAATATTTAACTGTTGAGTAGTTCTCTGCAAGAGCATAGACAAACCCGGTTGGCTCCCTGTCAAAGTCCTTCACCCTGTAGGGCCAGTACTTCTCATCAGGCACACCGCATAGGACAAGGGCTCCCATGGTCTCGCGCAGCCATGCACCTGTGTCGCCCGTGACCTGCATCAGGTTGCGGGTTGTCTTATAGAGGAAGAGCCTTGATGCATCAATATGTTTTCCATAGGCACGTTTCTCAAAGTACTCCACGATTCCTGCGGCGGCATGAGCGGTACAGGCACCCAGGTCGCGCTGGTTTTCAATAGGGCTGCACC
>Ga0302248_1001911_pt1 | contig 13817 bp, 8 predicted proteins | sample AAG_UR_Leu_MG_FD_193528 | JGI IMG/M metagenome (GOLD analysis project Ga0302248, IMG submission 193528) | Enriched activated sludge microbial communities from anaerobic digester in WTTP, New Holstein, Wisconsin, United States - AAG_UR_Leu | ecosystem: Engineered > Bioreactor > Anaerobic >... | reverse complement strand
TCCATGCAATCCCCAGTTTTCCTAAGCACCACAAAATCTTCTGGCTTGCCCAATCTGATGAGCCATCCACGCCGAAACATCGGTTTAACGAAGAGATCCCTGTCTTCTTCGGACCATGATGCATCGCTTTCCGCCTTGCTCCTGATGAAAGGCACCTGTACGAATTCCATGAGGTCGTCACCGCGCCGGCGGCGCGGAATAGCCCTCATCTCTTCCTCGGTCATCGGCCCACAGACTTCCGGATATTTTTCCCGCGCCCCCGGAAAGGGTTCGCCCTCTCCTTCAAAGATCCATAGAGGGCTGAAATTATAATGGTTTATCAGAACGCCAACGACCACGCTTTTTACTGTATTCTGGAGCCCCTTACGGTATCGTACCAAGGTGTTCTTATCAACTTTGAGGATGAGCGATAAATCTGAATCGTTGATTCCCTTGTCCAACGCTTCGTCACTCTTGATTGCTTTTATAGCCCACGCAATCCGCTTTATGTGTTCGTTATTATTTATATTACACATATAGTTATCCTCCTGATTTATTTAGATTATACTCGATTTATGAAAAATACGCTCGAATTTTTTATGGACGAAAAATGTCAAATACACCCATCATATATTTGCTGCTGCGTTGACGCACGATGCATGGTCGGCCATGGCAATAAATATAACTTGCAGTTTTTTAGCTTGACATAAATGTAAATTGCGCCTATAGAGAAACCCATGACTGCCTATATAGTACTTCGGATACATGTATGATCGCTCTTTTTAGACCCACATATATCTTATATACATATAAGTCAATAAAGAGAAAGGCCAGTAATACAGGAACAGGAGGATCCCATGGGCGAGCACGAACAACGTACCAAAACAAAAAAAGCGGTGAAACGAGACAAGTCCTGCGACAAGTCGGAACCACCGGAAGGCGACATCTCCGAGCTGGCAGCCAACGTGTTCAATGAAAACATAGCCCTGGTAAAATCCATAGTAAAACGCCTGGAAGGCCTCGACCCTGTAGTTACGTATGATGATTATTTGCAGCAGGCATATCTGGGCACTCACAATGCAGTGCGAAGTTTTCGTGTAACGACCGACGCAAGGTTCCAGACAATCCTGGTTTGGCACATACAGAAGGCTCTCGAGAAACTGATCCCACCCCAGAACCGCCAAGTAATCGTAACCTTCCCGAATGGAGACGAAAAACGCATGTCGTACCAAGCATTTCGCAAAATTAAGCGTGGCCTGCCCGATGGTACGACGTATCAGATCGAGTCTCGATCGGTTTCGTGGGATCTGTTGGAAGGATACGATCTTAACGGCCTTGAGAATGGAACACGTAGCAACGGAAAGAACCGGAGGTCCGAATAATCTATCACCGATTTTCGCGGAGCGATTTGATATAAGAATTTCGTCGGCCGCTCACAGAGCCAATCGTAAATAACGCAATAATAAAAATAGTTTACAATTTTACATCGTTGCCATAACTCGAAATATCCTTATATCAGATGACGTTATGCTAAGGATTTTGCCGTTGTTATAATTGAAAATTACAGGAATCGCAATCTCAATTATTTATTCTTCATGATTACTGAACACGCTATAATTACAAGCAAATCGCATTTTCTGACTCAACGGGTTGCCATCGGGAAGTCTTTAGCCTTTTTGTATTTTAACAAAATATTTCTTGACTTCTTAACAGTCATTTCATATAAGATATTCATGCGCGACGCCAACTATTTTATCAACCCGATCCATGAATGGCAGAAGCGATACGAAGCCCTTCGGGCCTCCTTCGTGGATCGTCTGCCGGCACAAGCCGTAGCGCAGCGATTTGGATATACCATTACATATATTCATCTGTTGAGGCATCAGTTCAAATCCGGCAAAATGGACTTCTCCGAACCGGTCCCTGAAGGCGGCGCCGGTCGGTATAGGGTATCTGCTGAAACTCGCAGGAAGATCCGCACCTGGCGTGAGAAAGAACTCTCGGCAGGCGAGATCGCTCAACTGCTTTCCGAAGATGGCGTGGATATCTCGGTGCGGACAGTGGAACGAGTTCTGGCGGAAGAGGGGTTCCCCAAGCTTCCTCGTCGCACCCGGTTGAAGATCGGTTTGACCGTCAAGGGAGCGGAAACACCCAAGCGATCGGAACGCGTTTTCATCTCGCAAATGGACGGACAGCATCTTTCCTGCGAATCGGCGGGCGTCTTTCTTTTTGCCCCGTTTCTGGAAGGCTTTGATATTCCCGAACTTATTCGTGCCGCAGGACTTCCCGGCAACAAGGTCATCCCGGCTGTCAGCTATTTCCTGTCTTTTTTGGCCCTGAAGCTCATTGGGACGGAGCGCTATGGCCACATGGGGGATCATGCTTTCGATCCCGGGTTGGGGTTGTTTGCCGGTCTCAACTTCCTGCCCAAGTGCACGGCCATGTCCACCTATTCCTATTCTCTTGATGAGGTTCACATCATGAAGCTCCAGCAGGCCTTCGTGAAGAAGGCCGCCAGTCTGGGCCTGTATGACGGAAACGTCATCAATCTGGACTTCCACACCATTCCCCATTACGGGGATGAATCGGTTCTCCAGAAACATTGGGCCGGCGCCAGAGGCAAGCGGATGAAGGGCGCCTTGACCCTTTTTGCCCAAGACGCTTCCTCCAAACTTGTTCTCTATACAGCAGCCAACCTCATGAAGGAAGAGGCCAATGAACAGGTCGTCAACGTCTTGTCTTTCTGGAAGGGGATTCGCAAGGGTGTTGCTTCCACCTTCGTTTTCGATTCCAAGTTTACCACCTATGAACATCTCTCGGTACTGAATCGCATGGGCGTCAAGTTCATCACCCTTCGGCGGCGGGGAAAGAAACTGATTGAAAATCTCGATGAACTCACCCCCTGGGAAAAGATCCACATCCCCCACGACAAACGGAAATACCCCAATCCCTTTGTCCATCAATCCTTCATCTCTCTCATTGATTATGAGGGGCAACTCCGGCAGATCATCCTTAGAGGCAACGGCCATGAACGACCGGCATTCCTGATCACCAACGATCTCGATGCCCCGGTAGAACTCATCGTCAGCGACTATGCCCGCAGATGGCGCGTGGAGAATGTCATCTCCGAGGCGGTCAAGTTTTTCAACCTCAATGCCCTGTCTTCCCCTATCCTGGTGAAGGTGCACTTTGACGTCTTGATGACCATGATCGCCGATACCCTCTACAGCATGCTGGCCAAAAAGCTCAGGGGATTCGAGCAGTGCGACGCCCAGACTATCTACCGCCATTTTGTCCGGGGAAAGGCTATCGTCCACATCAATAGCGGCACCGTACAGGTTTCCTATCCTCGCCGAGCTCACAACCCCATCCTCAGGGGCGTCCCCTGGCAACGCCTCCCGCAGTCCATTTCCTGGCTCGGCGGCCTTAAATTGAACATGGATTTCCAATAATGGCAACTTCAAAACCTTATACCAAAATGACGGTTAAACCGTCCGCGAAAATCGGTGTTCTTGGTGAGTACCAGTCGATATTCTATTCCAATGAAGAATTCAATCGGACGCCCAAGCTTTTCATACTCATTCTGGATCTCAGCACTGTAGCGGGTAATAAAGTCCGCAGCCTCCTTGCCGAGGGATTTCTTGAGTCGGGCATGGTTCAGGTCTGCCTTCTCCGGGGAGAGATCATAAACAAGGCTCATCATGCCAACAGGGACACGATCCGAAAGTGAAATCCCAAACCACTCCCCAAGCCGTTTGTGATAGTTTAGGATGCTCGCCTGAAATAGGCTCAGTACGTCACGAGGAACTTCACTGAAAACGAGATGCACCGCCTCATCACGCAATTCCGCAATGCATTCAATATTGCGGCGCGTGGCATCATTCTGATTGGGAATGACACGGTTCAGGCAATCGCGCAGAGAAAGCGAGCGCCGCGGTTTACCACGTTGTTTCTTGTAATAGATAGCCGTCCGCTTGCCCTCGTCGTCAAGAATCTTCGCTTTGAGAAGAAGTTCCCAGGCATTGCAGATGAGGTAACAGAAGGTCTCGACGCGGTAATGGATGGAAAGGCGGTTGATAGTCTCAAGAGCAAGAACGTAGGCTTCAATACTCTTTTCAACCAATCTACCCTTCAACCCTGGGTTGCCACGCTGACCTTTCATGACCTACAACTCCCCCCGAAAAGCTTGGTCCAAAAGGGATGGCATGAGAACTTCGAGTTCTTGAGCTACAGTGTTATGCTTTTGCTTCAGCCTATGGATAGCCTTTTCGCGATCACGAAAATGAGTAATGTATTCTTTCTGATCCTGAATAGATAGACCTTTTGGCCAAGGAATATTCATAACGACTCCTTGAGAGATTTTCTTCATTGTAGGACTTGTGCCCTTTGCATTTTTTTTAATATATTGGCGAACAGTCCGGCTTTGCAGCCAATAGTGGACAAAATTGACGTCCGCTATATCCTCCCTAACCCTTAATCTCATAAGTAAATCAGGGTAAATGCAGGGTGCCGGAGATCCAGTATAAATTGCAGCATTACCGACAAGTTCAATCGAATTGCTTCGAGACATTAACAAGTCACCCGGCTTCAGCCAATAATGGGCATTTTGGTCGGTGCTTTCATTAGTAATTTTATAGGCCGCAGAGCTGTAGGTAAACTGATAGACGGCGGACAAGGTCAGCACTGCAACGCCTGAGTCATCCCCATTACATCTCGGAGACCACCCATTTCTTGGTTTTTCCCATAGAATATCTTGCAGATATCCTTCTAATGGCAAGTATGAAAGCATATTGGTAATTATTGCACCCAGAAGGGCATCTTCAGATTCTTCAACAGATGAAGAAAGTCTCCTGGCTTCTTCGATGCGGGTGGCGATTTGGTCGATCTTCGCCACGATCCGCTGTTGATCATGCAAAGAGGGTAAGGGTACAGGAACTGCGAGAAACTTTCTGGCCTTGAGCTCCGTCTTAATGCCATTTGGAACATATCGCTCCAGGCGTTCTCGGAACAAATCATGCCGAAGAAGCATCCAAATGAAACGGGGGACTACCCTATTTTTATCAATGATATATGTTGAATAGTGAATCGTTGCAGCTGCTTTTCGGAGAACTGGCGGTTCATACAATGCAATGGCCCCTTTGACTGCATTGATTCCAGATAGCACCAAGTCCCCAGGGTATATCGAAATAAGATTCGTCCTTGAAACTCCCGATGGACGAAGTTCAATACCCCCATCTGAAAAACGAATTTTTGCAATGATGGGTTGTTCACCTAAAAGTACGTCTTCCTCTTTGGGCGTTTCTCTTCGCTCAGTAAGCACTTCTCCAAGCGGACTTTCCGGCCACGGCGTCTTCATTCCTTATCCTCCGCGCCGTTATTCTCCGGTGCAAGCAGTTCCTGGATTTCCTCCATGATTTCCAAAATTCGCTGTTCCTTGGCTGCGATATCAGCGGCGATTGTCACGGGGCTTCGGTGTTCTATGGCTTTCTTGGCATTGGGATTGACCGCTGATAGATCATAGTTCCTCGAAACAATTTCCTCGACCGGCACGATCCAGGAGCGATCAGAGATGGAACGGGCTCTCGCCTTTTCCAGACAGTCGGGCAGATCGTTTTCCGGGATGGGTCGCTGGGTTTTGGTAAGGGTAAAGCCGACGGCTTGTACCTCGTAATACCAGATTTCCCTTGTGCCGACAGGGTTGCCCGTAGAATCCAGCTCCCGGTTAAAAAACAAGAGATTTGTTTTCGGTCCCGTGCCGCTGGAGACGGCATTGGCAAACACACCGGCAGGCAGGCTTACGATGGCCCAGAGCTTGAACTGTTCGAGGAATTCCTTCTTGGTCTGTACGTAAGCATTTTCGTTGTTCTTGAAGAGCACGCCTTCGTCGATCACCATCCCGACACGACCACCCCGCCGCACCTTCTTCATGATATGCTGTAAAAATGTTATAGATGTTGCCTTGGATGGATAGGGGAAGTTGGCGGTAACGCTGTCGTGCTCCGTACCTCCGAAGGGCGGATTGGTGAGGATTACGTCGAAGCGATCCTTTTCTGAGAATTTACGCACATCATCGGCAAGGGTATTCTTGCGAATGAGATTGGCCGAAAAGACGCCGTTCAGAATCATGTTCATGCAACCCAGAAGGTAGGGCAACGGCTTTTTTTCCTGGCCGAAAAAGGTGTTTTCCTGAAGTTGCTTTTCGTGTTTCGGGAGGATCCGCTCGCCGAGCCCGCTACGCATATGCTTGTATGCTTCCACAAGGAAGCCTGCCGAACCCATAGCCGGATCGTAGATGGTCTCACCGATTTTCGGATTCACTATGGCAACGATGAATTCAATGATCGGCCTGGGTGTATAGAATTCACCGCCCATACCGCCTTCACGACCAAGTTTGGCCAGCATGGACTCATAGAGATGGGAAAGGGTATGAACGTCCTCGGCGGTCTCAAACTTGATCTCCTGAATGGTGTCGATTGCATCCCGCAGGATGGCGCCGTCCTTGAGCATTTTTGAAGGCGCATCAACAAAAAGAGCACGTATGACCGATTTGGCGCTGTTTCCCTTGAGGTCCCGAAGATATGGGAAAAGCTTGTCGTTCAGGAATGCCAGCAAATCGCGGCCTGTGAGACGGCGGTCCGGGTCGGTCCAGGAGGACCATTGGTATTCCTTGGCGAGAATAGGCTCATAGGTTCGCCCCTCGTACTCGGCTTCGGCTTTTCTTTGATGTTCCAGTTCTTCAAGGCACTTCAGAAACAGCAGCCAGGAAATCTGCTCTACATAATCGAGCAGGCTGTTGGTGTTGTCATCCTGACGGAGAATCTTGGATGCTTTCCAGAATTGGGTGTTGAGCGTTTCACGGGACATGAATCAGGCTGCCTCCTTCATATACAGTCGAGCTACGAGCCCATCTATGGCCGTGCGCAGTTCTTTCATGCCCCCAAAGGATTGTGCCACACTGCGTACATCGCTATTGAACGGGCTAAGGCGGAATACATCAGGATTATCTGCTTCTTCAATGCCTCCGTATCGATATTTCTCCACCAGTCCGAGAAGAATGGATCGCTCCTCTTCTCCGAAGGATTCGAAGAATTCCTTGTGGAGATTAAAGAGGGCATTGGCACGTTCATCGCAACTATGCAGATCGGCCTCAAAGGCAATATGGGCCAGAAGATCAAACGCATCGGCATCCGGCCGTTTCAAAATCTCACGCAGGATATCGAGGTGAACCATGCGATTTTCTAAATCGCTAATCAATTCCTGGCGGCGTTGTTTGCTGAGCCATGCGGCTTGCAGTTCAACCATGGAATGACAGGCGGCGATGACCTCTTGGCGAACCTTCTTCAGATAATCCTCCGGTGTCACTAACTTGCCTTCTGCGTCGCGCTCCTCGTAGGTTTCATCCACCATTCGGACATCCAAGCCTGTAATCTTGACTTTCTTCTGGGGAGTTTCCTGAGCGGGTTTCAGCGCAATTTCCATGACGATCGGCGATGCAGGATCGGTTTGCAAAGTTCTTTGGATCCGGTTATGGTCAGAGGCCGTGACGACCAGTATTACAGAGCCTTTTCCCACACCTGAAAAAAGGAACTGACCATCCGGGCCGGTGAGTTGATCCAGGATTTCGTTGGCGCCGGTTTGGAGATAAACGCGGGCGCCGTGAATCGGCTTGCCCGTTTTCTCACTCAGAACCTTGCCGCCAACAATGCAACTGAATGGGGCATCCGTGCTTGCTCCGCCCTCCGGTGGTTCTCCCGGCTTATCCCAATCGTCAAAGAGCCGTGAGGCATTCGTATAATCAATCACACGGAACCAGAATTTGTCCGTATCAGGACAAAGGCGGGAGCCGCGGCCGACGATCTGTTTGAAGGAAACGACCGAGGCAATCGGCTTCATGAAAACCACATTCCGTACACTGGGGGCATCTACGCCAGTGGTAAGCAAATCTACTGTTGTCGCAACGACCGGTACCTGCTTTTCGGTATCCTGAAAACGTTCAAGAAGGGCTTTCCCCGTAGCGCCCTCTTCGGAAACAATCCGCACCGCGTAATCGGCCACGTTAAGATCGGCGTTAAGGCGGTTGAGTTCTTCGGTGACCTGAAGGGCATGGTCCATGTTTACACAAAAGACCATGGTTTTTTCCATACGCCCATAGGTGCGCAAAAGCTTGCTCAAATGTTCCGTGAGTTTGCGGACATGATCCGGCATGGTGATTTTACGTTCAAACTCCGGCATATCATAGCGATCTTGGACTTCAGTGTCGGGTGGAACTTCTATCTGAGCTCCCTGAGAAGTCGCATCTTCAATGACCAGACCATTTTTCGTGTAATTGGTAACGGTTCGGTGGACTTTGTAGGTGGCAAGAAATCCGTCGTCGATGCCCTGTCCCAGAGAATAGACGAAGACTGGATCGCCAAAGTATTTATACGTATCGACATTCTCCGTGCGCTTAGGCGTGGCAGTCATTCCAAGTTGAACGGCGCTATTGAAATGCTGAAGGATAGCGTTCCAGGTGCCGAAACCGGAGCGATGGCACTCGTCTATGACGATAAAATCAAAAAAATCCCGAGGATATTGCTGAAATACGCGCTTACCATCGCTGCCGGAGTACATGGCCTGATAGATGCTGAAATAGATGCTTCGATTCTTCGGCGCCTGACCCTCTGAGATGAGGTCACGCTCACCGCCAAAGGGCTCAAATGTATTGTAGGCTTGATCTCGCAATACGTTGCGGTCCGCAAGAAACAAAATGCGTGGGTGACGGTCTTCGCCTCTGGTGTTCCATTTTGCCTGAAAAAGCTTCCAGGCAGCTTGAAAGGCGATCACGGTTTTGCCTGTTCCTGTAGCAAGGTTGATGAGGATTCGAGTTTCCCCGTGCAGTATTTCCTCGATAACTCGATTGATGGCCACTTCTTGGTAGTAGCGCGGCAGCTTGCCGCCCTTGGCGCAGTACGCGGTGAGCAGCGGATTACCGATGCGTTTGACATCAAGGGCTTGGGCTGCACATTGCCGTTGCCAGAGTTCTTCCGGCGAGGGAAAGGAATCAAGGCTGCACTGGGTATTCGTGGTAAAGTCCCATTCCTCGATTCCATGGCCATTACTGGAATAGGCGAAGAATAGGCCGAGAATCTGAGCATAATCTTTCGCTTGCTGTAGTCCAGCACCTGGTTCAAGATCCTCCGATTTGGCTTCGACTACCGCAATCGGAAAAGATTCTTCATAACGTAAAATATAATCCGCCTTCTTGCCCTTTTGGCGCTTATGCCCATCCCCCACCAAAATTATCTGACCGTCCGTGAAATAATGCTGCTCGGCGATACGCCATACAGGCTCGCCCCAACCGGACTTCTGGAGAGCAGGAGTAATCAAGACTCGGCAGGTATCAGCTTCGTTCATCATTTAGAAATGCCCCCTTTTGAGCAGATGCTTATATCCGTGGGACGGCGGAGCGGATAGCGGCAGGATTTTTTTGTGAGCCAATAGGTATGTCTGCAACTAACACCTTATTCCCGCCTATCTATCAAAGGACGTCGACCATTATGTTTCTTTTCATTGGCTCCACCTGATTTTACCCACTCATCAATTTCGCTTTTCTTAAACTTCCAAAGCCGTCCCAGCCTGTGTGCCGGCATGCTGTGTTTATCAATCCACCGATACACGGTGTCGCTGCTGACACCTAGGTGCTTGGATATTTCATCCACGGACAGCCATCGGTCTTCCATCTCGGCCATTTTTCTAACCCCTCAAGGTGCTGTTTGGTCGCCGTTGCCCGAAGACGAGAGCGAAGCAGACGGAAGGCAACAAGCTTTTTCCAGGAATATGCGCACAATAGAGCGATTCTTGCCGATTGTCAACCGCTTTTACCGGCAAACGTACGCAGAAATAGGCAATGACTGTCTCATATATGCACGGTCATTGCGATGAAAATGCCGATTGCACTTAGAGATTCTTTATAAATATTCCCGGTCTCTCTTTTACTATCTCCGTTGCCATATCAGCTATATGACGGTGGTGCGTAAATAGTATCACCTGGGTTCGCTCTGCCATTTCCTGAAGCACACGCAGGGTTGCAGCAGCTCGCACTTCGTCAAAGTTAACCAGGACATCATCCACAATGAAAGGCATAGGTTCCCCGTGCAGGTATGTTTCCGCCGTCGCTAACCGTAGCGAGAGGTACAGTTGATCTCGTGTCCCCGAGCTCATGCCGTCGACGCCCAGACGCGCGCCATCGTTTCTCATAGCAGTAAGAACAGGTTCATCTTCCGGTCCGATATCCGTAGTAAGCTTTGGGAAAGCACCGGCGGTGAGCCGGGAAAAGATTTCACCGGCTCTGATCAGCAAAGGAGCCTGGTTCTTCTCACGATAGCGGTCCATGGCATTTTTCAGAAGAAAGAAAGCCGCCCGGGCGCGATGATATTTTTCAACGTCGGTGCGAAGCGAGGCAAGAATGGCCTGTGCCTGTTCTTCCGTATCAGCGGCAATTGATAGACCATCCATTCTGCGTAACTCGGCGTTCTCTTCACCAATTTTCGTGTTTAGTTCCTGTCGATAGGACATACGCTCATCCACATTCTCACTGACCTTGGCCAGGGCAGTCGGTATTTCATCCGTTGGTATAGAATCAGCTTCAGCTTCGAGGTTTTGTATGGACAGGCCATCACCGTTTTCCAGAAGAAATTGCTCCACTGTTTCAAGACGATTTTTATGTCGCAGATAATCCAAAGATCTGTTTTCCGCTCCTTCAAATTCCGATTGATCATGACATAACGCTTCTTTGAGCAGATCCGAGACTTTCCGTTCCATGAGCTTATATGTCACCTCAGCGGTGCCCAAGTCATCTTTCATTTCTTTGATGCGCCGGACATGGTTCTGACGCTCTTCCTGCAAGATTCTGGAATTATCCACTTCTTCCTTTAAGCGCAAGACAATCTCGTGAGTTGGATACGCGGCATACTCTGGAACCTTACTATGGGCGAATTCTCTGACTTTCTCTTCAAAGCGTGTGACTTCTTCATTAATGGCCCAGATGCGGCGTTCCATATCGGTGATGCTTTTTACCTGTCCGAACAGATCGGTGTACTGTTCTAATACGGACATTGCCTGGGCGGGCAGGGTGTCTGGCGCCAGTCCAAGCCCTGTCATGGCTGTACGCCATTTTTCCTGCCAGCCCAGAAGTTCAGCAGCGGCTGTTTCTTTTTCTTTCAAGGCCTCCTGAATTTGTTGAGCATGCTTCTCTATTTGTTTCTTTAGTTCCTGATGCTTTCTAATATTCTCAACGATGCTTTCCCGATAGCGGTCAGCTTCCTCAAGGAGGTCCTGAAACAACCATTTCTTTTGATCCACGTCCGATCTGAAAGTCCGCATGGCTTCTTTAAGGCTTTGCACAGAGGATTCATATTTCGTTTCCAATTCATTCAGATCATCAAGTGCGGAATTCATCTGACCGATTGCGTCCCGGAGTTCTCGCAAGGATACCAGCCAAACCCGCATTTCTTTTGGAGATAGCGGTTTGATGTTACATGGCGCCCACAAAGCCTGCCATTCATTTACCACCCTGGTTTCCTTTTCCATCTGAATTGTCAGTTCCGTTTCCATATTCTTGCGTCGCTCTGCCAGCGAACTTTCAGCAGCCTGAAGATCAGCAAGAACATGGACGCGCTGCGCCTCTCTACGAAGTCGATCGGCGACGTCATCTGCGTTGGTAACAGATTCTTCATAGGCATTGGGCAACGGCAATTCAGGATTAAAGGCACGGTTTGCTTCCTCGTCATGAATTCCTTCCACCAACACCCGACGAATCAGCGTCCATCCGGATTGCCTCCTGTTGCGGGATTCATCGAGATTGGCCTCGGTTGGCACCATGCCGCTCCGGGTAAAGCTGTCGAGCTTTTTTTGTACCTCCAGGCTTTCCGAGGTGATTTCCCTATTGGCTCTGTCGATTTCTTTACGATTTTCGATAAGGGCTTGAAATTCCTCTTCGAAGCGATCGAGAGATTCTTTTGCCGGCACAGGGAGAAGGAGGGCGTTGGCCATATCACCGCTCCACAACCCAAGATTCGCCAGCAAAGACTGCGCTTTCTTTTCCGTTGCCTTGGCTGCCTTACGGGCTTTGGCAAGTTCACTATCCAGGTCGCCGGCCCTTCGGGCTTTACTGACCGCTTCCTGCAAGGGTGATGGATCAAGTATCTCCGTCAGCTCTTCATATTCCTTTTGCATCCCTTCCTGTTCCCGGATTTTTCGTTCCCATGCTTTCTCCGCCTTCTTTCCTGTCGTCAGGACAGCTTCATGAAGTCGGGCCAATTCAAGCACCAACGCACGGTTTCTTTCTACACGAGTCACCACCTCACCTATAGAATCAAGACCGGTGTCGATACCGATGGTTTCCATCAGGCGGCGGGCATCGTTTTTCATTTGCCTCAGACGACCTTCCAGATCGGGCCTATCTTTCAGCGCTTTAAGATGACTGCCGAGATCCTGTTGAAGATCATCTACTGTTACCGCTTCATTGAGCAATGGAGACGGCGTCTTCAATTCACCAAAGGATACTCGCAGTTGCTCATGTTTCTTCTTGGTTCTCTCCACCTCGTCTCTGGCATTTTCCCAGTCCTTTAAACAAGAGGCACGCCGCATGGGGAAATCGGTGGCCAGGACATGAACCGTCCCCATAGCGGAGAGCTTGGCGCATAAATCTTTCCTTTCCGCCAGTCCTTTCGAAACCCTCTGGATCCTGGCCAGACGATGTTGCTCAACCTGCAATTCCTTGATCTTCGCATCCACCTGGCTCAGTTCCAGTTCCAACTCTTGACGCCTTCTCCAATGCTGGTCCCATTCCCGAGCCGGCAGGGACTCTTTGCGGGCTTTTTCCCGGAGCACCTTGAATTCCGAGATACTCGCGTTGATGCGTGGTTTGCTCGCTTGTGGTCGAAAGAGTTCATTAGATGCGCTTTCCAGTTCTTCCAGCAAGGCGCGGAATTTCTCCGTACCGATAGCCGCAGCCAGCAGCGCTTCGCCGACTCTTCCGCGGTTAGCCAGGATATCGTTTCCACCGCGGACGAGTTCATCATGATCGATGCCGAACATCGTAGTGAACATATCCCGGCTGACGCCTGCCAGGTAAGGTGTCAGTTTATCGTCTCCCACAGTTTGACGTCCATCGGCCGTCAATAATGTGTTCTTGCGACCCTTGCGACGAATATAAGTCCCCTCTTGGCCGTCAGCCAGACAGATCCGCCCGCCAACCCGCAGTTCATCATTGCCGTGGAGAAAACCGTCACGAGTGCGTTCGGGAATACCGTATAAGAAATCCGTCAGTGCGCGCAAGGCGGAGCTATGCAAAAAAAAAGGAAGTAGAAGATTGGGTGCAAGACAAATATCTAAAAATAGAAACATTTTAACATAGAAAGGAGGAATGTTTGATCAAAAAGCCTAACCCAAGTTCATGGTTGTGAAAAAAATAGCGAGTGATATTGGGTGCATGCGTGGGCTTGGTTTCATGTTTAGGCACTACGGATTTTGATCTTACAGGATAGTCTTGATCGTTATACCCGGATGCGGGGACAGTTGCAGGGCGTCATAGATTATCTTATGGTATGCTTCCGGACGAGTGGACTTTCGGATGTGAATGATTTTGCCGTCGTCCCGTTTCATGGTGGTAGTGATGCGCACATGAGTGGACAACCTTTTCCGGACAGTGGTCCAACAATCATTGACTCCCTGGCTTCTCAGGTGGATGCGAATACTGTGCAGGATATGATAAGCCAAGACCGTTATGAAGAGATGGCCGTCTGTCCGGTTTTCATTTTGATGATATACCGGGCGCATCCCCAGCTCTGATTTCATGC
>Ga0302248_1001901_pt1 | contig 13899 bp, 8 predicted proteins | sample AAG_UR_Leu_MG_FD_193528 | JGI IMG/M metagenome (GOLD analysis project Ga0302248, IMG submission 193528) | Enriched activated sludge microbial communities from anaerobic digester in WTTP, New Holstein, Wisconsin, United States - AAG_UR_Leu | ecosystem: Engineered > Bioreactor > Anaerobic >... | reverse complement strand
CCCCATCCCCGTTAGGGCCTTGTTCTCCCCGACGTTCTTGTCGGCAACGGTGCCCGCTCCGGTAAGGGACAGATCGTCCCCGGCGATCTCGCCGGTCAGGGTGGTGAGATCCGAACCGCCGGCGGTTGTCGTGGCGTCATAGGTGCGGGTCCCCGAAACGGCGGTGATGGCCTTCTTCGTAATATTTGCCGTCGTCGTCGCCTGGTCGGTGATGGTGTAGTTGCCCTTGTCGGCGCCGCTGTAGCTGCTCGTCAGGGTCACCGTCTTCCCCGTCCCCGCGTTCTTCGTATCGAAGGTACCCGTGGCGGCAAGGCCGATGTCGTCCCCGGCGATCCAGCCCGTGGCGTTGGTCGTATCCACCGTCGCACTGGTCGTGGCGTCATAGACCTTGTTGGATGCCGTAATCCCCGAGACGGTGATGGCCTTCTTCGTGACGGTGAGCGTTCCCGCAGCCCCCGTCAGGTCGTAGTTGCCCTTGTCGGCACCGTCCAGGGCCAGGGTCCCCATCCCCGTTAGGGCCTTGTTCTCCCCGACGTTCTTGTCGGCAACGGTGCCCGCTCCGGTAAGGGACAGATCGTCCCCGGCGATCTCGCCGGTCAGTGTGGTGAGATCCGAACCGCCGGCGGTTGTCGTGGCGTCATAGGTGCGGGTCCCCGAAACGGCGGTGATGGCCTTCTTGTTGATTGTCAGGTTGCCGCTGGCCAAGGTCAGGTCATAGCCCTCCTGCTTGGAATAGAGGCCGCTTAAGGTCAGCGAGTAGGTGCCGGCGTTTTTGGCGCCCTGGGATGCGCCGCCGTAGGTTGCCGTCCCCAGAACGTAAGCGGAATTGTAATTCGGATCGGAGGCGGTATATTTGCCGCCCGTGTATGGCTGGGCATCATAGGTCTTGCTGTCGCCCGCCGTCAAGGTGAGGGTGGTCAGGAAATTCCGCAGGAGCGGGTAGGTGTTATTTTCATAGATGCGCCAGGTTTTGCCCGTTCCGCCGGCGTCGTCGATGTCCCAGCTCGCGTCTGTGAAGGTCTTGAGCGTCTTCATCTCGGCGGTGGTCTTGGGAGTCCCCTTGCCGGTATCCGCCTGGCCCGTGGTTTCGCTGTCGTAAAATGAGTTTGTGACGGTGCCGCCGTTATCATTGCGTCCGACGAGGCCGCCGATATAGGCATCTGTGCCGGTCACTTGGCCGGTTGCGTAGCTGTTGGTAACGGTGCCGGCGTTATCATTGCGTCCGACGAGGCCGCCGACATAGTAATTGCTGCCGGTCACTTGGCCGGTTGCGTAGCTGTTGTCAATGGTGGCTTGACTAAAATTGTACCCGACGAGGCCGCCGACATAGTCAGCGCTGCCGGTCACTTGGCCGGTTGCGTAACTGTTGTCAATGGTGGCTTGATTATAATTGTACCCGACGAGGCCGCCGACATTGTCAGCGCTGCCGGTCACTTGGCCGGTTGCGTAGCTGTTGGTAACGGCGCTTTTATTATTGTATCCGACGAGGCCGCCGACATTGATGCCGCTGCCTTCCACCGCAGCGGTTGCATAGCTGCCGGTAAGAGTGCTGCTTCCAGCATTGTATCCGACGAGGCCGCCCACTCTTTTACCCCCGGTCACCGTCCCGGTTGCGTAGCTGTTGGTAACGGCGCTTTTATTATTGTATCCGACGAGGCCGCCGACATAGTCCTGGCCCTTTATCGACGCATCCGTGATTCCAACATTGCTTGCGGCGCCGCTCTCGACGTAACCGAACAGACCGACATAATTTATAGTCGATCTGTTGATCGTAAGGTCGGAGACCGTGTGCCCCAGACCGTCAAATCTTCCGGTAAACTTGGCAGTAGCGTCGCCGAGGGGCAGGAAGCCCTTCCCGCCTTCCCAGTTTGATGTGGCCGAGGCGTCGATATTGGCGCCTAAGGCATATTTTCCGGCACGGTCGCCGTTCATGCCCTGGAGGTCTGTGCCGGTGGCGCTGCTCTCAACACCCAGTTCATTGATGACGGTGTAAGGGCTGCCGTTAATCGTGAGAAAGCCCGTACCCGAACGGCCGGGGAAATCAACCCTTCCCTTAAACGAACCGTCCCCTTTCATACCCGCCTTGACGGCGCCGCCGGAGACCGCCGCATCGCCCCCATTGGCGGTGGCGGTGTTCATGACCAGGGCACTCGTGCCGCTGGCCGTCATGACGGCGTTGATGTTGATGTCCCGTGCCGCCGTAAGGGTGAGGGTGTTGGCGGACCAGGTGACGGTATCGTTGATATTGATATCTCCGTTGCCGGACGTGCCGCCGCCGCTGCTCAAAATGGTAACACTGGTGCTGCCCAGATTGGAGGAGAGCTGACTGCCCGTGATGTCGCCGCCGCTGGCGGCGATAGTATAGTCCTGCGGGTCGATCAGCCACGTTCCCGTTGCTCCCTGCGGTGCGGCGGTGGTGATGTCCGCGCCGTCCCGGATCGTTACCTTGGCCCCCGAGGTCTCGATGAATCCCCCGTCCCCTCCCTGGGGGGCGGAGGCGTCGAGCTTGCCGCCCACGATGGTCTCACCGGATTCCATATCGGCCAGAAGAAGAATGCGGCCGGATCTGCTCTTAAGGGTCTTGGCCTCGATGACGCCTTCGTTGTTCACCACGGCCTGGGTCAATTTATCCGCCGCCTTGGCGGTCATCATCACCAGGCCGCCGGCCGCCTGAACGAGCCCCTTGTTCTCGATGAGGGCGTCCACAGCCCCCTGATCGATCGTGAACGTGACCAGTCTGTCGCCGGTGAAGTCGAGGCTGAGCTTGTCGCCCGCGGCGAGTGCCGTGGTACCTCCAGGGGTGACAATGGTTCCCTCGTTGATGATTTTAGGGGAAAGAAAGGCCACATAGCCGCCGTCGGCGGTGCGGATCTGCCCCTGGTTGATGATGGAACCGCCTACACTTGTATTCTGGAAGGTGTATTTTCCGGCCAGGAAGTTTTCGTTTGTAAGGTTGAGGGACGAGGCCACGAGCCCCCCGACATCCACCTGGGCCGTGGGTCCGAAATAGACGCCGGCGGGATTGAGCAAGAAGACCTGGCCGTTGGAGGAGAGGCGGCCATAGATCTGGGAAGGGTTCTGATCGAAGATGCGGTTCAAGGCCACACTGGCGGCCCCGGGCTGCCGGAAGGCTACGGAGGCATTCTGCCCGATGTTGAAGGTGTTCCAGTTGGCGATCAGCTTGTCGGTGGCCTGGTTGATCGTCATGGCACTGCCGGACTGGGAAATACTTGCCTGCCCGGCCACCACCTGGCCGCCCGTGGGAAGGGCGTTGGGATCGAGGGCCTGCGCCGGCCCTCCCAACGCCAGCAACGCCGCGGCAACAATCGCCCCGGTCGTCAGGGGACGGCGAAACCACCCGGCCGCCACCTTCTCGGAAACCACCAGCCACATTTGCCGTGAACACGACCAGATCAAGCGGCTGATTCTGTTCATGGCGCATCCCCCCTGATTGTTTTTGCATGAATTAGGGTGAATCAACTCATGTCGACGTCGCGAAACCGGCATACAACATTATGTCTTCTCTACTGCAGAGGTTTTAGAAGGTATTTTTCAGCGAACTACCGTTTATAATTTGGTTTTCGTGATTTGCCTCATGGGCAGCGGTTAAACCTGGCAGTTACGCCTCCCTATCCCCAACCTCCGGACTTAGGCCGTGAACTTTGGGTTCCACCTTGTCACGGTGGTTTGCCTTTTCAAGACCTTAATCTTTTCAGATACAATGCCCCGAAGCTTGCTGCGAGAAGTTTCATTCAATTTTATTAAAAATATTTTATTATGTCAATATTTATAGCCTTCAGCATTGGCGCCTGATGGCGACCTTTGTTTTGGTTCCCCCCATGATATTCCGTAAACCTCAGTGGGAGCGACAAAAAAAGGTGGTAATTTGCGCGGAGATTGGCTAAGGAGCGGGGGCACAATTATCGCAGCGCAAGGAGTATCCGTATATGACCAAAGCCACCAAACCCGCGGCCTTCCGCGGAGCGTCCAAATATGTCCTCGACGACGAGCTGGCCAAGATCGTCAATGTCTCCATGGCCCTGGAGATGCCCTTGCTCCTCAAGGGGGAACCGGGCACCGGCAAGACCATGCTGGCCCACGCCATCGCAGAAAGCATGGGCATGCCCCTTATCGTCCTCAACGTGAAGTCGAGCATGAAGCTCGTCGAGGCCCTCTACCAGTACGACACCCTCACCCGCCTCAACGACAGCCGCTTCGGCGACTCCCAACGGGACGTGAGCGACATCGAGGCTTACATCCGCATGGGGAAGATCGGCCAGGCCTTCGTCTCCGATACGCGGACCGTGCTCCTCATCGACGAGATCGACAAGGCCGACACGGACTTCCAGGATGACATGCTCGACGTCCTGGACCAGATGCAGTTCGACATCATCGAGATCGACAAGACCATCTCCGCCCGGCACCGCCCGGTGATCGTCATCACCTCCAACGCCAAGAAGGACCTCTCCGATCCCTTCCTCGGGCGCTGCAACTTCCACCACATCGCCTTCCCCGATCCGGATATGATGCGGCTGATCCTCGACGTCCATTTTCCCAAGCTCGACGAGGAGATCGTCGGCGCCTGCGTGAAGACCTTCTACCGCCTCCGGGAGCTCCGGGGAATAGAGAAGAAGCCGGCAACCCGGGAGCTGATCAACTGGCTCCGGGCACTGAAGAACGATCCCGATTTCCGGCCCCAGATCCTCCAGCAGGGCCGGATCCCCTATCTGGGCATCCTTTTCAAGAAGAGCGCCGACCTGTTCCAGGCGGTGCAGCAGTTGGGCCGGGGGCAGATATAAGGCGGCAAACATCATCCGGGCAACCCCTTCCCGCCTTGTCTTTCCCCCTTGACGGGGGAGGGGGATGTTCCCGGCAGATGACTTCGCCGGAAGGTTACGCATAAAAGGTTGTTGATGGGGAAATCACCATAAATGTTCATAAATTTCTTCTATACCCTTCGCGACCGGGGCATCCCGGTGACGCCGACGTCCTTCATCAGGCTCCATAAGGCCCTGAATCTGGGGATGATCCACTCCCTGGAGGATTTCTACACGACCGCCCGGGCCATCCTGGTGAAAAGCGAAAGGTATTTCGACAGTTACGATCAGGTCTTCGCCCATCACTTCCGGGGGATGGAACTCCACGACCCCACGGCGGTAGAGCTGACGGAGATCGCCCGGGCCATGCTCGACGAATGGCTGAAAGATCCCGGCGAGATCGCCCGGGCCCTGGGGGTGGACGAGGAAAAGCTCCAGGGGATGACCCCCGAGGAATTGATCAAGTATTTCCTCGAACGCCTGAAAGAACAGACGGAGGCCCATCACGGCGGCAACCGGTGGATCGGCACCCGGGGGACGTCGCCGGTGGGTCATTCGGGTCATCATCCCGGCGGGATGCGCGTCGGCGGACAATCCCGAAACAAGTCTGCCGTCAAGGTGGCCCTGGAGCGCCGTTACCGGGACTATTCCCAAGACGGCCCCCTGACGGAGCATCAGATGGCCGAGGCCCTGAAGCGCCTCCGGCGCATGACCCCCACCGGCCCCCGGGACATCGTCAATATCGACAAGACCATCGCCCAGACCATGCGCAACGCCGGAGAGATCGAGATCGTCTTCGACCGGCGCCTTACGGACCGCCTGAAGATCATCCTCATGATCGACAACGGCGGCTGGTCCATGGACCCCTACGTGGAGATCGTCCAAACCCTCTTTCATTACGCCCGTTCCCAGTTCAAGGATCTGAAGATCTATTTCTTCCACAACACGATCTACAGCCGCGTCTGGGCGGACCCCCAGCGGTACTTCAAGCCCGAAGCGGTGGAGGAGTTCATCCGCCGGGACCCGGAGACCCGCCTTATCATCGTCGGCGACGCCAGCATGGCACCCTACGAACTCATCCACGGCAACGGCGCCATCTATGTGGATCAAAAGGCCACCGGCGCCAGCATCGACCGCCTGAAATTCCTCGCCCGGACCTTCCGCCACGCCGTCTGGCTCAATCCCGTTCCCCAGGAGGAATGGGAAATGACCTGGACCATCGGGGTGGTGCAACAGGTCTTTCCCATGTTCGAACTGACCCTGGACGGCCTGGAGAAGGCGGTCCTCCATCTCATGGCCCGGCACTGACCACAGGGGACCGAGATTTCGTCCAAGAAATATTGCCACGGAGACAACGAGGCAAGAAACCCCAGAGGCAAGGCATGTGAATCCTCATTTCCTGATTGACGACTGCCGGAAATGAACGTAAGATCACAACATGATAGAAACCTTTGTGGAAAATGCCGCCCGGTATCTGCAAAGTTCGGTCCTCCTGGCCTATCTGGCCGTGTATGTGGGAGGGGTGCTGGTGAGCTTCACCCCCTGCACCTACCCGGTGGCCCCGCTGACCGTGGCCTTTATCGGGGCCCACAGCAGCGGTTCCAAGATCAGGGGGTTTTTCCTCTCCCTGATCTATGTCTGCGGCATGTCCCTGACCTACACGGCCATCGGCGCCGTGGCGGCCTTGACCGGAAAGCTCTTCGGCCAGGTCCAGAGCAACCCCTGGACGTTCTTTGCCATGGCCAATGTGTGCCTCTTCATGGGGCTGTCCATGCTGGATGTCTTTACCCTCCCCATTAGGACGCCCCGGTTCGTCGCCCGCCTGCAGCCCCGGGAAAAGACCAGAGGAGCCTTGGGGGCCTTTTTCGTCGGTGCCGCCTCCGGCCTGGTCCTGGGCCCCTGCACCGCCCCGGTACTGGCCGTCCTGTTGAGCTTTGCCGCCACCAGGGAGAGCGTGCCCTACGCCATGAGCCTCCTATTCGTTTTCTCCTTCGGGATGGGCACCCTGCTCATCATCCTCGGCACCTCTGCGGGCTTCCTGGCCAACCTTCCCCGCTCAGGGACATGGATGACCCGGGTAAGCAAGCTCTTTGGCTGGCTGATGATCGCCGCCGGGGAGTATTTCCTCATTCAGGCGGGGATGCTCTGGGGATAGTCCCCGGAGGATGCGGCGTTAGCGGGACACAACTGTTATGCTACATTGTGATTGGTGGAAAACAGCGGCAACCCGGGAAAGCGGTCTCGATAACTCTGTGTTGCCCAATAGGGGATGAGGGTGTTTTACGGGGGCATGGAGGATAACCTGTTCGCCGTTCCGAGAAAGGAGACAATATGCCGGGGCAATCTTTTAACCGCTTGTTGATCGGTATGGCGCTGATGGTGGCCCTGCTGCTCGCCGCCCCAACGGCGGGGTTCCCCCAGGAACGGGCGCCGGGAATAAGCCTGCGGGACATCAACGGCCGGATCTTCAGCCTGCGGGATTACGAGAACAAGACCGTCCTGATCATCTTCAGCACCACCTGGTGCGCCACCTGCCGAACGGAAATCCCCCATTTCAAGACCATCTACCACACCTATGGCCCCCGGGGGCTGGTGATGGCCAACATCGACATCCAGGAAGGGAGGGATAAGGTGGCACGCTACACCGCGAAATACCAACTGCCGTACCGGGTCCTCCTGGACGAAACGGGAAGCGTGGCGGCGGCATACGGGATTATGGGTGTGCCGGCCATGGTCCTCATCAAAAACGGCGTCATCGTCACCCGCCATTACCGTCAGGTGGACAGCGCCCTGGCGCGCATCTTCGGCAAGTAACCGCCCCGATATTCTTTCCCCAAAAGGGCAATGTCCTCTTGGGGAAAGAGACTGAAGTTCCATAAAAAAGTCAATTCAGGATCCTCAAACGGCCGTTGTCTAATTGCCGGCACCGTGCTATGCTTGCTGGTAAGAACTGCGTCCCGCCAGGAACGGTCTTATGATGGTCAAGAAAAAACCTTTCGGCGTCAGGATTCCCGGTTGTGGGCTCATCCTGATCCTGATTTCCCTTTTTGCCGCGCCCGCGGCGGCGCAGCACCCATTCACCTTCCATGACCTGTTGGCAATGGAACGCCTTGCCGATCCCCGCATGTCCCCCGATGGCCGCCGGGTGGCCTACACCGTGTGGCAGGCCGATTTCCCCGCCAATCGGGGCCGTCTGGCCATTCACATTGCGGATCTCGAGACCCGGTCCTTCTCCACCGTCCCCACGGCGGGTGAAGCCGACGACGCCACCCCCCGCTGGTCCCCCGACGGCCGTAACCTCTATTTCCTGTCCACCCGCTCCGGATCCCAGCAGGTCTGGAGGCTTTCCCTTCCCGACGGCGAGCTCCGCCAGATAACCAGCCTGCCCCTGAACGTGGGCCTTTTCGAAGTATCCCCCGACGGTGGTTTCCTGATTCTGTCCCTGGCCGTCTACCCGGACAAGACACCGGAGGAGACGAGGGAGGGCATGGCCGCCAGGGCCACCCGGCCGGAAGCGGGGCTTACCTACCGGCGCCTCATGGTGCGTAACTGGGACTCCTGGAGCGACGGCACCCGGAATCACCTGTTTTATTACCCCCTCCCCCACGGTCCTCTCCGGGATCTCATGGCGGGCATGGATGCCGACTGCCCCTCCCGACCGGCGGGGGGTGCGGAAGAATTCGCCCTCTCCCCCGACGGCCGGACCCTGGTATTCACCGCCAAAGATGAGGGGCTCCGGGAGGCATGGTCCACCAACAGCGATCTCTTCGCCGTCTCCCTGCCGCCGGGCGACAAGCCGGCGCCGCCGCGGAAAATCACCGCCAATCCCGCGGCGGACACCCAGCCCCGCTTCTCCCCCGACGGCCGGACCCTCGCTTATCTGGCCATGAGCCGTCCCGGTCACGAAGCGGACCGTAACCGGATCATCCTGCGCAACCTTGCCGACGGCAGGGAAAGGATCCTCGACCTCCGGGGGGAAGCCGGCGCCGGCGGCGACCGTTCCCCCGACAATCTCGTCTGGTCTCCCGACGGGAAAACCCTTTACTGTACCGCCGATCACCTGGGGCAACACGCCCTGTTCGCCGTGGACACCGCCACGGGCCGAAGCCGGTTGCTCATGAAAACGGGCAATACCACGAACCCCCAGCCCCTGCCTTCCGGAAAGGCCGTCCTGCTGGCCTGGAATTCCCTCATCCAGCCTACGGAGCTGTATCTTCTCGGGGTCCACGGAGGAGATTCCCGGCGGATCACCAGAATCAACGACCGGCGTCTGGAAAAGATCCGTTTCGGCAAGAGCGAGGATTTCACATTTGTCGGGGCCCGGGGCGACACGGTACACGGGCGCCTCGTTTATCCCGTCCCTTTCCATCGGGAACGAAAATACCCTGTCGCCCTTGTGGTCCATGGCGGTCCGGAATCCTCGAATCTCAACGAGTTTCACTACCGCTGGCATCCCCAGATCCTGGCCGGGGCGGGCTATGCCGTATTGCAGATAGATTTTCACGGCTCCACGGGCTACGGCCAGGAATTCACCGACGCCATCCGGGGCGACTGGGGAGGTTCACCCTACGAGGATCTCCGGAAGGGGCTTGCGGCGGCGCTGAAAAACTATCCCTTTCTCGATGCGGACCGGATGGCCGCCCTGGGGCCCTCCTACGGAGGCTATCTGGTCAACTGGCTCGGCACCCAGGAGCACCGCTTCCGCTGCCTGGTCAGCCACGCCGGCATCTTCGACAAGCGGACGGCCCATTACGAAATGGATACCCTGTGGTTCCCCGAATGGGAATTCGGCGACCCGAACCGCCACAACCCCCTCGACGAGGTCCGTAACTGGCGAACCCCAACCCTGATTATCGCCGGACGGAACGACTACCGGGTATCCTACACTCAGAGCCTGGCCCTTTTCACCGCCCTCCAGCGCCGGGGGGTAGCCTCGGAACTGCTTATCTTTCCCGACGAGGGGCACTGGATCCTCAAACCGCAGAACGCCCGCCAATGGCACGAAGCGGTTTTGGCCTGGCTCGGGCGCTGGTTGCGCGACAGGGAAGACAAAAAGGGGCGCGACGGTTGAGGGCGGCGGCCATGAACATTGAGAGGTCTCAAGGAGCAGAGAGGGATGGATCAAGCAGTGGCTCAACAAGCTGGAAGATCTGCAGAAAAGGAAAGGTTGACCCCGGGGCATCGTGTTTCCCTGACGATCGGCACCGACCTGCTCACCGGGAACGGTGCCGGGGGAAGAATCGGCACTGTTCCGGCGGGCCTCAGTCCCTGATCAGGGCGCTGATGAGCCGCTCGATATGGTCCAGGGTGTTGCATTCCCGGACCACCGTGCAGTAAGGGGAATACTTCCTTATTTCCGAATCCCCGGCACCCCAGAAGGAGGGGACTTCCGGGTTGAGCCAGATAAGCCGCCGGCTGCGGTCATAGATCGCCTGGAGATGCTCCGGGCAGGGATCGTTGTAATTGTTCCGGGCGTCGCCGAGAATCAGCACCGTCGTCTTGCGGGTGACGGCGTGCAGGTAGTTCCGCCGGAAGTCCCCGAAAGACCTTTCGTAATCCGTTCTTCCCATGATGAGGGGGATGTCCGTCCCTCCTTGGATCCGGGTCAGGGCCTCATCGACGGGACAGTTGTCCAGGATATCGCTGACCTCCACCAGATTGGTGCAAAAGACGAAGGTCCGGATCTTGGCGATCTCCTGGTTGAGGCCGTAAAGAAACAGAAGCAGAAACCGGACCGTCCGTAGGACGGAGCGGCTGATATCGCAGATCACCACAAACTGGGGGCGATCGACCTTTTTCTTCTTCCACGAGGGGGCGAACAGCAGCCCCTGGCAGGAGATGTTTTCCCGCAGGGTGCGCTTGAAATCCAGGACTCCCCGCCGGGCCCTTTTCCGGCGCCGGGAGTGGAGGTCGTTGAGGCGCTTGACCATCCGCTTGATGATCTGGTGAAGATGAACGAAATGGCGCTGTTCGATGTTGGACAGCTTGACGAGCCGCAGTTCGCTGTCCAGGCGCCGCTCGGCCTCGTTACCGGCGAAAAGGTCGTATCGGTTCTGGACATAGCGTCGGACATTGTCCACCAGATAGTTTTTCGCCGCTTCCAGGCGGTTAGCGGCGGCCGCCGCCTCCGGGGTGTCCAGGGCCCGGAGGACCTGCAACTGCCGATCGAGATCGCCGGCTCCCATCCGGTTGAGAAGACGGAGGGCAAACAGACTGCGTTGGGTGTAATACCGGATCTGCGAGAGATTCTCCAGACGGGCCGCCTCGGTCATGGCGGCGGTGAGCCCGGCCCGGTCCTCTTCCATCAACAGGCGCAGCAGCGGCGATTCCGCATCCAGCAGCGGCCCGTCCTTCGGTGAACAACGATCCCCTTCCGGTTCGGCGGTAAAAAAATCGAAGGCAAAGAACCGCTCGAAGCAGTTGCAGAGGATTTCCTTTTCCGGCGCCGTTTTCGCCAGGGACACGGCCAGGGTGTCCTTGAGCAGGGCGCGGTCCCCATAGCCGATCAGCGCCACCGCCCGAGCGGCGTCCAGGGTTTCGGAAAGGGAAATACGCACCCCGGCGCTGCGGACGGCGGTGATGAACTCTTCCAAGACTCTTTCCAAGATCGCTTCTCCTGCGGACCTTTACTGTCGCACCGCCAAGGCCGTCAGTTGGTGCAGTTTTTCTGTCACGATGCCGACGTCATCCTCGAACTTGATGAAGGTATTGAGGGTTTCCCGGACGAGGACCGGATCGAGGACCTCGGCATGGAGGATCATCAGAACCCGGGCCCAGTCGATGGTCTCGCTGATCGAGGGAACCTTCTTCAATTCCAGTTCCCGGACATCCTGGATGAACTTGACGATCTGGTGGGTCAGACGCTCGGAGATGCCGGGGACGCGGCGCCGGACGATCTCCCGCTCCAGGGCCGCCTCGGGAAAGGGAATGAAGAGATGTAGGCAGCGGCGCTTGAGGGCCTCGCTTAGCTCCCGGGTGTTGTTGCTCGTGAGAAAGACCAGGGGTTTGGTCACGGCCTTTACCGTGCCGATCTCCGGGACGGAAACCTGGTAATCGGAGAGGATCTCCAGGAGAAAGGCCTCGAATTCGTCGTCGGACTTGTCCACCTCGTCGATGAGGAGCACCGCGCCGTCTTTTTCCTGGAGCGCCTTGAGGAGGGGCCGGGGCTCCAGAAAGGGCCAGGAGAAGAAGATATCGTCATACTGGTGCAGTTTCTCCATGGCGGAGGCGAAACCGTTCTTGCGGCTGATGATGTCGTCCAGCTTGTCCTTGAGCAACTGGGTATAGAGGAGCTGCTTGCCGTATTTCCATTCATAGAGGGCCTTGGCTTCATCGAGGCCCTCGTAACACTGGAGGCGGATGAGGGGCAATTGCAGGTAGTCGGCGGCTGCCTTGGCGAGCTCCGTCTTTCCCACCCCGGCGGGCCCCTCGACCAGAATCGGCTTTTCCAGGTGATGGGCCAGATAAACCGTAGCGGCGATCTGCCGGTTGGGAATATAGGCGACGCTCCGCAGACCCTCGGCCAGCATTTCTATGGAGGCCATACGTTCTTCGTTTCGCTTGTTCATAGGGCACCTTTTCCTGAGGCGGCTACCGGCCGCCCCTTATCTTGTTGTTTTACAGCAGCGCCGCCCCGTGCTTGATCTGCTTGAGGAGCATCACGTTGCCGGCCAGCTTGACGGCCTTGAGCAGGTCGGACGACAGCGACCGGAACTCTCCTTGCTCCTCCACCAGAGAAAGGGGGGCAATCCGGCCGATTTCCTCCTGAAATTCCCGGGCCAGGGCTCGGAAAGAAAGCATCAGGGAAAGACGTTCCGTCGGCGCCGCGGCAGAGTCGAGGAGACGCGCCGCCTGGAAGGCCAGGAGCCGCAGGGTGTCCCGGAGACTCCGGAGACGACCGAGGCGGCCCATCTCCTCTTTTCCCAAGGCGGCCTCGTGGCGCAACGCCGCGACCAGCAGTTCCAGTTGGCGCGTCATTCCCCCGGAGACGAGTCCCGAGAGGGTTACGTCCTCGCTTTCCCGAAAGGCGATGGCGATGGCCTGGTAGGCCCCTCCCGGCGGGCCGATCATGCTTGCCGCCGGGACGGCGCAGTCGGTCAGGCGGATGCCGCAATGGGGGGAGGGGCGAAAGCTGTCCAGGGCCAGAGGCGGCGTCAGGACCACCCCCGGCGTCCCCTTGGGGACGATAAAGGCGCTGAATTCCTTACGTTCTTCCTTCCCTCCCGTGATGGCCAGCACGACGTAGAGATCCACAAAGGGACCGTTGGTGAGATAGGATTTTTCGCCGTTGAGGAGGAATCTCCCGTCGCGGCCATCGGCCCGGGTCCGAAGATGTTTGGGATGGGCCCCCACCCCGGGTTCGGAGATGGAGATGGAGGGGGTGATGCGCCCGGCGGCCATTTCGGGAAGATACCGGGCGCGTTGCTCCTCCCGACCCAGCTCCCAAAATACTAGGCGGGATACGACGTTGTGGATCAGCCAGGAAAGTCCGAACCCCGGATTGTGCCCGGCGCCGACCAGGACCTCGGCGGCGGCGGTCACCGCCAGATAAGCCAGCCCCAGGCCGCCGTATTCCCGGGGAACGGCCACGCCCAGGAGTCCCTGCTCTCCCGCTTCCTTCCAGAGGTCCAGGGAAAATTCGTCGGGCCGCCCCGCCGCCCAAGGGGCGAGCTTTTCCCGGGCAAAATTCTCCGCCTTTTCCATCAGTGCAAAATGTCGTTCATCCGTTGGCCCTGTCAAGACCGGCCCCCTGCTTGTTGAATTTGGTAAAAAAGGACCGGAGGACGGCCTTGAAGACCTCCACCTCTTCCGGAGAGAAACCCGTTTTGACCTCGGCGTTGACGGCTTTGATGATGGCCTTGGCCTTTTCCCCTTCGGCGATCCCCTCGGGGGTGACGTGAATGAGCAACGCCCGCCGATCCGTGGGGCTGGCCTGGCGGAACACGAAGCCGGACTTTTCCAGGCGGTCCACCAGGCCGGTGAGGGTGGAGTTGTCCACGCCGATGAGCTGGCTCAGATCCGACATGGTGCGGCCGTTGCCCTGCTTGAGGAGAAAAAGGATCCCCGCCTGGACGTAGGTAAC
>Ga0302248_1001898_pt1 | contig 13913 bp, 15 predicted proteins | sample AAG_UR_Leu_MG_FD_193528 | JGI IMG/M metagenome (GOLD analysis project Ga0302248, IMG submission 193528) | Enriched activated sludge microbial communities from anaerobic digester in WTTP, New Holstein, Wisconsin, United States - AAG_UR_Leu | ecosystem: Engineered > Bioreactor > Anaerobic >... | reverse complement strand
TTCATTAGGCGAAGCCAGAAAAATTGAAAACTTTATTAAAAAGCAGAAAAGCAAAAAGCTACTAGAAAAAATGATTAAGAATGAGCCCTTGTATGGGATTCTGACTAAGTTGGTTAGAGTCCCGCAAGTACGGGATTAATCAGAGGGTCGCTGGTTCATCCCGTACGTACGGGACAGCAGGGGGAGCAAATCAAAGAGGCAGCAAAGCCTCTTTTTTATTTATGTATTATCTTTATATTATTGTTTCTCAGAGGTTTAATAAGCACTACGTTGGTATAACTGATGATTTTAACAGAAGATTAGAAGAACACAATACCAGCGAAAAAAATACTTTTACATCAAAATATAGACCTTGGAAAATAGCTGCTGTCTTTGAATGCGCTGATTCATTAGGCGAAGCCAGAAAAATTGAAAACTTTATTAAAAAGCAGAAAAGCAAAAAGCTACTAGAAAAAATGATTAAGAATGAGCCCTTGTATGGGATTCTGACTAAGTTGGTTAGAGTCCCGCAATTACGGGATTAATCAGAGGGTCGCTGGTTCATCCCGTACGTACGGGACGAAACCTGACACAGCTTACGATTTTATAAACATTGAATCTTTAACGGGATTTTAAGAGATTGAAGTCGAATTTTGTGTTCATGAACACAAAACACCAACACATCACATTAAATTTTTCGTATCCGAATACCCCGTGCAAAATGTTCTGAGCCTTTTTCAATAATCAAATCGGCACGGAAACGGGTGGGTAGAATATTTTCCATTAAATTGGGTAAGTTGATATTGTCCCATACTTCGTTGGCAAATTGCATCAATTTATCCAAGGGCCAAGTAGAATATTGGAAGAAATAAGATTCCGGATTTGAAAAAGCAGTTTTTTGCAGCGTAATAAAACGATCTAAAAACCACTGCTTAATATCTTTTTCGTTGGCATCTACGTAAATTGAAAAATCAAAAAAATCGGAAACAAAGACGCTACGCTTCTTTTTTTGCTTATTTCCGGAAACTTGCAGCACATTAATTCCTTCTACAATCAAAATATCGGGCAGATCAAATTCGTGCACTTTATCTTTTTCGACATCATATATAAGATGTGAGTAAATTGGAACTTCAAGGTGCTTTTTGCCTGACTTTGCAACAGAAAGAAACGCCATCAGCTTTTTGGTGTCGTAACTTTCCGGAAAACCTTTGCGGTGCAATATACCGCGTTTATTCAGTTCTTCGTTGCAATATAGAAAACCGTCGGTGGTTACCAATTCTACTTTGGGCTGCTCGGGGGTCAGCGACAAGAGCTTTTGCAGCACACGTGAAGTAGTACTTTTGCCTACAGCCACACTTCCTGCAATACCGATTATATAAGGCACCCGACTACTTTTATTTTTGAAAAACTCATCGAGTTCGTTGTGCAAATTACGATAATGCGAAATGTGTATTTGCAGAAAGCGCACCATCGGCATATAAACATCTTCCAACTCATCAATCGTGAGCGGTTCGTTCAGCGCTGTCAGTTTACTTAAATTGATATCCTTCACCGGAAACATCGGGTGGTCTTCTAACTGGCACCAGTCTTCGCGCGTAAAGCTTCGAAAAGGGGAAAATGTGACGTTGAAATTAGGTTTTTTCATCGTCAAAGCGATTTTTTTAAGGCGCAAAGATAACAGCTTTTGCTGTAACTAAGGGCAAATAATAGAATTAATGTAATTTATAAACCGACCTATAAATCGAAATCGTTACATTGGATACATTTTCTTGAGAAAGTATAAAGTTCTTTATCTGCTCTTGTTAATGGCACTTTCAGGTATTTTGAGATTGTTGTAAACAAAATTGAAACTTAAAAAAAATCAAAAGAAATGAATTTTAATCTTTGATACACATGGAATAAATAGAATTAAACATTTGTTTAAAACATTTGTTTAATTTGAAGATATTTTTTTACTTTTGCATTATACATCATTACTAAAACAAAAATGAAAGAAACGGAAAGCCCGGACGCCACAACTGAACAAAAAATTAAAGAAGCTGCACGAACAGTGTTTCACAAAAAAGGTTTTGCAGCCACGCGTACGCGAGATATAGCGGAAGAGGCCGGTATTAATTTAGCGCTGCTCAATTATTATTTTCGCAGTAAGAAAAAGCTGTTTGATATTATTATGATAGAAACGCTCGATATTTTTAAACATACTATGATTTCTATATTTAATGATAAAAATAGTAGCTTGGAACAAAAGGTCGAATTAATTGCTTCCAATTATATTGATTTTATAACCAACGAGCCGGACATACCAATGTTTTTGTTGAATGAAATGCGAAGTAATATCGATGATTTGATGGAAAAAATACCTGTCAAGCCTATTGTAATGGATACGGTATTCTACAATCAGTACATGGAAGCGGTAAATAACGATATTATTACTGAAATGAATCCGATGATTTTTTTAACAAATTTGTTGAGCTTGATTGTTTTCCCTTTTATGGGAAAGCCACTTTTACAAAAAATAGATGATGCTGATGATGCACAATATGAAAAAATGATGCAAGAGCGAAAAAAGATGATACCTGTTTGGATAAAATCCATGTTCTATCGCCCTTAATTTGTTATCCGAAACTTAATCAAAGGATGAAAACTAACAAAGATCAGATGATGAAATCAAAACGAATAAAACTAAAACTTTGGATTAGCGCCCTGTTGCTGTTTTCGGCGACCTGGGTAAATGCACAGGAAAATAAGTTGCTCACCATTGAAACCTGCTATCAACTGGCCGAACAAAATTATCCCTTAATTAAGCAGTATGCGCTGTTGGATCAGAGTCGCGACTACAATTTACAAAATGCAGCGCGTGCCTGGTTGCCGCAGATTGCACTCAATGCCAAAGCGACCTACCAATCGGAAGTGGTAAAAATTCCAATTGATTTTTCGCAGATACCCCAATTAAATATTGATATTCCAGAAATAAACAAGGATCAATACGGCGTTACGCTCGATATTACGCAAAATCTTTGGGATGGCGGTGCCACAAAAGCACGCAGCGAACAGATTAAAGCGAAGTCGCAGGTTGAAAGCGAGCAGTTGAATGTTAGTTTATACGCTGTAAAAGATCGCATTAACCAGCTATTTTTTGGCATTTTAATGAGCGATGCGCTTTTAGATCAGAACCGCATTTTGCAGGATGAGCTGGCACAAAGTTACGCACAGGTAAAGTCGCTTGTTGGCGGCGGCCTGGCGAATCAGAGTGATTTGGATGCGGTAAAAGTGGAACAATTGAAAGCAAAACAACTTGCCACGCAAGTTAGGCACAATCGCAAAGCTTATTTAGCAATGCTTTCTGCTTTTATCGGTCAAAAATTGGACGAACAATCGGAACTGCAAAAGCCGCTTGCACAATCTACCCTGCCGAAAGAAAACCTGCGTCCCGAACTTTCGCTTTTCGACCGTCAATCAAATCTTTTTGAAGCGCAAAATTGCTTTGTTAAAGCCGATTTAATGCCCAAATTCGGACTGTTTCTCACCGGCGGATATGGCAATCCCGGTTTGAATATGCTGAAAGAAGGTTTCACACCTTATTATATTGGCGGCCTGCGCATGTCGTGGAATATCAGTAGTTTTTACACCTACAAAAATCGCCAGAGCGATATCAAAACGCAACAAGGCAATTTAGCGGTACAGCGCGAAATCTTCCTGTTTAACAGCGATTTACAGGCTGAAAGCAAACAACATGAACTTGAAAAATATAGCGAATTGCTTGCTGACGACGATGAAATTATCGCCTTGCGTCAATCGGTGAAACGTGCCACTGCGGCAAAAATGAATAACGGCACCGCCAATATCAACGACCTGATTCGCGAAACCAACGCCGAAGCTTTGGCAAAACAAAATAAAATTATGCACGAATTAGAGCTGTTACAAGCCATTTATAATCTGAAATACATAACCAATAATTAAAAATAGAACGAGATGAAACCAAGCATTTTTAACGTAAAATATTTACAAATACTGCTGATTGTGCTACTTTTCTCAGCCTGTAAAAACAATAACAACGGCTACGATGCCAGCGGCGTTTTTGAAACCACCGAGATTGTGGTTTCGGCAAAGGCTAACGGCGAAATTTTGCACTTCGACCTGATGGAAGGAGAGGAAGTTGAGGTGGGACAGACAGTCGGTTTGATTGACACTACGCAACTCTATTGGCGAAAAGTGCAACTGCATTCGGGCATAAAAGCGATGGACAGCCGGCAGGTAAATGTAGCTGTGCAGGTGGCAGTTTTGAAAGAACAATTGTCCGCAGCACTTCGCGAAAAAGAGCGTTTTGCGCAACTGATTAAGGAAAATGCCGCCAATCAAAAGCAGTTGGATGATATCAATGCGCAGATTGCCACGCTCGAAAAACAAATTGCCGCGCAAACAGAAACGCTGAAAAGCAGCAACGTCAGTTTGAGCAACGAGCAGCAATCGCTTTTGGCACAAATGGCACAAATTGAAGATCAGTTGAAAAATGCAGTGATTAAAAGTCCGGCAACAGCCACCGTGTTGGGAAAATATGCCGAAGCGGGCGAATTTGCCGTACAGGGAAAAGCGCTTTTCAAGTTAGCCGATATGGGAAATATGTTTTTGCGCGCCTATATCACGGCAGGTCAACTCACCGAACTGAAAATTGGCCAGCAGGTGAAGGTTTTTTCCGATATGGGAAAATCGGATCACAGGAAATATGCAGGCACCGTAAGTTGGATTTCCGACAAGGCTGAATTTACGCCCAAAACTATTCAAACGCGCGACGAACGCGCCAACTTGGTTTATATGGTGAAAATTGCCGTAAAAAATGACGGCTATATTAAAAAGGGGATGTATGGTGAAGTTTTGTTTAATTGACAGTGGACAATGGACAATGGACAGTGGACAATGGAGAGTGGACAATGGAGAATGGACAATGGAGAATGGAGAATGGAGAATGAAGAATGGAGAATGGAGAATGGAGAATGAAGAATGGAGAATGGAGAATGAACAATGGAAAATGGACAATGGAGAATGGAGAATGGAGAATGAACAATGGAAAATGGACAGTGGACAATGGAGAATGGAGAATGGAGAATGGAGAATGGAGAATGGAGAATGAACAATGGAAAATGGACAGTGAAAAATTTATCAAATATCAATTGTCAATTGTCAACTGTCAATTGTCAATTAATTAAAAATGATACAATTAAATAATATCAGCTTAAATTACGGCGAGGTTTCGGCTTTGAAAGATATCTCTTTCGAAGTGGAACGCGGCGAAATATTTGGTTTAATTGGTCCGGATGGTGCGGGTAAGACAACGCTATTCCGCATTATGACCACGCTTTTGCTTGCTGATAGCGGTAAAGCCCTGGTGGACGGATTGGATGTGGTGCGCGATTACAAAGAAATTCGTAAGCGTGTGGGCTATATGCCGGGACGGTTTTCGCTTTATCAGGATTTGACGGTGGAAGAAAATCTGAGCTTTTTCGCAACGGTTTTTGGAACCACCATTGAGGAAAATTACCACCTGATTAAGGATATTTACCAACAAATTGAACCTTTCAAAAAGCGACGGGCAGGAAAGCTTTCGGGTGGGATGAAACAGAAATTAGCATTGAGCTGCGCACTGATTCACAAACCTACGGTGCTCTTTCTTGATGAACCCACCACCGGCGTTGACCCGGTGAGCCGCAAAGAGTTTTGGGAAATGCTGAAACGATTGAAACAGCAAGGTATCACCATTCTTGTTTCCACGCCCTACATGGACGAAGCGTCTCTTTGCGACCGGATTGCCTTTATTCAGGAAGGTAAAATTCTGACCATCGATCCGCCGGAAAAAATTATCGCCGATTTTCCGCACAAGGTATTTGCGGTGGAAGCGGATAATAATTATGAGATTCTAAAACAGCTTCGCCAAAGCGAAAATGTACGTTCAGTTTTTAGTTTTGGTGATTCGCTGCACGTTGTTTTTAAGGATATTTCAAAAATGGAAAATGAGCAAATCAATGCTCAATTGAAGGAAATTAAGCCTACTATTGAAGATTGTTTTATGGCACTGACGGATAATTGACAATGGACAGTGGACAATGGACAATGAAAAATAAATAAATGATAGTAAAACATGGAAAATGAGCAACATAGGATAAATAAAGATACGCCAATTCTCAATTCTCAATTCTCAACTGTCAATTCAGAATCGTCTATTATTAAAGTTGAAAATCTGACAAAATCCTTTGGCAATTTCATTGCGGTGGATGCTATTAGTTTTGAGGTTTCAAAAGGTGAGATTTTTGGTTTTCTCGGGGCAAACGGTGCTGGAAAAACCACCGCCATGCGGATGCTTTGCGGGTTGAGCAAACCCACTTCCGGGCGCGGAATGGTGGCCGGTTTCGATATTGAAAAACAGTCGGAACAGGTAAAGAAAAATATTGGTTATATGAGTCAGAAGTTTGCACTTTACGATGATTTAAAAGTCTGGGAAAACCTGCGACTTTTTGGCGGAATTTACGGTATGAAATCGCATGAAATCGAGGATAAAACAAACATAATTCTGCACGATCTGGGCTTTGAAAATGAACGAAATACGATGGTAAAATCGCTGCCTTTGGGCTGGAAGCAAAAGTTAGCTTTTTCGGTATCCATTTTTCACGAACCTAAAATTGTCTTTCTCGACGAACCCACCGGTGGCGTGGATCCTGCCGCACGAAGGCAGTTTTGGGAACTGATTTACGAGGCTGCGGAAAATGGAATCACCGTGTTTGTTACAACGCACTATATGGACGAAGCAGAATATTGCGACCGGGTTTCGATAATGGTCGATGGTAAAATAGCGGCTTTGGACACACCAAAAAATCTGAAAGCAAAATTCAACGCAGCAAGTATGGATGAGGTTTTTCAACAGATTGCTCGAAAAGCAATACGAATTGACAATTGAGAATGGACAGTTGACAATGGAGAATTGAGAATTGAGAATTGAGAATGAAGAATAGAAAATGGTTGCATAAAAATTTAATTGTTACGTGTTTATGAAAAAGAATATTGTCAAAGAAAAATCACACAGATTTGCGCTACTAGTAATAAAAGCGTACAAATTTCTCTGTGAAGATAAACGGGAATTTGTGTTATCGAAACAATTGTTGCGAAGCGGAACAGCGATAGGGGCGTTGATTAGAGAAGCCGAACATGCGCAGTCTCGGAAAGATTTTATTCATAAAATGAATATCGCGCTGAAAGAAGCCAACGAAACAGAATATTGGCTTATGCTGTTGAAAGATAGTGAATATATTAATGAAGAAAGTTTTACGTCCATTCACAAAGATTGTGATGAACTTATTCGCCTATTGGCAAGTATTGTAAAAACAACAAAATCAAGCGATGATGGCAAAAAATAATTCTCAATTCTCATCCGCCAGAGGCGGACTCAACTCTCAATTTTTTGCTTTTGTAAAAAAAGAATTTCATCATATTTTACGCGACCGGCGTACGATATTGATATTGCTTGTGATGCCGATAGTACAGATAATTTTGTTTGGTTTTGCCATCTCAAACGAAGTGAAAGACACACCAATGGCCATTCTCGACACTTCGAAAGATGAAGCGACACGGCAAATTACCGAACAGTTGGCGGCGAGCAAGTTTTTTACGCTTGTGAGTGAATTGCACAGCACCGAAGAGATTGAAAAAGCCTTCCAAAAGGGCAATGTGAAATTGGTCGTGGTGTTTAGCGATAATTTTCAGCATAATCAATTTCACACCGGCGATGCAGCAGTGCAAATCATTGCCGATGCTTCCGACCCCAACCAGGCGAGCACATTTACAAATTACGCTTCCAATATTATTAACACTGCTTATTTGGATTTGGCGAGCAAAGCCCAAAATTCGAGCGGAAATATTCGTCCCTTACGCATTATTCCGGAAATAAAAATGCTCTACAATCCGCAAATGAAAGGCGCGTACAGTTTTGTGCCGGGCGTGATGGGACTTGTTTTGGTACTCATTACCGCTATGATGACGTCCATTTCCATTGTTCGTGAAAAAGAGATGGGCACCATGGAAGTCCTGCTCGTTTCGCCTATGAAACCGATTCATATTATTCTGGCAAAAATTACCCCCTATTTTGCCCTGTCGATTATCAATTTAATCACCATTTTGCTGCTCTCGGTATTTGTTTTGGGTGTTCCCATAAAAGGCAATTTAACCTTACTTATTCTGCTCTCTTTACTCTTTATTTTTGTTGGCTTATCGCTCGGCATTATGGTTTCAAATATCGTAAAAACGCAAGTTGCCGCCATGCTTATTTCGGGTGTGGTGCTTATAATGCCGGCAATGATGCTTTCGGGCATGATGTTTCCGATTGAAAGCATGCCGAAAATTCTGCAATGGTTATCCGTCATTCCACCCAATCGCTGGTATGTCGATGGTGTTATAAAACTGATGATTCAAGGCGTTGGCTTTCAATTTGTAATCAAAGAATTTGTTATTCTAAGCTTTATGGCTGTATTATTGATGTTTGTGAGTTTGAAACGATTTAGTATTCGCATGAATTAAAAAAAGGGAACAGCTATGTTAAAATTTTTATTGGAAAAAGAGTTCAAACAGCTATTTCGAAATACATTTATTCCGAAACTAATTATTGCGATGCCGATCATGGTGATGTTAGTGTTTCCGTGGGTGACAAATCAGTCGATAAAAAACATCCAACTGAGCATTGTGGACTATGATCACAGCTCATTTTCAGCAAGATTGACAAACAAACTGACCGCTTCCGGTTTTTTCAAATTAGCTAACTATCCCGCTTCAAGCAACGAAGCCATGCAAAGCGTTGAAGTTGGAAATTCGGATGTTATTTTTGAAATTCCACTTGGTTTTGAGAAAGATTTACACCAATCGGGGGCAGCGCAAGTGATGATTTCGCCCAATGCCGTGAATGGCATGAAAGGTGGTTTAGGCAGTGCGTACCTGGCAAGCATTGTCAATGATTTTGCCGTGGAACTATCCGCCGAGCAAGGCAATCAAATGCAGTTGTCGCTCGTTCACCCGCAATTCAAATTTAACCCAACGCTTGATTATAAGGCTTTTATGATTCCGGCTTTGTTTGTAATGCTGCTGACTTTGCTTACCGGATTTTTACCGGCACTCAATATTGTTGGCGAAAAAGAGTTGGGTACCACCGAACAGCTCAACGTTACGCCGATGAATAAAGCTGTTTTTATTTTAGCGAAGCTGATACCCTACTGGATTGTTGGCATTTTAATTCTCACCATCACCATGGGACTTGCTTCGCTGATTTATGGACTAAATCCTGCAAGTTATTTCACCATTTATCTCTACACAATCGTTTATACACTTGCCGTTTCAGGTTTGGGAATCATTATTTCCAACTATTCCGACACCATGCAGCAAGCCATGTTTGTGATGTTCTTTTTTGTGCTAATAATCATACTGATAAGCGGACTATATACACCGGTAAGCAGTATGCCTAAATGGGCGCAATACATTACCGCCTTCAATCCGCTCAAATATTTTATGGAAGTAATGCGTGCCGTTTATCTCAAAGGCAGCGGCATGCGAGAACTTTTACCACAGTTTTTTGCGCTTTGCGGTTTTGCAGTTTTCTTTAATGTATGGGCGGTATTGAGTTATAAAAAGAGTCAGTAAGATTTCATTAACAACGAACTTAATCAGATATATATCAGCATTTTAGACGGACAAAATATTCGTCAAGCAGATTATACGAATTGTATTTACAAAATAGTCCAAGCTGTTTTGCCGATGGTTTAAATATATAGAACAACCGAGCAAAGCGATTATACGAATTGTATGTACAAAATAGTCCAAGCTGTTCTGTAAATTACAATCGTTAATGCCGGTGGTTAAAACATTCAGAACAATTGAGCGGAGCGATAATTGGTCTGTTATATTTTGCCAACCGGTAAAATTGGTCTATTATACTTTTCCAATCGGTATTATTTCTTCTCCACTAACCGCTCGCTTAGTTTTAGCCATAGAATCAGTATGTAAAAATTAGCATCAACCAACAATAGATAAATTGATAATTGCAAGCAGTAATCTTGTAATTTTGCCCTTTAAAATCGCGTAAGAATGGATTCAAAGAATTTCCGCCGGATGAGGCAGCTCATTGATGAGGTATTTGCCACCCAGGATGACCCCAATCAATTGGATATAGATGAAAAAGTGCGTCAGCAAATTCTCAGGATTCACCCTGCCACTTTTTCGGAATTTTCGGTTAAAGACGGACCGGTAGCCTGGGTGTTGGTGATACCGACTACCCTCGAACTGATGAATGGATTTATCCATCAGAAAATCAACGAGAAACAATTGGTCGATCAGACACTGCCCGGCGGACGGTATGAAGCCATCTATCTGTGCTCGGCTTCGGTACTCGAAGAATACCGCCGACAGGGATTAACGCTGAAATTAGCATTAGAGTCCATCGAAAAGATACGTCTCGACCATCCGATAGAAGCATTGTTTGTATGGCCATTCAGCGATGAGGGCGACAGCGCCTCCGAAACCATTGCCCAAAAAGCCGGATTGCCGCTCTTCAAACGTGGAAAGAAAATAGAGTAATAACACAAACCCGCTCAGCGGGCTCATCTGAATGTAACTTATTCTGTCTCAGCATAATCCAAATAAAAAAGCATCTGTAAAACAGATGCTTTTTTTTGAGGTCTCGAGCGGATTCGAACCGCTGTAGAAGGTATTGCAGACCTCTACCTAGCCACTCGGCCACGAAACCATTTCTGTATGTAAATATAGTAAAATTTCAAAAATCAACATATAAAATGCACTAATTAAAAACGTTATTATTCAATAACTTAGATTTTCAGTCTTTGTACTGTAACCCGAAAGACAAGCCCGACAAAGGCAATCGTCGAAGCTTTTTCTTAGTTTTTCGAGATTCTCCAAACTGATTTCAAACGATGTATACCAGCAGACGTTGGTATTACTACACTCAAACGTTTTTCCGCAGACAGGGCAAATCTTTATTTTAATATCGGGATCACTCATAAATATCGTTGCTGTTTAAGGTTACGCACACCCTGGCGATCTTGCCACTCAAGGGAGGATTCAATTTCAAGATTTTCACCTCAGCATCTGTTACATCCGGAAAACGGGTGCCAATTACCTGCTCTTCCTTAAAGTGGCCACGATAGGAGAAAACTCCATGCCTTCAATTGAAATCACTCCCATAATCGTCAGTTTTTACAATATTGTTCATATATCAATCCAAGCAATAATCCATCCCGACATCAATCGTTCTTAAAAAATCTGAATGGATTATAACTAATTCCCTCATCAAAAATATCCACCTGTTCTTTCCTTTTTAGGAACCCAACGGCTGCGTAGGTCAGTGGTGTAAACAGCACTTCGATGCCTGTTTTAAAAATGTAATTCGATACTATCACTGAAATCAGCAAGCTGTTGGACATTGAACCGTAGAATGCTATAAAACAGAATATTACGGTATCAATCCCTTCACCTACTAAGGTAGAACCAATGGTACGCATCCACAGGTATTTCCCTTTGGTTCTGATTTTCAGCTTCGACATCAGATAAGCGTTTGAGAATTCGCCGACAAAGTAAGCCGTAAGACTTGCAAGTACAATCCTAGGCACAAAGCCGAGCAGGGTTTCATACGCCTGCTGATTCTCCCATCCCTGAGCCGGAGGCAACAACTGAACCACCCAAAGCACTAACGACATCAACAGGGCTGCACCGAAACCCGTCCAGATAACCTTGCGGGAACGCTGATATCCATATACTTCGGTGAGAATATCACCAAAAATATAGCTGAGAGGAAAAAGTATGGTACCGCCATCGAAGGTGAACAGCCACAAATTGGCAATTTTGGTTGAAGCCAGATTCGATATAAGTAGAATGGCAACAAACAGCGCCATAATTACATCAAAATATTTGAAGCGGGTGTTTCCTTCTTGTGTTGTTGATGTCATTACTCAGTAAGTTTTTCGGTTATTAGAAATCAAAACTACGGTATCTGTTATCAAACCACGATGCTTATCTGATTTTCCGGCAACACATTACATACCAATATACCACGATGCAATTGAAAAATAGATAATTACACCGGTTATGTCAGCTATTGAGGTAATCAGCGGAGCACTTGCAGTTGCCGGGTCGAGTTTCAGCTTGGTAAATATAAACGGCAACAACATGCCAATCAGACTACCAGCCATTACCGTAAACACCATGGTTGCGGCAATTACAAATATATATTCCGGTGCCCTGAAAGCGGCAACCAAACTTACACCCAAGGCCATTGTAACTCCAAGCAGAAGCGATACAATAAACTCCTTACCTAACAGCTTGACCCAGTCTTTGGTTTCAACATCACCAATAGCTAAGGAACGGATCATCAGCGTTGCCGATTGCGAACCGGCATTTCCGCTGCTATCAATAAGCAAAGGAAGGAAAAAGATAAGTGCAACAGCAGAAGTAATCACATCCTGATACTTTGCAAGTGCTGCACCAGAAAATACATTCACAAAAACCAACGCCAACAGCCAAACGATTCTTTTTTGATACAAATCCATTACCCTCGCTTTAAGCGGACTAACAACTGTAGCCTGAACCGAACCGAATTTTTGGAAGTCTTCCGTACTCTCTTCTTCCGCAACGTCCATCACGTCGTCAACAGTTACAATTCCAATCAGAATACCGTTTGAATCGGTAACCGGAAGTGCGGTTCTGTCCTGTTCCTGGAAAACGCGAATGGCGACTTCCTGGTCGTCAAAAGCATTCAGCGCCACAAAGTATCCTGCCATCAAATCCTGTATCGGCTGATTCGGATCGGCAAGGATAATCTCCCGCATCCGAATATCATCTATGAGTTTCCAATTATCGTCAACCACATAAATCACATTCAGGGTCTCTGAATCACGACCAAACTGACGCATATGGTCAATGGCCTGTTGAACTGTGTAATCGGGTTTTACCGCCACAAACTCCGGCGTCATCAACCTTCCTATACTATTTTCGGGATAGCCCAACAACCGGACTGAGATGGCTCTTTCTTCGGGCGACAGCAACTGAAGCAGCCGCTGGGTAATGTTTCCGGGAAGCTCTTCAAAGAAGGCGGTACGGTCGTCGGGATTCAGATCGTTGAGCAAACCGGCAACACGATTGGCGTTGCTGGCAAGTCCTTCGATAATCTGCTCCTGTTTGTCGTGTGATAAGTGCTGGAAGGTGTCTTTGGCGTGTTCTCTGGGTAACAGACGAAAATAGATTATATCGTCTTCATCAGACAACTCCTCGATAATTCCGGCACTGGTAATGGGATCAATGTCTTCGATGGCAGCACGAAGTGCTCTCCAGTTCTTCTGATTGATCAGCTCTTCAAAAAGTGTAACAATAGTTTCACCCATGGCTTATTCTCCTTACAAGGGTTTAGCTGCAAGGAGAAACGAAAACCCCTCGCAGGTTAGTAATTAATCAAACAACACGAATAGGGGTCGTCTTTCATGATTGGGTAATGATTTTTAGTTGTGCAAAGATAGGGGTTTTTGAAAAAACACAAGGTTTTTTTTTGCTTTTGAAGAATTTATTTTATTATCTTAATGAATATCAATGAGTTAAATACTGCTAGTTCTTTTCCGAAAACCAATTCCGCAAGTAGAAAAGGAGAATGCTTTTCGCTTACCTTTGCTTATAAACATCCTTCAACACAAACAGCGTATGCGGCAAAAACGTGTGATTCTTAGTCTGATTTCAATCCTGATATAGATGATTGGCTGTACTTCGACTATACAACCGGCTGTAAATTTCAATTGAAAAGTATACCACTATTTCAGTTAAGAAAGAACACCACTTGACAAAAATAAATAAATAAATAAATAAAAGAACTGTTTACTGACAAGCTTGAGACGGGAGATAACTCGAGG
>Ga0302248_1001897_pt1 | contig 13917 bp, 11 predicted proteins | sample AAG_UR_Leu_MG_FD_193528 | JGI IMG/M metagenome (GOLD analysis project Ga0302248, IMG submission 193528) | Enriched activated sludge microbial communities from anaerobic digester in WTTP, New Holstein, Wisconsin, United States - AAG_UR_Leu | ecosystem: Engineered > Bioreactor > Anaerobic >... | reverse complement strand
TATGGTTGCCCTGTCCGACGCCTTAATTGGTGTCAACCTGATTATTCCTCTGTATCAAAGGCTCAGACCCATTTTAGAAACCCTGCCTGAAGATGATACAAGTAAGATTAATCCACGGGCTTTGACCGGTTCAATTGAAGTCAGCCATGTTTCTTTCCGTTACCGGGAAGACGGGCCCTTGGTCCTGAAGGATGTTTCCTTTGAAATTAAGGAAGGGGACTATGTCGCCCTGGTGGGTACTTCCGGCTGTGGAAAATCCACATTGTTTCGAATACTCCTGGGCTTTGAAAAACCGGAGACCGGGGAAATTTATTATGATGGCCAGGATCTTGCCAAATTGGATATCCGGGCTGTGCGTCGGCAGTTGGGTGTAGTGCTGCAAAACGGCCAACTTATGACCGGTAATATTTTAAGTAACATTATTGGCACAAATCACCGCTTGACTATTGAAGACGCCTGGGAAGCGGCCAGAATGGCCGGAATTGAAGAAGACATAAGGGAAATGCCCATGGGGATGTTTACTATTATCAGCGAGGGGGCCGGCACTATTTCCGGTGGGCAGAAACAGCGCCTTATGATTGCCAGAGCTATTGTCAACAAACCGAGGATTATCTTCTTCGACGAGGCCACCAGCGCTTTGGACAACAAAACCCAGGCAATTGTCAGCCAAAGCCTGGAAAAGCTGCAGGCGACCAGGGTAGTCATCGCTCACCGCCTAAGCACTATTATGAACTGCAATAGAATTTTAGTGATGAACCAGGGGAGAATAGTGGAACAAGGAACCTACGAGGAATTAATGGCAAAACAAGGAGTCTTTGCTGATTTGGCGAAAAGACAGCTGGCTTAGAGTCAGGCGGCAGTATTTTTATGCATTCTTGCGGCTTGTGAAAAGAGTTGTTTTTGAAAAAGCAGCTTCTTTTTTATTCGAAAAAAAGAAGATTGACAGTTGAATCCCGACATGTTTTCAATGTATTATTATATGGGGAATATATTAAAAGATATGTATTAAGGTAATTGCAACAGGTATGATTTGTGTTAGAAAATCATCAGATAGCAAGGAGATAAGCAATGAAAAACGAAATGAAAAGGAAAATGGAAAGGGGATTGCCTGTAATCGGCACATTCTTTGAATTGGGTGATGCTACTGCCGTAGAGTGCATAGGCCTTTCCGGGATGGATTTTCTTATAATCGACACAGAGCACGGCCCCTTTGATGTGGAAAGTGCCATGAATTTTATACGCGCAGCGGAGCTGAGGGGGATTGAGCCCTTGGTGCGGATAAAGGACCACACACGCTCCTCTGTACTTAAGATGCTTGATGTAGGAGCAAAGGGCCTGATTATTCCAAACATAGAAACAGTGGAACAGGTAAAAAAATTGGTTGAGTATGGCAAGTATTATCCCGTAGGCCGCCGGGGCTTTGCTCCCACAAGGTGCGGAGGATACGGATTTGTTGAACATGCTGCAGAGAATATAGAGGAGTATTTTAGTTTAGCCAATAATGAGACGATGATTATACCCCAGTGTGAGACAAAGGGATGCCTGGATAACATTGAGGAGATTGTATCCATTGAAGGTGTAGATGGCATATTCATTGGCCCTTATGATTTATCCATAGCCTTGGGGATACCTGCGCAATTCAGCAATCCCGTTTTTACCGAATCGATTGACAGGATACTGAATGCCTGCAAGGCTGCCGGGAAATTCATATTTATATTCAGCGGATCAGTGGAAGCCGCAAGGGGATATATAAAGGATGGTTTTAATGGAATAGCATATAGTCTTGATACCAATATTTTAGTCAGTGCCTTAAGGGACTGTGTCAAGCAAATCAAAGCCTGAAGGGAATGATAAAGATGGAGAAAAACAAAGACAGCCTGTATCGGAAGGTCGCATCGGCTTTGAAGGAAGCTGAAAGAACTTGTGTACCGATTGAGCCCATATCAAAGACATATCCCGAACTGGAAATCAAGGATGCATATGAAATACAGCTTATTAATGCTAATGAATGTCTTGCATCAGGGAATAAGATAACCGGTAAGAAAATCGGGCTTACGTCCCTTGCAATGCAGCAATTCGTCGGAGTTAATCAGCCGGATTACGGAGAGCTGTTTGATTATATGGAAGTAAGGGATGGTAAATTGGAGAGAAGCAGATTCCTTAATCCAAAGGTTGAGGGAGAAATTGCCTTTGTACTTAAAAAGGATATGCAGGGGCCCAATGTAACGGCAAAAGATGTTATGGAAGCTACAGACTATGTATTAGCTTCAATTGAGGTGGTTGACAGCAGAATCAAAGACTGGAAAATAAATATTGTAGATACTATTGCCGATAACGCATCTTCTGCAATGTATTTAATCGGGAATAAAAAGGTTGACCCCAATAGTATCGATTTGAAAGCCGAATCAATGGTTTTATATAAGAATGGGGAAAAGGTATTATCCGGAGTTGGCGCCGATGTACTTGGAGATCCTGCCATTTCAGTGGCATGGCTTATTAATAAGCTGTGGGAATATGGAGTAACGCTGAAAAAAGGAGAAGTAGTTTTATCCGGTTCTCTGGCATCAGCAATTGCAGGAGAAGCAGGAGATGACTTTAGGGTAGTATTTTCGGAGCTTGGAGAAATATCACTGAGGTTTGTATAGGAGGTGAAATAAATGCGGATACAATATATACCATATGTATGGCCCCTTGTTGTTTCTGCATTTATTTCATTGTCTCTTGGGATATATGTAATTCTGAAGCGGAGGAACTCGAAGGGTGCTTTAAGCTTTATACTCAGTATGTTTGTTGTGACTATATGGTCTTCGGGCAACGCCCTTGAAATGGCAAGCGTAGATTTATCTACAAAGCTTTTTTGGGCAAATGTACAGTACATTGCCTATTGTTATTCTCCACTTACTTTACTTGCAATGTGCATGGAGTTTACCGGATATGACAGATTAGTCCGCAGCAGAAAAATAATCTGGACTGCGGTTATTCCGACAATCATTTTGATTCTTGTGTGGACAGATGGGCTGCACGGATTGATGAGATACGATATGCACATGGATTACAGCGGTTCCTTTCCGGTTATTGATAAGAAATACGGACCTGCTTTTTATATCCATGCCTTATATTCACATTCTATGAATATACTGGCATGGATACTTTTGATAAGGGCAGTGTTTTTTAAGAATACGGTTTACAGGAAGCAGGCAGTGTCACTGTTGGTCGGAATGAGCCTTATTGTAATTCCGAATATTTTATATATTTCGGGGTTGGGCCCGGTGAAGCGATTTGATATTACCCCTAATTTTTTCGGACCGGCAGGCATCATTATTGCTTTGGGAATTTTCAGGTACAAGCTGTTTGATCTTATTCCCGTGGCGCGGGCTGCTGTGATTGAAAATATGGATGCGGGAGTCATGGTATTGGATATGCAGGATAGGGTGCTGGACATAAACCCGGCTTTTAGAAAAATTACAAACTATGATATTCGGAATATTGACGGTATAAAGGTTGAAGAAGTGAGCGGAAAAGTTCCCGCCCTGTTAAAAGCTTGCACAGACAGGGATATAACCCATAGTGAGTTTGTTATAAATAAGGATGGAATGCCAATGATTTATGAGGTATTCCTTTCAACTCTTAATGACAATAGAGGCATACCTTCAGGCAGACTTATTGTGGTATACGATATTACACAGAAAAAGCAGGAACAGCAGCGATATATGGAGCAGCAGTGGAAACTTGCAGTCACAGAGGAGAGGGAACGGCTTGCCAGGGATTTACATGACGACCTGGGGCAGGTACTTGGATTTATTAACCTTCAAGCGCAGGGAATAAGAAAGGAGCTTGCGAATGCAGATATTGACATAGTATCTCAAAAGCTGGACAGGTTGATTAATGTTTCTCAGGAGGCACATAATGATATAAGGGAATATATCCGGAGCATAAGGAGCACGGAAGCGTTGGAAAAGGATTTCATGGGGGGATTGCTTAAGGACATAAACAGCTTTGAGGAGCATTCGGGATTAAAAGTTAAATTGGACATTCCCTCCGGGTTTACGGGAGATGGACTAAGGCCGGTTATTCGAATCAATATATTGAATATTGTAAGGGAAGCCTTGAACAATATAAGGAAGCATGCGGAAGCTGATAATGTATATATTGGATTTAAAGCATCAAAGGAGCAGTTATGTGTTACTGTAGAGGATGACGGGAAGGGCTTTGATATTGGGGCTGATTTGACGAACAGATACGGGTTAAGTATTATGAGGGAACGCGCATCGGAAATATCTGCAAAGGTTGACTTAAAATCCGAACCTATGAAAGGCTGCCATATTTCTTTGACAGTTCCTTTGGATGGAGAGGGGGAATAAGATAGAAATGAGATTGATGCTTGTGGATGATCATCTAATATTTTTAGAGGGTCTTCAATATTTGCTCGGAACTTACGGAATAGAGATTGCCGGTACGGCAGGCAATGGGAGAGAAGCACTTGAAAAAGCCAGGGCTTTGAAGCCGGACATAATACTAATGGATATAAAGATGCCGGGGCTCAGCGGGTTGGATGCCCTTAAGCTGATAAAGGCTGAAATGCCGGATATAAAGGTCGTGATGCTGACTACCTCGGAAGAGGATGAAGATCTTTTTAATGCCGTGAAATGCGGTGCCTCGGGATACCTGCTGAAGAATACCAATGCGAAAGAGCTTGTGGGTATATTGTCGGACATAGAAAAGGGAGAAGCTTCATTTCATCCGGAGCTTGCCGCCAAGCTCTTAAAGGAATTCAGAAGCCGGGATACCGAAAAAACCATGCAGAATGAGGAACTCACAATGCGGCAGCTGGAAGTGCTGGAGCTGGTGGCAAAGGGCATAATCTACAAGGAGGTAGGGGAGAAGCTTGGACTTTCTGAACGGACAGTGAAATATCATATGGGGAAGATTTTGGAGCAGCTGCATCTTGCAAACAGGGCTCAGGTTATAGCTTATGCAGCACGGATTGGGCTGACAGAAAAATAAGAAATGGCTTTTTTGGGGGAGTGTCGCAAAACTACTTAATAAGAAGTTGGCGATACCCCTCTTTTGCATTATTCCTCTTATGCAGCATCTCCTCAAAATATTTATATACAGCTGTACTTAGTACATTGTTGTAAGCTACAAAAAAAGTGCTAAAATATGATTAACTATACATAAAATAAGGCACCTCTGACAAATAGGGGGGCTCGGGTTGAAAAACGTCCCCGTGTCCTCCCCCGTGTCTTATATTTTTTTATTAGAGAACATAGTCTATATATTGAAAAAACAGAATTTTCAAAATTGTCACTTAAGACTGATGACAATATTGGTTTTCTTTTAATTGTAATACCTTCCCTTAGAAGTTACTATTAAGGTAAAATAATAAGGGAGGAATGGTTATGAGTACTGAAAAAGCATACGCCGCTGCTAATCAAAAGACTGATTTCAAGGCCGGTATTCAGAAGTTCGGGGGCTTCATGGCCGGAATGATTATTCCGAATATCGGAGCCATCCTGGCATGGGGGATTATTACCATGTTCGTTATCCCGACAGGATGGGCACCTAATGAAAACCTTGCAAAAATGGTCGAGCCGATGATCAAATACTTTATTCCTATTCTTGTAGGTTATACGGGAGGGAAGCTGGTACACGGTGTAAGAGGCGGAGTAGTAGGCGCAGTTACGACTTTTGGTATTATTGTAGGTTCATCAATTCCGATGATTCTTGGCGCCATGATGATGGGCCCTTTAGGCGGCTGGATGATAAAGCAATTTGACAAGCTTGTGAAAGACAAGATTCCAACAGGTTTGGAAATGCTTGTTGAAACCTTTTCCGCAGGTATTATGGGGACACTTCTTTCAATATTTGCTTATGTTATAGCTGAGCCGATAGTAACAGGAATTTCAACAACATTGGGAAATATTGCGGCAACTGTAACAAATGCGGGACTGCTTCCTCTTATAGCATTAGTTATTGAGCCCGGGAAGATTTTGTTCCTTAACAATGCCATAAACCATGGTGTAATGGGGCCTTTGGGAATTCAACAAGTTGCGGAAACAGGCAAATCGATATTCTTCCTGCTGGAAAGCAATCCCGGTCCGGGACTTGGTATTCTGCTTGCGTACAGCCTGTTTGGCAAGGGAGCTGCCAAGCAGTCAGCTCCTGGTGCAGTTGTTATCCATTTTATCGGTGGTATTCATGAAGTATATTTCCCGTATATTCTCATGAAGCCGCTGCTTATACTTGCAGCCATAGGCGGCGGATTAGCAGCTGACTTTACCTTCGTTCTGTTCAAGGCTGGCCTTGTTGGCCCACCATCCCCGGGAAGCATATTTATGGAGATGGCAATGGCTCCTAAAGGAGGTTTGCTGCCGGTATTACTTGGTATTGCAGTAGGTGCAGCTGTATCCTTCCTTATAGCTTCCATAATAGTCAAGAGGGATAGATCTGACGGAGACTTGGATGCAGACTCATTGGATATAGCCAAAAATATGGTTTCAAAGATGAAATCCGAAAGCAAAGGACAGAGGGCTGCAAATGCAGTGATTCCGAAGTTGGTAGTATTCGCATGCGAGGCAGGTATGGGCTCATCGGCAATGGGAGAATCCATACTAAAGAAAAAGTTTAAAGAAGCAGGCTTTGATGTAGAAGTAAAGCATTTTGCGGTTAATCAGATACCTCCGGATACGGATGTTGTATTCACTCAGGAGAGCCTTGCAGCAAGAGCAGCTCAGGTAGTTCCGGGTGCGGAAATCATAACCATTAGGAACTTCCTGGAGCACGCTGCTTATGATGATTATGTGAGCAGGTTCAAGAAATAAGTCAGCATAAGAAAAATAAGGTTGTGAACGTATGGATAGCTTTACAGTCAGACAAAAGTTCATATTGAATAATCTGATTGAGAAAGGCCCTTTGACCGTAAAGGGCCTATCTCAGCAGATAGATGTAAGTGAGCGCACTATATTGAGGGAAGTATCCTCCATAAATGTATGGCTTAAGCAGTATAGACTGCGCATTTCTGACCGGGGAGGGAGGCTTCACATAATTGGAGGCCAGAAAGATATTAATACAATTCGGGAGTTATTTGACAGAGTTCCGCTTTTGTGGCTGCTTACCCAGGAGCAAAGACAGGTGCTTATAACAGCACAGCTTCTGCTTTCCCATGAACCTATAAAATCAGCATATTTCAGCTGCCAATTCAATGTGGTGGAAGGCACGGTAATTTTTTATCTGGACAAGATTGAAAGCTGGCTTAGGACAAAGAATTTGAAGCTAATTAGAAGAAGAGGCTACGGACTTGAAATAATCGGTTCCTGTTGGAATAAGAGAAATGCCTTTGTTGAGCTTCTGTACAACTATAAGTCCATAAGCGAGCTTCTTGCGTTTTTGTATGAAAACAATAATGATTATTCACTCCATGCCTTTTTTAGCGTTACATTCGGAGAAGAATTGGTTTCCAATGTGAAAACCATATTGAAAACGCTGTATTCTGAAAGCAAAATGCTGAAGAACAACGATGTGGACTATTTCAGTGCTTTTATACATATGCTTCTGGCAATTGAGAGGACTCGAAGCGGAATGCCCATTGAACTTCCCGACTATATTGTAACAGACATTTTGAATTCAAATGATTATTACTTTATAAAGGATGTAGAGCGAATACTTAAAGAAAATGAAATCAAGCTTCCTGATAATGAGCTTGCATATTTGGCAATTCATTTGACGGGAAACAGCGGTATATATAAGGATGACAAGGTACCCAAAGAGCTTGGCTTTGATATTGATGACACTATCCGCGAAATTATATATTTGATAAACAAGAGGCTAAATACAGGAATAGAATGCGATAACCAGCTTATGGCAGGACTCAAACAGCACCTGAGCCCGGCGCTGTACAGACTGACAATGGGCCTGGAGGTAAGGAATCCTGTAATTAATGAAATAAAGGAGTATTACAGGGATTTGTTTTATGCTGTGGATTATTCATGCAGGCATGTTTTCTCAAAATATAATTTGATTATTCCGGACAATGAGATAGGCTATGTAACAATGCATATCGGTGCAGCTATAGAAAGGCAGCAGGGTATTGAAAGCAGGCTGCAGGTATTGATAATATGCCCTAATGGCATAAGCACCGCAAAGATATTGCTGGGAAAGCTCAAAAGGAAATTCCCTGAGATTGATGGTATAGACGTATGCTCCTTAAGAGAAATGGAGGGGAAAATACATGGAAATTATGATATTATACTGTCCACCGTTGAGGTCAGTAAGAGGTATGACACTGATATAATTGTAATATCGCCATTTCTTCCAAATAGGGACATTGACAGGATAAGAACTTTGATTAAGAGTAAAACAGGAGAAAGCAGCAGTCTGAAAAATATTGGCTCAGGAGCTTTTAAGGGTGAAATAGCCGAGACTGAAGCTGATTTCAGTGCGGCGGACAATATGTTGAAGAACTTCAAGCTGAGGAACATTTCTTCCGATAGCATGGAAGGAATGATAAAGAAGATTGTGTATGAGCTTTTTGAATTCAACTTGATAACAGAAACAGATAAGGTAGAGTATCAGATAAGAATGAGGGAAGAAAAGGGAAGTGTTGTAATTCCGGGCAGTCATGTGGCCTTGATTCATATTCGGACAGAAGAAATAGATATGCCTTTTGTGGGAGTTTTTAGGCTTGAGAATTATATCGGAATGAAAAGCGCCGGTTTTTCAATGGAAAATGTGGATACCATATTGGTTATGCTTGCACGGAAAAACGAGAGCGATTATATTTTGGAACTGTTGGGAAAAATCAGTGCATCCCTTGTACAAGAGGAAAGCGTTATAAATATATTAAGGTTCGGAGATATAAAAGATATTAGAAACAAGCTGATAGAAATAATCAATAGGGAGGAAAGTTGATGAACAGCAATATTTTGAATGAGAACAATATAATGCTTGATGTTGAGCCTGAGGGCAAGTATGAAGCCATTGAAAGAGCGGGCAAGCTATTGGCGGACAACGGATATGTGAATATGGAATATATAGAGGGCATGAAAAAAAGAGAAAATGACATTACAACTTATATAGGCAACGGAATTGCAATACCTCATGGCACCTCAGACTATATTAAGCATATTAAGAGATCCGGGATAGTGGTTGTGCAGTATCCCAAGGGAGTTGATTTCGGAGAAGGAAATGTTGCATATATAATTATTGGCATTGCCGGGTTAAACAATGAGCATCTTGAAATACTTTCGGAAATTGCATTAGCCTGCCAGGATGAGCAGAATGTCGAAAAACTCAGGACTGCAGTGAATAAGGAGCATATTATATCAATACTGTCAGAGGGTGGAATTTAGATGATAAAGACGGTTACTATGAATCCGGCCGTAGATAAAACATTGGAGATAGATAATTTCAGGATAGGCGCTGTTAACAGAATTTCTTCAATCAGGCTTGATGCAGGAGGAAAGGGCATCAATGTTTCAAAAACAATAAAGGCCTTGGGCGGAAGCAGCCTGGCAACAGGAATTCTTGCAGGCAGCAATGGTGAATATATAAAAAGTTACCTTGATTATTTGGGTATAGATAACGACTTTCTATTCATAAAGGGAGAGACACGAATAAATATCAAGATAGTTGATAAGCTGAACGGAACCAATACGGATATAAATGAACCGGGTACATATCTTTCCGCAGAAGAACTGAACCTTATGGAAAAGAAGGTTTTTTCGGAAATAAACAGTGACAGTATACTTGTTTTATCCGGAAGCGTACCTGCAAATGTGCCTAAGAGTATTTATCAAGAGTGGACAGAGCGAGGAAAGAAGTCCGGTGCAAGAGTGCTTCTGGATTCGGACGGAGAGCTTCTTCGGGAAGGCATAAAAGCAGAACCTTATTTGGTAAAGCCTAATATCAACGAATTGGAAAGATTGTTAGGCAGAAAGCTTGAAAGCAGAGATGAGATTGTTAAAGCAGCAAAAAGCTTGCTTGAGACAGGAGCAGAAATTGTTGTGGTATCTCTTGGAGCAGATGGAGCTGTATTTGTTGATAGAAGCAATGCTATATACGCTCATGGGCTAATGGTGGATGTCAGAAGTACAGTGGGAGCAGGAGATGCCATGGTCGGGGCTCTTGCACTTGCACTGCAGAGGGGATACTCCTTTGAAAGAGCTGTAACTCTTTCCGTTGCGGCAAGTGCAGCAAATGTTGCCACCAATGGTACACAACCCCCGGTGCTTGAAGAAATACTGCGCTATGAGGGACAGGTACGCTTCAGTTACATGAAATGAATATTTGGAGGTCAGATTTATGGAGACAAAGGCAGTCAGATTATACGGAGAAAATGATTTGCGTCTGGAAACCTTCCGGCTTCCGGAAATAAAGGATGACGAAATACTGGTAGAAGTAATTTCCGACAGCGTTTGTATGTCAACATACAAAGCTGCAATACTGGGCAAGAAGCACAAAAGGGTACCACAGGATGTTTCGGAGAATCCTATAATTATCGGACACGAGTTTTCCGGAAATATAATCAAGGTAGGTTCCAAGTGGAAGGGGGAGTTCAGGGAAGGAAGCAAGTTCGCACAGCAGCCGGCATTGAACTACAAGGGATCAATGAGGTCTCCGGGGTATTCATACATGTATTTCGGAGGAGATGCCACATACTGCATCATACCTCCGGAAGTAATGGAGACAGGCTGTCTTTTAAACTATGAGGGGGAGACTTATTATGAGGCATCCTTGGCAGAGCCCATGTCCTGCATAATAGGTGCTTTCCATGCAAATTATCATACTGAAATGGGTAATTATACTCATAAAATGGGTATAGCAGAGGGAGGAAGGATGGCATTACTGGCTGCCGCAGGGCCTATGGGGCTTGGAGCAGTGGATTATGCACTTCATTGCGACAGAAGGCCGGGATTCTTAGTAGTTACAGATATAGATGAGGAGAGAATTGAGCGTGCAAAGAAGATTTTTACCGAAGAAGAAGCAAGGAAATGCGGTGTAGAGTTAATATTCGTCAATACTGCAAAAATAGATAACGTTAAAGATTACCTTAAATCCCTGACCGGCGGTTATGGATATGACGATGTATTTGTATTCGCACCAATCAAGTCAGTTTTTGAACAGGGGGACAGTATTCTGGCCAGGGACGGATGCCTTAATTTCTTTGCAGGGCCAACGGACACAAATTTTTCCGCAGAGCTGAACCTTTACAATATTCACTATGCTTCTACTCATGTTATGGGCACCACCGGAGGAAATACCGATGACTTGATTGAATCCTTGAGGATGACAGAGCAGGGGCTTATTAATCCAGCCGTCATGGTTACCCATATTGGCGGTTTGGATTCGGTTGCCGATACGGTTTTAAACCTGCCCGGGATATCCGGCGGAAAGAAGCTTATATATACACATATTGATATGGAATTGACTGCTATCAGCGACTTTGAAAAGAAAGGCAAAAGCAATCCTCATTTTGCTAAGCTGGCTGATATAGTCAGCAGCAACGGCGGGTTATGGTGTAAAGATGCAGAGAAATACCTGCTGGAAAACTGGAAGCTGCGATAGGAAGATAATTGTCCAATACTAAAACAATATTGGAGGGATACTCGTGATATATGACGGTATTGCCGGTTCAGAAGGGATTGCAGCCGGGAGGGCTTACATATACAATAATGACCAAGTTGAATCAAATGAAGGAAGAATATCCTCCGGAGAGGCAGAGGCAGAGCTTTGCAAACTGGATGAGGGAATAAGAAAAAGCAAAGCTCAGATTGAGGAGCTTAAAAAGAAGGTGCTTTCAGAGCTTGATGAGAGTAAGGCAATGATATTTGATGCTCATATGATGATGCTTGAGGATCCTGAATTTTTGGAGACTGTCAGGGAATCCATACGGGCTGATAATTTAAATGCTGCCTATGCGGTACGGAAAGCAGCGGATTTTTATATATCGATATTTGGACAAATAGAGGATGACTATATGAGGGAAAGAGCTGCGGATATTAAAGATGTCAGCAGCAGGCTTATAAGAAATATTACAGGAACTCCCTCTGATGAGCTGAAGAAAATTGACAGTCCTGTAATTGTAGTGGCTCATGATTTGACTCCTTCTGATACAGCCTCTATGAATAGAAACCTTATATTGGGTTTTGCTGCTGATATAGGAGGAGGAACTTCACATGCAGCAATTATGGCCAAAAGCCTGGGTATTCCGGCTGTACTTGGCTTGGGCAACATAAGCAAAAAAGTGAAAAATGGTGATTATATTATAATTGATGGGACGGAAGGAAAGGTAATTATTAATCCTGATACAGGGCTAAAAGAGGAATATAAGCTGAAAATCTACGAGTATAAAAAACAAAGAAAGAAGTTTGAAGGCTCAGCCTTTTTGCCCGCTGTTACGACAGATGAAAGGAAGGTTGAGATAGCGGGTAATATAGGAACACCGGAGGATATTGAAAGTGTAATAGCAAGGGGCGGAGATGGAGTAGGACTTTTCAGAACTGAATTCTTATACATGGACAGGGACTCATTGCCTACTGAGGAGGAACAGTTTGAGGTATACAGGAAAGCTGCGGCAGCATTTGAAGGTAAGCCGGTAATAATAAGGACACTGGATATCGGAGGAGATAAAAAGCTTAGATACCTGGAACTGCCTGAGGAGATGAACCCGTTTCTTGGGTGGAGGGCAATAAGAATTTGCCTGGAGAGGAAGGATATATTCAAGACGCAGCTGAGAGCCATTCTTAGGGCAAGCACATATGGAAATATAATGATTATGTTCCCGATGATTTCCGGAGTCGGAGAGTTAAGGGCGGCAAAGGAGGTTCTGGAAGAGGCAAAGTCTGAATTAAGAAGGGAAAACATTGAATTCAATGAAGATATAAAAGTAGGAATAATGGTAGAAATACCGTCTGCAGCAATAACTGCAGATACAATAGCTAAAGAGGCGGATTTTTTTAGTATAGGTACCAACGATTTGTGCCAGTATTCCCTGGCGGTGGACAGAATGAACCCTAAGGTGTCAAAGCTGTTTCAACCCCTTCATCCAGGGATACTGAAGCTTATAAAGCATGTAATAGACGCATCCCACAGACATGGTATATTTACCGGAATGTGCGGAGGTATGGCAGGGAGCGGTGAAGCAGCTATAATACTTTTGGGGCTGGGCCTTGATGAGTATAGTATGAGTGCGGCGTCAATACCTGTAATAAAGAGTATTATACGGAATGTATCCTATGAAAAAGCAAAGGAAATAGCTTGTCATGCCCTTGAGCTGGAGACCCCGGAAGAGGTTCTTGAGTATTCAAGGAGCATTATGAAGCAGTTAAAAATTGAATATATTTAGGAGAGTGGCATTATGATAACAGAAAAGGTGACGATATTGAACGAAACAGGGTTACACGCAAGGCCGGCATCAGTTTTCGTAAACACAGCAGCGAAATTCAAATCCGACCTGACTATACAGAAGGAGGAAAAGAAAGTCAACGCAAAGTCAATTCTTTCTGTGCTGGGATTGGGTGTTACAAAAGGAACCGAATTAACAATATCCGCTGAGGGACCGGATGAGGAAGAAGCTGTAAGAAAGCTTGTGCAGCTTATAAAACAGGGAATTAACGAATAGTATGTAACGGAGCACTGTGTTTTGGCATACAGTGCTTTTGATTTGAACAGAAATAGTGTAGAATGTTATAAGAGATGCATATTAAGGAATGAGTATTTATAAGCAGAAAATGCAAGCATAAAGGTGAGTGAGACAGAATTGAAATTTTTTTCATATTTCGTAAAAGGAGTATTGATAGGGATAGGCGGCGTTGCTCCCGGGGTAAGCGGAGGAGCAATTGCCGTAATATTTGGATTATATGAGAGGATAACCGATGCCATTGCGGATGTCTTCAAGGATTTTAAGAAAAACGCAGTATT
>Ga0302248_1001891_pt1 | contig 13940 bp, 13 predicted proteins | sample AAG_UR_Leu_MG_FD_193528 | JGI IMG/M metagenome (GOLD analysis project Ga0302248, IMG submission 193528) | Enriched activated sludge microbial communities from anaerobic digester in WTTP, New Holstein, Wisconsin, United States - AAG_UR_Leu | ecosystem: Engineered > Bioreactor > Anaerobic >... | reverse complement strand
CCCATTGCCTGGAGATGCTGCAACTGATGTGACATCTGTAGCTCCATTGATTACAACTATGGCTGAACTTTCGCTTCCGGTTATTTCAGGATCGTCGCAATCAATCCTTATTTTATACCCTGTGCCGCTGGCTGTTCCGGCAGGTATGTTTATAGTTATTGCACCAAATGGATCGGTTCCGTTAACAGTAGTCGACCCTATAGGATTAGGACTCGAAAAACTACCGAAAGCATCTGAAAGGTAAGCAGTAAAAGCAGTACCGTTGCTGAATGTTCCTGATGAAGTAAAAGCAACTGTGCCACTTGCGCTGCTTCCCGGGCTTATACAGAAAGGTGGAGTGGATACAGCACCAGTAGTAATACTACTAGGAGTAAGAGCTATTAATATACCTGCCCAATAATAATTATCGTCAACATCTACCGTCCTATTGCCTGTTGATCCGGCTGTAGACATGATCCCCCAGGCTGCGCCAACTGAATTGTTAGTGCCAGGACCCGTGGAAAAATCCATTGCCTCAGTAAAAGTGGGTATAGTACCACTCCAATTGGAATAAACGTCTGAGTCTGAACCACCAGCACCAGCTAAAAATACTATTGCTGCATTATTTGTGGCTGTCGTAATTGCATCTGCAGTAATTCGATTACTTCTACCTGTTCTAAATGAACCTGGTGCTACATCAAACACTGAGGAGGCAACACCTGAAAAAGCTATTATTGATCCAACTGCCCTGGAGAGGCTGTTCCCAAGTGAAAATGAAAAAGATGTCCCTTCAGTGCCATCAGCCACCCTGTATAGAACAGTACTATAGCGGTTTCCGTTTGATTGTCGCCTGCCGGCAACCAGGGTCCAGCCAGTTAAGCTGGCTTTTTTATTTTTTTTGCCTGTTTGGGTTATATTAACCAGCATCACGTCCCCGGGTACTACCCCTGCAGGTTTATTGATTGTAAGTGTTTTGTTCGTAGTGGTTGCTGATGTGGCAGTTCCCCGTAAGGCAATTTGTGCTCTTGCTTCCGGGCCATTTATCAATAGTAAACCAAATACAATAGATAAACATACTGCATGTCTGAGTGAAATAAATCTCCCTCTTGTTCTTTCGGGATTTCGACCAGGGTTGATTTCCTTAGTTATCGCACCAGAATTGACGGGGTACATTTTTTTCATGATTTTTGGTTTTTCTCAATATTGGTAATCTGAAGATATTATTTACCTAACCTGTTTTAGCAAAATTAGAAAAAATAGTTAGAAGGGCGATTTTTAATGTGAAAACGGATGCCTTTTAAAACAGGCACATGACTTGTTAACAATTAATTGAAATGACTTTATCTGGTTTAATACGATTATACGGATAATTCCAGTCGAATTTCTAAAGTCCGCCAGAGAAAACTATAAAACATAGCATCATAGAGACAAGTTCTTTTCTAACTCCGCAATAGCAGACCCAGCCTCACCATCTCCGCCAAATGCTCTTCAACCTCGACTTTGCAACGCTCTGGCTCAACATCATACTCATCAATGAGCACAACACATAATTTATCCACTGCAAGAGGACTCCCAAGCAAATCCCAGATCCGTGTGGCCACAGGGTTCAGTGAAAAATACTTCCCCTGCTCAATATCCATCATCACCATCTCGTCATGGAGACGACCGGAGATGGTTTTGCTGTTTCTGACATATTTTGTCTTGCAGTCCTGCGAGCCCGGGGTTTTGCGGTCTTTGAAAATATCATTCATATAGTGTCACTTTAATCTTTTTACCTTCGCCTTTGAATTTCTGTTTTTCCCCTTCTTTTGCCTTTACACTTTTATCTTTCATCTTATTTCATTACATACTTCTCAAACTCCTCCGCCGGCATGAAAGCCTTGATCAACAGCGCCTCCAGGATATTGCACCTGATCAGAAGCATCTCAAAGTCACCGGCCGGAACACCATTCAACGGAACCTCGGCAGCGGGACCACCAGTCACCGAAGTCTCAGATGCAGTAACACCAGCCGCCGGACCACCCGCCAATGAAACACCATCTGTCGCAGCCCCGGCTGCAGAATCATCACCCACCGCACCGGACCCCTTCAACTCCTTCATCACCGCCCCCAGGTCAACCAGCATCATCCTGAACCCGGCAACGGCATCCCTCCCAGTCACCCGACGATACTCAGCAATAACCTCATCCCGCATTGCCACCGCCTCCCTGACGGTCCGCAGAGCATCCTCCTGGCTGATCCCACCCCCGGCAAAAAGCTTCAGCAAACTGCACCGGTACGTAGAACATACATCGGCACGCGGCAGCTCATAAATAGTACAGGAACCTGAAAAATAACCACAGGGCAGCAGGAAATAATCACCATCCTCCCCGGTGCGGCCAGCCTCCTCTATCTTATCCGGCAGATGCCCTCTCTCGCCCGGCAGCAGCGTGGCATGCATGAAGAGGGTGCCGTCACAGCATAAACCGCATGTCACACATATCTGCTGCTCCCCTTCCGGAGCCTCTACGTTACCGTATATCTTCGTCATACGTCAACCCCTTACCTGATCTGCTCACTCCTGTAAGCCTTCGTGAAACTGTCCATCGCCTTTATCCATACAACACCCCTGAAAAGCCGTTCATCATCCTCCGTCCTGACCCCGCCCTGGTACATCTCAATATCTGTCAGCAGCCTGTCAAAATCAATAAAGCCCAGATCAGGATTACCCCTCCACCCCTCAGCCTCTGCCATAAAAGCCACTGCGGCATCCCTGAAAAATCCTGTCATCTGATCCTGGTAAACCGGATCGACCTTCGACATGTTAAGCCGCACCTCATCGGGAAGCAGCCCCTCACCAGCCTCCCTCAGCAACGGCCGGAAATAATCAGTGGCGCACAGCAGCTCCGAGGGAATCTTCATCATGAACTCAATGATACGCCTGTCAAGCAGCGGATAACGATACTCAACCCCGTGCCGGTAACCCATCGTGAACCAATTCTCGCAACGGTCCTGCAGATGGTAAAATTCAAGCATCCCGAGATGATGCCCCCTGCGCGATGTGTGAAAATAAAACTGTCTTACCGCTCTCCTGTCGCTCTTTTGCCACTCCGTGCGAAGATATCGCGCATCATCGCGAAACGATTTTGCGGTGCCTCTCTCGTGTATGCACAACGCCGGCATCACGATATATCTCACCACATTCTTCAGGAACCTGGCTGGCCGCCGAAGCTCATTCCTCCGGAAAAAGAGCCGCAGCCTGCATTCGCAAAGCAGATCCGCTTCTATCGATGGTGCGGCAGTGCTTACGAACTCATCCCCGCCCCATCCGCTGAAGAGCAGGTTTACGCCCTCTGCGGCAGCCTGTCTGAGAACAGCCTCCTCCCAGAAAAAGCCATGGTTTATGTAAAACCGCGAGACAGCCTCCCTGAAACCCTCCGTATCCAGCTTCAGAAAGCGCGGGAGAATACCGTGCTGAGCACACAACCGCTCAACCAGCTGCCTCTCATCATAGGCAAGTCTCCCGTACGAATTACTCTCAGTCCCCCCTGCCAGGAGACTCCCAGACCCATCGGCCGGATAACTCTCAGGCGACCATGAGAAACCGCAGAAATCATCCTGCCCGGCACACTCCTGCCGCGCAAGCACTGCCACAACAGATGAGTCGAGCCCGCTGCTCACATGCGCGCCGCCAGTGAATCTCCCGTCACACCTTATCCTTACCGCATCGCGCAATAACGTTTTAAGCTCTGAGAGCATCCTGTCATGAGTCAGCGATTTATCCTGTCTTATCTTCCTGGGCTCCCAGAACCTGATGACACGGTGTATTCCATCCCTGAAATGTAGGTAATGACCGGGAAGCAGTTTCTTCACCTTCCGGCACGGGGTGGTCCTGTAATCTATATACCTGAACTGGCCGGTAAGATATGCCGTATCGGCGCCCTCCCCCTCGCAGAGCGATGAGCTGAGTAAAACGAAGTCTGTTGAGAAGAGAAGCGTTTCGCCCGCCAGGGCGAAGGCAAAAGGTCGTATCCCGACATGATCGCGGAAGAGCCATGCCTCACGATTCTTCTGATCAATTATGGCGAAGGCAAAGTCACCGTTCAGCCGGGATACAAACACCGGCCCCTCTTCAAGGAAGAGCCGACCGATAAGCTCAGGATCACTAACCCGTTCGGCAGCCCCCGCGATCTTACTGAACTCATGTCTGCTATAAATAAATCCCGAGAGAAGAACCGTCACCCCGGAAGCCTCATGAGTCCAGTAAAAATCCTCCTCAGTTAGCGGTAATCGGCGATGGAGGTGAAAGCCGCCGGAAAAACACGGGGAAGAGACAGGGTGAAAGAGAGTATCCCCGTATCCGGAGGCCGGACGGGAAAGAGAATCAGGCAGGCAGGGTATATGACTGGCAGAAAATGAACCCGTTATCATTCAAAAGAGTGTGGGCGTATAAATTCAGGCAGACCGCAATTCAGCAGCAACTGCCATTACAGGGTACGACAATGACCAAACCAACAACAGTTTATTGATAATAATTTATTAAAGGAGAGGAAAATTAAAAACGAAACCGGGAGGTCTATTTCTTCTTCGGAGGACCAGCCTTACCCGCCTTTTCAGCGCCACCCCCCGAGCCGCTGAAGGTATCCCTGGTAATACTTAAAATATGGACTGATGGCCTCATCCAGGCCTTTTTTCCGGTATTGGTTGCTTTCATTTCTCTAAGTGCCGCTACAAACTGCCAGATTTGCGGCGATTACAAATTTATCAAGATCGTAAATATAGTATTTTTAGAAGTAACTATTGCAAGCTACTAATTATTTTATTCAAAACACAAACAACTCCTGGTAATCACCATGTTTGCCTGTTACCTCCGCGTTACCCGAGCTTAACCAGGCATGCGCAACAGTCTTGCCACCTGTATCTTTAGCCACGCCTAAAGAAAGTTGAGAAGGAACATCTCTCCTGTTTAGCATTTTCCGTGCAACCAGTGAACTCACCAGGCACCTGTTTCTCCATGGCAACACTTTGCCTGCCCTCTCAATGGCCTGCTTTATACATAAGACAATATCTGCCTGCTGACTGTCTACTCCTGACTCCCGACTCCTAAAAAGCTTGGGTATCCGTCTGAACGGAATTACCTTCAACAAAAGCCCCACACACAGCTGTAGTGTCAACGCTTCAAGAAAAAACCTTCTCTCCCGCCCTGAAACCCTGAAAAACCTCCCCAACATTCCCTTTAACTTTTCCCTTTTGATCTTTTACTTTTTACTTTCATCTTTTATCTTATCCAGATATTGTTTTACCGCCTCATGCAGACCTGCTATCCCTATTCTTTCCGGCCTTATCACTCTCACAAACCATACCTGTTCCACAGTTTTTACCAGCTGCTGCAGATAGTCAGCCTCCGTCTCCGGCATCCCTGCCAGTATCTCCCATGAGCAGACCTCGCTGCGCAGCAGTGAAAATTTCTCCGCCGGGGAAGACTCGCTGAACACCGGCCTCTCCACCGGGCCAGTCTCTATCTTCACTATTACCTTCAGCGGGAAAGGGTTCGCCTGAACGGGTGCCAGGCTGACATATTTTTTGCCAGTGCCACTTTCCGCCTCGAAAAGTGCATCAGGACCAATACCTAATTCCTCCGCAGTTTCCTTTCGGATCTTTACCCCGCGTTTAAGGGGCATGATGCAGGGTTGTTCTCCTTCGAAGACAACCGGGGTAAGATCATCTGTCAGAAATCCGCCGCCATGCAAGGCAAAAGATAAAGTAACTGATGATTTTCCAGCACCGGTTTCACCAGGCACCATAACTCCTATACCATTGTAAACAAAGCTGCTCGCATGGAAGTTGATAATCTTCCGCTGGTGGAGCAAAGCCACAAGAACCTGACCGTTGAGATATAACCGAACCCACTCAGGGTCGGCGCCGGGTAATGAGGAGTACTCCACAAGCTTCCCTTCCCTGGCGTAAAAACTTCCGACACCTTCAACTTCAAGAGCAAACTCATTCTGGCTTGCCTGCCAGGCTCCTGAAGTAAAAGCAGGGTCTTTGACATAGCAGACCTCGGCGGTTTCCCTGACCATGACATCTGTCAGGGCATATTCGGAACCAATCATTTTTGTCTCTTTATTAAGCATCCGGCAGCTCTCTCTTTTCACTACCCCGGATCATTTTTCCGGCAAGTGCCTTCAGGGTGGCAAGTGTAATTTTCAGCTTTAGCCTGAGGCCATCTCTTGTCCTCATCCTGAACATAAAGTTCCTTAAGGGAAAGCCGCGACCAAAATAACCGTCAGCAGACCTTAAAAGCAATCTGATCCTCTCACTTACCAGCCGTCTGGTCTTACGTTTTGAAGCTCCCTCAATTAACGGAGCCGGAACATCTGCTCCTGTCAGTTCGGAAGCCAGCGCCACCCCGGTATAAACAAGCTCACCGGCACCAAATTTCTCCGCTATCCTCAATACCCATTGCCAATCAATATCCGGGTGGGTTTTCAGCATTACCGAAATATCATAGACCTGCTTAAGCCTTATGAATCTGTCATCACCGCCATGATGAAACAAAAGAAGAAGCATATGTGCAGTAGGAGTAAAGACACGGATCTCCTTGCCCTCAAACCTTCCCTGAGTCACTTGTGACCTCAGATCCTCAAGACTTATTCCCAGGCCGTAACCCGGAGGAGATATGCCCCAGTGAAACTCTATGCGAAAGCGTGACACTCCATTGTTGATCCGCTCAAAGACATATTCCTGTGATATTTGCCTGACCTCATCTGTTGACATGTTTCTGAAAGCAGGCTCCACTGTATACCCGGCAGACATCATAATCTCCTTAACTCGCCCGAGTTTACCGGCTGATACAAAAACATCCACATCAAATCCCTCGCGGTCTGCCATGTTGCCATAGGCGTCATACCCTAGCCAAAAGCCTTTGAAAGGTACTATCTCAATCCTTTCTGAGACCAGCATACCCCTGATTTTGAGAAATTCTGCCGCAAAATTAAGCTGGCTGTGAAGAGTATCCTTGTATGCCTCACCAATTTTGATTAAAAAACCTTCGGGTACTCCGGCCGTATCAATTGTCGAAATCAGTTTTGCCAGTTGCGGCCTGACTGTATGCAGTTCAGCCAGACGATAAAGCTCATCCCAGTCAACTCCACCACTACTGACCAGCAAACCAGCTTCAGAAACATACTTACTGTCAGCATGATCTGACTTTATTGCCAGTAACAGAATACTAATTTCCGGGGAAGGCATTCAATGAGGGTTTGAAATATAGATGAAGAAGCAAGGCCCCCATAAACTGGAGCCTTTCTGCTATATTACTTTATCTCCGGTACTTCGGCCACTTCTTTTGCCCCTGCTTCCCTGCGTTTAATGCATGAGAAGAGGAAAGCTGTTGCAAGCCCGCAAAGCAAAAGAAGCACCAACCCCAGCCACAGTATCCCGATACCATCAAGCAGCAATGCCACCGCAATTATAAAGATATTAAACAGTGAAATGTAAAGTGTAGCCCTGCGGTGAGTCAGTCCGGCACGAAGCATCATGTGGTGAATATGCCGGTTGTCGGCCACGAAGAAGCTCTGATGACTGCGCGCCCTGAGCACAATAACGCGGAGCGTGTCATACAGCGGGATAAGCAGTACGGCAATCGATACCGCCGGAGCAGACTCCAGCGCCACTACAGAACGACCTGACGCCACCAGCTCATTAAACCTGATTGCAAGAACCGCAAGGGTGAACCCGATCACAAGCGAGCCGGTGTCTCCCATGAAGATTTTTTTAGGCCCGTTGGAGATATTGTAAAACAGGAACACTATAAGCGCACCCAGAAGCGAGGCAGCCAGTATAGTATAGCCGTAATCGCCAGAGAGAAAGAACCAAACCCCGAAAAAGAGTGTCGAAATGATTCCCATTGAGGCAGCCAGTCCGTCAATGCCGTCAATAAGATTCAGGGCATTTATTATAAGCACAATGACGAAGACTGTTATGATATAATATACCCAGACGGGCAGCGACTGTATCCCGAGGAATCCGTGAAGACTGGTAAAGTGTATGTCGGTGAATAGGGCAATTATAACAGCAGTCAGCGCCTCGGCTGCAAACTTCTTCCAGGGGTTTATATACACCAGGTCGTCCTTCACCCCTATAAAGAAGAGCAGCATTGCTGCGGCGGTGAAGTATGATACGTAGTGCATGTAACCGTTCACCCCCATGAGAAAACCGAAGATGAAGCCGGCAAAGATGCCAATGCCACCAAGGGTAGGTGTCTCCTTCTTGTGAATCTTGTGTTTACCGGGCTTGTCTCCAAGGTGCCTTTCGTTGACAACCTTCAGTACCTTGGGCAGATAATACCATGTAATGGCAACCGAACTGGCAAAAGCCAGAAGAATTGCCGGCCAACCTTTAATTACAAATTCAGGCATGGGACGAAGTTAGATTGTTTAGAAATAATTGTAAAATTTAATTATCAACAATTTATCTTCCCCTCATTTTTAGCTCTTCTGTCATTTTTATCTTTTCTCTTACGAGATAAAAAAGAAACAACGGAGTGGAAATAAAGTTCCGTCTCCAGAGCCTCCCTGGCTCCCGAAGCAGTCGCGGCAGCCACTCGAGGCCCATCCTTATCCAGAACTCTCCCGATCTCCGCACCGTTCCTGCGTAGAAGTCGAACACTGCTCCCACGGGGCATATTAGAGGTGCGCTGAGCATATCCCTGTGCTCATGCACCCATTTCTCCTGTTTTGGGGCTGTCATCCCGACGAACAGCGCCTGCGGCGCGAAGCTGTTGACCGCGGTTATCATCACACGGTTCTCCTCCTCCGTGAACACCTCCCTGAAAGGCGGGCTGTATGTCCCGACCCTCAGCGACGGGTGCTCTGCTGCAAGCCTCTCTCTTATCTTCCGAAGTGTCTCTTCGGAGGATCCCAGGTAGAAACACGACCCGCCTCTCTTGCCGAGGGTATCAATAATCACCTCGTGCAGGTCAGACCCTGCTATCTTTTCTATCCTGCGCCCCCGGAGCACCCTTGCCGCGAGCTGTATTCCGGTGCCGTCCGGGATGAGCAGGTCGGCTTCCATCAGCGCCTCGCGAAACTGCACATCTCTCCTGGCAATTACATACGAATGCGGATTAAGTGTGGCCACCACCCCTTTCACCCCGTCAGCGAAGTAATCCCTGTTTCCCGCGTACACACTGTATCCCAGCACCGAAACTGTGTTCTGCCGGCTCATCGCAACATGATTCATTATTCTCTCTTCAGTCTCCTGCCCTCAACCGTCACGAAGCTGCCTATCTTGATCACCTCGGTGAGCACGTGCTGGATATCCTCCTTTGAGCGCCACCACCCGGCTGCATCAAAACCAGTATAGGTTCCGCTGCCGCTGGTGCCGGTAAAAACGGTTAGCCCGGCCTCCTTAAACGCTTTCCCAAATATCACTGAAGACCTTCTCAGGTGATATGGTGAGGAGACCAGGATAAGGGTGTCCAGACCAGGATTGGTACCGATGTAATCCCGGACTATTACTGCCTCGTCCAGGGTGCTCCGTGCGTCACCCGGCAGGATAGTTATGCTGTCAGCCGGCACTCCCAGCGCCACCAGGCTGCTGACAGCCTGAGATGTATGGCTGATGATTTTCACTCCTCGGTCAGTGAGCCCCTTGTAACCGCCCATGCTCTCCTCGGCTATGATAACCCTGTTGGCCAGGCCGGAACCGTACAGGTCGGCAGTCTGCAGCACCCTGTCGGTGAAGTTGCCCATCAGCAATACAAGGGCATCTGCATGCGAAGGCACACTCTCCTTTACCAGCCACGTTCCTGCCCGGCGGCATCCGCCAATATAGGCTGCACTGAGTGCGACCAGTACCAAAAGGAAGGTAGTTTTTGAGTTAAACACTGGGTATTCAGAATTCGATAATCGGAACAACAATAAAATTCAGAGATCCCTTAGAGGCTATAAATAGTCGCTCGTGGTGGATCACAGTTAATATTTTTTCAAGGAATGTTTAATTTTTTTTGTTTTAATAGTTAATTGGCTTATCTTTACAGCAATCCACTCATGTGGAGGTGGAGGGTTGTAATGCCCTTGCCCCGGAAACGGGGTTTTTTTATGGTAGCTTTTTAACCCCATATGAGATTATCAAGCCGTTATATCTGAAGAACTTTTTTTTTCGGATTTTCAAGCAAAACTTGTTACATCCCAGCGCGCATACAACATCCATTAAATCCATTCAGCTAAAGCCTCTGTAACCACCCTCTGCCCCTCCGGGTTCATGTGTATCGGGTCAAAAAAGAGTTCGGTCCTGTGTGAAAACTCCGGGACAAGGTCAATGATGTCCGCACCCGGACAATGTTCCCGTGCAAGAGAATCTATCAGGAACATCGAACGGATATACTCAGGCTTTTGAGCATTTATCAGTGGCTCCCAGACGGGTGTGTTCAGGAGCAGCACCCTGGTGTTCTTGCTGTTCAGGAATTCAAGTGTTGCAGAGAAATCGTCCATCAGCTCCCGGCTGAATGTTATAGGCCGGAACCCGCGCAATGCATCCTCATTGTTGTATCTTACAGTATCTACAACCCCGAACTTAAGGTTATCCCAGTTCTTCAGCCAGCCGCGGGCGGAGGCGTTCAGTAACTGTGCATTGAATCTCCCTGATCTCAGGATTTTGTAGCGATAATAGTCAAACTTTTTCGCGGAATTTTTGACATAAGCATTCACACCCTTATTATCCATGAACGGCAGGAAGAGTTTCCATGAGTTTAGGCTCAGCCCCTCGCCAGAGAAGAGCCACGGGTCGATGCTTAGAATGACAGTCTCCGGTGGTTCGGAACAGATGTCAAAGTACTGCTGTGCCATCACCCTGCGATCGGCCATGTTGACCCCCTCGCGGGTATACTTGGCCACCGTTAGGCCGCTCTCCTCCTCCAGTGTCACCTTGTCAACGGCAAGCATGAGGTGCGAGTGGCCTATCATAAGAACATCAGCATCGCTCCTCAGTCCGTAGAATCGCTCGATCCCCTTCAGAAGGGCAACCGAGATAATAAGATCAAATACAAAAAGGATAGCGATGAACAGCGATACCCGCAAAAAGTTACGCCCGAATCTGCGGTCGTTTCTTATATCGTTAACCAGGGGTGCCGGCATTTTCTGTTATCAGAACTGGAAGTATATAAACTGTTCCGAGGAGACTCCGAACATCGCTATCATGACAAGCAGCAGAGCATATCCTGCCCATCGCATGCTGCGGGGCACCATCGTTGGACCCATGTATATCGATGCCACTCCCCGGTATTGGAGTATCTGGATGGCATACAGAAGCAATACCAATGCAAAGCCCAGTACTGTTTCAAACGCCGAGGAGCCGAGGTAAGGCATCCGGTCCCAGCCGGTAAACATGTGTGTTATTATATGCCATGCGTCTCCAGTATTGTCAGCCCTGAAGAAGACCCACGAAACCAGTACGGCCAGGAATATAACAGCCACCCTGAACGGATGGATAAATTTCGACTTGTAGAATACCCTATCCAGTCTGGCACTTTTCAGAAGCTTATCTCCCAGAAACTCCAGGATATACAGTACACCGAATATGCCTCCCCAGATTATGAATGTCCAGTTTGCCCCGTGCCACAGTCCGCTGACGAGGTAGACAGCCATGATGTTGAACATCCATCTGCCTGTTGAGACCCTGTTGCCTCCGAGGGGTTTATAGACATAATCGGCGAACCATGTTGAGAGCGAGATATGCCAGCGATGCCAGAAGTCCCTGACCGATTTTGCCAGGTAGGGAAGGTTGAAATTCTGCATCAGCCTGAATCCCAGGATATGTGCGCTGCCTATTGCTATGTCGGAGTATCCGCTGAAATCGCAGTAAATCTGGAAGGCGAAGAAGCAGGTTGCGAGGAACAGAGTGCTTCCTCCGAACAGTTCGGGAGAGGCATAGATCTGTTCAACATATGCTGCCAGCCGGTCGGCTATCACCACTTTCTTGAAGAGGCCCCATATTATCAGTTTCGAGCCCTCGAGCAGTCGGTCCGATGAGAAATGCTGTTCCTTTTTGAATTGGTCGAGGAGGTTTGTGGCGCGTTCTATCGGACCTGCCACCAGCTGGGGGAAGAATGAAACGAAGAGTGTGAAGTTGATGAAGTTTCTCTCCACGTGCATCTTTCCCTTGTAGAGATCGATGGTATAGCTGAGTGCCTGAAAGGTGAAGAAGGATATTCCTACGGGGAGGATGACTTTAAGGTAAGATTCGCGGACGTCTGCGCCCAGGATTCTGAGCAGGGCTGATGCTTCTGCGATAAAGAAATTGGCGTATTTGAAATAGACCAGTACGCCAAGGGAAGCCACTATGGCCAGGGTCAGCCAGAGGCGTTGAGTCCGACGTTCTTTTGATGAGTTGATCCTCAGTCCTGCCACATAGTTGACTGCGGAGGTAAAGAGCATCAGGAAGCCGAACTCCCATTTCCAGCTCATGTAGAAGTAGTAGGAAGCGATGAGCAGGAAGGGGTTCCTCCACTTGAATGGCAGCAGGAAGTAGAGGAGTACTACTGCCGGGAGGAAGAGGAAGTATTCGAAAGAATTAAAAAGCAATGTTCAGAAAGTTAATAAGACGCCTATGACAGATCAATTCATTCCGCGGAGGCTTGTATAAAAGAAATTATTGTGCAATACTTGAACTTCATAAATATTTTATTATCTTTGTCTTAATCCACTTAAGTGGAGGTGGAGGGTTGTAAGGCCCTTGCCCCGGCAACGGGGTTTTTTTATGGTAGTTTTTTTACTCCGTATGACCTGATCTGTCCTCTGTACCTGAAGAATTTTTCGCTTTCAAGAATCTCTATAACCCTGTCGGCAAAAGTCTGCCTTGCTTCATGCAGATCAAAATAGTTATTGAAGCACCATCTCCTGGCAGGGTGAGCAATCAGGTCTGCAATTTGTAGCCCGGCTATATTGGCTTGTTTTGATTTGACTTTCAATTCCATGGATGTAAGGTGGGCTTTTAGATCTTCGGTAGTTAGATTATGGGTGCCTGATTCCATAATCTTGCGGAATGATTTTTTAAGTCTCATATCCTCTTTGGCTCCACGCGATTCAACCATGACATCTCCCATTGCATTGGCAATATTCAGGAAAAGCCTGTATCGTTCCACGAGTATTTCAAGGCAGTAATGATAGGGATCATATCTCCAGCGTGCATACTTCTCGGAATGTTCGCGTTTGTCAATGATCACTGTGATTGCTGAATATTGCCAGAGTCTCAGTCTGTCAAGTAGTTCCGTATTGAATCGTCTTTCAATATCACCGTCCTGAAGACAGGTGAAGGGTGGCTTTTTTTGAAGTATTTCCTTTCTGTGCAGTATGATTGGTTCATCCGGATGAGACCCAAAGTACCTCACCTTGAGCGATTCAAGTTCGGGAGATAAGATATCAGAAACATATTGCAATTCAAATATTACTCCCGTCAGACTAAGGAACCTGTGATTCTCATCACAGGAACTATTAAGATCTGGATTGCCAACTTCATCTATGTAGAGACGATATTTCATTAATTTCTGATCATTCTCATCTCAAAAATACACACATGAAAACAAGTCTTTTGAATTGGCATCATGACCATCCACGAATTGAATAAAATGGCTGGCTCAATATGCTCTTTTAGAATGTTCAAGGTAAAGGAATATCACGATTGTGATAAGGAAGAAGCTGTTTGCTCCCTGAAAATAACTTGGAATATAGTTTACCTTGAGTAGGTGTAGGTGAAAGACCGCGGAAATTGATCCGAGAATTACAAGCAACAGACCCACTCCTGCTGACAAGTAAGCAATCCATTTCAGTGTTTTCATAGCTCTAAGATTTATAATTCAAATTTAGATTCGAACTTTTCCAACACCAGCCGTCTTCTTTTCTGCTACCTGATTCAGAATCTCGACCATTCTTCTTTCAAACCTCTCCAACGTAAATTGAGCATCGTACTTAGCTCGACCAGCT
>Ga0302248_1001887_pt1 | contig 13970 bp, 13 predicted proteins | sample AAG_UR_Leu_MG_FD_193528 | JGI IMG/M metagenome (GOLD analysis project Ga0302248, IMG submission 193528) | Enriched activated sludge microbial communities from anaerobic digester in WTTP, New Holstein, Wisconsin, United States - AAG_UR_Leu | ecosystem: Engineered > Bioreactor > Anaerobic >... | reverse complement strand
AAGAGGAAGATGCAGCTGGCGGAGGAGGGGATCCGCAAGCTCCACCAGTCGGTGGACACCCTGATCACCATCCCCAACCAGCATCTGCTGAAGATCGTGGACCGGCGGACCCCCATCAAGCAGGCCTTCTCCCTGGCCGACGACGTCCTGCGCCAGGGGGTTCAGGGCATTTCGGACCTGATCACCAAACCCGGGGAGATCAACATCGATTTTGCCGACGTCAGGACCATCATGCGGGGTCAGGGCGACGCCCTGATGGGCATCGGGGTGGGCAACGGCGACAACCGGGCGGTGGACGCGGCCACCAACGCCATCAACAATCCCCTTCTGGAGGACGCGCACATCGAAGGGGCCCAGGGGATCCTGGTCAACGTTACCGGGGGAAGCGACTTCTCCCTGAACGAATACGAGGAGATCCTGAACATCATCACCGCCAACGCTGATGAAGGCGCCCTGGTCATAGCGGGAAACGCCATCGACGAGGAGCTGGACGACGAGATCCGGGTGACCGTTATCGCCACGGGCTTCTCCAAGCCCCCCGCGGCGGAACCCCGGGCCCAGGAGACGGCGGAAAAGGCCAGAACCGGGGATGTGATGTCCCTGGAGGAGTGGGTCAAGATCACCAGCGGCAAGCCCTCCCGGGGGGGCGGGGAACTGTTCCAGAACGACGACATGGGAATCCCCGCAGTGCTCCGTTACCGGCAGGCGGGAAAGTAGACGGTGGAAACGGTCCTGGCGGCGGACTTCGAAAAGCATCTCCTGGTGGAGCGGAACCTGGCCGCGCCCTCGGTGGAAACCTATCTGCGGGAGATCCGCTTTTTCCTGGGATTCCTGGACCGGGAGGGAGTTCCCGCGGCGCAGGCGGACCCGGCGCTTCTGGCCCGGTACCTGCAGAACCGCCGGGACGAGGACGGTCTTTCCGCCCGCTCCTCGGCGAAGGCCCAGAGCGCTCTCCGGGGGTTTTACCGCTTTCTGGTCCGGGACGGACTCTGCCCCGCCAATCCCGCGGAGCGGCTCCGGCTGCCTCGGCCCTCCCGGCGGATTCCGGAGGTCTTCTCGGTGGAGGAGATCGACGGGATCCTGGCCGCCGCGGATCTGGACAAGCCCGAGGGGCTTCGGGACCGCTGCCTCTTCGAGGTCATCTATTCCTGCGGTCTCCGGGTTTCCGAGGCCGCGGGTCTGACCCTGGACCGGGTTCACCGGAGGGAGGGGGTTCTGCGGGTGCTGGGGAAGGGGAGCAAGGAACGGCTGGTGCCCATCGGCGGAGAGGCGGACCTCTGGATGGGCCGGTACCTTCAGGAGGGGAGGCCTCTCCTGGAGGCGCGGCGCAAACCTCCGAAGGGGCCGACGGGCGCTTTTTTCCTGAACCGCCGGGGGGACCCGCTGGGGCGGAAGGGGATCTGGAAGCGGTTCCAGGGCCTTCTGTCCGGACACCGGGGAGGGGGGAAGGTGCATGGTCTCCGGCACTCCTTCGCCACCCATCTGCTCCGGGGCGGGGCGAACCTCCGGGCGGTGCAGGAGCTGCTGGGGCATGCGGATATATCCACCACCCAGATCTATACCCGGGTGGATCAGGATACTTTGCGGAAATCCCATCGGGAGTATCACCCCCGGGGATAGAAGGAGTGAGGCTGGCTATGCACGAAGACACAAGCGTCGGGATCGACGGTCTGCGAAAACGGATGATCCTGCGACTGGAGCGTTCGGGCCTGCTGCCGGTTCCCGCGTCGAGGATTCCCGTCAGGACCCCGGCGGGGAGCCCGCTGGCCGTCTGGTTCGACCACACCGCGCTGAAGCCCGAGGCGGACGAATCGGTTTTCACCGCCCTGTGCGGGGAGGCCCGCTCCCACGGCGTCGCCTCTGTCTGCGTTCCCCCGAACCGGGTGGAGCAGGCGGCGGAACTGCTCCGGGGGACGGAGGTCAAGGTCTGCACCGTCATCGGGTTCCCGCTGGGTTACAGCGACTCCCGCTGCAAGGCGGAGGAGGTGAAGCGTGCCCTGAAGCAGGGCTGCCGGGAGTTCGACACGGTGATCCCCGTGGGCATCGCCAAGGACGGCAACTGGGAGGCCCTTTTCCGGGACATCCGCCGGACGGTGGAGGCTGCGGAGGGCCACCTGGTCAAGGTCATCCTGGAGACCTGCCTCCTGACGGAGGAGGAGAAGATCCTGGCGGGGATCACCTCGCTGCTGGCGGGGGCCCATTTTCTGAAAACCTCCACGGGTTTCAGCGCCGGGGGCGCGACGCTGGAGGATGTCCGGCTTCTGCGGGCCGTGGCGGGAGGCGACCGGGGGGTGAAGGCCTCCGGCGGCATCCGGGATCTGGCCTTCACCCGGGCCCTGATCCAGGCGGGGGCGGACCGGATCGGCGCCTCGGCGACGGTGAAAATTCTGGCCGAAGCGGAGGGGGAAAAAGGCCCGTGATGCTTGGAAGGGACCGGCGTACAGCTGCCATTCTTCTTCTCCTGATCCCGGCGCTGCTGGCGGCCGCCTGCTCCCGGAAGGACACGGCCACGGCGAAGCGGCTCCTGGAGCTCGAGTCGCCCGTCCACGAGGGGGGCCGGACCTCCGACGCCCGGATCGCCGAGCTGGAGAAGGATGTGGCGGTGTTCAGGAAAAAGGTGGACGAAAAGGTCCAGGCCACGGAGAAACTGGGCTCCTACTACAAGCTCCTCGCCCTGGCCTACCTGGACAGGGACATGTACGGCCCGGCCCTGGAGGCGCTGGACCGGGCGGTGGAGATCCATTCCGAACAGTCGCCCCTCTTTCTGTTCCGGGCCATCGCGGCGGCCCGGATGTCCAAGGCGGTGCGGGACCCGGGGGAGAGGGGGACTCTTCTGGAAACCGCCGAGTCCTCTTACCTGCGGGCGATCCTGCTGGACCCCGCGTACGTCCAGGCCCTCTACGGTCTGGCCATCCTGTACGCCTTCGAACTGGGCCGGGAGGCCGATGCCCTTCCTCTGACGCAGAAAATCCTGGACCGGGAGAAAGACAACGTGGACGCCCTGTTCCTTCTGGGGCGGCTGCAGTACTCCCTGGGGCGGCCGGAGGAGGCCCTGGCCGCATACGACCGGATTCTGAACATCCCCGCCGCGGGCAGCCGACGGGACGAGGCCCGGCGGAACAGGCGGCTCATCCTGGAGGAAGCGGTGCGATGACCGATCCCGTTCTTCTCCTGGCGGTAAACCGGATCCCCTGTCTTCGATGGGACGAGAAGCTCCGGGTCCTGGATGCGGTCCGGACCCTGGACGGCTTTCTGCGCCTGCGTCCGGTGGATGCCGCCCTTCTGGCGGGCCGGCGCCTTCGCAATCTGGTCTGGCGCCCCGGGGACCTGGCGGCGGAGGCGGAAAAACACCACCGCGCCGCCGAGTCCCGGAAGATCCGGATTCTCCCCTGGACGGAACCGGGTTACCCACCCCAGCTGCGGGAGATCTACGACCCTCCCTTCCTGCTGTTCGCCCGGGGAGCCCTGCCGGACTGGTCCCGCCCCGCCCTGGCCGTGGTGGGGACCCGGATGCCCACCGGGGCGGGGCGGCGGGCCGCCTACGAGCTGGCATTCCAGGCCGCGGAGGCCGGGATTCCCGTGGTGTCCGGTCTCGCCCGGGGCATCGACGGGGAAGCCCACCGGGGCTGTCTGGACGCCGGGGGACTCACCGTGGCGGTGCTGGGAAACGGGGCGGACGGGATCTACCCCGTCTCCCACCGGGGGCTGGCGGAGTCCATCCTCGAGGCGGGGGGGCTGGCGCTGACGGAGTACGCCCCCGGCGAGGGTGTGCGGCGGCACCACTTCCCGGCGCGGAACCGGATCATCAGCGGGCTCTGCCGCGGCGTGGTCATCGTGGAGGCGCCCCTGAAGTCCGGGGCGCTTCTGACGGCGGACTACGCGCTGGAGCAGGGCCGGGACCTCTTCGTCCACGGCGGCTGCCTGGAGGGGGAAAACGGGGCGGGTCTCCGCAGGCTTGCGGAGGACGGCGCCCCGGCGATATTCTCCCTGGATGCGATCCTCGAGGAATGGTCCCCCGGGACCCGGCGCCCGGGGGACTCACGGGTGCCCGCCGGACCGGAACGGAGGGGCCCCGGGGACTCCGGAGCGCCCGGAAGATCCCTGGCCCTGTTTCTCCAGGAGGAACTGGAAGGAAACACTCCCCGCCCGCGGGGACATTACTTTAGGAGACTGGGAAATGGCTGAAAAAAAGCCCCAAACGCTGCTCATCGTCGAATCTCCGGCCAAGGCCAAAACCATAGAGAAGTACCTGGGTCCCGGGTACACCGTCATGGCCTCCATGGGGCACCTGATAGACCTGCCGAAATCGCGGATCGCCATCGACGTGGAGAACAACTTCGAGCCGGAATACATCACCGTCCGGGGGAAGGCCAAGATTCTGAAGGACCTGGTCACCCAGGCCAAAAAGGCGGGGCGGGTCCTTCTGGCTTCGGATAACGACCGGGAGGGGGAGGCGATCTCCTACCACCTGCAGCAGGCCTTTCTGAAAAAAGACCCGAACCTGAAAGTGGGCCGCATCGTCTTCAACGAAATAACCCCCACCGCCATCCGGGAGGCCGTGGCCAGCCCCGGGGAAATCGCCATGGACAAGGTCAACGCCCAGAAGGCCCGGCGGGTCCTGGACCGCATCGTGGGTTACAACCTCTCGCCCATCCTCTGGGAGAAGGTGAAGAACGGCCTGTCCGCCGGCCGGGTCCAGAGCGTGGCCCTGCGGCTCATCTGCGAGCGGGAAGCGGAGGTGGAATCCTTCATCCCCGAGGAGTACTGGACTCTGGATCTGCGGCTGCGGAAGGGCAAGACCTCCTTCACCGCCTCCCTGATCCGGTACGGCGACGGCAAAGGGCCCTTCAAAACGGAAAAAGAGATCCAGGACATGGTGCGGGCCCTGGAGAACGCGACCTTCACGGTGGCGGAGGTGCGGGAGGCGGACAAGACCCTCCGGCCCAGGCCGCCCTTCACTACCTCACAGCTCCAGCAGACCGCCGCGAACCGCCTGGGCTTTACCTCCAAAAAGACCATGCAGATCGCCCAGCAGCTCTACGAGGGGATCAGTATCGGAGCGGACCGGCTGGGTCTCATCACCTACATGAGGACCGACTCCACCCGGATCTCCGCCGCCGCGCTGGAGGAGGTCCGGAAGTTCATCGGAGAGAAGCACCCCGGGGCCCTTCCGGAGACTCCCAACTTCTACGCCCCCGGAAAGTCCTCCCAGGACGCCCACGAAGCCATCCGGCCGACCCAGGTGAGCTATACCCCGGAGCAGATGAAGGCCCATCTGAGCCGGGACCAGCAGCGGCTCTACGGGCTCATCTGGGAGCGCTTCGTGTCGTCCCAGATGACCAATGCGCTGACCCGGACGATCTCCGTGGACATCCAGGGGGGGGAAGCCCTCTTCCGGGCCTCCTACACCCGGACGGTGGACCAGGGCTTTCAGGCGGCGCTGAGCATCCTGGCGGCCAGGGAAACGGAGAAGAAACTGCCGACCCTGGCGGTGGGCGAGACCCTGGAGCGGGAAGCGTTCCTGCAGGAGCAGCATTTCACCACCGGACCCTCCCGCTACACCGACGCCACCATCGTCAAGACCCTGGAGGAGAAGGGCATCGGCCGCCCCTCCACCTACGCCCCCATCATTTCGGTGCTGCTGGAGCGCTACTACGTGGTGCGGAAAAACAAACAGCTCATGCCCACCCCTCTGGGCCGGGTCATTTACGACATCCTGATAAAGAGCTTCCCCGATGTGATCGATGTGAACTTCACCGCCGGCATGGAGGCCATGCTGGACAGGGTGGAGGGCGCCGGCGAGGAGTGGGTGGACATGATCCGCCGCTTCTACGGCCCCTTCAGGGACCGGGTGGAGCAGGCGTCCCGCACCCTGGAGTCGGTGAAAGGGGTCCTGGACGAGGAAACCGACGAGGTCTGCGAGAAATGCGGACGCAGAATGGTCAAGAAGCTGGGCCGTTTCGGCTACTTTCTGGCCTGCTCCGGGTTTCCCGAATGCCGGAACACCAAATCCATCCCCCTGGCCTCCTGCCCCATGCCGGGCTGCAACGGCATGATCGTCGCCCGGCGGAAGCAGAAGGGACGGGGCAAGGAGTTCTACGGCTGCACCAACTACCCGAAATGCGAGTTCATCACCCATTTCAAGCCCCTGCAGTCCAAATGCCCCAAGTGCGGCTGGTTCCTGGTGGAGAAGAGCGACAAAAAGCGGGGCAGCTACAAGGCCTGCATCAACAAGGACTGCGATTACCTGCACAGCGCGGGGGATGGGGAGGAAATGGATGGCTGAGGCATGCCCCCGGATCATCGCCCGGGACTATCTGGACTACCTCGGGAAGGTCCGCTTCCTGTCCCCCGCCACGGTGAAGGCCTACCGGGGGGACCTGGAGGTCTTCCTGGGCCGGCTCGAGGCCCTGGGGCTTTCCGCGGAAGGCCTGGGACACCGGGAAATCCGGGCCTTCCTGGCGGAGCTGGCGAAGAAAAAACTCAGCCCCGCCTCGATCAACCGCGCCCTGGCGGCGCTGCGGGGCTTCTACGCCTTCGCGGTGGAGCGGAAGCTCTACAGTTCCAATCCCTTCGACGGGGTGCAGGGACTCAGGGCGCCGAAGAAGCTTCCGGTGGTGCTTTTCGAGGAGGAGATGGAAAGCCTGCTGGGGGGGGAGGGGGGAACCTTCCTCGAGGCCCGGGACCGGGCCCTGTTCGAGCTTCTCTACTCCACCGGCTGCCGGGTGGGGGAACTGGCGGCCCTTTCGGTGGACGAGGTCTTCCCCGGCGCGGACCGGGTCAGGATCCGGGGCAAGGGGGGCAGGGAGAGGTTCGTCTTCATCGGCCGGGAGGCGTCGGAGGCCCTGGCGGCCTATCGGCCCCTCCGGGACCTGAGGCTGGCGGAGATGCCCGGCGGAGGCGCCGGGGAGAAGGCTCTTTTCATCAATTCCCGGGGGGGAAGACTGAGCCCCCGGGGGGTCCACCACATTCTGCGCCGGCGGCTCCGGGAAAGGGGCATTCCGAAGCCGGCGGGCCCCCACAGCCTGCGCCACAGCTTCGCCACCCATCTTCTGGATCGGGGGGCCGACATCCGGGTGGTGCAGGAACTGCTGGGCCACGGGAGTCTGTCCACAACCCAGGTCTACACCCACCTGAGCCTGGATTCGCTGAAGGACACCTATGTGAAGGCTCATCCCCACGGACTCAGGAAGAGGCAGGGAACATGAACGGAATGTTTCACGGAACGACGGTTCTGGCGGTGAGGCGGGGCGGCGGGGTTGCCATGGCCGGAGACGGCCAGGTCACCATGGGCAACACGGTGATGAAGGGCAACGCCCGGAAAGTGCGGAAGATCTATGACGGCCGGGTCCTGGTGGGTTTCGCCGGGGCCACCGCCGACGCCTTCACCCTCTTCGAACGCTTCGAGGCGAAGATAAAGGAATACTCCGGAGACATAACCCGGGCGGCGGTGGAGCTGGCCAAGGACTGGCGCACCGACCGGGTTCTGCGGCGTCTGGAGGCCCTGCTGCTGGTGGCGGACCGGGAGCGGATGTTCGTCCTCTCGGGCAACGGGGACGTCATCGAGCCCGAGGAGGGGGCCATCGCCATCGGCTCCGGCGGCGCCTTCGCCTACGCCGCCGCCCTGGCCCATCTGCAGTCCTCGGACCTCTCCGCCCGGGAGATCGCCGAGCGGTCTCTGAGGATCGCCGCGGCGATCTGCATATACACCAACGACCGCGTCGTCGTGGAGGAACTGGCATGAGCCCCCCCCTGGAAGAGCTTACGCCCAGACAGATCGTCCAGGAGCTGGACAAGTACATCGTCGGCCAGACCAAGGCCAAGAAGGCGGTGGCGGTGGCGCTGCGGAACCGCGTCCGGCGCCGGATGCTTGCGCCGGAGCTGCAGGACGAGGTGGCGCCGAAGAACATCATCATGATCGGCCCCACCGGGGTGGGAAAGACCGAAACCGCCCGGCGCATCTCCAGGCTCACCGGGGCCCCCTTCATCAAGGTGGAGGCCACGAAGTACACCGAAGTCGGCTACGTGGGCCGGGACGTGGAGAGCATGGTCCGGGATCTGATGGCGGTGGGCGTCTCCATGGTCAAGTCCGAGATGCGGGAGGGCGTCCGGGAGGAGGCCATCCGGAGGGCGGAGGAGGCCCTGCTGGACCTCCTGCTTCCCAACCTTCGGGACGGGGCGAAAGCCGGCGGGCCCCGGACAGGGGAAACCGCCCCCGAACCCTCCGGCGGTACCCGGGAAAAGTTCCGGCAGAAGCTCCGGGCGGGGGAACTGGACCAGCGGATGGTGGAGGTGGACGTCTCCTCCGGCGGGGGCTTTCCCGCCATCGAGATTTTCTCCGGTGCGGGCATCGAGCCCATGGATCTCAACCTGGGGGGGCTGGGGAACCTGGGGAGCATCTTCGGGGGGGGCAGGAAGAAAAAACGGGTCACCGTCCGGCAGGCGGCGGAGATCCTGCTGGCGGAGGAAACGGACAAGCTCATCGACACGGACAGGGTCACGGAAATCGCCCGGGAGAGGGTCCAGCAGATGGGGATCATCTTCATCGACGAGATCGACAAGATCGTCTCGAAGGAAGGCCGGACCGGCGCGGACGTTTCCCGGGAAGGGGTCCAGAGAGACATCCTTCCCATCGTCGAAGGCAGTCAGGTGAACACCAAGTACGGGATGATCGACACCTCCCACATCCTGTTCATCGCCGCCGGGGCCTTCCACATGTCCAAACCCAGCGACCTGATCCCGGAGCTGCAGGGCCGCTTTCCCATACGGGTGGAGCTGGAGCCCCTGACCCGGGACGATTTCGTCAGGATCCTGACCCAGCCGCGGAACGCCCTGATCAGGCAGTACACCGAACTGCTGAAAACCGAAGGGGTCACCCTGACCTTCGATCAGGGTGCGGTGGAACGGCTGGCGGAACTGGCGGCGGAGGTGAACTCCCGGTCCGAGAACATCGGCGCCCGGCGGCTTTCCACCATTATGGAACTGCTGCTGGAGGAGGTCTCCTTTCACGCGCCGGAGCTGGCGGGACAGACCATTCCGGTGACGGCGGAGTATGTGAATGAAAGGCTTCGGGATGTGGTGGACGACGGAGACCTGAGCCGGTACATCCTGTGAAAGGGCTAAGACGGGGCGGAGAAAAGGTCGAAGATCAGAGGAGAGGGAGAACACGATGTTTATTGGAAACAGTTTCGGCAAGACCATCGACATCCTGCACCGGACCATGGACGTGAGCCTCCTGCGGCGGGACGTCATCGCCGACAATATCGCCAACTCCGACACGCCCCATTTCAAGCGCTCGGAGGTCAAATTCGAAACCGCCCTGAAAAAGGCCCTGGATTCGGAGGCGCCCGGCAGGAGGCTGACGGCCCGGATGACCGACCCCCGGCACATCCCCTTCGAAAGGCCGGTGGACTACCGGACCGTGGGGCCCCGGAAGACGCTGGATTTCATGACCACGTCGAAGAACAACGGGAACAACGTGGACATCGAGCAGGAGTCGATGAACGCGCTGCACAACCAGCTCTCCTACCAGCTGATGAGCCAGGTGGTGGCGAGCCATTTCGGCCAGATCAATCTGGTTTTAAGGTAGGCAGGCAATGGGTCTTTATTCCAACATCAACATAGCCTCTTCGGGGCTCACCGCCCAGCGGCTCCGGCTGGACGTGATCTCCGACAATATCGCCAACGCCACCACCACCCGCACCACCGAGGGCGGCCCCTTCCGGCGCAGCCGGGTCGTTTTCCGCCCCCGGACGGAGCAGCCCCACTGGAAGAGCGTTTTCCTGCCCCGGGCCCTGGAAAACGCGGTGGGCCGGGGAGTGCGGGTGGTGAAGATCGAAAAGGACATGGCGGACCAGCCGCGGCTGGTCTACGATCCCACCCATCCCGACGCCATCAAGAGCGGGCCTCGGGCGGGCTACGTGGAATACCCCAACGTCAACATCGTCTCCGAGATGGTGGACATGATCAGCGCCTCCCGGTCCTACGAGGCCAACGTGGCGCTGATAAACGGTTCCAAGAGCATGTTTCAGAAGGCTCTGGAGATCGGGAGGTAGATAGATGGACCGGCTATTGTCGAATAAGGAAGCTTCCGGCCACCGGATCGTCCTGAACCGCGCCGATCCCCGGCACCTGCCCGGCTCCCGGCCCCGGGGGGTCGGAACGACCCGGGAGGGGGATTTCGGCCGCTACATGATGGACGGCCTGGAGGGGGTGAACAAACTCCAGCAGGAGAGCCTGGAGCTGTCCCGGAAGATGGTCACCGATCCCGACTCGGTGGACGTCCACGATCTGACCATCTCCCTGGCCCAGGCGAACATGGCGCTGAACATCACGAAAGGTGTCGTCGACCGGGTGATCCGGGCATACAAGGATATCATCGGCTCCCGGTAGATCGGGGCGCGGTCATTGAGAGGAGGATCGACAGGAGAGAGTTTTTCGTGTCGAAGGGGAGGGGGACATGAACGAATTTTTCACGAAACAGCTCGACCGGATCGTCTCGATCTGGAAGAAATGGACTTTGGTCCAACGGATAATTTTCATTTCCGTCGCCGCCGCGGTCCTGGCGGGGTTCGGGGTTCTGGCGGCGGTGAGCTCCGCGCCGTCCATGGTGCCGCTTCTGTACCGGTCCATTCCCAATGAAACGGAGATGTCCCGGATCACCCAGCGCCTGGACCAGGAGGGGGTCCGGTACCAGCAGACCGCCGACGCCCGGATTCTGGTGGATGACGACAAAACCGCCCAGAGGATGCGGGCGGTGCTGGCCCGGGAGGACCTGATCCCCGCGGGGACTGACCCCTGGCAGATCTTCGACGTGGAGCGGTGGACCATCACCGACTTCGAGCGGAACGTCAATCTCCGCAGGGCCATCACCCGGAGCCTGGAACGCCACATCGCCGCCCTGGAGGATGTGGACGCCGCCAGCGTCACCCTGGTGATGCCCGAGGACAAGCTCTTCGCCGAGGACCGCAATCCCGTAACCGCCTCGATCATCGTCACCCCCAAGCCCGGCTCGGACCTGACGGAAAACCGGAAGAAGATCCAGGGCATCGAAAGGCTGGTCCGGTTCGCGGTGGAGGGGCTCAAACAGGAAAACATCACCATCACCGATCACCAGGGACTGGTGCTGAACGATTTCTCCGGCATGGCGGACATCGACCGGCTGGAGCTGGCGAAGCGGGAAATGAAGACCACCCGGGACCTGGAAGCCCAGTACAAAAAGTCCATCCTCGCCGCCCTGCGGCGGATCTACGGAGAGGACCGGGTGCAGATCATCAACCTGGACATCTCTCTGGACACGGGGAAGAAAACCGTGGCCACGGAGGAGCATTTTCCCATCCTGGTGCATCCCGACAACCCCCGCACCCCCTACGACGAATCGGCCCAGCCCGGAGCGAAGGTACTGTCCATCACCCTGTCCAAGGAGCTGCAGGATGAGCGCTTCGAGGGCACCGGGTTCAACCCCGAGGGCCCCCCGGGACAGGAGGGGCAGACTCCGCCGGCCTACAAGGATCTGGAAAGCATGGCGGGGAAGTATTCCAAGAGTTCGGTGATCCAGAACGAGGTGGTGAACAAGAGAGTCATCAACGAGGAGAAGGCCCCCTGGGAGGTTCGGCGGGTGACCGCCGCGGTGGCCATCGACGGTGTCTGGAAATGGGCCTACAATGACAAAGGCCAGGCGATCCTCAACAAGGACGGCAGCATTCAGCGGGAATACACCCCCGTGTCCGATGAGGACCTGGCCAAGGCCAGGGCCCTGGTGGAGCACGCGGTGGGCTACAGCCGGGATCGGGGCGATTCGGTGACGGTGCAGCATGTGGTCTTCGACCGGACGGAGCGGCACCGGAAGGAAGACCGGGACTACCGCAGCCGCCTGCAGCTGCAGCGGACCATCCTCTACAGCGCCGTCTCCGTCGCCGCCCTGCTGGTCGCCTTCGTCATATTCCGTCTCGTGGCCCGGGAAATGGAGCGGCGCCGGCGCCTCCGGGAGGAGGAGCTGGCCCGGCAGCATCAGGCCATGCGGGAGGCGGCCCTCCGGAGCGCCGAGGAAGGGGGAACGGAGGTGGAGATGTCCGTGGAGGAGCGGGCCCGGATGGAGATGCAGGAGAACGCCATCAACATGGCCCGGGAGCATCCCGAGGATGTGGCCCAGCTCATCCGGACCTGGTTGATGGAGGAGTAGATCATGGCGAAGAAAGCCGGAAAAGCGGCGGCGGCCGCCGCCGTCATGGCGGGAAAAAAGACATCCGGAGCTCATCGAAGGGACCTCACGGGGCGACAGAAGGCGGCGATCTTTCTGGTGACCATCGGGTCGGAGGTGTCGGCGGAAATATTCAAGCACCTCCGGGAGGACGAGATCGAAACCCTGACCTTCGAGATCGCCCGGCTGGACGCGATAGATTCCCAGGAGAGGGACAAGGTGCTGATGGAGTTCCAGGAGCTGATGATGGCCCAGGATTTCATCACCACCGGCGGCATCGATTACGCCCGGGAGCTGCTGGAAAAGGCTCTGGGATCGCAGAAGGCGGTGGACATCATCAACCGGCTCACCTCGAGCCTGCAGGTCCGCCCCTTCGACTTCATCCGCCGCACCGACCCCACCCATCTTCTGAACTTCATCCAGCAGGAGCATCCCCAGACCATCGCGCTGATCCTGGCGTACCTGGAGCCGAACAAGTCCTCCATCATTCTGTCCAACCTCCCCCACGAGGTGCAGTCCGACGTGGCCAAACGGATCGCCACCATGGACCGCACCTCCCCGGAGGTGCTCCGGGAGGTGGAGAGGGTTCTGGAAAAGAAGCTTTCCACCCTGTCCTCGGAGGATTACACCTCCGCCGGCGGCGTGGAGAGCATCGTGGAAATCCTGAACCTGGTGGACCGGTCCACCGAAAAATCCATCATCGAGTCCCTGGAGGAGGAAGACCCGGAGCTGGCGGAAGAGATCAAGAAGAGGATGTTCGTGTTCGAGGACATCGTCATGCTGGACGACCGGGCAATCCAGAAGGTCCTTCGGGAGGTGGACACCGCGGAGCTGGCCAAGGCCCTGAAAGCGGTGGACTCGGAGGTCCAGGACAAGATCTTCCGGAACATGTCCAAAAGGGCCGCCACGCTGCTCCGGGAGGACATGGAATACATGGGGCCCATCCGGATGAAGGACGTGGAAGAGGCCCAGCAGAAGATCGTTTCCATCATTCGGAAGCTGGAGGAGCAGGGCGAGATCGTCGTCGCCCGGGGAACGGAGGACGAGCTCGTCGTATAAGGGAAGGAGGCGGGAGTGGCGAAAAATGTGTTCCGGGCGACGGAAATAACCCACGGCGGCGAGACCGTCTTCATCAAGCCTCCCGAGCTTTTCACCCCCCATGGCGGGGCCGTGCCGGAGGAACTGGAGCCGCTGGACGAGTACCGGGGTCCCTCCGCCGACGATCTCCGGAGGGAGGCGGAACGGTTCCAGGCGGGCTGGGAAAAGGAAAAGCAGGCCATGATCGCCGGGGCGAGGACCGAGGCGGAGAGGATCGTCAAGGAGGCGGAGGCCGCCGCCTTCGAGCAGCTCCGGGCCCGGAACGAGGAGGCCGCGTCCATCAGGATGAAGGCGGAGGGCGAGGCGGAGGCCCTTCTGAGCGAGGCCGGAAGGAAGGCGGCGGAGCTGGAGGCGGAGGCGGGGGAGAGGGCCGCCGCCCTGGTGGAAGAGGCCCGGAAAAAAGGATTCGCCGAAGGGCGGGACGAGGGATGGCGGGAGGGAAAGGCTGAGGCGGAACGGCTCGTTCAGCGGCTCCATTCAATCCTGGCCAAGGCCATCGAAAAACGGTCCGACATAATAACCCAGTCGGAGGCGCAGATCGTGCACCTGATACTGCAGATCGCGAAGAAGGTGGTGAAGGTGATCTCGGAGAACCAGAAGAACATCGTCATCAACAACGCCCTGCAGGCGCTGCGCAAGCTCAAGAGCAAGTCCGATGTGGTGATCCGGGTCA
>Ga0302248_1001883_pt1 | contig 13985 bp, 7 predicted proteins | sample AAG_UR_Leu_MG_FD_193528 | JGI IMG/M metagenome (GOLD analysis project Ga0302248, IMG submission 193528) | Enriched activated sludge microbial communities from anaerobic digester in WTTP, New Holstein, Wisconsin, United States - AAG_UR_Leu | ecosystem: Engineered > Bioreactor > Anaerobic >... | reverse complement strand
CCAAATAAAGTGATAGCTCAACAAATGTTTACTATGCCGGGTTGATTGATATGGTATATTCGATGATCTATTCATTTGTTATTTCTTATCATATGGGGAAATATATGTCAACTATATTCTATCAAAAGGCCGCCTTTCATCCCCGCCTCAAAGGCGAGGCTTTCCCGGCGGTACATATGTAACCATGAGAACAACACTTACCATAGACGACGATCTTCTGGACAAAGCGAAAGCCCTTGCGGCAAAACTACGTGCGCCGTTTCGGCGAGTAGTTAATGAAGCATTGCGTACCGGATTGCAGATGGTTGAGGATACCCCGCCGCAAACTCGACCCTATCGCACCCGTCCTCACAAGATGGGACTGAAAGCCGGGAGGAATCTGGACAACATCCAGGAACTCCTATCTCAAATCGAGGGGGAAGATCACCGGTGATCCTCGTGGATGCCAACGTCCTCTTGTATGCCGAAGACCAACAGAGTCCTCGTCATGCGGCGGCGCGTGAATGGTGGGATGCTCAGTTGTCTGGAACATCGCCAGTTTGCCTTTGCTGGACCGTTCTCGGTGCGTTCATTCGCATCGGCACGAATTCTCGCGTCTTTGAAAACCCCCTGTCCCTTGATCAGGCGCTATCTCGTGTGCAAAGTTGGTTGGACCAACCATGCACACGCATCATTCATGCTACCGACCGACACTGGGTCGTTTTCCAAAAAATGGTAACAGACGCGCATCTGGCCGCTCTGGCTTACGAACACGGCTGTGAGTTTATCTCCACCGATACGGACTTCTCGCGCTTTCCTGGGATAAGGTGGAAAAACCCATTGAAATAAACGCTATTCTTGCAAAACATTGTCGCTGTTTGCTGCTCAGTTTCTTTCCACAACGACATCCTGTGATACCGTAACCTGACCCCCGGTGTCGTCAATGGCCGTCAGCGTTACGCTGTATGTCCCGCCCGTTTCGTACCTGATAATGGGTTTCCTCGCCTTCAAGATCAGCCCGTTGCCCATATCCCATATATACTTGCTGATCCTTCCGTCCGGATCGGCACAGGCGGCATCGAACTTAGTCCTTTTGAATTGGGGCTGGTCCTCGTAGGTGATCTCGCAGGTGGGCAACTGATTCTCCACCGCCGTTACCGTTACCGATCCCGTACCTGTATATCCGTACTGAGAGGTTACGGTAAGACCAACCTCGTAGGTCCCCGGCTCATTGAAGGTAATTACGGCATTCCTCTTGTTGTCGCCTATCGGCGTGCCATTTACACTCCATTGGTAGGCCGTGAATTTGTCATAGCGGGTATTGCCGCCGGTAATCTTGGGCAGCAGCCGGACCGTCAAAGGAACCTTGTACGCCCTGTTGCTCGGGCCTACTTTGAATGAGTCGATAACTATGGCAGGTTCGTTCGCTACGGTCACACTGTCCGTGATGGACTGGTTATTGCCCTTGGTGTCGCTCACGGTCAATGTCGGTATATAGGCGCCACCCGCTGCATAGACGTGGTTAATGGACCGGGCCTGGGTCGTAAGCACCGTTCCGTCACCCATGTCCCAGGTATAGGTAAAGGGCTCGACAAGACCCGCCAACTTCGCGTACACCCTGTAGGCCACCTTGTAGGGCGCCGTGCCCGTAGGCTTGTGAGACGACTTGATGGTAAAGACGGGCATCACGTAATGCAAATCGGGGTCGGACGTTACCTTTACCGCCATGGCGCCGGTCCTCTTGGAATCGGGAAAGTCAACAGGATATACCGCAACATTTACCCTTTGATACCCAACCTTATCAAATTTGATGCTTACCGGACTGCCCTCGTACTGCACCCCATTAACATCCCATTCGATGGCTACTGGAAGCTTAGAGTCATGGGTGATCGAAAACTCCCCTGTATCTTGCTCTTTCAGGGTTCGTGGCCCATACATTGATACCATCGGAACAGGATATTTAGATACGGTAACCTTGTACGTCGCCGTCCTTTTGGAGTTGGGATAATCAACCGGATATGCGGTCGCCGTCACAACATTGATTCCAGGCGTAGTAAACGTGACGTTCAACGTATCACCTTGATATTGCTCTTCGTTTACTTCCCACTCAATCGTGATTGGAACGGTCGCGTTGTGCGTAATGGCGTACTGGGCGGCATCGCCCGCCGCAAGCACCCTGGGGCCGGTAATCGAGATGACGGGGGCCGGATACTCCGTTACCGCTACTGTTTTCGACTTTGTGACGGACACTTCCGGATGTGCAGTCGGATATACCGTTACACTTACATGGTAAGTTCCGGTAGCGTCAAACAGGATATCGGCTGACGATTCGGTAGCACCTTCTTCAATGATTGCTCCGTCCAGCTTCCACTCCACGGTTACAGAATTCGTTTCGTCATGGGTAATCGTAAATTGCGCGGTATCCCCCGCAATCGCCGTGACGGGGCCGGTAAGCGTTACCGTCGGAGTCGGATAGGCGGTAACCGTGACATTCATCGTTTCGGTCGCATATATGTCAGGGTAGTCCACCAGATACACCTTGCCGACAACCTGCCCCTGCGCCCCACTCTGGGGGGAATACGTGGCCGTATCACCGCTTACCGGGCTGCTGTCCGGCACGGTAATCTGGAAGCCCACCTCTCCAAAGTTGGATGCGCCGGCTACCGTGTACGTCGCGGATTCCCCCGCATACAACGATTCCGGACCGGCAAGTGTCGCCGATATGCTTATCGAATCCAGCTCGCATACATTGGTTACGGGGTTGAGGACGCCTCCGTTAGGGCAGGTGTAGCTTTCCGGCACGTAATTGCAAACACCCGTCAGAGAGCAGGAAGAGGGATCGCCGCTACACGCGCCCCATCCTTCATGAGGGCAGATATGACTGCCATCAGCATATTGCGGCGTCTGCACGGCGTAGGGTTGGTTGTCGGTGTTTCCATTGCCGAGGGCGCCCGCAGCATTATGGCCCCAACACCAACTTGTGCCGTCAGATTTGATAGCGCATGATCCAGTGCCAGAGCTATCGACATAGGTGATCCCGGTAAGATTCGATACTTGGAGCGGTTCGGGCCACTGGGTGACCGATGATCCAATCCCGAGATCATATAAGGATCCGTTTGCCCCCCAACACCAGACCGTGCCGTCGGACTTGAGGGCACAGGTGTTAGAATTATCTGTTGATATTTGAGACGCACTTTGAAAGACCTCGGTGGGCGAATAGAGATCATCAGTAGTGTTGTTGCCATTTTGGCCGTAGTCGTTCCTCCCCCAACAAAAGACTTTTCCGTCCGATTGCAGGGCGCACACATGCAGGTAATGCGTCGATACGGATAATGCCCCGGTCAGGCCGGGCACCAGGACTGGCACAGAGCTGTTTCCCCCGGCGTTTCCCTGGCCGAGTTGTCCATAGGAGTTGTCCCCCCAACACGACACTGTACCATCGGACTTGACGGCGCAGACGGTTCCGCCCCCATTTGAGATTGACGATATATTGGTTAGAGTAGTTATCTGCACTGGGCTAAGGGTTGACGGTAAATCGTCACCAAGGCGCGAATTTCCCCACGCCCAGACCGTGCCGTCGGGCTTGATTGCGTGAACTGAATATGAACCTACTGAAATCTTCGCAACTCCGGTCAGGCCGGGCACCTGTACGGGCGTCAGGATATATCCCTCGGTGTCTCCCTGGCCGAGTAGTCCATAACCGTTGTTGCTTCCCCAACACCACACAGTGCCGTCGGTCTTCACGGCACAGACAGTAGCATAACCTGCATCGACCTGTGACACGTCCGTAAGGCCGGACACCTGAACAGGGTATAGGCTATCGTCTTGGGCGCCGTTTCCGAGTTGTCCTACTTCATTGCGTCCCTGGCACCATACGGTTTTATCCTTGTGCAGGCTGCATCGGAATCCTTGCCCTCCGGTTAACGCCTTGTTGCTGTGGTTCCTGTCGAGACAAGCCGCCGTCTGGATACAGTTGCTATCGCATGCCGACTGACTGGTATATGATTGCTGATTGATCGAACAGGAAAATACCGGCGCATCCGCCTGGCACTTGCCCGTGGATTGGTTAAGTGAATAGCCGGGCAGACAGGTGGCGTTCTGCGTCGATGCCTGAGCCGGAATAACAATTACCGATAGCAACAGCACGGTGGCACATATCAGAGCAACCGAGGGTAGGGTAAGCTTTTGCCCTTTAATCATTCGTATTCCTCCTTCTTCCGTTAAGGAGGCCGGACAGAAGAATCGCTCTTGCTGTCCGGCCCCTCTGCCGGCACTTAGCCTTAGTTCCGTTCCACAACGACATCCTGGGATACCGTAACCTGAGCACCGGAATCATCGGTGGCCGTCAGCGTTACGGGATAAGTACCGCTTGTCGCATACTTGGCATAAATTGTCCTGGCTGCCATAGACAGGCCGTCGCCTAAATCCCACAGGTAACTCCTCACCCTTCCGTCCGGATCGGTGCAGACCGCATTGAGCTTGGTCCTTTTGTACCGGGGCTGGTCCTCGTAGGTGATCTCGCATGTGGGCGGCTGATTTGGGTTAACCGTTACGGTAGTGGAACCTGTGCTTGTGACGCCGTTTTTGGTTGTTACCGTCATGGCTACTTCATATGTTCCGGTGTTCTCGAATTTGTGTAAGAGATTTCTGGAGTTGCGCCCGACAGGCTCACCATTAACCGTCCAAGCATAGGACACAAACCTGTCCACCTTGGTGTTGCCGCCGGTTATTATAGGCCTGATGCTCACGTTTATGGGCGCTTTCATGTACTTATTTGACCCTCTGATTAAGAATTCCTCAAACAGAATCGGCGGAATAGGAATCACGGACACCGTATCCGTAAGAACACTCTGGTTGCCCTTGGTATCGCTGATTGTCAATTCAACCGTGTAATTGCCCGGAACCGTATAGGTGTGCATTACTTTCGCCTTGCCGGTCAGCGTCGTTCCATCTCCCATGTTCCACGAATAGGTAAGGGGCTCTTTGTATCCATAGAGATTGGCTGTGGCGGAATAATTAACCCGATACGGAGCCATGCCTTCCTGCGGATGGTATTTCTTGAGGGTGAACGGTGGCACGCCTTCTCCAAATACGACCACGCTTATTTCCTTGATCCTTTCCAGCTCCGGATGGCCTTCAGGATGAGCGGAAAACCGGATGACCATTGTCCCTACGTCTTCGGTTCTCGGCGTGTAGGTTGTTTTCAGGCTTTCAACTTGCGATCCGTCAGGCAGATCCCACTTGTAAACAACGGCGATGCCGGCGGTCCGGGTCACCGCAGCCGCCGACAAATTCATCGGCACACCGACGGTGGCGGACCGAGCGCAACTTACCGATACCGCGGGCGCTCTGACCCCTATAACAGTCACCGACTTGGTTTTCGTTGCAAACGAATCGGGGTATGCCGTCGGATAAACTTTCACATTGACTTTGTAACTTCCCGATTCAGCAAACGTGACATCAATTTCTTGCCCGGAATAGGCAGTTCCATTAACATCCCATTCTATCGTGACAGGCACGGAGGCATCGTGGGTTACGGTGTACCGCTCCGTATTGCCCGGCATCGACGATGCAGGCCCACTTACAGAAATCGTTGGGGGAGGACGGCGCTCTACCGCTACCGTCTTTGCTTTGTTGCTGGACGATTCAGGATGAGCTGTCGGATAAACCTTGACGCTGACTTCGTGAATGCCCTCGGTAGCGAATTGTATGTCAGCCCCCGTTTCCGTACCTGCGACGACCGTTCCATCCAGCTTCCACTCCACGGTTACGGGATTCGCTTCGTCATGGGTAATCGTAAACTGCTTGGTATCACCCTCAATGGCCGTTGAAGGGCCGGACAGGTCAACCGTCGGGGCAGGATAATTGGTGACAAGCACGCCCTGGTTAAGCACTCGCTTTGAGTTTGGATAGGCATTGAAATATACCGTGGCCGTCACGGTATAGTTGCCGAGCGTGGAGAAAGGCACTTCAACGGGGTTTCCCTGATAAGCCGTTCCTTCGACATCCCATTCAATAGTAACCGGGTCTTCCTCGCTTGTTGTCACGGTATATTGCTTGGTGTCTCCAACAATGGCCGTTGAAGGACCTTCAAGCGATGCCACCGGAGCGGGATACTGGGATACGGCGACAGCCATGGAACTCGTTCCCGCCGCGTCCGGATGACCGTCCGGGGTTACGGTCACGCTGATCGTCTTGTTTCCCGGTGTGGCGAAGGGGATGTCCACCTCCGCGCCCGTGTAAGTATTGCCGTCAGCGCTCCAGGTGATCGTTACCTCTCCTACTGCGTCGTGCGTCACGGCGTAATGCTTCGTCTCACCTTCCACGGCAGACTCAGGACCGGTAATGGAAACCGTCGGCACCGGATAGGTAGTGACGGTAACGTTCTTGGTGCTGGTGGCGGAAGAGTCAGGGTAAGCGGTGGGATATACCGTCACCGCTACGTTGTAGCTTCCCGTAGCAGGGAAGGGGACTTCGATGGTGGCTCCTTCGTATGCCGTGCCATTAACATCCCAGGTGATCGTAACGGGGACAACAGCGTCGTGCGTCACGGCGTAGGCCTTCGTTTCACCTTCGATGGCTGTGTCGGGGCCGGCAAGTGAAATCACCGGGGTCGGGTATTTGGATACCGTGACCGACTTTGCAGCCGTACCGGCAGAGTTCGGATAGTCATTGGGAGTCACGGTTGCCGTCACGTTATAAGAACCCGAGGCCGCAAAGGGCACGTCGATTTCAGATCCAGAATAGGAGGCTCCGTTAACATCCCAGGTGATCGTAACGGGGACAACAGCGTCGTGCGTCACGGCGTAATGCTTGGTGTCTCCTTCGTAAGCCGTCGTGGGTCCATCCAGGGTGACAACGGGAGAAGGGTAGGGCGTGACGATCACGGTCTTGCTCGCCGTTGCTTTGGAATTCGGATGAGACACGGGATAGACGGTTACGGTTATGGTGCGATTGGCGGCGCCAGAGGGGAAAGATACGTCAATCTCCGTACCAGGCACGGACGACCCGTCAACCTTCCACTCTATCGTTACATCCTCGATGGCATCATGCGTTACGGTATAATGCTTCGTTTCTCCCTCATTGGCCGTTTCCGGACCGTTCAGGGCGATCGTCGGAGCCGGATACTGGGTCACCGTCACGGTAAGAGAGCTGGTTGCCGCCGAAGCCGGGTAATCATTGGGGGTTACGGTCACGCTGACCGTCTTGCTCCCAGGCGTGGCGAAGGGGATGTCCACCTCCGTGCCGGTGTAAGTGTTGCCGTCGGCACTCCAGGCGATCGTTACGGGGATAACAGCGTCGTGTGTCACGGCGTAGTGCTTCGTTTCGCCCTCCACAGCAGATTCGGAGCCGGTAATTGAAACCGTCGGGGAAGGATACTGGGTCACCGTGACGGAAAGAGAGCTGGTTGCCGCCGATTCGGGGGTATCATTGGGAGTCACGGTTGCCGTCACGTTGTAAGAACCCGGCGAGACAAACGGAACATTGATCTCAGCGCCAGAGTAGGAGGTTCCATTCACATCCCAGGTGATCGTCACCGGCACAACAGCGTCGTGGGTCACGGCGTAGGTTTTCGTTTCACCCTCCACAGCAGTTGCGGGTCCGGTAATGGAAACCGTGGGAGGATCGGGGGCAGATACCGCCACCTGAACGGAGCCGGTTCCCGACGAGTTGGGGTGGGCGGTAGGATACACCTTGACGGCTACGGTATGATCACCCAGGGCGGAGAAGGGCACCTCTATGGTAGAGCCGGTAGCGCCAGAAATGGCCGAGCCGTCCATGGTCCACTCGATAGTCATTGTGTCGGTCTGGTTGTCGTGAGATACCGTGAACTGCTTCGTCTCACCCTTGAAAGCGGATATGGGACCGGTAAGCGATACCGTCGGAGCCGGATACTGGGTCACCGTCACGGAAAGAGAGCTGGTCCCTGCCGAAGCCGGGTAATCATTGGGTGTAACCGTTACCGCAACCGTCTTACTCCCAGGCGTGGCAAAGGGGATGTCCACCTCTGCACCGGTGTAAGTATTGCCCTCGGCGCTCCAGGTGATCGTAACCGGTACGACGGCATCATGGGTTACTGTGTAGTGCTTCGTCTCGCCCTCCACGGCGGCGGCGGAACCGGTAATGGAAACCGTCGGAGCCGGATACTGGGTCACCGTCACGCCGGCGGTCTTGGTTACTTCAATTTGTCCAGGGTCAACCGTAAGCGCCAGGGTGATCGTGGCAGCGCCAGGCGCCGAAGGCAAGATGGCCGCCGTGGCCGTTCCCTGTCCAGACGATACCGCGCCGTTATTGGTAGTCCATAGGTAAATCCAGGTTTCGCCGGCACCGGGAGTACCCGAGGCGGTACAGGCAATGGACTGTCCCTCCTGTACGCTCTCCGTGCAGGAAATTGTTACCCGGTCGCCAACGGTCACATTCATGGAGGTTGTGGCAACGGAAGCCGGATAGTCCGTAGGATAAACGGTTGCCGTCACGGTGTAAGCGCCAGGGGCGGGGAAAACAATATTGGCCGGCGAACCACTATAGGCGGTTCCATTAACATCCCAGGCGATCGTCACGGGGACAATCGCGTCGTGCGTCACGGTGTACTGCTTCGTTTCGCCCTCCACGGCAGTCTCCGGACCGGTAATGGAAATCGTGGGGGAGGGATACTGGGATACCGCAACAGTCAAGGAGCTTGTGCCCACCGATTCAGGATAGCCGTCCGGAGTAACCGTTACCGTTACCGTCTTGCTTCCTGCTGATGTAAAGGGGATGTCCACCTCCGCGCCGGTATAGGTGTTGCCGTTGGCCGACCAGGAAATCGTTACCGGTACGACGGCATCGTGGGTTGCTGTGTAGTGCTTCGTTTCACCTTCCACAGCGGTCTCCGGGCCGGTAATGGATACCGTCGGAGGAGGAGGACTCGATACCGCTACGCTCGCCGTCTTGGTGACGGTGGTAGGCGCGGCAGGGTAGCTGCCCGTGTACAGATAAGCACGAACCCGGATAATGGTGTCTGTTACCGTGCCGGGGCCTTGTAGCACCCCAAGTTGGAGCGACGGGTTGGATAAGGTGAAGCCCCTATTTGCATAGGTCGTATATCCTACAGGTACTGCTTGGCCTCCGGGAACATATATTCCAATAAAACTAGATTGAGCAGGAATCGGAACGGGGGTGTCTGGTGACCATTCATTGACCCCTTGTTGATTAGGAGTAATGAGAGGGCTGACCCAATGTACGGTCGTATAATCTCCCGACATGGTCATCAGCACAAAGCGGAATGGGTTTGTATTGACTGCACCATATCTGATTTTGGACAAATACTGATTTAGATACACTTTATAACCATTCAAGCTACACGTTATGTATAAGGTATCAGAGGTGACCGTTCCCAAAGAGTTGCCTGTTGAAACGATTTCATTTGTATCGCCTGATATGACATCAGGCGGAAAGTAAGGGGGAGTAGCGACCACCTGGGCTGTCACAGTGGCAATCCCCGTCATAGGAGATGACACGGTAACAGTATCCGTTCCCTGGCCGGTGAGGATTGCCCCTTTGTCCGTGCTCCAGGTATAGGCAATCGTTTCTCCTTCCGTCGCTGTAGCCGTTGCCGTACAGGTGATCTCCTGGCCGGTCACAACGCTCTCCGTACAGGTTACGGTTACATTTTCCGCCGGCAAGGCCGCCAACGCTCCGCCGGCCCATACAAATACGAGCATAAGGGCAGCGATAATGGCTGCTGAATGAATCCTTTTTTGTTTCATGGCTTCTTCCTTTCTCCTTCTTTTGCCTGATTATTATTTGTATGTTGTCTCGGATCGACTCCGGTAATGACGGGCTTCGGAGCAGGATCAACGTGCATGTTTTTGTGCGGCGGCTGATTAGCAACCGCCTGTGCTCTCTGAAGCTTGTTCTCGATTACCAACTCAACCCGACGATTCCTGGCGTTGTCAGATTTGTCTGCATAGCAACACTTGCCTTTCCCGGTAACAATCGCGTCTCCATAGCCCAGTTGGCGATTGACGGTTTCGGCACGCCTCAGCGCAAGCGAGTCGTTGTAAGACTGGGAGCCAATCTTGTCGGTATAACCGGTTATGATGGCCTTGCTCGTCGCTGCCGGCGCCTTGTGCTTTATCTCCTCGACCTTCTGCTTCTCGTTCTTATTCAAGGTTGCCGAATCAAAACCGAAATACAGCGTTTCCCGGATAGGAGGCGGGGGTGGGCTAGCGGCTACGGTCTGAGGCATGATTTTCTTGGCGTCTATTTTTATGGGCGCAGTGGGTTGCCGCATGCGCTGAACATACTGACGCTTCTTCGTGGGAGTATTACAACCAGGGTCGGCGCATAATACAAAGGATGCAGATTTAAGGTATGCGCCAACATCAGACGGATACGCATATTCGGCCTGGCCGGTTTTGATGACCTGCGTTCCGGCGATTACGACAGCAGGGGCCGTCATCGTGCCGATTGTTAATGCCATAGAGATTATTGTTGTTTTTTTGAGTGTATTCACGGCTTCTCTCGGGTGGATGGAGTCTGGATGTCCGTGACGCATATAAATACGCATCAAGACGCACTACGTCGTCTATATTATACTTCCCTCCGGGAGAGGACCTTGGCTATTTTGAATTTCTTTGGTGAGAAAAGTTATCTCGGGGGTTGTAGCAGCCGGGGCCGTCCGGGCTGCTCAGATCTCGCTAATATGCGATATTACTGATTTTATTACGCTATCCCAGTCGCCATGCGACGGTTGACGGAACAGGCGGGCGGTGGGATACCACGGGCTGTCTTCACGATCCAGCAGCCAACGCCAATCTGGAACGTGCGGCAGCATGATCCACACCGGCTTGCCCAATGCTCCGGCAAGATGGGCCACGGAGGTGTCAACGGATATCACCAGATCCATTTGTTCGATCAGAGCCGCCGTATCGGAAATATCCTTCAGATCTGCGGAATGGTCTTGAATGCAGCCATATCTTTGCATGGTTTTCATGTCCGCATCTCGATATTCTATTTGAAGCGAGTGAAATTCCGCGCAGGTCTCCCCATTCAGCAGCAATGGAGCCATCGCCGAGAGAGCAATGCTCCTGGTAGGGTCGCTGTTGTTCCATCGGTCTATGTTGGACTGCCTCCCCCCCGACCAGACCAGGCCTATGCGAGGCCGCGATTGCCGTCCTAAACGGGCCTTCCATTCCTCGATCTTCTCCGGGGCGACCCGCAAATACGGGATGTTAGCCGGTATTGATTTGAGATTTGTCCCGAACGCAAGCGGAAGACTCATTATCGGACAGTGACAATCGAATGGAGGATATTCGCCCTCGCGGACCACAAAAGATATATCGCCTGCAAGCGATTGCGCCAAAGAATGCAAAACGACAGGGATTTCCAAGACTATCTTGGCTCCCATGTCAGCGAGCAGCTCCACGTATCGCAACATCTGGATGACATCGCCCAGTCCTTGTTCACCGTGAACGAGGAGAGTTCTGCCCCGCAAATCGTCGCCTGACCAGGCAGGCTGGTTGAACCGTCGAGCGTAATGGACCAGTATGGCGTCGTCGTCACTCGTGCGACGTAAACGCCATTCGTATTCCCTCCATCCCTCATCGTAACGTCCCATCAGCAGTAGCAACAATGCCCTATTCAAGCGATGGGATATGAATGTCGGATCGTGATGAATGGCCTGATCATAGCCGATCAGGGCCTCTTCGTATCGCCCTGTTTTGTGAAGCAGGGACGCCCGGTTGCCGTGAGCTACCGCATTGGCAGGATTCAGCGCCAGTACCCGGTTGTAGGATTCAATCGCCTCGTCGTATCGCTTGGCTCCGTGTAACATGATGGCGAGGTCCAAATGATACGACTCGTTTTCCGCATCATACGCTGCGGCGAGAGCATACGCTGCTATGGCCTCGTCTCCTCTGTCCAACTTCCGCAATGCCAATCCTCTTGCGTGATGGAGTGATGCGTTGTTTGGGTCTGCGGTTACGAGCTTGTCTAAGGAGCGGAGAATCTCTGCATGTTCGTTGTAACGTTGCAGTATCTGGATTCGCCGTATATGGGCCATCATGTGATTATCATCTATTAGGAGAGCGTGGTTTAATGCCGCAAGTGCTTCTTCGTCCCGTCCAAAGCGTTGTAGAATAACACCGTGTTGGTAGTGAGTATCAGCCTCGTCGGGGGCTTTGACTTTGAAGGCATCAACGGCGTCCAAACCTCTCCTCTGGTCCTTTGTCATGGTGTTCTTGACCATTTCGACTCCTCCTCAGGGGCCGTCATCGTGCCGATTGTTAATGCCATAGAGATTATTGTTGTTTTTTTGAGTGTATTCACGGCTTCTCTCGGGTGGATGGAGTCTGGATGTCCGTGACGCATATAAATACGCATCAAGACGCACTACGTCGTCTATATTATACTTCCCTCCGGGAGAGGACCTTGGCTATTTTGAATTTCTTTGGTGAGAAAAGTTATCTCGGGGGTTGTAGCAGCCGGGGCCGTCCGGGCTGCTCAGATCTCGCTAATATGCGATATTACTGATTTTATTACGCTATCCCAGTCGCCATGCGACGGTTGACGGAACAGGCGGGCGGTGGGATACCACGGGCTGTCTTCACGATCCAGCAGCCAACGCCAATCTGGAACGTGCGGCAGCATAATCCACACAGGCTTGCCCAATGCGCCAACAAGATGGGCCACGGAGGTGTCAACGGTAATCACCAGGTCCATGTGCTCGATCAGAGCCGCCGTATCGCTATAATCCGCAATATCATTGGAATGATCCACAATCCTGCCAGTGGAAGCGAGCATCTCCTGGTCGCCATTGCGATATTCCACTTGCAAAGAATGATACTCCACATCGAGATCGAAGAAAGGAGAAAGCCTTTGTAGGGCTATGCTGCGGTTATGGTCATTACGGTGTCCGGTGGCCCCAGACCAGACCAGGCCTATGCGGGGATGCTTCCGGTGTCCCAGTAGGGAGCACCATTTTTCGACCTTGTTTTCCGGAACACGAAGGTAGGGAACATGATCAGGGAGCGTTTCCAGTGTCGTTCCGAATGCCAAAGGCAGACTCATGAATGGACAATGAATATCGAAATCGGGAACAACGTCCCCTTGCCTCAGAACGACAGCATTGGGAATGTCGCAGATCATGGACGCCAAAGAAACGGGAACATCCAATACAATCTTTGCCGCCTGGGCAGCAATTATCGGAACGTAGCGCATCATTTGGATAGTATCGCCCTGGCCCTGCTCGGCATGAATCAAAATAGTTTTTCCCCGCAACTGGCCGGGATTGCCCATCCACAAAGGTTGCGGATATTTCCTATAGGCTGATTTGCAGTCCTTGCTTTTCCATCTCCATTCATACATGCGCCACCCTTCCTCATAATTGCCAAGCAACAGCATGAGCAGACTCTTGTTCCAGTGCGCTTCGGCGTGGCTCGGACTTAGGGTTGTCGCATGGTTGTATGCAGACATTGCATTGTCGAATTGTCTCATTAAATACAAGACGTTGGCTTTATTGCTGAAAGCATCGGCAAGAACGGGGTTTTTGGAGATTGCGCGATCGTATTCCACCAGGGCATCTTCGTATCGCCCCAACTTTTCCAGCACGTTGCCCAGGTTCATATGCGCGATGGCATTTGGTGCCAAGGATACCGCCTTACAACAGGACGCCAGCGCATCATCGTATCGCCGTAAGTCTAAAAGAACGGCGCCACGATTAGCGTGAGCTTTACCGTTTCCAGGGTCAAGGTATATTGCAAGATCGAATGACGATAACGCCTCTGCGTTTCTACCCATTGAGGACAAGACAACGCCACGGCTCAGATGCCCAGTGGGGTTTGATGGGGCTAATGTCAAGGCATGGTTACAGGACAGAAGCGCATCCTCGTACCTTTTAAGAGATAAAGCGGGAATTCCCTCTTTTTCAAAGGAGGGATGAAAGCGAAACGCATACTATCTGTATTGAGATATATAAAATAATTTCATTGCTATTGCTCAATATTTATGATACCATGTGCAAA
>Ga0302248_1001880_pt1 | contig 14000 bp, 9 predicted proteins | sample AAG_UR_Leu_MG_FD_193528 | JGI IMG/M metagenome (GOLD analysis project Ga0302248, IMG submission 193528) | Enriched activated sludge microbial communities from anaerobic digester in WTTP, New Holstein, Wisconsin, United States - AAG_UR_Leu | ecosystem: Engineered > Bioreactor > Anaerobic >... | reverse complement strand
ATGGTGCCGTCGGCCTTTGACACCCCGTTTTTTATCCGGTGAGGGATACTTAAGGAAGGCAAAGGGCCAATTTTCAAGTCCTGACCCAGCGTAGGCGGCGTGCAGTACTGGAGGGCGACATGGCCGTCCCGGTGGAGGCGGGCCCGGATCACCTCGTCCCGGGGGATGAACTTCCCTTCGCCGTGGCGCACGGGGAGGTAGAGGTGCGTGAGTCCTTGGGTGAAGATGCACGGCGAGGTGGGATTGACGGCCAGATGGACCCAGCGGTCTTCGAAGCGCCCCGAGTCGTTGTAACTCAGTGTGGCCGTCTGGGTCTGGTAATCGCCGTCGAGGCCGGGGAGGAGCCCCAGCTTCACGAGGAGCTGGAAGCCGTTGCAGACCCCGAGGATGAGCTTGCCGTCCCGGATGAAGCGGGTCATCTGATCGTAGAGTTTCTCCTCCGTGCCGGCGACGGCGGCGTGGCGGATCCGGTTGGCCCCGGCCTTGGCGGCGCCGAGGTCGTCGCCGTCGAGAAAGCCGCCGGGAAGGTTGAGGAAATCATAGTCGTCGAGGAGCTTTTCCCCGGCGAGGAGTTCGCTGATGTGGACGATGTCCACGACGTCGGCGCCGGCAAGACGGCAGGCGTGGGCCATTTCCACCTCGCAGTTCGTGCCGTTGCCCGTGATTACGATGCTCTTGACGATCTTGCTCATTCCGTACCTTTTAATCCGTGGACAAATAGCTTATTGACGGCAGCGATTGCCGCCAGACCGCCTCCCTTTACGTTTTCATTTTCAAGGTAACGGTCGCTGCCAGGCCGCCTTCAGTTCCGCCAGGGGTTCGTTGAGAATGATGTTGCCGCCCAATCCCCTGATGGTGAGGAAGGGCGCCGCGGTGACCACCCCCACGGCGGCGAAGGCCACCGGTAACGCCCCGTTTGATCTCCCCGCTGACGATACCCCTCCATTTGTCGTACCTATAGATGCTTCCTTTTCCGCCTTAGCTGTTGTTGCTGTTGTCGGCGGCATCCCTTGTTGTGCCGGCGCGGCTTCCGGGTCGTTACCCAACACAGCACCGCCTTCCCCGACTGAAACCGGAGCTTTTTCATCGATTGAAGGTTCCGTTATCGGCGCTGTGCCGGCATCATTTTGTGTCGCTTCCGCTGAAAGCTTGTTAACGTTTGCTGATCCGGTGGGAGGGGTAAATGCGGGGATGCCGTCTTTGGCGTTTCCACCGATGTAACCGCTGGTGGAAACGGGTTCTTGTCCGGTGATTATTGCCTCGAATGCCTCCCGTTTGTCCGGCGCCACCGTGACGACGAAGCGGCTCGCCGTCTCGGAGAAGAGAACGTAATCGTCCCGGTCGAGGTCCCGCCGGGGGACCTGCCGCAGATCCACTTCCATCCCCAGCCCGCCGGCGAAGGCCGTCTCCGCCAGGGTGATTCCCAGGCCGCCGTCGGAACAGTCGTGGCACGACGCCACGAGGCCCGCCGTGATCGCCCGGTGCAGGGCGGCATAGAGCCGCTTGGCCGCCGCCCCGTCCACCCGGGGGCAGTTGTCACCCACCTGCCCGTGAAGGGCGTACCATTCCGACCCTCCCAGTTCGTTCTTCGTCTCCCCGAGGACATAAACGATATCCCCCGCCCGCTTGGCGTCCATGGTCACCGCCCGACGGACATCCGCGATCCGTCCGATCACGGAAAAGAGCAGCGTCGGCGGGATGGAGATCTTCGTCCCCTCGATGGCGTAGTCGTTTTTCATGCTGTCCTTGCCGGAGATACAGGGGACGCCGTAGGCCGTGGTGTAGTCGTAAAGGGCCTGGTTTGCCCGGACGAGTTGGGCGAGCTTGTATTCCCCGTCGGGGGTTTTATCCGAGGCGACGGGATCGCACCAGCAGAAGTTGTCCAGGCCGGCGAGGTAGTCGGGGTCCGCCCCGACGGCGACGGCGTTCCTTACCGCCTCGTCGATGGCGCAGGCCGCCATGTCGTAGGCGTCGATGTCGCTGTAGCGGGGGCAGATGCCGTTGGCGACGACAATGCCCTCGTAGCTGTCCAAAAGCGGCCGGAGGACGGCGGCGTCGCTGGGGCCGTCGTTCGCCTCGCCCACGAGAGGCTTGACGACGCTGCCCCCCTGGACCTCATGGTCGTACTGGCGGACCACGGATTCCTTGCTGCAGATGTTGAGCCGCGAGAGCATCCGCCGCAGGGCGGTCCCCAGATCGGTGGGGGCGGGCAGATTCGGTTCGGGACGGCGGGGCCGCTTCCAGCGGGCCCGCAATCGCATCTGGGGCAGGCCGTCGTGGAGGAAATCCATGTCCAGATAGGCGACGATCGTCTCGCCGTAGCGGATGTGGAACATCCCCGAGTCCGTATAAGTTCCCAGGACCGTGGCCTCGACGTCCATCTTGGCGGCCAGAGCCAGGAAATCGGCGCTCCGCTCCGGGGGGACGGCGAGGGTCATCCGCTCCTGGGATTCGGAGATGAGGATTTCCCAGGGATTCAGCCCGGGATATTTCAGGGGGGCCCGTTGCAGGTCCAGATCGCAACCGCCGGAGAGGCGCGCCGTTTCCCCGACGGAGGAGGAGAGGCCGCCGGCGCCGTTGTCGGTGATGCACCGGTAGAGCCCCCGATCCCGGGCCACGAGGAGAAAATCGGTCATCTTCTTCTGGGTGATGGGATCGCCGATCTGGACGGCGGTGACCGGCGAGCCTTCGTGCAGTTCCTCGGAGGAGAAGGTGGCGCCGTGGATGCCGTCCTTGCCGATCCGGCCTCCCGTCATGACGATCAGGTCGCCGGGGACGATCTCCTTGATATGGGAAGGCTTCCCGTGGAGCCGGGCGGGCATGATGCCGCCGGTGCCGCAATAGACCAGGGGCTTGCCGAGGTAGCGCTCGTCGAAGACGAGGCAGCCGTTGACCGTGGGGATACCGCTCTTGTTGCCGCCGTGTTCCACCCCTTCCCGGACGCCCTCGTAGATCCGCCGGGGATGGAGGATCCGCTTCGGGAGGGGCCGGTCGTAGTCCGGCGGGGCGAAGCAGAAGACGTCGGTGTTGAAGATCAGCTTGGCCCCCATGCCGGTGCCGAAGGGATCCCGGTTGACGCCCACGATGCCGGTGAGGGCGCCGCCGTAGGGGTCCAGGGCGGAGGGGGAGTTATGGGTCTCCACCTTGAAGACGAGGCTGTAGTCGTCGTTGAAGCGGATGACACCGGCGTTGTCCACGAAGACGGAGAGGCAGAAATCGACGGCGCCGCGGGCGGCTCGTTCCGCGCGGATCCGCTCCGTGGAGCCCTTGATGAAGGTCTTGAAGAGGGAGTCGATCTCGGTGCTCCGGCCGGTTCCGTCGTCGTAGGCGATGCGGCTGTTGAAGATCTTGTGCTTGCAGTGCTCCGACCAGGTCTGGGCCAGGCATTCCAGCTCCGCATCGGTGATCCGGGCGGCGGCGGGGAGACCGACCCGGGCCCGCTCCGCCTGGACGGCGGGATTGCGGAAGTAATCGCGGAGGATCTGCATCTCCTCCAGGGTGAGGGCGAGGACCCGGTCGTTGCTGATGGCGAGGAGGACATCGTCGGCGACGTCGAGGTCGATCAGCTCTATGGCGGGATTTACCGTGCCGGTGACCCGGGGGACATGGGGGGCGAGACCCCGGACGGGGTCCCAGTCGGCCCGGGCGACGACCTCGTAGCGTTCGATGAGGTCGTTGGCGAGAAGCTGGGAGGCGATACGCTCCGCCTCTTCCCGGCTGAGGGTACCCCGGAGGAGATACTGCCGGGAGGTGTGGACCCGGAAGGGGCGAGAGGCGGTGGGGATGCCCAAGAGGATGGCGATGGCTTCCCGGGCCGTCTTGCCCACGTTGTCCGTGACACCGGGCCGGAAGCCCACCTCGATGAGCCAGTCGAAATCATCCCCGACCAAGGCGGCATCGATGGCGTAGCGCTGGATGACGGCGTCGCACAGGGGACCGGCGGCCGCCCGTTCCATCTCGTCCCGGGTGAACTCGCCGTCCAGGGTGTAAACCTCTACGGTCCGTACCGCCGCCACGGGTAGGTGGAGGTGTTCGTTGATACGGCGTTTGATCTTCTCTCCCAGGGCATCCCGGATGCCTTCCCGGAAGCCGATTTCGATGCGGTGGGCCATCTTTCCTCGGGTTTTTTTGGCGCCGAGTATAGGGAAAGCCCGACGGCCTGTCAAGCAAAGATGACGACATTGTTAAAATTCCACATGCGGCGTTGCACTTTCCCCTTCTTCGATGCTGCGATCGGCTAGCCTTTCCGATTGACTTTGCGGCATTTATGGCTTATAGAGGCGCCGCCGTGGCCGGCAGTGCGCTTTTTCAGGCCGGCGACGGCGTCCGGTCCGTTATCAGGGCCTTTCCGGCCTGAAATATACTATAAGGGAGTAGGTGGAGGTCAATTCATGAAAAAAGCAGTCAGCTCCAAGATCAAGAAGGTTTCCAATCTCAAGTACGACCAGCAACTGGCGGAATCCCCCTTCGAATGGTGGGGTCCCTCCCCCGATGAGGCCCGCCGGATCATGTCGGCAAAATCCAAGGGCATGCACGACAAGCGCACGACCCTCAAAGAGGCCGTAGCCAGGTACGTCAAGGACGGGATCAACATCGGCATCGGCGGCTTCGTCAACACCCGCGTCCCCGTGGCGGCGGTGCACGAGGTCATCCGCCACGGCGCCCGGAATCTAACCCTGTCCTTTCAGTCCAATTCCATTTGCGCGGAACTCCTGGCCGGGGCCATGGTCCTTGATCCGGACCGGGTGTCGATCAAGCGTGTCGAGTTGGCCTGGTGGGGTTACGAGGTCATCGGTATCGCCCCGCTGCTGCGCTACCTGACATCGAAAGGCATGATCCAGCTCGACGATTACACCAACTACGGGATGTCGGCCCGCTTCAAGGCGGCGGCCATGGGCATTCCCTTCGTTCCCACCAGGGATCACGGCGGCTCCGACATGGAACTCGTCAATCGGGGGAAGATGGTCTCCTGCCCCTTCACGGGGAAGAACGTCTATCTCGTACCGGCCTGCCATCCCGACGTCGCCCTCGTCCACGTGACGGCGGCGGACATGTACGGCAACTGCCGGATCTTCGGCGCCCACTGTACCTGCCCGGAGATCACCATGGCGGCGGCCCACAGCATCGTCACGGCGGAGAAACTCATCCCCAACGAGAACATCCGCACCTATCCGAACCTAACGGAGATCCCTTACGCCGCCGTGGACGCCCTGATCGAACAGCCTTACGCGGCCTATCCCGGCGCCTCCTACGGCTTCCACTGGTTCGACATGGATCACATCAAGATGTTCCGGGGCATCTGTGACGAATTCCGGAAGACCGGTAAGAAGGACGGCCTGAAGAAATACTACGACGAGTACATCTTCGGTTGCGAGACCTACGACGACTTCCTGGAGAAGATCTCCTTCAAGACCCTGCGGAAACTCCGGGATCTGGACGGCGGCCAGCCGATCATCCTGTCGTAATGAATGTAAACTCAAACAAACCAAGGAGGATTGAACATGCCTGAATATACACCCTTTGAAATGATCGCCTTCACGGGCTCCCGGGTCCTGGAGGATGAAAAGATAGTCTTTGTCGGCACCGGGCTGCCCATTATCGCGTCCATGCACGCCCAGTTGACCCACGCGCCGAACCTGGCCATGATCTTCGAATCGGGCCCCCTGAGTCCCATCCTGGAGATGGGGATGCCCCTGTCCGTGGGGGACACCCGGGCCTGCCGCAAGGCCTGCTACCTCAAGGGCTTGAGCGCGGTATTCGAGCTGACCCAACGGGGCTACTCCGACTACGCCTTCATCGGCGGGGCCCAGATCGACATGTACGGCAACGTCTGCTCCACCTTCGAGGGCGGGACCTACAACACCCCCCAGACCCGCTTCCCCGGCAGCGGCGGCGCCGGCGCCATGGCGGCGAACTGTGAAAAGTCCATTATTATCATGGCCTTGGAAAAACGTCGTTTCACCGAGAAGGTGGAGTTCTTGACGAGCATCGGCTTCGGCGACGGCTCGGCGGATTACCGGGAGAAGGCGGGCGTCATGGGTGCCGGGCCGTATCGGGTCATCACCAACCAAGCCCTCTTCGGGTTCGATCCCAAGACGCGACGCATGGTGCTGCTGGAAGTTCTCCCCGGCAAGACGGCCAAGGACATTCAGGAGCTGGTGAGCTTCGAGCTGCTGGTTTCCAAGGACCTCAAGGAGATGGCGGAGCCTACGGCGGAAGACCTGCGGCTGCTCCGGGAGGTCTGCGACCCCGAGGGCTACTTCCTGAACCGGAAGGTGAAGTGAGACCCTGACACCACCCACTCCTAACCTCCCCCTTGAAGGGGGAATAAATGGGGGGTAGGGAGGGGGTGGGGATGGGGTTCAAGAGCCAGATTGGTCAAAAATGACGAAAAATAACGGGGACAGACGCCGCTGTTGGAAAAGAACAGCGGCGCGGTCCCCGTTTTACTTCCTGCGCAATACGCAACGACATCATTAGCTGCGCATGTTGAAGCTACTTTCAAATTGGTGACGTGATATTCATGCACAAATGATTCCGGCATGCCTGCCGCAGACACAACTAAACATGAAAATTATCGGGCACTTGCAAACATTTTCATATAAATTGTTCAGTCGTTCCCGCACCCACATTCTGACCAGGCTGGAAACGCCCAAGCCTTTACGCCCATAAGGCGGAGGCGGCGGCGTGGCGGATGGCGCGCATCGCCTCGCTAAGGCCGTCGAATACGGGGATGCCCCGGGACAGGAAAGCCTGACGGGCCTTGCGGAGTACCTCCTCCACGTCCAGGTCGTCAATACGGCGCCGGGGATTGGGGAGGACTACTACCACGGGCTTGCCGGAGGTATCGGCGACTTCCCGAAGGACGGCGGCCAATTCCGCGTAGGGGGTGATCTCCGGGAAGGAGGCGACTCCCATCATGGCGCCCAGGGCCTTGAAATGGTAGAGCAGCGGCGCCTGGATCTGGATATCCACCCGAGGGTCCCGGGCGGCGTGGAGCAGCGCCTGCTTGATCATTTTAGGCGGGACGTAGGGGTTGGCGATGTCGATGGGGTTGGCGGCGCTGGAGCCGGGTTGCGGCAGGCAGGCCAGGACGGCGTCGTAGATTTCTCCCTCCAGGCGGGGGAGGGTGAGATCGTAGGTTTCGGCCATGTCGCAGGCGGCCACCCCCAGGGCGCCGCCGCCGCCGGCAACGGTGATTCCCCGGTAGGGGCGGCGGGGGAGGAGGGAGAAGGCCAGACAGGCCTGGGCCAGCTCTTCCAGACTGTGCACCTGGATCGCCCCGGCCTGGTGGAGGGCCGCCTCCCAGATGACCCGGCTGCCGCCCAGGGAGGCGGTGTGGCTCGTCACGGCCCGCTGTCCCGCCGCGGAGAGCCCGCCCTTGTAAACGATGACCGGTTTGACTGCCGCGGCGGCCTTGAGGGCCCGGAGGAAATCTCCGCCGTCGGCCACGCCTTCCATGTAGAGGGAGATGATCCCCGTTTCGGGATCGGTGCGGAAGTAATCCAGGAGTTCCGTTTCCCGGAGGTCGGCGCCATTGCCGAAGCTCACCATCTTGCTGAACTTGACGCCCAGCCAGGGGCCCATGAAGGCTAAGTCGATGGCCATACCACCGCTCTGGGAAATGAAGGCCACGGGGCCGCTCTCCCGAGAGAGATCGGGGCCGGGGAGCATGGTGAGGCCGCTTTTCGGGCAGTAGATGCCGAAACAATTGGGGCCGATGACCCGGATGCCCTTATTGGCCACGTCGATGATGGCGGCTTCCCGGGCGGCGCCCTCCGGCGTCCCCAACTCCCGGAATCCCGAGGAGATGATCTCCGCTCCGGCGGCGCCTTTGCGGCGGCAGCGCTCCAGGGTCTCCGGCACCTGGGCCGCCCCGACGGCGATAACGGCGAAATCGATTTCCCCGGGGATCTCTTCTACGCCGGGATAAATCTTCCGGCCGCAGATCTCGCCGCCCCGGGGATTGACGGGGAGGAGCTCGCCGTCGAAATTCATGGCCAGCAGGGAGAGGAAAATCCCCCGGCCGAAACCGAAACCCTCCGCCGAGACCCCGACCACGGCGACGCGGCGGGGATGGAAAATCCGCTCGAAATCGGTTGTGTTCATGTCCGCTCACCTCACGAAAATGGGGACGGTTCTGATTTTTGCGGTCGTATCGCCGGTTCTGTCCCCGTTGGGGCAGCAATGATTGCCGGATGATGGTTGCTTTTTGGGAGCAAAGCGGAGACGTTCCATCTTGCCCTTCTGCCCCCTTAACAGCCGGCGGACGGCGAAGCGACCGTCGGCATGCGGTGCATATAGCGGAGCACCACCGAGAATTCAAGGAAAATCCGGGCCGGCGCAAACGTTGGATGAAGTCAGCTTGGCGTTTGATCAAGAGCAAGAAAAACCCGGACCGGCATAAGCATCGGGCGGAGTCGGCTTGGCGATCGATCAAAGGTCGGTTAAGCGGGGGCAGACGGTCGGCGCCTTTGCCTGGGAAAGCCGGTGCCACCCCCATTGCTTTTTTAGCCCTTGATCTTCACAATGAATTGTTGCAGGAAGACAGTCTACCTTGGGAGGGGCTTTGCATAACCAGGGATGAGCAATATAAACCGTTCAACGGAACATCCGCAGGGATATCGTATTTGTTCGACGCGGATGTTGGACCCATCGGCTTGAAGCCGATGATGAGCTGTATTGGGTAGAAGGGGGAGCGATGGACAGAAAGATTGCGGTAGTGGGCGCGGGAAACGTGGGGGCGACAGCGGCGCAGAGGTTGGCGGAGAAGTCTTTGGGTGATGTGGTCCTCATCGATGTGATCGAAGGGGTGCCCCAGGGCAAGGCCCTGGATCTGGCGGAGGCGGCGCCCATCGAGAAACACGATGCGGCGGTGGTGGGGACAAACGGCTATGAGGCGGCGGCGGGGGCGGACATCGTTGTCATCACGGCGGGGATCCCCCGGAAGCCCGGGATGAGTCGGGACGACCTGTTGGCGACGAATGCCCGGATCATGAAATCTGTCGTGACGGAAGTGGTACGTTACGCCCCGGCGGCGGTCCTCATCGTGGTGAGCAACCCCCTGGATGCCATGTGCCATGTGGCCTACGAGGTGAGCGGTTTCCCCCGGTCGCGGGTCATCGGCATGGCCGGCGTCCTGGATGCGGCACGTTTTCGGGCCTTTATCGCCGCGGAGTTGCGGGTTTCCGTGGAGAACGTTCACGCCACGGTTCTGGGCGGCCACGGCGACACCATGGTGCCTCTGCCGCGTTACACCACCGTGGCGGGCATTCCCCTGCCGGAGCTCCTGGCGCCGGAGCGGATCGCTGCGCTGGTGGAGCGGACCCGCAACGGGGGGGCGGAGATCGTGAGTCTCCTCAAAACGGGCAGCGCCTTCTACGCCCCGGCCTCGGCGGCGGTGGAGATGGCGGAGGCCGTTCTCCGGGACCGGAAAAAGATCCTCCCCTGTGCCGTTTATCTCCAGGGGGAATACGGGATCGACGGCCTGTTCGTCGGGGTGCCGGTAAAGCTGGGCCGGGGGGGGATGGAGGAGATCGTCCCCTTGCGACTCACCGACGGGGAACTGAACGACCTGAAGAAATCGGCCGCGGCGGTGGGCGAGCTGGTGGCGGCCCTCAAACACCTCTGGTAATCAGGGGCCGGTAGATACGGCCGCAAGGGATAGGAAACAGGAAGAGAAAACATTCCGATTCCCTTTCCCCGGCTTTCCCAGGCACCATTGACCATTGTCTGTTCGTATCTCTTAGGGCCCTTTCGCTATCCGCCCGCCCGGGTCCATTTTGGTATGGCGCGGCGGTTGACGGTGGTTTTGCGGGGCGGTGTCGCTTGCTTCAGGACCGATATCCGGCAGGCGGGGTTTCACGGATGGAGAGGGGGAAGGGGATAGCTGCGGTCTCAGACGTTGATATTGGCCGAGGAAAGCCGACGTGGGGCATGGGTGCCGAAACGGGTGTAGATCACGGCCCCCAGACCCATCATCAGGGCCAGGACCTTGATCATCCAGCCGATGTAGGGAAGCCAGCCGATAATCCACAGGACGACGAGGCCCCAGAAGGTTTCCCTAAGGATGTGCTGGGAGGGGCGCTTGAACAGAGCGTAAAGCCGGCGCCCCAAAAGCTGGGAGATGGCGATGAAACCCAGGAGCCCTGCCGAAACCACGAGAATCATCTCCAGGGGAATCAGAACGATACCGATTACCGAGATCGTTAGCAACACCGCCAGGGGAACCACCAGGACCATGCCCAGGAGCCCCCAGAGGGTGATCTTCACGGTTTCCTCCCGGATGGCGTCGGCGATCACCTGGATGGGCTTGGGGAGGAGAAGCACGATCAGGACGGCGATGATCAGGACGCTGAAGAAGATCGTCAGGGAAAAGATGGCGAACACCCAGGACCATCCCTCCCACTCGTCGCTCAACACCCTGGTGATCACTTCGGAAATGTTCGAGGAATTTATTTCCGTAACGGTGCCGTGAACCTCCGCCCCCTTGCCCGTCACGACTACGCCGCCCAGGGTGAAGACATTTCCTTTCACCACCGCCCTTCTCGCCAGCACTACCGAGTCTCCTACGGCAACGACATTACCCTCCACCGTTCCGGCGATGGTAATCTGACCATTGATCGTCAAAACGTGATTCGCCCTCGTTCCCTCTTCGATGGTCACATCTTCTCCTATCTTGAAAATGGTGATGTTCTCCGCCTGGGCGCCGGCGGCAAAGGCGGTAAGCAACAAGGCCAGGATAGCAATAAAGGTCTTTTTCATTTTTTTGCTCTGAGTGCTTTTCCAGATTGATATGCGTAGTAGCGGAAAGACCCGCGACTGTCAACGATAAAATAACTATATTATTTCGATATTATGATCTTCGAGAAAACCGTCTATGAAAATAATATTTTTTTCAAAAAAACCTTGCTTTTCCCTCTTTGTTCCTGTATTGGGAGCATTAGATTGCGGCTCATATAAGGCGTATGTTATCAAAAAGTTTACATAGAAATCAGCTCGTAATAACAGAGGAAGGAAGATCAAGGCTGCTCACGGAAATACCATAAATTAATAGGAGGAGGTTGGCTGCAATGAGCAAGGCACACGATGATCTGGAGAAAAAACCGGAGGAAAAAGTCACTGAGTTGATGAGAATCAATAAGCTTCTCGAACAGGAGAACGCGGAAAAGAGATTGGCGGAAGAGGCGCTTAAAAAGCGGGAGCAGGAATTGGAGGCCACAACGAAATCTCTGGAAGAGCTCAATGCCGCCCTCAAGGTTTTGCTCAAGCACCGGGAAGACGACAAGAACGAAGTGGGGGTGAAGGTGATCGCCAATGTCAAGGAATTGATCATGCCCTATCTCGAAAAACTCAAGACCACTCCCCTCAACGAGACCCAGACGACCTTGGTGGACATCATCGAAATGCACCTCAATGAAATTACCTCCCCCTTCCTGATGAAGCTGACTTCCACCTATCTGGGCTTCACCCCCAAGGAGATACAGGTGGCCAGCCTCATTCGGGACGGCAAGAAAACCAAGGAAATAGCCAAGGTCATGAATGTGTCCAAGAGCGCCATCGATCTGCATCGGAATCACATTCGCACCAAGCTGGGCTTGAACAACAAGAAGGTCAATTTGCGTTCTTATTTGTCGGCGTTGCCGTCGTAGCATAAGCTCTTCAGAGCGCCCTGGCGGTTCGGCAAGCCGTGTCTAGGGGAGGTGCGCCCGATGGTGGAACGTGCGTTCTATTATTGAGGTATTTCCTGTTGACATGTAGGCGAAAAGAGGATAGCTTGTCCCACCACTTGGGTGAGGTGAGCGCTGAACAGATACCTTGTCAAGGTCATCGCCACGGGATGCGGGAGCGGTTATTTCCCCGTTGCATCGGGAACGGCAGGAACCATCGCCGCCATTCCCCTGTATCTGATTCTTTCTCCCCTGTCCTGGCCGATGTATCTGTTGACGGTCGTCGCCTTTTCCTTCCTGGCTGTTTATGTCTCCCAGGCGGCGGAGGTCATCTTCCAGGAAAAAGATTCTTCCCGCATCGTCATTGACGAATGGGCCGGATTCCTCTGGTCGATGCTGCTCATCGCCCCGACCACCGCCCATATAATCGGGGCGGCCGTCCTGTTTCGCATCTTTGATGTCTTAAAACCTTATCCTGCCCGTTTCTTCCAGGATAAACTGCCGGGTGGTTACGGGGTGGTCATGGATGATGTGGCGGCAGGCATGTACGCAAATTTGGGCATGCATATCCTGATCCGGGGCGGGATCTTTTAACAACAGGGGTTGATTGCGTGCGTACCGGAATTATCACCATCGGCAACGAGCTGACGAGTGGCAGCGTTCAGGATACCAACTCCGCATATATTGCCCGGCAGTTCCATTGGCAGGGCTGGGAGGTGGCGGTCATGCTGTCCATCGGGGACAGCGAAGAGATGATCGAAAAGGCCCTCGCTTTCGCCATGTCCCAGGCGGATGCGGTGGTCGTCACGGGCGGTCTGGGGCCGACCTCCGATGACATCACCACGGCGGCCATTGCCCGGGCCTTCGGCCTCAATCTGGTAACCGACGAACGGATCCTCAGACATATCAAGGCGATATTTGAACGTTTCGGTTTGCCCTGGACGGAAAACAACGCCAAGCAGGCTATGTTTCCAGAGGGAGCGGAGATCATTGACAATCCCGTGGGAACCGCCGCCGGCTTCTTCCTCCGGAAAGGGGGAAAGCTCGTTGCCGTCCTTCCCGGCGTACCGGCGGAGGTGAAAAATATGGTTCCGGGTGGTGTCATCCCCGCGATCCGGAGATGTTTTCCCCTGGAGACCGGCCATTTGGCCGTCCGAACCCTGAAAACCTTCGGCCTCTCCGAGGCGGCGGTTGATCAGGCCGTCGCCGGCGTGGATCTGGCGGGCGTGGGGATCGGTTTCTACCCCCGTTTCCCGGAGAATCATATCGTCCTTTCGGTCCGGGATCACGATGCCGCTGCCGCATGGTCGAGGCTGTCTGCTGCGGAGGAAGAGATCTGTAAGCGTATCGGCCGGCATGTCTTCGCCCGGGACGACGAGACCCTGGAAGAGGCCGTGGCCAAGCTTCTTAAGGAACAGGGGCGGACCATCGCCGTGGCCGAATCGTGTACCGGCGGCCTGATAACCGACCGCTTGACGGATGTACCGGGCAGCTCGGGCTATCTGGAGCGGGGACTGGTCACTTACAGCAACCGGTCCAAGACGGAGCTCCTCGGTGTTCCGGAAAAGGTGCTACAGGACCACGGCGCCGTGAGCGAGGAAACGGCGCGGCTCATGGCCGAAGGGGTCCGCAGACTCGCCGGCACCGATCTCGGCCTGGCGACTACCGGAATAGCCGGTCCGGACGGTGGTTCCGAGGCCAAGCCGGTGGGAACGGTTTTTATCGCCCTGGCGGACGCCGGGGGGATCCGGTGCCGGAAATACTCTTACCGCTGGCAACGACGCCGCATCAAGGTCATCACCTCCCAGGCGGCCCTCCTGATGGTGAAAAAACACCTGGCCGGCGAAGTCGGTCCGGAAGGGTGGTGAGGGTATGCGCGTCTTCCTGGCCGTTGAAGTGCCGCTGCCGATAATCAAAAATATTCAAAAGATTCAAGACATCCTGCGGAGGCAGGTACAGGGGGCGATTCGCTGGGTAAGGCCGGAAGGTGTCCATCTGACCCTGAAGTTTTTCGGGGAGGTGTCTTCCGAGGAAGCAGGGAAGATTATCACTGCCGCCGCTGAACGAACGGTGACGGTGCCACCCTTCGAGCTTGAAGCCCGGGGTTTGGGGGTTTTCCCCGATGTGAACCGTCCCCGGGTGATCTGGTTGGGGATAGCCGGAGAGGTTGGGCCGTTGCTCCTGCTGCAGCGGGAGCTGGAAGAGACCTTTGGCCGCCTTGGTTTCCCAAAGGAGGAGCGGCCCTTCCGGGCGCATCTGACCCTGGGACGGATCAAGGTCCCCCGGGGAGTTCCCGGTCTTGCTGGGGCGCTCGAAGCGGCCGCCGCCAGC
>Ga0302248_1001872_pt1 | contig 14083 bp, 10 predicted proteins | sample AAG_UR_Leu_MG_FD_193528 | JGI IMG/M metagenome (GOLD analysis project Ga0302248, IMG submission 193528) | Enriched activated sludge microbial communities from anaerobic digester in WTTP, New Holstein, Wisconsin, United States - AAG_UR_Leu | ecosystem: Engineered > Bioreactor > Anaerobic >... | reverse complement strand
GGAATCATTTGAAAGTCCGGCGGATTCCGTGCTTGAAGAAAGCACAGAAACAAATTTAACCAATGAAGAAGAGGAAAAGAGTAATTTAAAAATAGATTATTCACCTCCTATTCCCGATTTGGAACTCAAACAAGATATTCCTATCACTACAACTACAAGTCCATCAAATGAAGAAACTGACCAGCTCAATCAAGAATTGCTGCAAGGAATTGATGAGACCATACCTCAATTTAAACGCGGGGATATTATTGAAGGTACGGTCGTGGGAATCAATGACCAGGAAGTGGTAGTGGATGTTGGCTTCAAAAATGATGGCTTTATTCCTATTAATGAATTTGAATTTAGTGAAGTTCCTAAAATTGGTTCAAAGATTAAGGTATTAATTGAAGGAGCACCTAACCAGGACAATAGAATTCCGCTCTCCAAGAAAAAAGCTGATTTCTTGATAAATATAGAACAAATAAAGAAAGCTGCTGAAGAGGGGAAAACGGTCAATGGAACTATTAATAGAAGAATAAAAGGCGGAATGATAGTTAATATTATGGGAATTGAAGCCTTTTTACCTGGCTCTCAGATATCCAATAAGTCTGTTCCTATTCTTGACCAATTTATCGGCAAAGAGATGAGTTTTAAGGTGCTTCGTATTGATGAAAATACGCATAATATAATTCTTTCACATAAAGAAGTGCTGGAAGAAGAAGCCAATCAAAGAAGACGCGAACTCCTCTCTCAGATTGAAGTAGGAATGGAACTTGATGGTGAAGTTAAAAATATTACTGAGTATGGTGCCTTCATAGATTTAGGCGGTATTGATGGGCTTCTTCATAAATCCGATATGAGCTGGGGAACTCTGAATCATCCAAGTGAAATGCTCAATATTGGTGATAAAGTTAAAGTTAAAGTGATTAAATTTGACCCTGAAAACGAACGGATTTCTCTCGGATTGAAACAATTGGTTCCGCATCCCTGGGAACATGTTGAGATTAAATATCCAGAAGGGAGTAAAGTTTCTGGCAAAGTAGTGAGTGTTCAAAGGTTTGGTGCTTTTGTGGAACTGGAACCTGGCGTTGAAGGCTTAGTTCATGTTTCAGAAATGAGCTGGACTAAAAAGATTATGGATGCCAGAAAGGTGTTAAAAGTTGGCGATAATATAGATGCCATAGTTCTGGAAGTGGATAAAGATAATCATCGTATCTCTCTGGGGATGCGACAAATGGAACCTAATCCCTGGCTCTATATAGAAGACCATTATCCTATTGGAAGTGTTATTACTCGCCCTATAAAGAGTCTTACCCCTTTTGGCGCTTTTGTAGAAATTGAAGATGGTATAGATGGTTTGATTCATATTTCCGATATTAGCTGGACTAAAAGGATTTATCATCCCCGGGAAGTATTTCGTAAAGGTCAGGAAGTTGAAGCAGTTGTCCTTTCTATAGATAGAGCTCTACATCGTATTGCTTTGGGTGTAAAACAACTGCATCCCGATCCCTGGGAAAAATTAGCTGAAGCTATTCCAGTTAATACCGAAGTAAAAGGCAAAATTAGCAAACTTATTCCAAAGGGTGTGCTGGTGGATATTAAAGTTGGAGAAGATGAAGTGGAAGGATTTGTCCCACTTTCTCATCTGGCAATACCCAAACTTGAAAATACTGAAGATGCCTTTTATGTGGGAGAGGAATTGCCCCTTAAAGTGATAGAACTGGATATGGAAAATAGACGTTTAGTTCTTTCGGTAAATGCCTTTTTCTTCTCTCGTGACCCCAGATTGCAAGAAGAATATATTGCTCTACACGAACAGTATATGCGAGACCGTATTGCTAAGTTATTGAAGAAAAAAGCAGAGCATAAAACCAGAGAAAGAAAACGCAGTCCCGCTCAGGGTGAAACCACCACTCCAGCAGAAGCAGCAGATTCTGAAAAAGAAGAAACTGAGACTACCTCAGAAAGTCCTGAAACTACAAAAGAATCACCAGAAACAGTAGATTCTGAAAAAGAAAAAACTGTCTCTGCATCGGAAGGTGCTGAAAATACGGAAGAAACAAAACCTTCCTCAGAGGAAGACAATATACCTTCTGCTGAAGAATCAGAAAAAAAGGAAGAAACAGAGATACCAAGCAGCGTTGATACAGAAAAAACAATATCCGAACCAGATCTTAATATGGTTTCAGAATCAAAAGAAGTTCCACCCTTTACTGAGGAAATTGTTTCCATTCCCGAACCTAATCCTGAAGGTATAGATGAAGAAGAATTGACTATCTATGAAGAGGAGATAGAAATTGTTTCTGAAAGCGTTAACTTGGAGGAACAACCAGAACCCGAGACTTCAGAAAATCCAGAGCCTGCTGTTGAAGAAGAAGCTGAAAGTGTTATTACTAAAGAAACTGAAACAGAAGAAAAGAAAGAACAGGATATAGAAACTAAATCTGAATAGGACTGTTTCTTAAACTATGTTCAGAAAGAACTTTAATTAAAGATTAAATTATGCTCATTAAAGACTATGAGAAATAAAATAAATATGGCGGTTCTTAGGGACCGCCATATAGTTTTGTGGCTGGATTTTCTTATTCCGGTTGCTATTCTGATAATCGGAACTTGGCTAATTCGTAACTACTTTTGGGACCTCAAACTCTCAGGATTGTTTTATTTGGGTAATAATAATTGGTGGGGAATGCATAATGCCTTGTGCACTTTTATGTATCGCTATGGCACGATTCCAGCTCTTGTGCTCTCTATTGCAGCTCTCGGATTCTTTATAGTTAGTTTTTTCGCTTATAATTTCTATAAGTGGCGTCGCATCTGCCTCTTTCTGATACTGGTAATGTTGTTAGGACCGGGATTACTCGTAAATGGAGTTTTGAAAGAATATTGGGGTCGTCCCAGACCAAGAAATATAATTCCATTCGGAGGAAAATATGTCTATGAAAAACCTTTAGAAATAGACCTTTCCAGTCCAGGAAGTTCCTTTCCCAGTGGTCATTCTGCTATGGGGTTCTATTTCTTTACTATATATTTTCTCGTCCGTGGAAAAAGAAAAAAATGGACCGCTCTCGCATTTATTATCGCTCTCCTGTATGGTTTTTTTATGGGTTTTGTACGCATCGCTCAAGGAGGTCATTTCCTCTCAGATATATTATGGTCCAGAGGGATAGTCTACCTTTCTTCCGCTCTCTGTTATTATCTGTTAAAGATCAATTCAACCTTAGAGTTAACCTCCTCTCAGTAATTCCTCTCATTTTTTATATTAGATTTTTGAGAAATATTGTCTCTAATATTTCTATTATAATCATATTTGTACATCAAGTTTATTATATCTGGATCCTTTGTATAATTAAAAGCATTTTTACCATTATTATCTTTAATATATGGATTAGCTCCTTTATCTAATAGCATTTTTATTCGTTCAAGGGAAACTTCTTTTGATTCAGAAAAATTTTGACTCCAGCTTAGTGCACCCATTAATAATGTCATACCACAATACCGGGATTTTTTATTGACATCAGATATTAGACTAAGTAGCATTTTATATATTTGATTACTTTGAATAGTTCCAATTATTAGAGCATCAAATATTAAATCTTCGCTGGGATTTTTTGTTAACATATATTCAACTATTTCCTGACAATCATGATTAACAGTAAAGCAAAAAGCAGTAAGTGGTGAAGTTCCATAACTTAAACTTGAATTATTTAAATCTGCACCATTTTCTATAAGAAGTTTTACCATATCAATATCTTCTCGTTCTATAGCTATAAATAGAGGATGGTCATATTGGAAAAAGCTGCTATTAAAATCTATATGATTATTTCTTAGAATATGAAATACTTCTTTGATATTGTTATCTTTTACTGCATTGAGTAGTGCTTGTTCTACTGTAAAGTCTATATTACTATTACTTTTTTGGGGAATTGGAACATTAGCATCAGTGTAATTAGGAGTTTGTTGCGGTTTATTTATCAATATTATGCCAAAATAAATGGGTAAAATACTTGTCAATCCTAATAAAATTAGGGTTACAATAAAAAATATTATAGAAGAAAAATCTTTAAATATAAATGGAAATATTTTTAAAGCAAAAGGTAGGATTATGATACCAAAAAGAACCCCAGCAGTGATTAATAAAAAACCTAATGTCTTATTGTTATATTTTGGTTTTGGTGAATTCATTGTACCTCCATTGTTATAGGATATTCGTTTAAACCTTTAAGGTGTATACCTTAAGAACTTCATAGTTTTCAATAAATCTTATAAAGGCATTATCCTCCTATCATATTCTGGTTAAAAAAACACTTAATAATTACTTAATTCAGTATCCCGACCTTATACTTTGAATATATAGCTTTTTATAATGTATTTTAAGTACATACATAAATTCCCAACTTATCTCCTAAACCTTATTTCTCTTTCTTAACGCAATTAACTCTTTAAATTTAATAAGGTTTATACTTTAATTAGGTAAGAGCTCTTTTAATATCCTCAATACTAAATTCGCCACTAATAGACTGAATTTGTATTTTTTCATCCAGGATACCGAAAAAGAACTCATATAAATTATGTGGATTTAATTCAGCATTACTTTTATCTCCCAGGGTATAACTTTTCATTAGTTGTCCCCCCAAACTTGCAGCATTCAATATAAAGTGATTTTCCAATTTCTCCAGATCAACCATATCAGCAGCTAATATCTTACCAGCAACAGAATAACTGTTTATCAAGAGGGCATTCTGATTGTTATCAAGTAAAACTGTCCTTTGGGTATCGTTTTCCATTTCCAGAAGAATTTTGCCGGTATTTTCCCTCTCTGGTTCACCTTTATATAAAGAATTGAGGTCAGCTAAGGTAAGATTGTAAAATTCAGTTCCAGGAATTAATGAAATCGGTTCCACTGAAAAAGCTGAAGGAAACAGTAGATAATTTACCTGTCCTGCAGTTACGACGGGACTGTTAAAGGTACCAACTATACAACCAGTCAGGGTCAGGGTTTTAGTAGCAAAAGCTCCACCAATAACCACACAATGTTCAAGGAGGATTTCTTCAGCAATCACGCTACCAGCAACAAAGGCATTTTTTAACTTTACCGTTTTACCATTTACATCAGCTCCAAAGTAGATTTTTGCACCAGGGGCAAGACAGACAATTGCAGAAGCACAACCAACAGCTTTGTCAAATTGAATATCACCTCTGGCATCACTATTAAGATGAAAATCCTGGTGGGTATATACCGCTCCCTTAAATTCTGCGGGACCATTGATTATTTCAAGATTGTTTGCAAATAAAGCCCCTTCAATTATTACATTTCCCTGAACCATTATATTCCTTGCCAGCTCTTTATTTACTTGAGGCAAGATACTTGATTTCACCAGATTATCCTGAAGATTCAGATTATCACTTCCAATAGTTATTTCCTTTAATTCTTTCATTTATAACCTCATTTTTAGTTTATTGTTTGTAGATTGCCCTGGATAAATTTCATCATAAGCTCACGTTGACGAGTATATTCTTCTCCAACTTTATCGGAAAACTCAGAATTAATCATATCCTGATATTCTAATAAGATCCTATCCCGGTCTTCTTGTTTTATATTTGACCAATGCAAGGTAGAATAATATTCAGGTAGTTCTTTTGATATTTCCGATTCAATTGCTTCAGGAATATCATCGCAAACGACTACAGCAAATTGATTTTCTGCATTAGGTATTTGGGTTTTTTCAAAAATGAGTAGAGGTAAGTAGATATTTATGACCTGATCAATTTTTCTATCCTCTACAATATCCTTTAAGCTTTCTGACAATTTTTTCTCTTCAATCAAGTACTGTCTTAAAGAGTCAATCAATGCATTTACTTTATTTTTTAAGACAGAAGATATTAAAATTGTCTGTAAATTGGAGATATCACTACTTTCTATAATGGTTGAACTGCCAGCATTAAGAGTATTTTCCATTATTAACTTATCCACCACTTCTTCAGCCAATTTAAAGGATTGGTTATCCAAAGTATGAATTCGCCTTTTCAATTCAGTATCAAGATTCTCAAATATATCTTGATAATGGCTTGATAAGCGATGATAATCTCGTTGCATAATTTCAAGAATATTAGCAGCAGCTTTTTTCTGTTCTATCATTAAAATCATTTTTGAATTTACTTTATTTAGTAAATCAGCTATTTGCTGGCTTATTTCAGAGCTGACCATATTAAAAAAACCATCTGTGACATGCTTAGCTATATCATAGGATACTTCATGTATTGATAAAACTTGAGCACTTTTCATTGATATAACAGCACCGTTAAGAGCATCAACCTGCTTATCACATTCTACTATACTATAATCAAATGGCTCAGTATCAACATTTACATCTATGTTAATCGGTTCAACATGTTCATAAGTGATAGTTTGAGTTCCTCCATTTTGGCTTGCTGGGTAATCTACGCTAATCCTTTCTCTAATTTTAATACTTGTTCTATATGTTCTTGAGTAACTCATATTTCCTTCTCGTTAAGTATCTGCAACTTATTGGCATTACTCAATCTTATAATTTCATTCTGGATTCTTATATCCAAGTTACTTTGTTCACATAAAGATTGCAATTCTTCAAGTATTTTAGTTTTTTCTAAATCAGAGATTTCTTTCCAGTTTAAAGTATCAAACATTTTAAGAGATTGTTCTTTGATAATAGGAGTAGAACTGGTAAATTCTCCTTCCATTGGCGGTGTATGAACTGTTTTTATAGAACCAAGTCCTCCCAAACCCTCAACTTCAGAGATAATAACAGGTAAAAACACGAGTTTTTTTGCCGGGATTCTTTCATTGATTAAGCTTGTTTGAAGCTTGGCTTTCAAAATATTTTGTTCTTGTAAATTGTTTTTTATTGAATTGATCAGGTTATAGGTATCAGTTTTAATTTTTGCAGCAGCCATCAATTGCATTACAGGTATTAATTCACTCTGACTAGTCAAAAAGTGCGTTCCATGGGTTCTCAATCGGTTAATGAGATTGGGATATTGCTTGGAGCTTAGTTCACTGGGCATTTTATCCAATTCGTAAACTCTTTGCTGTAAAGATTTATCCAGTGAGGCAAATAATTTTTTATAGCGCGAGCTAATCATATGATAATCTCTTTCCATTTGCTTTTTTATCCCTTGCAAAGCTAATGCAAGCTGTCTAAGAGTTATCAATTTTGATGTGGCTAAACTATTTAAATGCGCTACTTTTTGACTAATTTGTGACCTGATAAACAAAAAGAATCCCTGATCTACTTTTTCACTTACATATCTTCCTGCTTCCTGCTCTGCAGCTATAACCGCAGCTTCCATAGCAGTAACGGAAACAGAAACTTTATTAACATTATTGGAAACGATTCCTATGCTTTCCGCCATAGGTCTCGTATCAACGGTAAAATTGAAATCTGCCATTATTCCTTATCCTCCTGTATCTTTACTGAAATACCAAGTTCTTCAATTTCATCCATGAAAGATTTTACTTCATCTAAATTCAATCCAGAGCAAAATTCTACAGGAAGATGAGATAAAAATTCTTTCATATCATTAATATCAACATTTAACATATCACTAAGAGCAATAATGGCAGTCATCGGTTCATTACCTAAATCAGTAATTACTATTGAATAGTGGTGATTAGGGTCTAAATTTAAGTCCTTTTCATTGGATAAACCTAAGTCTTTTTTATCGCTAATTTCAATATCCTCATCACTTTCCATATCTTCTTCGTCATCATCTTCTTCCTCTTCTTCTTCATCTTCAAAATTTTCATCCTCATCAGGTTCGGTATGCTTGGTTTCTACTCTCTCTTCTGATTCAGATTCTTTTACCTCTTCTAAAGTATTTGTAATATTGTTATCTTCATCTTTTTCTGGTTCGGATGCATTTTCTATTTGGGTTTCAGTTTCTTCAGAATTAATCACATTATCCAGATTTTTAAGAGCATCATCAGCCATTTTAACCAAATTCATAGTGAAATCTTCAAATGTCTGGGATTCTATGTTTGGTTCAGGAGGGATTTCGGACATAGTGGCAAAATGTGCACCTGCTTTAGCAAGTTTTTTACGTCTTGGGTCAAGATTCTGTAATTCTTCAGTAGCTCTTGCCAGTTTTCGTGCTTCATCATCTCTGAGAGAAGCTTCAAAACATTCTATATAACCAAATTTTTCTGCTTGAGCATCAATATCATCTTTTAATCTATCCATATAATCCATAAATTCCTCTTGCTGCTGTAAAAACTGATTGCCTTGCATTTCAAAAGATGCCAGCGTTTCGGCAGTATTGGTTTTAGCTTCTACTTTTGTACTGTCCAAAGAACCAGAAGCGCCCATTTGATTTTCAGTTTCCTGTAAAGCTTTCAAAGTATTAAGAGCAGAAGAATATTCAGAGAAAGTTTCGCGCATACGGTTAATCAAATCATTGCTTTCACTTCTGTTTCTGGCATAAAAATCTTCCGTATCTCTGTGCCATTGATTCAGGTAATCCAGCTTCTGATCCTTTATATGGTTGTATATTTTCAGTCTTTCAATCCGAGTTTCTTGCATTAAATTATAAATAACGGGCATCATAATTTCTTCATAAATCTGATGCATCCCAAAAGGATAGGAACTTCTGCTACCATCATCCGCAACCCAGTTATTGGATATAAGATCAAATCGCATTCTTGAGCTGGGATTGAGTCTAAAAGGAGTATAAGATTCACCAATTTCTTGATAATTAAAATTTGCTGCTCTAATTCTTTCAATTTCTTCAGCTTCCAGAATAGGTGAATAATGATTATATGATGACCTTAATGTATTCATAAAAATAGAATTGGAAAAATCCATAATCTTATTTGTGCAATCAACTTTCATTTGCGCAAGAATCTGGGCTGATTCTGCTAATTGCATCATTAAAGACTTAAAGAATTCTACAAATTCACCAGAAGTATCATCCAAACTTTTTTTCATATCATTCAATTGTTCAAAAGTAGCAATATTGGCGTTATGGGACTCAAGATCAAATATCTTAAATATAGGCGCATTACCAGGATTAAAAGTTCCGTGTCTTTTTAAGAAATTATATTCTTTACTGTTTGGTCTAACGATAGGAAGACTAACTGATACTTTATTTACATCTCTAAGGATATAACCCAGATTACGCATATGCCTATCCAATCCACCCATAAAATCATATAGAGGGGCTTCTTGCATTGATATTGAATAATTGGAAGTATCAATAACTTCTACCTCCTGAGATGATTCTACCACTGGAACATTATTAATTAGTTGTTGCAGTTTATTGACCGAGACTTTCAGAGCATCGGGTTGCTTTAATGAAGATAAGGTAAAGGGAATTTCTGGAACGAAGCCAGTATAATCAATAATAAAATTTTTATCTTCAAAAGGAATATGTGAGGCAACTGGCACATAGACCACTCCGAGTTTACTTACTTGATAATCTCTTTTGATATTGGCATATTTATTTTTGAGTTCTTGAATCTGTTGTTTTTTTGTATTTAGGTTATTATTGGCATTGGCTTTATAGCGTTCTAATGTCGGTTTCAAGTTTTTCATTATAATTAAATACATTATCAGACCACCAATAATTGTAATAAATAAAACATACATCCAGGTGGTTTTTTGCTTTATATTCTGCTCCTGTCGTGTTATTTCTTGTTCATAATCCTTTTGCATTGTATCCAGTTCATATTGAGCCTTTTTTATGGCATCTTCTAATTCCATCTCCTGACTGACAATGAGTTCTGCCGCTTGCTTGTAATAATCAAATAACACTTTTGCCTGGTCTTGGTAAATATTGGATGATTCATTAAATACTATTCCACTCATTCTAACCGCCTTTTAATTTATTAATGTTTTTCTTTGATTTAATAGGATTTCAAGCTTATTAAGGATTGATTGAATCTCTTCATTTTCTTCATTTTTTAATAAAAGATTCTGGTTCTCTTCGGTTTTTAACTTGTGTATCAAATCTAAGATTTGGTTTTCCAATTCATAGGCTTCTGCCTTCTCAACGGGAGTTAAATACCTAAAAGAATCCCGCAATTTACACAATTTTTTCTGAACAGAATCTTCCTTAGGATTTTTATCCATGTTAGTACACATCAAATTCAGCTCTTCTCGGATTTTCAGGATTCTTGAGCTTAATGATGATTCATTTTCTTGATGCTGTTTTACGAATAACACCGAATTTTTAATAATTATAATGCTAATTCCCACCAAGAAAAGTAAGATTAAATGAACTAATAGTTGAATTTTGAAGGTAAGATGATATAATTGGAATAAATACATAACAAACAGAGCTATTAATGAGTATACAATACAAATAACTCCGAATGGTCCTAAAGCAGGAATTCGCTCCTCAAATTTATCTTTGGTAGTAAACATCACTCTGGAGCCAAAATAATTCAGAGCAAATATGATAGAGATTACTGCCCAGTTTAACCAGGAAATTTTAGTCCGATGCTCTGGAGTAAGAATGAAGTAAAAACCAATAAATATTAGCAACTCACCCACAAAACCCATTATATAAAATAGGGTATTATTATGTGTCTTTTTCATAGTTATCTCAGTTTATAGCCGCAAGATGAACAAAATTTGTCTGTTCCGTTCCAGGGAGCACCACATCTACTGCATACCTGATCTGTTGTTTCTGGTTTTAATACCATACCGCAGGCAACACATCTTTTAGCATTTTCTGCATTATCTGCACCACAACGAGGGCAGGCAAGATATGGATCTCCACAATAGGGACAATATTTAGATGTTACTGGGATTTTTCTGGAGCAATTAGAACAAAATACCTCCTTTACTTTTGGTTTAGCACCAGTTTCTGGTTCTGTTCGCTTTTGACTTTCCGCCTTTTCTGCTGCTGTTGGTTCAGGAGTCATTATCATTTGCCCCATTTGACTACCACCACTGATACCTCCAGTTATTAATACCGCTCCTAATAATCCTACATCACCACCTTTAGTTAAGGCTTCCTTTGCGACATTAAATGATTGATCCTGCTGCCAGGTATAACCAGCAATGCTTTGAGCACTTTTCTGACTTATCGCCTGAAGTATCTGTTTGCCATCTTCAGTATCCTGGGCAATATCAATGGTAGTGATAAAAAAACCAGTTAATTCCATCCCAAATTGTTCCCAGAATTCTTCCATACTTACTCTAAGGAAATTTGAAATATCATCTAATGCACCACTAATAGTTTGAATCCCTATCTTATTATTCTGTATATAGGAAAGAATCACACTTTTTGTTTTAGCTTCTAAAGCTCCAATAAAATGGTTGGTTAAGTCATTTGCTGTATAACTTTTTAATGTGCCCACAAGCTTTACTAAAAATACTTCAGCATTATCAACTCTTAAACCATATCTTCCCTCTGCATACAGAGGTACCATCGTATGATAATCTGGATCATTATACCTGAAAGATGAAGTCTTCCAATCAATGGTAAGAGGCATAACTTTGTTGACAAACCATACTTCTGCAAAGAAGGGATTTTTCCCACCAAAAGGTATTCCAAATAAATTTCGCAAAATTGGTAGATTTTCCGTGTTCAGTGTATGTTTTCCAGGTCCAAATTTACCAATTATCTTACCTTTTGAAAACAAGATAGCTTCTTGAGATTCGTTTACAATTAATTGTGTGTAAGTACTTAAATTCTGATGTGGAAATTTCCAAGCATAAATATCATTGGACTCAGGAGTCCAGGAGACCACATCAATAATCGCCATTTAACACCTCCATTAAATTATATTTTGCTCTTTGATTATTGATATTAATTTAATATAGACCTTATAGGATTATTAATAATTATACATAATATCTGTCAAGATTTATTCTCTCTTTATTTTCTATATTTTTTCTTTTTTCTAAAAAAAGATGGGGAAAATGGTTAATGATATTCATATCTGAGGCTTTTATAAATATATTTTCTATAGATTATAGAAGATATAAAAATTCTTTTAGCTTTTTGAACTTATTCAGGACAATATGGAACTTATTTTTTCAGCTTTCTATCATAGATTTTTATTAGTTCTCATTAATAAGAGATTCCCTATTAATTAATTCTATACTCAATTTTAAGGCGTTATTACTATCAGGAATAGGGAATAATATATAAAATCCCTTCTTTTTCTATCAAGAATAAAGAAATATTAAAATAGCAATATGAGATATCCGAATAGCTTAATTTCTAAATCCAATTTCTTTATTCCTCTTATCCAGATTGCTGCTGGATTCCATCCGAGCATAATAATATAAAATATCATAGGTTAACTCTTTTAAGTCTGGATTAGATATTAAGTGATGACAGGCATTAAGGACAACATTTCTTATCTCTCCTCCCGTGAGAGAGAATTCCTGAGCTAAAGAAGTTAAATCAATTTTAGCGGAACCTGGAATTTCTTCATTTAGATGCAATTTCCAGAGTTTTAAGCGACAATCATAATCAGGAACAGGGATCTCCAGTTTATAACGGAAACGACGGAATATCGCATAGTCAAGGTTTTCTCTCAAATTGGTAGTTACTATTAAAATTCCGGGGAAAGTTTCCAATTCTTCCAGAAATACACTTTGCAGAGCATTTTCTTCACTATCAACGGTAGCTGTTATAAAAGTGTTTCGGCAATGCATCAGACTATCACCTTCGTTGAGTAAAAAAACAGGTGCTATTTTCTCATGTAGATAGCGCATATTTTTAAATAATTTCCTGGCGGATTTTTCTGTATCACTATAGTAATGGCTTCTAACTGCTTCGGTATTAATTTTTAATAGTGGCTTGTTCAGTTCGTTGGCAATAATTCCAGCAATATAAGTTTTTCCCGTACCAGGTTCACCGTACAACAGAATATTACATCCATTTAGAGTTTCTTTTCCATCCGATAAGGATGCAGTAATTAACCCCCAGCTGGCTAAGGTATCTAAATCTGGATTTTTCAACTGATTTATTATGGAAACTACACTTTGAAAACTATCTTCAGGTAAAATGAGTTGATTTAGGGTCTGCTCAGGTGAAATGAGCGAAAAATAGGGTGAAGAACTAAGATAAGTCCTGATATCTATACCCTCATAATGGTATTCAAATAACTCTTTTATAGCAGAATTACTCAGAACAAGTCCGTTTGAGCTAAACAGTCCTGGTTTTTCCAGTAATTCCGCTTGCTGCAGCGGGTTATTATGTAGCATTTTCTCTGTAAAGTGGTTAAATTGCTCTTTATTCTCTGAAAGCAAAGCAGATAATATTCTATAATCAATGATTTTCTCGGATTTGTTATATTTGTATATTAAGAGCAGACACTTTTGCCAGAAAGAATCTAATCCATAGGTGTGAACAAAAATCTTATAGGGATTATCCGATTTAAGTTTATGGGAAACCCTCAAAGCTGTAGATAATAATTTAGTTATGGTTCTACCATAATACATAGTACATTCACTATCAATCAGATTTAATTCATTATAACTATCAAATAAATGGTTTAATGCATAACAGACTGTTTCAATAAAGGGTCGCTTTTCATATTCATTAAGAATAATACTTCTGGATTCTTTGATGGGGGATTTTCCCAGCAGAATATGAAAAATTAGGCTATTTAAACTGTAATGTTTATAAAGTATGAAATTTATATCCTCAGCTGAGCCATATAAGGGATAATTACTAAAACTCAGGATTTCTCTATATATCAGGCTTTGAATGAATTCAATTTGCTCTCTAAAATCCCAATCTTTATCGGGGAAAATTCTGATTATTTCTTCAAAAGAAAAGTCCAGTTGATATTCTTTAGAAATTTTATAGCAAAAGAATGAAATTACTGCTATATCATCACTATTTAGATTAAATGACTTTAATTCTGGATGTTCATATATTATTTGAAACAAGTTATTAAAGACCAGTTGGCTATCAATAGCTGGTTGTTTTTCTTTAATATTCCTTTCTTTTGAGGTTCTTTCTCTCCTGTAATCACGAATTTGATAATCCTCCTCCTCCCTTTCTTCTACTTTTTGAAGAGTTGTGTAATAAAGGCTAAGCTGAGTAATTAGATTATTTATTTTGCCCATTATTCCTCCTCTTATTTTTTTCTACCATATTC